>Ga0308169_10005763_pt1 | contig 11134 bp, 13 predicted proteins | sample PhyBR1_2_FD_202139 | JGI IMG/M metagenome (GOLD analysis project Ga0308169, IMG submission 202139) | Phyllosphere microbial communities from UC Gill Tract Community Farm, Albany, California, United States - DLSLSB.R1 | ecosystem: Host-associated > Plants > Phyllosphere > Unclassified | place... | reverse complement strand
CCCGCGACTGTGGTGAATGAACTCTTTCACGAGGCTCCAGTCTGGATTCTCGTTGAAGTTCTCGTGAATGTTCTTACGAGCAGCCCGACGTTCCTGTGACTCGGGGTAGGGGTCCTCCTTGCCGAGAAGCTGGAACTTGGTTCAACTTTGACGCCTTCACACCAAGCAGCCTGCAACAGTCTACTGCACACATTCTAATTCAATGGGGACCCACGCCAGTCGTACAAGCTTGCTACAATGCACGTAAGAGAACCTAGTTCTCCCGAGCGCACGAGCCTGGAACGACTAGATCTCGCGTGTAGGGCTCACAGCAACCCCCGGACCTTCTGACCCCTTGGGATCGATTTCGAGCATTGCTGCCCGGGAACAGGTGGATGCAACAGCATACGCCGAAAAACTTCAAACTACGGGACAACACGTTGGCGCTCCAAGCTCATCCTGACGCACTCGATGATGGTGGAGATATCCCTCTGAGGGTCACAAGTGGAGCTTCTGGAGGCATCGAACCTCCTTAATCCAGTCCGCTGGGGCCCGTAAAATCCCTGCAGATTCTCCCTGCTTGCTCTGATCCTGGAAGAGCAGGTTCCGGAAGTCTTCTTACGGTTCCACCTGCTCCAGAATGTCGTATCAACAGCTTGTTCTGCCACACTTATGGCAAGCGCGATGTCATCCAGGCTGATGTTGTCAATTCGTGGTTCCGCTCCATTGATGAACTGTGTCTGGGGCGTCAGAATTTGCACCTCGGAGGGGTGGGCCGCTGCTCGGGTGTCAACGCACCAAGTTCCAGTCGAGTTTACTGATCGATTGTGGGGCGGTCCCAGAGATGGCCGGCAGTGTCTCGACGCCCTTGTTCCACTCGTTCAGCTTCAACCAGACGTACTCGGATGTCACAGCGGTAGAGTTCCGTGGACGGATGACGGATCGCAGACTGGAGAACGACGGCCAACACATCCTGCAGATTGTTGCGACTATCAGCGCAAGTCATGACAACTTGATAGGTAATGTGAAGGGGGATCAGGCTGGAGACACAAGGCGGGCCACGGCGGAGCGGGAAGTGAGACCATCTCCTTCCATGGATACGCACGCAGGCGTCACCCCTCTAACAGCTTTCGGCCCCAGAATACGCGCACCACCTGTGGAGCTTCACAAAGGACCGAGAGTCGGCCAGGCAAACCCCGCAATGCGCAGCGATACCTTCCAAAGGAGCGCCGGCGAGCGGCACCTGCCACGTTTCGAGCCCATCAATCAACGAGACAGGGGCAGGTTGCGTGCCTGACTCGTTTCATGTTTCAGCATCAAACGCGCTGACCGCACGGTTCTTTTTGCAGCGTTGTTGACATTTCGTGTCCTCTTTCAGGCATGCCTCTGCCCCACGGAGATGCATAGGGCGATGGAAAGCAGGCAGGCAGACAAGGTCAAGCGAGCGATGTCTCAAAGAACAACCAGTAGATCCGCTGCCCGAACTCGACATGCCCGACGACTGTGGTTTAACCATCCGCATGGACGGTCGCCGAGGGAGGCGAACGGTCAGAGACTCGATCGTTCCCGCCGTGCCTGACCCGTCTGCCGAGTTGTTGCCCCCTCTCCTATTGCTCCCTACGACCCAGCCCCGGCCTCGCCGTCGTCAACAAACCATAGCACGCAGACATCACACTCTGGACCGTCACCATCCCTCCCACTGTTCACGCTCCTTGGATAGTACATCTTGCCAAAGCGCATGATATGCCGACCTCGCGCACCATCTACCGCGGAGACATCCCATCATACTATACTTCAGCGACTGGCGACAATGACGACTCGCATGACGACGGGTACCTCGCACGGTTGTCTCATCATTCTTCCGCATCGGCCGTCCTCCCTCTTCCACCGACTCGTGTCCCATCCGAGCACAGATCAACCCACTCGACGGCCTCGCTCACGTCCGGTATTGGATCGCTGATCGACGACGAGGCGATCCCTTCGACGGCGAGGCGTGGTCGTCGCGCCTCCCCACCAACTCAGATTCGGCTTTCAAGATCACCGACTTCCCTCTCTATGCTCTCAGACCAGATCCCCACGGCCCTAGCGACGACAACCGATGATCACCCTGTTGAGCCATCTCCGGCTCATTCTTCGGAGCCTCTTCAGCCCCAAAGCGATCCGGGATCGCGCCTCGATTTCTCGTCTACAAGGATATGTATAACCCGGAGCCAGCGAGGATCACAGCGCCGCGGGACCCTCTCGGAGGAAGCTAATCATATCGATCACGACCCAAACAGACTGTCCATCGTGAGCGCTCGCTCGGCACGGACACAGCTTGCTGCTGCTCTGGCGGCTCTTCCATGGGCTGAGCCTCCACCACGTGCAGTTTCACCGTCCGGCTCGAGCGTCCGCGGTCTCCCACAGCCTCCGCCGCTATTCAACCCTGGCTTCTCGGTTCCTACGTCGGTCAGCGGCAGCTACTCGTCAGTGCGCTCTCCGGCCTATGCATTCTTGCAGGACGATCCGGTGACCTCGCCAGCAAAGATGGGTCAGCATTTTCGCCCGTCCTCGCGGGCGTCGTCATCGTCCAGAGGAGGTGAGGGAGGACCCAGCGTGCCGCGCAGCGGAGGCGGAGCGAGCAGGACAAGCTCCCTTAGATCGGTACATACGCCCATGCCTGAGTCAATGTGGATATCATTGAATCAGCCGGGCGAGAGACCTTTCAGCGGGTACTCAGGGATGGCGGACGTGATGTCGGAAGCGACGCATGAACACAGCGAGGAATCGTTGATGCGCTCCTTGTCTGCGGCTATACGAAGGCTATCAAGGGCGCCCACGGCGAGATCAAGCACAACGAACAAGTCGACCAGATCGGGCAGGTCGTTGGGCCAGCGAAGGAGTTCAAAATCTACCAAGTCGAAGCGAGGCAGCTCGAGCATCATCAGCCATCGATATGCCGGTACGCGCTGGTCGGTCGACCCAGAGGGGCAGGCAAGGCTGCTGGGCGGAGGCGGAGGCGGCGGATGGGAAGCGGTCGAGGTCAAGCAGCGCGAGGCGGACCTGGATTTGTTGGCATTGGTGGGGCGAGCGGCGATGCTGGAGAGGATGCTTCGAGCCGGCAAGCGGGTGCGCCGGCGGTCCCTGTCAGGCCCACATGACTGATAGACAGATAAGCAGCTCTACGATACGTGCACGCGGCCGTGCGTCCGTCCAATCTCACCGCGTCAACACATCGCGCACATCGATCCGCCCATCTCATCCCTCTCGTCCTTCCGCCTCGTCGCGCCTGTCGGCCAATTCACTGCGAGAGTCCCGTGCGGGCACGCTGCGAACCAGCACCTCCCTCCGCGAGCGTCTGTCCCGCCGGTTGGACAGGCATACATCCCGCGAAGACACATTCACCGAGATTGGTGATGAGGAGGGCAATGACGAAGCGGTCGAACAGCTCGCCGCACCCGAAAAGGACGGCCGTGTCACTGTGTTCCCAGAGCGAGTATCCCTCCCTCCCCCAGCTTTGCCCCACAAGCCGAGACGCGACGGAGTCCACTGCAAGGATGTAGTGTGCATTTCGCCCACGTCACCGACAGGCACCTTCGATTATACCCAGATGGAGAAGGTTGAGCCTCGTCAGATGGAGTCCTCAGTATGGGTCGAGCAGTCGCCGCACCTCGGCCATCGGTCGCCCAGCTGGCGGAAGCGGCAAAGCGTGATGAGCTACGTCTCCACCGGCAACTGGGACGAGAGAGCGCGGAAACGGTGGCTGTACGCGGTGTTGGTAGGGGCGGGAGTCGTATTGATCCTCATTGCTGGCCTGTTGGGCGGTTTGTTGTCAAGGCGGGGCTAGGTGTTAATGATAACGACTGGATCTTATAGCATGGAAGTGGAAGTTGTAGGCATCAGCTAGGCTCCCCCTCCGTCGTATCGCATGCAGGGACATTCATACAGCCGAAAAAAGTTGAAAATAGGGCGTCGTGTTGGTTGTTGCTATGGTACAGCTAGGCGAAGACTGGGTGCGGTCGTGCGAGGTCGAGGGGTAGCGATGGTGCGGGCTAGACACGCATACTATCCAGCAACTCCATTGATGACACCGAGTTTCCACGAACGACCTGCAAGTCAGCGCTGTGTACACATCACCACCCCGACACGTCCCAGATCCATCCCCTCTCCGCGGACATGTGTCCCTCCCATCACGGCGCCCACGGCCCACTTCCTTGACAGTTTACGCCTCTCACCACCGCCAGACGAGACCTTGTTGTACTCACAATCATTCCCAAGGGTTTCCTCTGCCCACCGCCCAGCTCCTCGTGCGCCTGGTCCACCACCAAGTTCAAGAACATGTCGAATCCTCGGAGAACGCCTGAGACCTCGCGTCCGGCCTGAAGGTGGAGATACAGCTTTCGGTCCATGAACTCTACCCGTCAGCTGGTGGGTCCCATCAAGAAGAGTGGTGTTGACGCACTCTTGAGTTCTGGTTGAGAAGCTCGGGACATTTTGCCAGGGTTGTTTTGGGTTGTTGCAGGCGAAGGAAGCGAGGCTGGTGACCGGGTTTTTCTGGGCGTGAAGCGTCTGTTCGTCTATGCGCCTGTTGGATGGCCGCTCTTTGCAGTCTTTCGCGGGGTGTGCGATGCCTTGGTGTGGATGTAGAGTGTGTATGCAGTGACGAAAGCACCTCGCGAGAGATGAGTGAGTTGGGTGAAGTGGTGGTGGTGGTGGTTGTGCGGTGTTTTCTCGGATTTATACCCCAAGTGGCACACTCATCCACCCACCCACCACCCTCAGCCCGTCACCGCCATCTCATTCCACGTCCATGACGTTGATCGTCTCGTCATCGCTACCTTGTCAACATCAACAAAAAACTATCATCCGCCGCCTACAATGGCAAAGGACAGAACGGCCGAGTTTCACAACACCCTCTTGTCCATCAAATCACGCTCGGTCACCTCTCAGAACGGAAGCGCCGGCTCCAGACGAGACAACGAAGCGAAGCAGTCTCTCCTCGGCAACAACGCTGCGACGTCGTCCAAGCCCAAGGGCAAAGGGGCTAATGAGGGCGGGTCGAAGAGCGAGTTTGGACGGTTGGCCGCGGGTATCGCGAAGGACATCAATGCCACGACGCTGAAGCTGCAAAAGCTCGCCCAATGCAAGTCCACAACCTACGTGTCCACGGTCGTTCGAGGCTTATCGCAGTGGCCAAGCGCAAGACGCTGTTCGACGATCGCCCCATCGAGATCTCCGAGCTCACTTATATCATCCGGCAGGATATTGCCTCGCTGAATACGCAAATCGGGTCACTGCAGTCGTATGTCCGCTCGCAGAAGGAGGGGAAGCACGGAGTCAAGGGCGGAGCGGCGCAGGTGGACGAGCACAATACGAATGTTGTCATGCTTCTGCAAAGCCGGCTGGCAAACATGGGCATGGGCTTCAAAGATGTGCTGGAGCTGCGGACGCAGGTGAGTAGGGCGAGCAGCAGCAAGATCGACTCGGGTCTACCCGTACGGCGTGCTGACGGTAGAACATGAAAGCGAGCAAGGACCGGACAGAGCAATTCATGCATACCACGGCCAACTCGTCCGTCCCGCCCCCGTCGAACAGTGAGTAAACCAGCACATCCGTATCGCGCCGCAGGGGAAACCAACGCCAGACTCGTTGCTCTTCTCGCAGCCGCCCGCAGCCGGAGGACCGGGAACAGGCTTCCCATCCGCAGATAGAAAAGGCAAAGCCCGCGCCCTACCGGACGACCCGGACTCGAAAGACTTCTTGGCGTTGGATCTGGATGGTGATCGAGGGGAGAACGGGCAGGGTCAAGGTGGAGGATATCAGCAGATGCAGCTGGTCGAGCAGCAGGTGAGCCGGAGAGCCCAGTGATTGGTAGCACAGCTGACGGCAGAACGATTACATCCAGTCCCGGTCGACTGCTATCGAGTCTATCGAGTCGACGATCGCCGAGCTGGGGTCCATCTTCTCGCAGCTGGCTAATATGGTGGCGGAGCAGCGGGAGACGGTTCAGCGTATAGACGCCGATACGACGGATATCGCTTCGTGAGCTAATACGCTTTTGGACGTAGCCGGACACAGCTGATGGGGCAGAAATGTATCTGGCGCACAGCGAGAACTGCTCAAATACTATGCCAGCGTGACATCGAATCGATGGCTCATGCTCAAGATATTTGGTGTCCTCATCATCTTCGTGCGTGATGGATGACATTTACAACCGGGCTAATTCCCAGTTCCTCGTGTTCATTCTCGTCTCGTAGACATAGGTTGTATACTTATAATTCATGCATGTTACAGTACATCCGGCTCATGCCCGTATCCGGGGTGCGCGTAGCATAGGCAGCGATGGTACAAATGGTCTCGCCTCGTGAGTGTAGCGTCGGTGTCATATGTGCCTGCAGTCCGGTAGCGTATATCCTTCACGACGCCCTACTCCGCAGCCACTCGTCGTTCCTCTCGTCGCACTCGTTCAATCTCAGCCCGCGCTCGTTCCTCCTGTTCCCGCTGCTGCGCCGCATCGTACGTCTTCTGCCACGCATCTTGGGGATCGCTCGGCCCAGCGCTACTCTGTCCGGCTCGACCCTGGCTAGAGAGAGGCTGCAGAGACGCGAGCTTCTCCTTCTCCCGCCGTTGCTCCTCTTCCAACTCCTTCTTCGCCTCGACCCGTGCCTTCCTCTCTGCGTCCTCTTTCTCCAATAGGTCCTTCTCCCCGCGAGCCGCTTCCGCTTCCTCCTTCTGCCGCGCCTTCTCGTCCAGCACAAGCGCTTCCAGCTCCTTTTCCAGCTCGTCATCGTCCAACACAGCACCATCGGCTCCGACCGCGACCCTTCCTCCTACCCTGATAGCCTGGTCCACCTCTTCCTGACTCGCCATGGCTTCCGCCAGCTCTTCCGTCGTCCGATCGACGTGCTCCAGATTCAAGCTCGGCTGGGCAAGGACGCCCTTGAGTGTGCGCGTGGCGACTTCGTATGCCCCCATAATCTCCACGTCGTTCTGCGCCTGGTCGATCGATCCAAGGACCTTGTGTAGCTGATCCGATGTGGCTAGGCGTTTGTCCAGGACCTCTTCGAGAGACTTCTTCTTCCTCAGCGTGGCCATTGCGAGTGCTTTCTGGGATTTGCGGAGTTGCTCCTTGGCGAGGATGGTGCAGCTGCAGTCAGTCATGGCACGCTCAGTTCCTTCGGCCCAGGCAGCGGAGTAGCAAAGATGTACCGGGCAATTTCCGTCGAAAGCGACTCGACTTGCTTGTCCACCAGCTTGATAGTGCTCAGAATCGCTAGCGTCCCTCTATCAGCCTCCGTAATTGACTCCTCCGATCCGTCGCGATTGAGCTTGACAACCTGGCGTCAGCTCGGCATGCCAAAGATGTCGCAACAGCTCACCGCTCCGTCGGTGCAGATCACACCCCTATCCCTTTGCAACCATTTCACGAGCACCCCCACATCCTTCTCGCTGAGCTTATGTTCGCCTGGCGGCAGTACCATCTCCCCAGTCGTCCTTGCGGGTATTGCCAGGCTTCCGAAGGTCTCCCGGAAAGTCGCTAAGGAGTAGAGCGTGTCAGAGTAGTTGATAGGGGGATTGTCCGCCATGTGCTCAATCACGCTACTGGCAGCTCTCTAGAGGTGAGCTCGAGTGTTTGTAAGAAGACGCGTCGATACTGAGCCCTCGGCACGGGCGACAATGGGCAACATTGCGGAAGGGATGAGGGGCGACTCACCTCGAGCAGAGCCAGATGAACGTACTCCTTCCCCTTGACTCTCTTCCATATGGCCTCCTCCTTCTCCACAGTTTCACCGCCTCCGAACGGGTTCAGGCGGCCCACAGTCCATAGAAGCGGTCTGGCCACGAAGCGGTACGCCAGACTGCCCGGATCATGTATGGGTGTAGGCGACGATAAGAAGCTGGGTAACGGGTGTAACTTTGCCGGCGGCGCCATCATCGAGTCCTGCTGTCAGTATCGCCGCTGTCAAGCAATAGCGCATGAGACTGACGACGACACCACCCAGCCCCTTTGGCCGGCTCCCCTCGGCGTTCTCGAACCGCTCGAGAAGCGCATCGTCTACACGCAGGACCAGCCGGTGTTCGCCTATCCATCCGTTCCGGAGACATTCCTCAATGATGCCGGACCACCATGTCACATTTGCGTTGTACCCCGTCGGATTCGATTCTTTCTGCGATGAAGTGGACGCGTATAGTGCTTTCAGGCGAGCTGAGGAGGGTACCGTTGTGGGTGGAGGGGACGTTGAGAGGAAAGGCGGAAGTGACATGATGTTTGGTGTGAGTTGGGTTGGGTGTCAACAACGGAAACCAGAAGACAGCCAAATCATCGCCGCTGATGGAGCGTCCCGCATCATCTTCACCATCATCGTCCTCGTCATTTTCAGGTGTAACGGCTGTCGTCCCGGTCCACTTCAAAACAATGGCTGTTGCTGTGACCGTTCACGTCGCTTGTTCAATGCGTGGCCTGGCTAACGTTCGAAACGTCTTCGGCTCGCCTGAGGCTGACTTCACCCCCTGACTTGAGATGAACTGACGTCCTTCATTATTGAGGTGCATTCCACCGCCAGCGAACCCCGCCTTGACTCAAAAATGAAGACATGAAGTCCGCCGAGCTGACCGTGTCCCGATCTTCGGGCGATAAGCAAAGGATATACGAACTAGCAGTCTTCGGTTCGTCCAGAGTCACGCCCCACTCCCCCGACTTCGAGATCACCGCGTGCTCTCTTTTGGATTTCGATGCTTGCGGAGTTCCAGAAGCCTGAGTACTCCGAAGAGGCCCAGGGGCTTATCGACGCCGGAACGGTCCGCACCGAGACGGACAGCGGCACCGAGTCGAAGTACGACGTGACCCTGCCGAGTGGAGAGAAGCTGTGGGGTTGTACTCTGCCCAACGGCCTGCAGAGATACGGCAGCACGATCGGCACAGGGTCGACGGTCGTCACGATACTCAAGCGCCACACTGATCCTTCTCGGGACGACATGACCGAAGTTGACGGCGATGAGACGGCACGTGCCCCCGAGAAGCCGATTCCATCGGGCACGGTCTCCAAGGCTGACCTCGCCCTCTCCGAGACAAGCGAGGCAAAGTCTACGCCAGAGAAGGCCGAGCTCAAGACGGAAGAAGGCGAGTCGGGTTTAGACGAGATCGAGACCCAGACCACCACGGGGTCAGACACTCCACCGAGGTGCACGCCCATCGAGATGCCGGTTCAGAGGTGGGTTCGGCCCCGTTCAGCGAGGAGAAGCACTTCGGAGGAGACGGCCTCACCGCTACGAGTCCCGCTTGACCGGTAACTTTTCTCTTCCTGTCTGATTTGCTGAGCCCGTATGCATTTTGTTTCGACCAACCTTCATAGCGCGCGCGGATTCTTACGACTCGCTTGCAGCCCCGTCGCTGCGCCATCGGAAGGGGGCCTTCTGTCACCACCATGCTGCGGCGGGGTCCTCGGTCCCACTCGGTAATGAGTGATCGTAAAGCTGAGCACGAGCGTTATCAACAATCATAGCTCCGATGTCGTCATCCCCCGACGCTCACCTTTCCTTTATCTTCGCGGGTGTTCGGAAGGCCTTCAACGATGTAGTGGAGCGCTGGAGCGTTCCTCGTAATATATCATGCTGGGGTGGTCGTTGGACCTCGTATGTTTGCACCTCATCATCCACCGACAACATGAGCGTTTCTGCGACTACCTCGCAAGCACTCACTGCTATACCTGTGGCGTCGACCGCTGTCGCCACGCGAGACACGGTCACCCCGCCTGATGCCCTCTCAGGGACTACATCGCCGAGCGCAGTCACCCCAGACATGGCCACCGAGGCCAGCGCAGCTGCGTCGTCCATGTGGGATATGTTCCGCGCTGTTCCTTGGCATCGAAGTCCACGGATGATGTTTTCTCCCTTCTCCCTCTTCGATGACCCTTTTGCCGGTCTTCCGCTTTTCCCCGCCTTCGCCGAGCCATCTTGGTTTGACTGGCCTCGCTCGCCGCTGACCCGCTTTCCCAGATTGGAATTCGGCTTGCACGGCGGGTTTGACACCTGGTGCTCCAAGATGACCCATGCATTCGACACGATGATTCGGTCCCGCTTCGGGCCAAACTCTGCCTGGGGTGAGAATCCAACGCCCGGTCAACCTCAATACATTCAGCGTTCATTCGATGAGAACGGCTTGAGAGGCAGGGAGGGCGCACAACGAGTGGTCGTGGAGCCCACGACCGCAAATGGTGGCTTGGGATGGTTATGCCAGACGTACTACAAGACTTGTGAGGGAACTGCTCCTACCCTCTCGCAAAGCCAAGCGAGCGAATCCCACTCACCCAAATGGGAGATCACGTCCGTCACCGAGGCTGACCAAGACGAGCACCACGGGTCATTGGTGGAGACAGCCGAAACCCCATCGGTTCCTCTGAGGGGGCTGGCCGCAACCGAAGAACCAGAGGACATTCCTCCAGTTTCATCGGCTCGAGCAGTGACTCAGCCCACCAGCGATGCGAGACCATCCCTCTCCATTACTGACGGATTCGCCTCAGCGAGGCAGGACTCCGAGTCGGATCCTCGTGGGACTGGACCATCGTCTACCACCGGTACGCGCAGCTCGGGTCAACGCAAGAGACGAAGCAGCGTGTCCGAGTGATAACAGTCGACGGCTTGATCAGATTTGGGTTCAACGACAGGCTATTCTTTGGCGTCAGCGGAGCAGCTTGGTAATCATTTCAGAGGGGGAAGGGTCGTAGTGTGATACGTGTGATACCAAAGTCCGAAGTCTGTCGGTGGTCTCTCGACAACGGTGCGGTCGATTCGCAACCTTGTTCACACAAATCAAATGCATGCATCGTCTCTTCTCAAATGGCGTGAGTCTCCAACTCAAGACCTTGCTCATTCCCATTGTCTGAGAGGCGAGGAACAAAGACGTCGAACCACCCAACGGACTGGTCCCATGCCCACGAGACATTGGAACAGCCCGTTTCCTCTCGCTTGTCATGCAGGCGCACTGATCTTCTTCAGTTCGAAATCAGCAGTTGGCTCCTCGACTCACTCTGTAGATCCTCCAGTCTCTTGACACAGGGCGTCGCTTCCAGAAATGCCCCCTCGACGTTGGACAAACAGGACTCGCACACGTCGTCGGGCACAGGAAGCAAATCTGACAGTCTCGTGAACGGCGGGTCAAGGCATGATTCAACCACCT
>Ga0308169_10005761_pt1 | contig 11138 bp, 13 predicted proteins | sample PhyBR1_2_FD_202139 | JGI IMG/M metagenome (GOLD analysis project Ga0308169, IMG submission 202139) | Phyllosphere microbial communities from UC Gill Tract Community Farm, Albany, California, United States - DLSLSB.R1 | ecosystem: Host-associated > Plants > Phyllosphere > Unclassified | place... | reverse complement strand
CTCCGACGACGGATGACAGATCCCGTTCCCGGCGCAGCGTGCCTTCGTGCGTGTTGGGTTTGGGCGCGGACGCCGGTTTATCCGGGCTCTCCCATTGAAACCTCGGGCGTTAGAGACAGGTCCGCTCGCTTCGCCCGCTGGGCGGAAGTATGAGCGGGTGAGCGGGTGACGGCGGGGACCACGTCGGCCAAGAGTTTTTCCCTTGTTCGGGTTTCGCCCCCGCGCCTCGGCTTGGCCTGGAACACCCTTCCGCGATCTCAGGGGCAGATCCTTGCGTCGTCAGCGTTAGTCACCGGATGTATGGGAGCGCCATCTCCCTGGCACGCAGCTCTTCTTGGCCATACAGAAACTTTGTGGCAGCCTGCCCCGGCGCCCGTGGCGGATATAGCTGGTCTCGTTGCGTCCCCTTGTAGGTGCGCACCAAGCATCCCAAACAGTCGCACCACGGCGCTCTTGACCGCCGACTTTTCCTGAGACAGGGGCAGCCATCGGGTATTTGGTCTTTTGATTCGGCCGGGCCGGCCAGATCTCTTTTTGTTTGCCCATTGGCGCGGCTGTTCCCAGCATTCGCTATCCGCCCGACTGTCAGAGAAGGTGGCATCGAGCAAGCGAGCGTGTCTTGAAAGCTTCCCGGAGGTGACGCAACAGAGGCGAGGCGAATACCATCAGTAGCGGCTATAGCAATGGCATCGTTGAGCCGGGCTGGTCCCTCACATGGGACGGACAGTGAGCAAGCGCTGCTCCACGGAAACTGAAGGGACCGCCTGTAGCCGGCTGCGGGTGAACAAAAGTGTAAATACTTGCCCAAGTCGTCGCTACGTTGTCCCTGATACCGCAGTGACCCAAGACTGCGGGCGGCCTGGATCCGCAAGCGAAGTCGTTTGGGGAAGCGAGGCACAATTTGCGCTCGGCCGGGAGACGGACATGGCACCAGATCCATCCCAAACAAGCTTCGCACGTCGCTCCGCGACGTGTGCGGGAAGTGCCCTCGGATGTTGGTGGATTCGAGAAGAGCGAATGGACTACACTTCCTCTCGCTCTGCGCATCGTCGGCCCATGCATCGCGGGATTCCGGTGGCGACAGACGGGTTTACGATTTGCTCCGTACTTTGCCCTCCAGCCGACACGAACCACACACCATCGGCGGAATGGAGGTACAGAACCGCTTGCCGTCGCGGGTACACATCGCATCCGTCTCCGTACGTTACGCTTGGCTCGAACATCGTACCTAGCAAGATGGGTATGGGTCGGCTCGAGCAGAGAGTGCCTCCCCAAAAATGATCCCCATCAGATCGCACAAATCCCCCGACTCTCTGCTGTTCATGCAAAGGAACGCTGTAGGTCAGGGGCAGACGCTCAGAGAGACACGCGGTCCGGTCGGGGTTCGTTTCGACGGATTTCATCTCCTTTAGCACGCACAATGCGGGACCGAGTCCGCACCGCCGTGTGACAGCGGAGTCAGGCCGTAAAACCCTCATATTACCGAGCATCATGATGCGACGCAGTGCATCTCACCTGCTATATCTTCGAGTCATTGTTTTGAGCCTGTGGTACTACTGCCAATACACTTTGGGTGTCTTTGCATGTCTATGCGAGGAGCTGCGTGCAGTGCAGTCTCGAATTTTTGCCAGGGGAATGGTGGCGAAATCTGCTAGAGTCAAGTCAGCTGCGGACCTTCATTTCAGTCGATGAGGCGAAGCCTCGTTATGTGTTCAGCGCTCCTCGCTATCTGCCAGTCCACCGGCGGGATCCGGCTGACTTCGATGCTTGCAGTGCTGCATGAGACGTCCAGACACAGTGGGACCAACATCGCCACGTCTAGTCGCCTCGTCGGCAATTGGCCAGAGATGTGGACCGGCTGCGCCGTTCCTTTGCAACCGGGACGACAGTTGACTTCGTAATGCACTCTCTCACCATTTCTGCAGCCATGGTCCACTTCTCCATGCATCTGTATTACACGCACCCCAACGACAGCTACAGATAACAGTCATAGTCCAGAGTCATCGGATGACGACGTCTGGCCCAGCACTCCTCTCCCGCACCTTGCAGATCGTCAATGGCGATATCGCCGGCTCACGGAGGTGGTTGCGGGAAAAGCGTAGGGAATCGAACTGCCCACGGTGGAACACGTTGCACAAGGAATGGGCGACGTCTTGGCGAGCATGCATTGGCTCGCGGGAATCAACGCGCGGGACGTGGAGCTAGTGCTAGCTGGAGGTGACCGGAATCTGTAATGTTGGGCCTTTGACCTGAATCAGGTGAGCGATATCGCCGCGACCATTGAGTAAAAGCTAAGATCAATGTCAGCCTTGGCTCAAGCCCGCCGCACTCCGCCGCCTGTCAAACAATTCGACCCCGGCTGACATCGACTCGTTGACGACGGACGATCACTCTCATCCGCTTATGCACGCTTCGCGACGCTCATCAGTACTCAGGAGCTGCACTACCCCCGCCCCCACCAGGGCGAGATCTATCACGACTTGAGGAGGGACTATATAAACCGAGTGCATCTGATACTGGCAGGTTTTACGGGCGGTGCGGACGGTGCGAGCGGGGCGCGTCGCCGGGGCTCACGAAGGCCGTGCGGCAGGCGGCGGGGCGCTTCCTTGAGCGGTATGAAGGGCTGGATAGGGAGAAGCAGGAGAGCCTGCAGAGAAGAAGATCGGAGCAGGCGCTGGCTGAGACTTCCTGAACATGTTGGTGGCATCGAACGACCATGGACCCGAGAAGCAGAGCCAGGAATCACCAGGCCGTCAACGGAGAAAGCCTTCGGGAAGGCCCGCGGTCGGATGCAACGCATGAACTTTGCATCGCGCCCCCGTGAGCTTCGAGAGCCGACCGTTTCGTCTTCATTTGGCCTCTTTGCATCTTGCTCGTGTGACTCGAGACGCTTTGAGCGTGATTTACGGTTCTGCGCACCCACCGCACGTGGCTCGGGGATTAGTGTAACCGGCCGGGACCGCATCGTAGATCATGAGACAACAGTCGTCCTTCCCGCGCTCATGCTGTGTATAACGCGGCGGGAAGGTGCTGACTGCCGCTTACTCCCTCCTATGCCCTCCTGCGCTTGGCACTCCCAACTGCTCTGGGTCCAAGCTTAAACACACAAACAAAGCTACTCATCCGTCTCATCGAATCTCCATTTGGCGGTTCTGCAGTCATCCACCATGTCTCGCCTCATAACCGACGTTGGTCTCGCGCCCTTGACTATATCCCTCGTCGCGACGTCCTTTTCGTTCTTCGGGGCCAGCATGCTCGAAGTCGCAGGTCCTATCCCGATCATCCGTGACAAGGTCTCGAAGGTGGATCTGAAGCCGTCTGATAGGGTGGCCATTTGGGCTTGCTTCTTCCGACGGGCACCGGTAAGTTGGGCTAGATGGTGGTCCTGCGTAACTACTGTCCTGATGCTCCACTCCTTCCCCTTCTCCTGTCCTCGCGTCCTTCGGGTCCGATCCCCTTGTGCTCGGCTCGGAACCCATATCAAACTACCCATCTCTGCCTTTCCTCACACTCGCCCCTCTCAGCATCCGGATCCGCCGTTGTACTCATTGCAAATATAACATCGTAGAGATTCCTGAAGAGGTACCCAGCAGCGATGGAGCAAAGTCAAGACCGCGTCTGACTCCCAGGTAGCAATCGTCAGTGCCGCCTTGATCAACACCGTCATGTCCACCTACACCGCAATTCACACCGTCAACACCGACATCAGCAACTATGCTTGGCTCTCCGCCCTGGGATCCATCGTCGTCCTCCCATACACGTTTGCCACCCTGGGCAAGATCAATGCTAGGCTGCACGAGCTGGGCGACGCGAGGGAGAAGCGGGAGCTCACGCCCGCGGAGGAGAACGAGGTGGTGCAGCTGCTGGAGCAGTGGCAGACGAGGCATATGCCGCGCTTTGGCGCCTATGCGCTGGCTTGGGCCTCGAGCTTGATCGCGTTCAGTAAGGCTCTGCGTGGTTTCAGGCTGTAGAGGCGGGGTCGGAACGTGGTGGGGTGGGGTGGCAGAACGGCACGTCCAAGTGGGTAGACTCCCGGTAGTGACTTTGTATGTACGAGTATCATCGTATGCAGCGGGGCTTCGTATCGCTGAAGAGTCCTCGCAGCTACGATTCGGGGCCGATCTGTAAAAGATGACGGGTGTTTGGCTATACTGCCAGTGACCTGGCCCAATGATGACATGGCCGTATTCGGTCATCATGCCAACAGCCGGGCATTTGTTGTTGACATTGTACCATCACTGCCTTTCATGAACTCATGACGAAACCAACCCCACCGCCGCCCCCCATATCCATCCCACTCCCCTTACCGGTCCACTTTGGCCTGCTGCCCACTCGCATACCGGGTCAGACCCTAGCGCCGGTGCTCTACTCGCTCATCGTGCGTTGGCGTCGGGCGCGAATCTACGAGCGCGCGTTGACAGCAGAATGACATTCCAATTTACATCACCCTTTCCCCTTCTCACCAGCCTCACCTCTCGCTCCTGCCGCTCCTACTCAGTCTGAAGCCGCCAATACCACCCCTGCACATCTTGACGGCTCTGCGGCTCACGCCTCGCGACTACTCGATCGACCTCGACGGAGCCGCACCCTATCCTGATTTCTGGGTGCCATGGCCCGTCGCCCGGAGGATATGTGACAGGTTGGGTGTGTCGAAGCTGTTCTGGGACGATAACGATGCGCACAGAGGCCTCATATCTGAGGCAGTGAAGGACGCCGTGAGCTGGGATGAAGGTGGGACTTTGGGCCACAAGTGAGCTTTGGCCGTTACGGAGACACTGCACCCCACTGATGTCAGCTGGCTCCCCCCGACAGGTCAGCTTCCGGTGTCGAGCTACTCCCTAGCCGCTCTTCTGGGTACGCCTTTCGTTGGCGTGACAGTGATACCGGGTGACCGATGTGTGAGTGATTCTGGTGCTGTGTTACGCTGGCGGCTGACCGCAGACATTTACACCGATAGATCCCGGTCGGAGAGCGAGCATCATCGCTTCTGCCGAGGACAGGGACCATTCGCGTATTCGGAAAGGCAAGTGGTGCGACAGTTGGGAGGGCATGCTATGTTGGACCTTCCTGTCAGTACACTAAGAGGGCAAGTACCGGAGGCTGGACTGACATTCAGGGCCTGGGAGGACTATCTACGGTATCCGGTCAGTGAACTCCGCCAATCTCAGAATGAAACTCTGGCTCACTTGTAGTCCAAGCCGCCCAAGCAGAGACGGCATCCATCACAGCGAGTCGACCTGCCGGCCATCGTCCATCATCTTCTTCACACGTTCACACGGTCGGAAGCCACTCAGCCGTCGTTGACCCCTGCGTTGAACGATCTTCGATCCCTCTTCGAGCTTCCGGATGACGGTGGGCCTCGCATATCTGTTTCAGGTATCTACCACACCGCGCGGACGGCCCTCGCACCCTACGTTCCCTTCCTGCGTCCCATACCCGCCGGTGCTTCGCCAGAACACGTCAGGCAGCTCCAATTGCGCGCCCGGGTCGACCTCGGCGTCATCGAGTCGCTCAGTCTAATGTTCATTGAAACGTGGAACACAGAAAGGGAACGACGGCGTCTGGAGAAGCTGCTGCAGGGGCAAAATGTTCCGACACCGATCATTATCGATTGCCGACTACTCGACTCAGAGGCAGAGCAGGCCGAAGCTCGGCGGGCAGCAGAACGGCGGCAGCGAGTGGAGCGGAAAACGAGCTCGTTATCGAAGGTACAGGAATGGAAGCGGCAAGACTCGATGGAAGAATTGCGTCGTGCACGAGGAGGCTCACCCGTCTCAACCCCAGACACGGTCACCCCGCTGGAGCCTACAGCTCAGCGGCGTCCACCAACTCCACCGTCGTCCGGTCCAGGCTCCCGCGATGGTGTGCCTCGGACGACGTCGGCCGAGCCGGCCTTCGAGGGGATCCGTCGTCGGGTGAGCCGGCGGTCTCGAGATGATGAGATCGGCGTCACAGATCGAGGACGGTCGCGCAGTCTTGAGTCGACCGAGGAGCTGGACGATCGGATAGTCGCGCAGAAAGGGTTGGGAGGGGACGACCTGTATCCCATGCGTGATCTTATGCTGTTGAGTGAGCAGAAGGAAGGCTGGTGGATGTACTTTGCGATCATGGGTGCAACGGTCGTCGCGATAGCGTTCGGGATGGGGTACGGTACCCTCACCCTGGCAGAGAGGTCTGTGGTAGTAGATGGCCGTGCTGTGCACGTGAATTGGCGGGGGTTATTGTAGTTATCATATTTGCTGTTGTGAGATATACTTTCTATGCTTCGACATTCTCGCCTAGTATCTGAAACATTCTGAAGTTGAGATTCCCCGCGATCCCGCCTTCACGCTGGCCAAGGGTCGGAGAGAGTAGGCATCCCAAACACTTCAGCCCGTATTGACAGTTCCGCCCTTCCCCTCCCTATCCCCTTGCCTTAGTCCTCACGTCGCCCCTCCCTCTCCCACGCCGCTCCCCCTGTCTTTGGCACTGTGGCTCCGGTTGTGAGTCGTAGGCGCCACACGGCGCTCTGCCGAGGACGAACGAGTTTCAGGTGAGCTGGCGAGCCCTGGCTCTGATGCCGTCGCACACTGAAAGCACTCACGACCGTTCGACCAACGGATCCACGCCTCGAGCGGATGGTTTCTCGTTGAGGAGGTCAGCGAGACGATCACTCCTCCCATGGGGGGGGCTCGAGCCATCTGATTCTCTTCGTTTCCCCGCCGATCACTCCCTGACGATCACACATCCTGACGCCCCCGCTCCGCCCCCCTCAAATCACATCAACATCAAATATGCACCAAGGCCTTCTTTGCCCGTCCGATTCCAGTGACCCTCCCTTCAGTCTCGCTTTGCACGATGACCAACCGATAGCCCGATTTGCACGCAAGGTTTGGTCATCTCAAATACCCTCAACCCAATATCGTCCCAAGGACCTGACCTTCGCGCGACAGATAACCCTCGACCCTCCTTTGACTCTTCGCTCCCGTGCCCGTCGTCTCATAGGCTCCCGCCTTCGAAATCACATCCTGCCTGGCGTCACCTCACGCCACCATAACTGTGCCATCCCTTGTCCGGCACTCGAAGGCGGAGTTCTCGGTGGGGTGCTTAAGAGCGGAGCAGAGTGGGGGTGAAGATGGGTTCGTCCCGGCCCGATCATCGTTCCGCACCGTCCACAACTCCGTCTTCGTCATCGGCATCGGCCTCAACTTCGACCCCTGCGCGCTTGACGACGCCGTTCACAGCGTCGCAACGTGAGCACTACCATCGTCAAGACCACCATCGACGTCGCCGTGGCTCTCACTATCATTCCGCCGAGAAGACTTCCATGCTCGCCGCGCACGCCCCTGTACCACCGCCGCCGCCGTTGCTGCGATCTCACACCGAGGTCATGCCCGCACCAAGCGGAATGCTGCCGAACGGCCTGCTAGATAATGGGCATACACCGAGATTCACATCTGGTGCCTATGGCAATCACTCCGATATTCCTCGTGCTCACATGGTTCACCCCACCCTCGCGACGCCGCACACTCCTTACAACCCGCTTCCATTGCACCCTCCCGCTCGACCCCTGCCGCTGATCGCGCCGGACCTCGCTCACTTGCCTGAGACCCCTCAATTGCCTCTCCTCCTTCTTCCGCCCCATCCTCAGTTCCCCCCTCCTCCCGGTCATATCGCAGACCCCAAATACGGCTCGATGCCTTCGCTTCAAATGCCCCGCCGGCCTTCTCAGTCGAGGGCGCCCGATCGGAGCAACGACGCAATTGCTGCACCGGCGGCGACTCGACGAACGGGATCCTCCGGATGCCCCTACATGCTCACGGACCCTGCCTTACACGGCGATTCTCTTCCGCCAAGCTCGAGCAGGCGACAAAGCAGCCAGAGTCAACCCGGCCATGGCCAGCAGAGTCAACAGCCTGTCGAATCTCCTCCGTCGATCCTCACAAGGGAGAAGAAGCAGAAAGCTTGCGCCGGGTGTCGGAGGGCCAAGCTGAAGTGCATCACCGAGGAAGGGCAAACAGAGTGTATTAGGTGTCGAGCAAGGAGCGAAAAGTGTTACTTTTACCCTCGCAACCATGTGAGTAAGCTGGTCGATGCGACTGTCTGTGTCTGACGGCAGGACGAGGACTGGCAGCAGACGGTCTCGACCGACTTGTACGCTGCGGTGCCTCATCTGGCCGAGCTGTCCAAGACGGTCCACTTCATGTTCACTTACCTGGTTCAGCAACGCGTGTTGCCCGAGCCTCCCTTCCCGATCTTTCAACCATACGAGGCGCCAGAAAGGGATATGGCGGGTCTTCATCCCTGGGCCGACCAGGCCGAAGTCAAGCAGGACACGCAGGCAGCGAACCGGCCACAGGGGGAGAAACGGAAGAGAAGTCGGTGTGGCGATGATCAAACGGGGCATCAATCGCCGCCGCGGGGGCCTGGTGTCGTTGCACAGTCGACCCCAGCTCCTCTGATGAACCCGATTCAAACCATTCCCCAGCCAGTGCTCTCATCTCCTCCAACTGGTCCTCTGCCCCCTTTCACCCAGACGGCATTACCCGCCCCGGGGGGACGGTCAACGACGTACTGGTCCGAGCCAGCCAGCCAGCCTCGCACAATCATTACAAGTCCAGCACAGAGCCTTGCCCTCGCAACATCATCTGCACCGGCCATACTCTCCGCCAGCGGACAACTATACGTCAGCCCCATAGTCTCGCCGATTGGGGTCGGGAATACGCACGAATTGCCCCTGGTGGATCCCGCTTCGGTCTCCCCTATCATTACTCTGGTCGAAAGCGCCCCGCCTCCCTTGGTCGCTGCGTCGCAGACTTCGTCCGCGAAGACCCCCAGCGCATCGTCCATCGTGGTGGCAACACCATGTTCTGGCCTTACAGCAGCGAATCTGCCTCATTCGAATGCCTGTCCGCAAGTCGCCACGCAGGTCTTGGACGACGAGGGCCAAGAGGTGTACGGCTCGGCCGACGGAAGGCAGACAATGATCACAAAGGGAATCGTTCCGGCGGTGGTGGCTCGGCGACTGGTCACATAGTGAGCCGGCGCTAGGGTCGTGATATCGGGCTGATGATCAGCTTCCATGAGCACATAGCGCCTCATCTCTTTGGATACAGCCTCGAACTATGCCGTTTCCCTTATTTGCCAGACGGTCCGCGCTCCATCACTCCATTCATTTTCGCCGTCGAGTGCCTCCTCGCCTCTGAGCGCGTCGCGGAGCTGTCGCAGTACCATACCCGGCTCGCCGAGGAAACGACAGACATGATGATCAAATCGCCGGCCGAGTCGTGGATGTCGTTCCCCGGGTACAAGCCGTCTCCGACCGGTGTGAGCCACCCTGTCGAGGTCAAGGGCGAGCAGGTACTGGGCCATGCAGTGAGCGCCCTGAGCGCTATCACCGCCGACCATAGCTGGGAGCCGGAGCTTGGTATCGGACCCGAGGAGATTGTGGCGGCGTGCATGCTTGCGGCTTTCATCTCGGAACGGGACCAGGCAAAGATTATTGCGGTGTGCGCGTTTACGTGGGCAAAAGGCTGGACCAAGGTGGGGGGCGGACGCGCATCCAGACAGGGCTGACGGACAGTACCTCATGGCGGGCCCCCAGGACGAAACCATGGCCGAGTCAATCGGGATGATCACCCCGCTGCGAAGGCCGACACAGGACCAGGTCGCAAGGGTTTGGCTACTGGCCTACGTGGGTCTAGCAAACCCAGTGTCAGCCTTGGTTGATGACAGATCGTTGCCGCGCAGGAGTTCTTCAACCACAACCACGCAGACGAGGTGTTCCCAAACGACATCTCATCATGGTGCAACACCATCCTCCCACCAGCTTGTTCTCCTTCGACCTCGGGATCACCGCCTTTCCACCCCAAAAGTTCTGACATTCTCCTCGTCTTCCAGGCTCGCCTGCACTCCCTCAAGCTCCAATGGCTCAGCGATCGAGCCCGTATCGTCCGTGGCTCTGAGAGCGCAGACAGTATCCGCGAATACGTAAGGGCGCACAAGCGGCTCGGGGATCGGACGAACGCACAGCTGGACTGGTGGGCAGAAGATCTCGACACCTACGGTTTGGACGATATGGCGAAACGGCAGATTCACCTTGACTGGCTTTACACAAGGCAAATCGTCAATTCGGTCCTGGTCAACAATATATGTGGCGGACCAGAGGAAGAGCAGATGCGGCTGGGCCATATGCGAATCTCAGGAGAGTGTGCTTTGACGTTGTTGGTCCGGTGCGAGAGCTGGGACCCGCCTGGGTCGCTCGCAAACTTGCCACATACGTATTTCAGGGTAGGTCTGTGTGATGTGAGTGGACACGCCAGCCGACGATAGATGATCGCGCTGGCGACGGCCGAAGTGGCGGACATGCTTGCGGCAGCGGATCGAGGGAAGATACCCTGTGCGATCTGCCCGATCAGCGTCAAAGACTGTACGTGACTGCTTCGTCTCCCCCACCTTCGCTGACGGCAGTTATCCTTGTCCTTATGCGGGTTTGCCTGAAGCTGCAGCAGACCGAAGTCAACGATAATCACTACTGCCGGCAGACGGCATCTTCGCTTCGCACGTCTATGGAGACTCTCAGTCACCTTCCAGATAGCCCACACCCTGGTTTCGCTGGGTCGACCGACATCTCGGTGCCAAAACCTCCTCCGGTTGTCTTGGAGCAGCCGGAGGCCGCCACCAACGACGCAGCGCGTCGATAGCTTCGCCAAACACGACTCTGGTCCCTTGCCCCGCCGATCTGCATCAATGCGCATGGGCTTTCCACCTCGCCCATGCACGACCTGACGACATCCCTTGACGCATGTAGAATATGGTACGCTAGAAGATTCTGAAATTTTGGTTGGACGACGTCTTGTCCATATCATGTCTCCATGACGCACGTACATTAACGCCTTGATGCATGGATATGCGTGACTGCCTACGGGGCAGACGTGTGATGTATTGATGTCAAGCAGCAGCTCGCCAGATTCAATGGCCGTTGATATGCCCTTCTGTGCGCGGCGGGCTTTCCAAGCCGGCCTCATCCCATTGACTGTCCCTCCATACCTCCCGGCCCATGATCCATGTGCTTTTGACATTTCCCTCCCAATCGGAAACGCACAGATCCGCGTGGAACCCCTCTTTCAATTGCCCTTTGGTCTTCGCTACCTCCCCAC
>Ga0308169_10005760_pt1 | contig 11138 bp, 5 predicted proteins | sample PhyBR1_2_FD_202139 | JGI IMG/M metagenome (GOLD analysis project Ga0308169, IMG submission 202139) | Phyllosphere microbial communities from UC Gill Tract Community Farm, Albany, California, United States - DLSLSB.R1 | ecosystem: Host-associated > Plants > Phyllosphere > Unclassified | place... | reverse complement strand
TACCGATATGCTGCGTCAGTGGAACCATCACTACAACTGGCACCGCCCGCACCAGGGAATCGGCGGCAAAGCACCGATGTCCAGGCTCTCAACCAATCGAAACAACCTCTTGCAACTTCACAGCTAGGGCAATATCTTGATCAGTTGCTGGACGTTCGGTACGCCAAGGCCGGTGACCATGTCATACCCCTTGACCGCCTCGTAGGCACCGTTGTTGCCGCCCGTGATATCGCGAAAACAGGGCGCCCCCTGCGCCTTGTACAAGACTGGATTCAGGAAGTTCAGCGGATCTTTGCCTTGCTTCGCTCTCGCCGAATTGACCAGCGCACAGAACGCGGCCCATACGGGAGCGCTCCAGCTCGTACCCCCATACTCAACCGCGTCGCCGTTGAGAACGACGAGTCCCCCGTAATTCGGATCGGCAGATAGGCTCACGTCGGGCACCATGCGGTTGCCGCCAGACGACTTGCCATTCACTTTCTGCCAAGCGGGACGCTTGAAGTACATGCTGCGCCCGCCGCCGGCGCCAGCCCATGACGATTCCTTGACGGTGCCGTCCGATGCGATCTTCAGCGTCGTGCCGCCGACGCCAATGACGCATGGATCGGACGATTCGTACTCCGCATGCAGCGGCCCGCCCCCACCGTGGCCCGTACTATCCGGATTGGAGCCAGCGTCACCGCTGGACACGAAGACATTGACACCCGCGGCCGCCAGCCGCAAGAATTTCGCGTGTTCGGTCTTGACTTCACCCGGCGCCATATAGGTTTCTCCGAGTCCCAGGCTCATCGACACCTGCCGCAATCCCGGTTCTTGCGCGATGTCGTGCAAGATCATGTCGAGCGCATGATCGATGTCGGAAAAGCGCAAGGTTCCGGTCGCGTAAATGCGCAGCTTGGCGCCGGTCGCAATTCCGCTGGCCCATTGCGCGTCCAGCGTTTCCTCACCACTAGGCGGCGGCAACACCGCTTCGGTGACATTGACCACTTGGATACGGGACGCATCCACCGGAATACCGCTCTGTTCCCAGAATGCCACCATATCGGCTTCCTTGGGCACGGTATCGATGACGATGGCAATTATCTGGCCATCGCCGACGGCGTCGATGCCGTCCGCGCCATACGCCCGCAAGATATCTGCCGGAAGGTAGCCTGGCACCGACTCGGCGGCCTTGGCCGCGCCGGCGCGACGCTTTCCCGTTCGACCGAGCCCGGGCGGCAGCCGCCGAGAATGCTTGTGCGCCTGGCGATGCGGTTGCAACCCTATGATCGCACGGACGTTACCGGCGACGTCGTCCGGCAGACTTGGCGCGTTGCGCGCGGACGTATAAGTGATGCCGTCTTTTGTGACACGCACTAACTCGACTTGCAATGCCTTGGCGACATCGCTCGCGGCGGCAGTTGTTTGAATGCTCGTATTGTCCGGCGCTTGGTAATCCACGGTAAAACCATTTTCTTTCAGCCACTTGATGAGTGGAGATATTTGCTCCTTGCTCACGCCATATTTATCGCGGAGCTCTTGAATCGGCACCCGTTCACCGTTCTCTACCCGTTTTTCCAATTCCTCGTTGAGATTATTCGACGGCGATAGAGAAAAACTAATCGACATCGGATCATCATGATGTTCCGCCGTGGCAGCATGGACATTCAACCCGCTTCCAACAGGGCCAGGCTGAATAGGCATTTCGATAACACTGTCATGAAATAACTTACGCGTAGGCATAACGATTCCTTATTAATGACCGGATAAATTCAACAAAGCGTGCGAGGTTTAGGTTGCCCGCCATTTCGACGGCAATCATTCATGGCATGTTGCATAAAAATGGATCAACGTCCAGAAAACATGCGGCGGGGGAGCCCATCCTTTCGAACGGGTAAATCATGGTAGTAGCGCAGCGCATTCCTGACAACACCCATCGCGCCGATGTGGCGTTTTAATCGCTTGACAGGCGTTCACTATCACAAAAGATAGTAGAGTAATTCGACGGCGTTCCAGCAGCGGGTTTATCTCCGACAGATCTTTTTTGCTCAATCTATTTTCCCTCACGCAAAACGCTTGACGATTCAAATCATCTTCTCCAAATAAATTGGAGTTACTCCGCTCCCGTCGTCGGTTCTTGCTCTGATGGACGTGTTGTTGCTGAAGAGTCCGATCGAGAGTTTTCAATAGTAGTGCCAACGGAAAATGTCACAAAAATGATTCCAAAAATCAATGTAATGCGCATCCTGAGACAAACGCGTTTGACATCGCGATCAGTCTCCCACCAGCCCCACTCTGTTTATTTTATATGACGCCCATTAGAAGCATGTACATGCATCCGGCATACATAAACAACTAACTGTCATGATGGATTTCCGTTGGGGAAATGCTGAAAGGAAATTTACGATCCGCCCATTAGATGAATGGATGGATCGTTCGGAAATTTTTTTCGACTGGCAGAAAATAAATATATCTAGAGGATGTTGGTTGCAAACCTAGTATTTCTATCAGGTCGTTTCAGGCTTGCATAAAAAACTTCATCTGCTTAACGGTGCTGCGTTGTTGTTAATGTTGAATGAAATAATTTTATAGTTTTCTGCGGAATTTTATTTTCTTATGACTCGCAATGATTCATGGGAAAGGAAAAATGCTCTGTGTGACATATTGATGCTTATAAAGTCTAACGTTTGGTGCGCGTTAAGGATTTGTGAAATTGTGTGTTTTCCCCAACGGCTTTTTCCTTTTATTCGTGTTTTTTAGCATATGCCACAAAGTTAGTGCAAAATTCGGACGCAACGTAGGAATATTCCTGCTTGGAGGCTCCGATGTTTCAAATTTCGGTAGTCAACCGCACGCTGACGATATCCGATCTCGAACTGCATCGGGTTGTCCGCGCCATTAATCGCCAAATTGCAGAAGACTTTGCGCCATATTGGGGTTTTGGCGGTCGACTGCGCGTCGAGGGACCGACGGGCGAGCGTCTCGACGCGGAAGCTGCCCGCGAGTTACGGGGCGATGGCATTCTCTACCTGTTGGATTCGACGTCGTCGACAGACGCCTTAGGCTTCCACGATCGAACGCTATGTGGGATTCCATACGGCCTGGTCTTTCTCGACTTATGCGCCAAACTGGGCGATGCTTGGTCTGCCACCTTGTCGCATGAAGCCCTTGAGCTCATCGCGGATCCGCAATGCAACCTGCTTGTACAAGGGCCGAATCCGCGCGACCGGTCCTTGCCAAATGTCTATCATTACTTCGAGATGTGTGATGCGGTGCAGTCACAGGTCTATGAGATCGATAGTGTTGTGGTCTCGAATTTCGTCCTGCCCAGCTATTTCGCGCCGAATGATGCGGACGGCGGACGGCGTGACTTTAGTGGCACAAACTTGTGTTCGTTCGGCGTCAACCCAGGCGGCTACATCGGTTATTTCGATCCCAACGTCGGTAACGGGGGGAGCTATGCTATATATCTCCCCGATGCCCGTTCGCAAGAGCGTTACGAAATCAAGAGCCGTGCCCAACCAAGCGATCTCGACCGTCGGTTTGGGCGTGTCATGCGACGCAGTGGCTCGCCAGCGGCGCTGGCGCAGCCCCAAGGTTTAATCGCCCTACGGGCGGGAATTAAGGGCCAGGCGGCGAGCAGACCACCAAAAAGCGACCCTATTCGTCACTTAGTCGTCCTCATGCTCGAAAACCGCTCCTTCGACCAGGTGTTGGGCGGACTGGTGGATAGTATTGCTGGGCTTGATGGTGTTGCGAAAGACAATCCGCGCACGAATCGCGACACGCTGGGCAATGTCGACGTTAAACAGAAACCAATTGCGCGTGCTGTGATCTCTCCAACGTTTGATGCGCCGCACGATTACAGTGACGTGATGGAGCAAATCCGCAATGGCAACGCAGGCTTTGTTAACAGCTACGTCAAACGCCACCCGACCTCGAGCCAGGCCGACCGGGAACAGGTCATGGCGTATTTCCCAGAAGACAGCCTCCCAGTGACCCATGCGCTGGCCAAGAATTTCCTCGTCTGTAACCGTTGGTTTTCTTCGCTACCTGGTCCTACTTGGCCGAACCGCCTGTTTGTTCATTCTGGTACCAGCCTGGGCCATGTACTGATGCCGGACGCCGACAATCCGGGTGAGATGGTCCAGGTATGGCGTACCTTCACCCAAGACACGATCTATGATCGCCTCAATGACGGTGGAGAGGCCGGTCATCCCTTGTCGTGGCGCATCTACCATGACGGCGTGCCCCAATCGGTCATCATGGACCACCTCAAGCATTCGATTTTTTCGCGAGACTATGCGCCAATCGAGCGCTTCGCCGAGGACGCACAGCAGGAAAGTACCTTTCCATCGTATGTCTTTATCGAGCCGCGCTATGCAGATGGTTGGTTCGGCAAGAAGGCGACCGACCAGCATCCGCCGGCCTCAATGACGGACGGCGAAGCACTGATCGCCTACGTGTACAACGCATTGCGGCGTAGCGAAGTGTGGAATTCGACGCTGTTGGTCCTGACTTATGACGAGCACGGCGGCTTCTATGACCACATGACGCCGCCTGCTGCCATACCTCCGGACGATAACAAATATCCTTTCGGTTTTGACCAACTTGGGGTGCGCGTTCCTGCAATCTTGATCTCGCCATGGGTCGCTCAAGGCTGCGACAACAACGTGTACGACCACACCAGCATCTTGCGCTACCTTATCGAGAAGTATGGCCTGCGGCCGCTCGGTGCCCGAACTGCGGCGTCAACGGATCCGCGCGCGGTGTCGAACTTTGCGGACCAACTATTGCAAGAACCGCGTGCCGATACCCTAGACGTCCTTCCCGAACCGGCGGAGTTCGTGCCGATGGCGCGCATGGGCGAGCGCCCATCATCGGTACCGCCAGCACCGGTGGCGCCGGACAACACCCGACGCGCGCTATTGGCCATTGGCGAGCGACTGCGCGCGGAAGACCGCCGCGCCGTGTACGGCGTGCGGGTGGCGGACGCCGTCATCCAGTCCCCGCCACCGGTGGACGCTGAGACATTCGGCCGGCGCATTGATGCGCTGGACGACTGGCTTGCACAGCGCGCCTCAAGCGCGCCCAGTCTCATGCGTGCTGCGGTGCAGACACCAGGAATGTTGAATGGCATTGACGTCTATGCCGGCACCGGCGACATCGACTGGGTCCAGGTAAAGCAAAGCGGCATCACGTTCGCTTATCTACGCGCCGCTTACGGCGTTGACACCGATAAGGCTGTGGTCGCTAACCTAAAAGCCGCGCGAGCGGCGGGAGTCGTATGCGGCGTCTATCACTTCTTGCGGACTTCACAAAATTACGACAAGCAGATCCAAGTGATGCTCGGGTTGCTCGATCGACTCGGCATCGGCCCTGGAGACCTGCCTCCCGCTGTCGACATTGAAGATAACCCTGCGTATGACGGTCTCTGGGACACGTCGAACAACGACGTCTTCGTGAACGCTGTAAAGCGTTGGATTGACGCCGTCAAAGGTCGCATCAACGCGGATCCCGTTGTGTACACACGTGCCGGCTTTTGGACCGACCTCGGCAACCCCGCAGGCTTCCAGTCCAACCCACTGTGGGTGGCAAGCTACCGGCCTGACCACCCGACACTGCCGACTGGCTGGAGTCGCTTTACGTTTTGGCAGTACAGCGAATCCGGCAAGGTAGAGGGCATCGCCAACAAGGTCGACCTGAACTATTTTGCTGGCAGTCGCGACACGCTTGAGCAGTCCTTGCTCGGTGCTGCGCAGGCCACGCCCGAAGCACAGACGCCGGTAAAGTCTTCGCGCCGGATGGGCAAAGCGCCGCGGCGTCGGGCTTCGTGAACTGAACAATCGACGAAGGGCATGCTGGCTGAGATGACGATCAATGATAGCACTGATGCACTAGACATCAGTGCACGCCGAGAGAAGAGGGCGCTGCCATGCGCGATCGCCACTGCTGCGGTCGTGTGACATGGCGAGCAGACGACATCAGTGACGTTAGTGGTGAGATCCGCCACGGACGTTGAGGCGTCAATGCTAGGCATGCAGAAGTGAGGTACAGAGTTTTTTCGTCGTAGCAGGCCTACTACACCAATAGGACGTTGCCGACGCAAGTGAGGTGTCGGCCGGGTGTGGGATGTGAGCCGCGAGTGCTGCGGATTGAACGCTGGCGCCCAAGGTCGATCGCGACCTTGGAATAGGAAAGAACGCTAACCCTTCGTTAGTCGTAGCACGCTTAGCCAATCTGATGATGAGGCCGCCCTTACGGTCCGACCTTGTTGCCTCATTACGTTTGGAGCCCAATGATGAACAGTAGCTATGTGCACAGGATCACGCTCATCACTATGGCCACGTTACTCGCGTCCTGCAGCACGCCTTTTTCGGATCGTTTGGCGAATATCGATTGGGCCGGACCTGCTGCGGTAGGAACCATCGCCGTTTCAGACCCGAAGATGTACCGACGCGAGTCCCTCATCAACGAACGTCGGCGCGAAGTAAGATGGCTCGACGATCAGTTAAATAAGGTTGATACCGTCGAATTTAAACCGGAAATTGTCCGTGAGGTACAACAGATCACGGCGTTCGCCGCGGCACTTGGCCTCAACTTCGACCCGGCAAGTGCCCTCACTTATCGTCGCGCCAGTGAGACTGGCGCCATCCAACAGCAGATTGATGTCCTAAAACTTCAATTGCAACTCGACCAGTTGAAGCGCGATGCAGCACTGGTACGCAATAGCTTTGGGACGCAGACAGCTACCGTCAACACAGATGTCGCTAAGCTTGGCAACGTGACTGCGACACCGGCTTCGTCAACCATAGCGGCAGGTGCTACGACGCAATTGAATGCGGCGATTGAGCGACTCCTGGCAGGGATTTCACAGGTGCAGGGCGGGGCGGACAACGCCATTCCAAGGAGCGATACAAGCGTTAACCCATCGGACTTGTTCAGAGACAAAATGGCCTACCGTGATCTAATTAAATCCGCCTTGAACGCAGCCAACCTAGATGATCTCCATGACCACGCCGGGCGTGCGCTGATGCGCCTAAATTTCCAGGCCATGGTCTTGCCCGACCGCGAGCATTCAAGGGTACCTGGTGTGGTGCAGATGAAAATCGTGCCGCCAGTGTTAGACACAGGGGAGCGCGAGACCGTTTACCGGAATTGGCTGGCACACATCAATCTCAATATCAACCGAGGCTCCCCCACCGGCTGGGAGCCGAATCCGGAGTTGCTCAACTCGTCAGCCGCTGATAGCTTCGAACTGGTCAACTATTACTATCCGGATCCTGCGAGGGCCACCAACGGTGCTACGCCGGTCTGTACAGGCATCGTATTGAAGGACATACCGGCGCCGGTCGGCTGCGGCAGACTGGTGTTTGCAGTTCCACGCTATGCCGGCCACACGGTGCAGGAAGGTCCTTATGCGAGTTTGAGTTCGTATATGAGCCAATTCAATTTGTCCGACTTGAGCGACAAGCATGAGAGCAAACGGTTCGAATACGCACGCGAGCGCATCCGAACGCTGACGACCTCATTAGTGAAAGACTGTGGGCTGCCACAATTAGCCTATTCAACCGATCCAAAACCGACTCCAGCCAAAGAGTTGGAAAACGATATCTCTGAGGCACACATACGGGCTGCAATGGCCGATGACCTCGCCCGGATCGAGCGTGCAGCAAATTTAGTCTTGCGCGAGAAGGACTTGCAACCCGCATCGGCGACGGAGCAATCTCGAGTACTAGCCCTCCGCGCCGCGCGCGCTAGATTCTTGCTTCGCAGCTTTGAGGATGAAGCCTATCGTCGTTGCCGCACCGACCAACGGCAGGCTTACCGCGATTCGCTACACCTGTTGTTTCTCCCATCGAATTTCGAAGAAATTCTCAGCGAACGCGGCCTGATTGCAGTGTATGAGGTCGGGCCACGCGAACAGGTACAACAAGTCTCCAGTGTGTCGCGGGTGGCGAACAATCTGTCGATGGCCCTGTCTCTTGCAGCATCAGCTCCGTCCGCTGGCGTCGGCGCGTCTGCGGCGGCCAACTATTCACGCGAGGTGATCGGGAGGGCTGCGACATTGGAGCGCGTACCAGCACTCATCGGCTACGCCGCTGCGGACGATATATTCGGTTGGGTGGTCACGCCGAAAGCTATGTTTGATCCAAAGGGATCTATCCGGCTAGAACAAAGCCCGCGTACGCTCGACCTCACTGCAGACTTGTCTGTCCCCAGTTGGTGGCCGCGCTTTTCGATAGAGATCACCACTGGCTGGGCCGCAGGTGCCCAGCCGATCACGCATGGAAACATTGCACTGCCCGTGCATCGTACAGCCACAGTCCAAATGGCGGCTAACTACGCGGACTTCGATGAGCTGACGGCACGCATCCAGCATGGGGCATCCACACGTGAGGTTGTGCTCGACGAAGTTGTACTGAAAGGCCAGTTTGTGGCGAAGTGTCGTGCCACGAGTCTGTACCTGCGCGGAGCGAACATATGGCGTGCCACTGCGGTTGTCCTCGGTGGCTACCAGTTGGATGAAAGTGCGATAACAGTCGCACCCGACATGTCTGGCATCTTGCTCGCGGTCCCCGCACTTGACGAGCATATCGTCGGCCCAAGTAGAGCCGAATTGCCGCTAACGGTCTTTACTCGACATGGTCATAAAGACGGCTTTGTCGAATATCGCGCAGTACAGGATGGGTGTAAGCCGCCAGAGAAACCGGACGATCCGAATAAACCTGTGATCACGTCCGTCGTGCCGGCGGCATTCAAGGCTGGGACGCAGGTCTATTTTACGATCACGAGCAGCAATCTTGAGATGTTCAAAAAGGTAACCTTGAACGGTGCGCCTGGAACACTGTTGGAATCCATCGATGATGGCAAGTCGATTAGGGCGAGATTCGAGGCGGCAAATACCAATATTGCAGCATCGCGCGCAGTGCCACTCGTTTTTTATGACGACAAGAAGGAAATTGCAGAGTGGCAGGTTGAAAGCACTAAGTAATCATGGGAGATGATCATGTATGAACGAGGCCGCGCTTTTGTTACACCCAGTATCGTGAACGGCCAATCCGATGGCCGGATCGAAGTCGAGCAAGGTGGTGAAACTGTGTATTTTAATCCCGCGGCGTTTCCAAGAATTTATAACGAACAAGAGGTCTCCTTTAGGCGTGCCGACGGCAATCCCGAATGGGCTGACGATGTCCAAGCCGTTAACGCGAGCGAGTCTTTGCTCATGCTAGCAAGACCGCCAGCTGGCCTGACCCGCAATGCCCAAACGTATTTGCGTAGCCTAGTTGGCGACCTCGCCAGCAACATCCACACTGCCGAAACGGTCGACTTGGCCGAGCAACACAAACGATATGCAGAGGACATCATGCACACGATCGCCAAGATTAAGCCGACTACCAGTCTACGCGTTGGCGTGCGTGCAGTGCGCGACGTGTTCGATGCCGCCAAACGCGATCGCGATACGGCCATCAAAGCTTCTCACAAGCTAGATACAGACTAGTGACCAAGGCGCCAAGCGTTCGATGGAGCTAGCCCACGTCGCAATCTCGGAGCGGCAGTGCTGCTGTTAATTTATTAAATTTTTCTTAAATATCAGAAGAAAAGTTCATTTTTCGGCTGTGGAGGAACTTTGTATGTCAGAGCATCCAGAAATTAAGCTTTTTTTTACAGAGTCGCTGAAAACAGCGAAACATTGGCTCGAAGCTTGGCAAGGAATAATTTTGTGGCTTGGTATCCTAGCACTTTCTGTTTTCGTAGCATATTGCTGGGCGGAAGACTCGAAACACTTCTTTAATCAACCGCAAGCTTGGCAGCAGCTTTCGATGATCATAGCCATCTGCTATTTGATGTTTTCTGTAGTGTTGATTGTCACGTTCTTCTTTGTGTTTCGAGGTGTTAAGGCCGATGAGGACAAAATGGCAAATATTTTCACCTACTGCTACGCTTACATCATCTTCGCTTCGTTGGCATCTTCGCTCCCGTTTATGCTGTTGCCTAACCTTCCAGATGCTGTCGGCAATGCAATGAAAATCAGCCCAATTGGAATTGTAAGAGGGTGCGCAAAAGAAGGGTCAAATATACCGAAAGAAGTGGGATGCTCGTCGGGCGGCTTGCAATGGGTCGTAAATATTGGTGGATCAATTGAGCCCCCCACGAATGCCGACGGGCGTAGTGAGATCACTGGTGGGCTTGTCGTGCCATTGTTCGTTGTGATTCTCGCGCTCATGGGGGCCGCGGTCAGTATGACCCGACGCGTACCTGAGTATCAGCGTAGAATCTCGCCAGGGGATCCGGAATATTTAAATTATGATCAGGCGCGCGAGAAGCTCGTCTTTCAAATCATGCAGGTTGCGTCGGCGCCGCTAATTGCATTGACAGTTTATTACACGGTCAACCCAGATTCACGCGCCGGTGCGATTGGGTTGGCATTTGCCTCCGGGTTTAGCTCAGAGACCGTTCTTTTACTGATACGCGCCGGTTTGGAAAAACTGCAGCCGGTGCCTGCCGCGCCGACGCCATCACGACAGCCAGTGCATGTAAAAATATCGCCAGCGCGCTTGGATTTCGGTAACGTAGTGCTGGGAAGTAATAGTGTAAAACAGATTTCGATTACTAATCCGACGGCGGTCGACTTAACCGTCAATAGCGTAGGATGTACTGGAGAATACGATAAAGAGACTGTCGCGCTGCCGCTTACTGTGGCAGCCGGGGAGAGCCAGGCCTTAAGTATCAGATTCACGCCATCAAGTGTTGGGTCCAAGATTGGTGTGCTGACGATTACTGATAACGCTCCCGGGAGCCCTCGCTCTATCGACCTTACCGGTACGGGCGTGAACTGAACGGCCCCGGCCTTTGCGGAGGCTGGGCAGTTTGAGTCTGGCAGGCGGCAGATTGTTCGCGATACCATGTATGGCTCAAAGGCAGGAACGGCGGTTGCAGGAGGGAGAAAATCAACCTAATGTCCGTTGTTGCCGGGTCAAGGGTCGATAAACTTGCTATGGTATCGCGAATGGTACTGGCCCAAGCGGGGACTTAAAGTGCTAAGAAATTCAAAGGCTTATCTCAGTCATTGATAATCGAGTGGGAGTGAGGTTTCCTGTGGGAAACTGCACTCTGATAGTTTGAAAAGGCTCGCCTCGGCGAGCTTTTTTATGCAA
>Ga0308169_10005757_pt1 | contig 11143 bp, 11 predicted proteins | sample PhyBR1_2_FD_202139 | JGI IMG/M metagenome (GOLD analysis project Ga0308169, IMG submission 202139) | Phyllosphere microbial communities from UC Gill Tract Community Farm, Albany, California, United States - DLSLSB.R1 | ecosystem: Host-associated > Plants > Phyllosphere > Unclassified | place... | reverse complement strand
GAATGTGCTTGTTGGTCGGGACGTAGTCCAGGCCATCGTTGTTGAGCACGGCAGGCGTGGCCCGGCGCGCATCGAGTTGCATCACGTTGTTGGCGATGAAAAGGCTGTAGTAGCGGTAGGCGACCAGGTAGATGGCGACTGCCGCGACGACGATCCAGAGGGCGTTGATCGGCTCTCCGCGGCGCAGGGCCACGACGCCCAGGGCGCACGCACCGACGACGGCCAGCAGTAGCCAAGGCAGATGGCGCAGCGGGCTATTATTGTTGTTCATTTTATATTCCAGCCAGGGTGGACAAGAAGGTAGCTATTGGAGTTTAGCCGTAACCAGGGCAAAGGCCATACCCGACATTCGTCTGTCAGCGGTCGAACGGTGATGATGTTCAGTCAGTTGGGTCTATAGTCAGTGAATCTCCAGAGGGAATGCGTAATGAGCGAACGTCGCCGCTTCGTACGAGTTGAATTCCATGCCAGGACCGAACTGAGCCAGGGGCCGTTTATCTGGCCGGTAGAGTTACTGGATTTGTCCCTCAAGGGGCTGCTGATTACGAAACCCGAACCCTGGCTTGGCGCCCCCGACCAGCCATTCATGGCCGATATCCATTTGAGCCCTGATGCGGAGATCAAAATGGAAGTTCGGTTGGCCCATGATGATCATGGTCACCTGGGCTTCGTCTGCGAGCATATTGATCTGGACTCCATCAAGCATCTGCGTCGGCTGGTGGAATTGAACTTGGGCGACCAGGACGAGCTGCAGCGGGAACTGGCGGCGTTGATCCATATTTGAATGCGCCGCTGATCCCCTGTGGCGAGGGAGCTTGCTCCCGCTGGACCGCGCTGGGTCGCGCTTGTAGGAGCTGCCGAGCGAAGCGAGGCTGCGATCTTTCCAATGACACTCGAATCCCAAGCGAAAGATCAAAAGATCGTCCGAACGCGGCCCGAGGCTTCGCCAGCTCCTACACCCCAGCGGGAGCAAGCTCCCTCGCCACGAAGGCCCGGACTGTCTTGGGGTTATTCGAACAGCGCATCCAACGCCTGCTCCAGGCGTGTCACCGCAATGATCTGCAACCCCGCAGGTGCTTCCTTCGGCGCGTTGCCCTTGGGCACGATGGCGCGCTTGAAGCCGTGCTTGGCCGCTTCCTTGAGCCGCTCCTGCCCACTGGGCACCGGCCGCACTTCGCCCGAAAGCCCCACTTCGCCAAACACCAACAGATCATGGGGCAGCGGTCGATTGCGCAGGCTGGACATGACGGCCGCCATCAATGCCAGGTCGGACGCGGTCTCCAGCACCTTGACCCCGCCCACCACGTTGAGGAATACGTCCTGGTCATGCGTAGGAATCCCGCCGTGCCGGTGCAGGACAGCCAACAGCATGGCCAGCCGGTTCTGATCCAACCCCAAGGTGACCCGGCGCGGGTTCGCCAGGTGGCTGTCATCCACCAACGCCTGCACTTCCACCAGCATCGGGCGGGTGCCTTCCCAGGTGGCCATGACCACGCTGCCCGGTACTTCCTCCTGGGCTCGCGTCAGAAAAATCGCGGAAGGGTTGGAGACTTCCTTCAGGCCCCGATCAGTCATGCCGAATACGCCCAACTCGTTGACGGCGCCAAAACGGTTCTTCACCGCCCTCAGCAAACGCAGGCGCCCATCGGATTCGCCTTCGAAATACAACACCGTGTCCACCATGTGCTCCAGCACGCGCGGCCCCGCCAGCGCGCCTTCCTTGGTGACGTGGCCTACCAGGAAAATCGCCGTGCCGCTCTGCTTGGCGTAGCGCACCAGCAACGCCGCGCTCTCGCGTACCTGGGACACGCCGCCCGGGGCCGATTGCAGTTGTTCGGTGAAAATGGTCTGGATCGAGTCGATCACCATGACCTTGGGTTTTTCCAGGCGCGCCGTGGCGATGATCGTTTCGATACAAGTCTCGGTCATCACCCGCAGTTGATCCTGGGGCAAGCCCAAACGCCGGGCGCGCATGGCGACTTGTTGCTGGGATTCTTCGCCGGTCACGTAAAGGGCGGGCATGCGCGTGGCGAGGTTGCACAGGGTTTGCAGCAGGATGGTGGATTTGCCAATGCCAGGGTCGCCGCCAATCAACACCACCGAACCGTCCACCAGGCCGCCGCCCAGCACACGGTCCAGCTCGCCGGACGCGGTAGAGAAGCGCGGAATTTCCTCGACGCTGACTTCGGCCAGGGTCTTGATCTGCGCTTGCTGGCCGGCCCACCCGGTGCGGCCGGTAGGCGCCGCCGCCCCGCCGCTCTCCACCATGGTTTCGGTCAGGGTGTTCCAGGCCCCACACTCGCTGCACTGGCCAGCCCATTTGGGAAAGGTCGAGCCGCACTCGGTGCAGCCGTACATGCGCTTTGCCTTGGCCATCTGAACTCCGGGTAAAAACCGCGATGATAACAGTCGGGCTTTACTGCGGGGCCGGCATTCTGATTTTACCCTTTGCCAGGTCAGCTGCGGTGTTGCCCAGCGGATCCCTGGCCTCCAGGTCGGCGCCCTTGGCCTTCAGGGCGTCGAGCAGCTCATCGCGCTTGAACAGGCCGGCATACATCGCCGCGGTCTGCCCGGCGCCATTGCGTTGATCCGGACTGCAATCAGTGGATAACAGACGCCGCGCAATCTGCACTTCACCCTTGAAAATGGCGCCCATCAACGCCGTGTTGCCACGTTTGTCCTGGGCGCAGGCATCCGCCCCGGCAGCCAGCAGCCGATCCACCGCCGGCCCGTGGCCGTGATAAGCCGCCAGGATCAGCGCGGTGTAGCCCTTTTCGTCCCGAGTATCGAGCGAGTAGCCGGCCTCTATGAACGTATTGAGCATCGGCACATCGCCCCGGCGTGCGGCGTCGAAATAATAGTCTTGCAACTGTTCCCGCACCCCGGCCGGGTCGGCGGGCGGAACCTGATCAGCCAGCACAGCCCATGACCCAGTGGCGAGTATCAGTAAAAGGAATTTACGCATCGTGGCCTCTCCATACGATTCCAGGCAGGGGGAGCCGACCAGCTCGTCTCCCCCCGGTGGATCAGTCGTTCAGCTTCTCGGCCAACGCCTTGACCCGCGCCAGATCGCCCTTGGCGACACGGGCCACGCCGGTCCCGTATTCAGGGTCAGCCTTGTAGAGGAACGACAGGATGATGTGCTTGCTCTCATCGTCGGTGGTCGCCAATGACCCGCCGAAACTTTCGATCAGGTCATCACGCTCTTTCTTGCCGAACGAACGGTACAGATCACCGGCCTGCTTGAAATTCTGCTCACGCTGGATTTTCGCCTGCTGGGTACTGCCGGTCAGCTCGGTCTGGCTATAGCGCGCGGCGGATTGTTCCTCACGCGGCATCAGCCGGCTCGGTTGATAATTCACGCCCGTACTGGTCTTGCCAGAATTCATCGCGCCGTCCTGGTTGCCGTTATTTACAGCGACCTTGGGCGCATTGATAGGCAACTGCAGGGCGTTCGGCCCGACCCGGTACATTTGCGTATCGGCATAAGAAAACACCCGGCCCTGCAACAGGCGATCTTCCGAAGGTTCAATGCCCGGCACCAGGTTGGCGGGCGCCATCGCCACTTGTTCGGTTTCCTGGAATACATTGGCCGGGTTGCGATTCAAGACCATTTGTCCAACTTTTCGCTCAGGCACATCCGGCCAGATCTTGGTTGCGTCCAGTGGGTCGAAGTCGAACTTGGACAAGTCCTGCGGGTTGAGTACCTGTACGTACAAGTCCCACTTTGGAAAGTCGCCCTTGTTGATATGACTGACCAAGTCGTTGGTCATGTGGCTGTAATCCTGCCCCTGTACTTTCACGACTTCCTTCGGGTCGAGATTTTTCAGACCCTGCAAACTTTTCCAATGAAACTTCACATAACTGATCTCGCCCTTGGCATTGATCAGCTTGTAAGCATGCACGCCGTTACCGTCCATTTCACGATAACTGGCTGGCGTGCCGGAGTTGGAGTACAGCTCTGTCAGCGTACGAGTCGCTTCCGGGACATGGGAAAAGAAATCGAAACGACGGGCGTCATCGTCCAGGTTAGTTCGCGGGTCAGGTTTGAACGCGTGCACCATGTCGGGAAACTTGATGGCGTCGCGAATGAAGAATGTCGGGAAGTTATTACCCACCAGATCCCAGTTGCCATCGGCGGTATAGAACTTGGTGGCAAAGCCACGAGGGTCGCGCAACGTCTCCGGCGAATGATTGCCGTGCACCACGGCGGAAAAGCGCACGAACACCGGCGTGACTTGCCCAGCGGCGAAGACCTTCGCCTTGGTCAAGTCGCTCAGGTCATTGGAGACAGTAAATTCGCCATGGGCGCCGGTACCACGGGCATGCACGACACGCTCGGGGATGCGCTCACGGTCAAAACGCTGGAGCTTCTGGATAAGTTGCACATCCTGCAGCAAGGTCGGGCCATTGGGGCCTGCGGTTTGCGAGTTCTGGTTGTCGCCTACCGCCGCGCCATTGTCGCGGGTCAAGGTGGCGGCATTGACGGACAGGGAAAACAGGCTGGCGGTGAGCACAACAAGTGAGCGACGACCGGATATGGCGCCGAGGCCTGGGGAAATGTTCATTGGCGTTTCCTCTGATTTTATAGAGCGCATCCATGTGCGCCTTTCAGAGGCTAGTGCCCGAAAATCCAAAACCTAAATAGAAATGCCGTACCGCACTGATAGAAAAAACGGTGTAGGGAATCGGGCTGAAACCGCGTATCACGCGCGATTGGTGGCACTTTGTAAACTTTTCACAGGCTGCCGAGTCGATAAACAGGCCAGCAAATGTAAACAGGCATGTCGAGCGATCCACGTTTGGCTGGCTTACACTGCGGGTACCTACTTATCTGTCACAAGGAATAACTCATGGGCGTGCTAAGCGAGTTCAAGGCCTTCGCGGTCAAAGGCAATGTCGTCGACATGGCCGTCGGGATTATCATCGGTGCCGCTTTTGGCAAGATTGTTTCGTCATTCGTGGGTGACGTGGTCATGCCTCCGATCGGCCTTTTGATCGGTGGGGTGGACTTCAGCGACCTGGCCATCACGCTCAAGGCCGCCCAAGGCGATACGCCGGCCGTCGTGCTGGCCTACGGCAAATTCATCCAGAGCATGGTGGATTTCATCATCGTCGCGTTCGCCATTTTCATGGGCGTCAAGGCCATCAACCGCCTCAAGCGCGAAGAGGCCGTTGCCCCGAGCGCGCCCCCCGTCCCCACCAAGGAAGAACAATTGCTGAGCGAAATTCGCGACCTGCTCAAGGCCCAAAACGAACGGCCCTGAGCATTCGCGCAAATAAAAATGGCGTCCACTGGACGCCATTTTCCTTACCAGTAGTTTTCCACCGCCACCTGCCCGGGCCGGCGAGTGAGGCTCAGTTGCAGGCCCTTGGCCTTGAGCAGCTTGCGTGTGTCGTCGATCATTTGCGGATTGCCGCACAGCATGACGCGCGAGTGCTCCGGCGTCAGCGTGACATTGGCGGCTCGCTCCAATTCGCCATTTTCAATCAGCGTGGTGATTCGCCCATTCAACGCGGCCGGATGCTGCTCGCGGGTGACCGTTGGAATGAACCGAAACTTATGGGCGTATTCGGCAAGGTAATCACGCTGGGTCAACCCTTCGATCAACGCCTGATAGGCCAGCTCCCGCCCTTCGCGAACGCTATAGACCAGGATGATTCGCTCGAATTTTTCCCAGACTTCGAAGTCCTGGAGGATTGAAAGAAACGGCGCAACGCCGGTGCCAGTGGACAAAAGCCACAAGTCCCGTCCATCCACGAAACGGTCCAGGGTCAGGTAACCAAAGGCCTGGCGTTCGACCAATAGACAATCACCGGGCTTGAGGCGGCTGAGCTCGCTGGTGAACTCTCCGTCCGGGACGACGATGGAAAAAAACTCAAGGAATTCGTCAAAGGGTGACGACACCATGGAATAGGCGCGCCACACAGTCGTACCGTCCGCCTTGACGACCCCAAGCCGGGCGAACTGGCCTGCTCGAAAGCGAAAGCCGCGATCTCGGGTGGTACGCAATGTAAACAGATGAGGCGTCAGGGGTTGCACGTCGGTCAGCGTCTGGCGGGTAAACTTTTCTGCGCTATCAGTCATGGGCGACTCCAATAGGACAAGACTCTAGTGTCCCGCAAAGTCGACACGTTAACCACCGAGAAGAAAGATAGCACTAAGCCACCAGCCCAGATCCTGCCGGGAAAAATCTTCTACCGGAGTTATACAGAACTACAACATGTATCGAAAAAACGAAATAGCAATGAGTTATTTAATAGCAACAAGTACAAGTAAAAAGAAAAAATTCTAACTAGAGAGTAGGAAAAGTCCTACACTCTTTCTCGCATCACCGATTGGATCCGCTTCGCGGTATGTCATCCCAGGAGAATGCGATGGACGAATGGAAAGATTTGCAACTCAGAAAACTATCGTGTGAACAGGACTTGCAAAAAGCCTATCGCCTGGTTATGAATTTCTTTAATAATCAGGGCTTTGAATACTGTGCCTTTACAGTTTATTCAGGACTGCCAGGTCGATGTGCCAGCAAGATAAACCTCAATAATTATCCTTACGGATGGGACAGGCTCTATGAACAAAACGGTTACGCTGCTAACGATCCACTAGTGGCGCACTGCAATCAATCCACTCTGCCTATTCTATGGGACGAACATGTTTTTTCCGAAGCCCCCAAGTTGCGGGAGGACCTAGTTCGACAGGGCCTCAGGTATGGCTGGACCCAAGCTTTCCATGATGAAAAGAGTTCTTGCTACAGCTTGTTCAGCCTCGCCAGGACGCATTGCCGTATTGACGCAGAAGAGCATTATGGGAACCTCGGCTACGCCATTTTTGCCAGCCAGAAGCTGCATACGCTGGCGAGCAAAAAATTGGCCAGGCTGCCTTCGCCAAAGACATGTCCTCTCTCGCCTCGCGAATTGAAGTATTGAGATGGTCCGCCGAAGGCAAGACCGCCTCGGAAGTCGGCAGAATCCTTTGCCTTTCCGAACGCACCGTGAACTTCCATGTTTGCAGCTGCATGCGCAAATTGAACGTGACCAATAAAATCTCGGCGGTGGCCAAGGCGGCCCATATTCACGTGATTTGAACAGCGGGTCAGGTTGCGAACCTGAAAACCCGCGAGTAATGCCTTGCGAAAAAACGTAACATTCGCGGCTCCACTTGAATGATGACGCGCCTACCACGCGACGCAGTTCATTCAGGCGGCCCCGCTGACACACCTGCCACCAGGCAGCGGGACATTCGTTGATTTGCCAGAGTCCCAGCCATGCCTTTGCTTGACAGTCCCTTCGCCCAACTCGACCTGATCCGCCAGCCCGAACAGCAGAACGAACCGCTGCAGGCTTTCGACGCGGCCGACGAATACCTGCTTGCGTACCTGGCCGAGCAACAACCGTGCGCCGGTACCCACGTGTTGGTGCTCAATGACAGCTTCGGCGCCCTGGCTGCCAGCCTTGCCGGCAAAGTGCAGGTCACCAGCAGCGGGGACTCGTTCCTGGCTCTCCAGGCGCTGGGGAAAAACCTGGTGCGCAACGGCCTGCCCTTCGATGCGGTACCGACCGTGCCCGCCAGTGAACACGTGACCGGCCCATTCGACCGAGTGCTGGTGAAAATACCCAAGACCCTGGCCCTGCTGGAGGAACAACTGATCCGGCTGCAAGGCCAACTGGCGCCAGGTGCGCAAGTCATAGCCGCTGCAATGGTCAAGCATTTGCCCCGGGCCGCCGGTGAACTGCTGGAACGCTACATCGGCCCGGTGCAGGCCTCGCTGGCGGTCAAGAAGGCTCGGCTGTTGATTGCCACGCCACAAGCCAAGCCACCGGCCACCTCCCCTTATCCCACGCGTTATGGCTTGGACGAGCCGAAAATCGAGTTGCTCAACCACGCCAACGTGTTCTGTCGCGAAGGGCTGGACATCGGCACCCGTGCCTTTCTGCCGCACCTGCCAAAAAACCTGGGCTCGGCGCGGGTCGCGGACCTGGGTTGCGGCAACGGCGTGCTGGCCATCGCCAGTGCCCTGGCCAACCCGGACGCTCGCTACACCCTGGTGGACGAGTCCTACATGGCCGTGCAATCGGCCGCCGAAAACTGGCGAGCCGCCCTGGGCGAGCGCGAAGTAATCGTGAGGGCGGGTGATGGCTTGGCCGGGCAAGAAGCGCAATCCCTGGATGTGGTGCTGTGCAACCCGCCCTTCCACCAGCAGCAAGTGGTGGGCGACTTCCTCGCCTGGCGCATGTTCCAGCAAGCCCGCGAAGCGCTGGTGGTCGGCGGCGCCCTGTACATCGTCGGCAACCGGCACCTGGGCTACCACAGCAAGCTGGCGCGCCTGTATCGGGGCGTCGAGCAAGTGGCCGCCACGCCGAAGTTCGTGATTCTCAAGGCTCGCAAATAGCCCCGGGTCAGTGAGTCGTCAGCCCCGCTGCGTTCATGAACATCCGCATCAGGCTGGCGACCACGAACAACGCCAGCACACTGCCGGTCCAGATGACCAGTAGCCAACCGAGCCGCTGCCATAACGGCTTCCGCTCAGCGGCCTCGATATCCTTCAAGTCAGGCTTGGCCATGCTTGGCACCTCGCAGCTCGATCAATGGTAGCCGTCATCGTGGGTCACCTTGCCGCGGAACACGTAATAGCTCCAGAAGGTGTACACCAGGATCAACGGAATGATGAACAACGTGCCGACCAGCATGAAGCCCTGGCTCTGTGGGGGTGACGCGGCGTCCCAGATCGAAATGGACGGCGGCACGATGTTCGGCCAAAGGCTGATGCCCAGCCCGCTGTAGCCGAGGAAAATCAGCACCAGCGTCAGGATGAACGGTGTGTAGTTGGCGTTGCGGGCCACGGCGCGGAACAACCCGTACATGGTCACAAGCACCAGGATCGGCACCGGCAGGAACCAGAACAGATTCGGCAAGGTGAACCAGCGCGCCGCGATATCGGCGTGGGCCAGCGGCGTCCAGATGCTGACGATGCCGATCACCGCCAGCACCACGAAGGCCAACGGCCTCGCCAGGTCGTGCATTTGCTCTTGCAGTTTCCCTTCGGTCTTCATGATCAGCCAGGTACAGCCGAGCAAGGCGTAGGCGGCAATCAGCGCCAGGCCGCAGAACATGGTAAAGGGTGTGAACCAGTCCAGGGACCCGCCTGCATACTGGCGGTTGACCACTTCGAAACCGTCGATGAACGCTCCCAGCGCAACGCCTTGGAAGAACGTTGCCGTCAGCGAACCACCGATGAACGCCTTGTCCCACAGGTGGCGCTTTTCAGCCTTGGCCTTGAAGCGGAACTCGAACGCCACGCCCCGGAAGATCAGGCCGATGAGCATCAGGATCAGTGGCAAGTACAACGCCGAGAGCACCACCGAATAGGCCAGCGGGAACGCCCCGAACAGCCCGGCGCCGCCCAGCACCAGCCAGGTTTCGTTACCGTCCCAGACCGGTGCGACGGTGTTCATCATCACATCGCGGTCGCGCTCGCCCTTGACGAAGGGGAAGAGAATGCCGATGCCCAGGTCGAAGCCGTCCATGATCACGTACATCATGATGCCGAAGATGATGACCACGGCCCAGATCAGCGGAAGATCAATACCCATGACTCAATTCCCCTTGTGCGAGCTGTCGTTGTGGTCCACTTCGTCGTCGCCTTCGTTGGCCGCCGACAATGGACGGGCCGGGGTGCGTTTCTGGCCGGGGCCACCGTCGGTCGGCTCGGCTTCGTGGGCCACCGGGCCCTTGCGCACCAGGCGCATCATGTAGCTCAAGCCCGCGCCGAACAGGGCGAAATACACCACCACGAACATGACCAGGGTGAAGCTCATCTGCGCAAAACTGTGGCCGGACGACGCATCGGCGGTGCGCATCAAGCCGTAGACCACCCACGGCTGACGCCCGATCTCCGTAGTGAACCAGCCCGCCAGAATCGCAATAAGTCCGGACGGCCCCATCCACAGCACCAAATGCAGGAAGGGTCTGGACTGATAGAGCCGGTGACCGCGACGCAACCAGAGGCTGCACAAGCCGGTGAAGATCATCAGGAAACCCAGGCCCACCATGACCCGGAACGACCAGAACACAATGGTCGAATTCGGCCGGTCCTCAGGCGGGAACTCCTTGAGGGCCGGCACTTGATCGGTCAAGGAGTGCGTCAGGATCAAGCTGCCCAGGTACGGGATCTCCACGGCGTATTTGGTTTTTTCAGCCTTCATGTCGGGCCAGCCGAACAGAATCAGCGGCGTGGGCTCGTCGCCGACGTTCTCCCAGTGGCCTTCGATCGCGGCAATTTTCGCCGGTTGATGCTTGAGGGTGTTGAGGCCATGGAAGTCGCCGATGACCGCTTGTACCGGCGCCACCAGCAAGGCCATCCACATCGCCATCGACAGCATGCGGCGCACGGCTGGATTGTCGCGGCCGCGAAGCAGGTGCCAGGCCGCCGATGAGCCGACGAAAAACGCCGTGGCCACAAAGGCCGCGACCGACATGTGCATCAGCCGGAACGGGAAAGAAGGGTTGAACACCACCGCCAGCCAGTCCACCGGAATGACCCGGCCATCAACGATTTCGTAGCCCTGCGGGGTTTGCATCCAGCTATTGGAGGACAGGATCCAGAACGTAGAGATCAGCGTGCCGATCGCTACCATGACCGTGGAAAAGAAGTGCAAGCCGCGGCCGACGCGATTCCAGCCGAACAGCATCACACCGAGGAAACCCGCTTCGAGGAAGAATGCCGTGAGCACTTCGTAAGTCAGCAGCGGCCCGGTTACAGCACCGGCGAAGTCCGAGAAGCGACTCCAGTTGGTACCGAACTGGTACGCCATGACCAGCCCGGACACCACGCCCATGCCGAAGTTGACGGCAAAGATTTTCGACCAGAAGTGATACAGGTCGCGGTAGGTGTCGTCCCGCGTCTTGAGCCACAGGCCTTCGAGCACCGCCAGGTAACTCGCCAGGCCGATGGTGATGGCCGGGAACAGGATGTGGAACGAGATCGTGAACGCAAACTGGATTCGGGCGAGATCGAGCGCCTCCAAACCGAACATAAGTCTTCCTCTGTCAGGTAATACCGGCTGCTGGCGGAAGCCTGCACCCACTGCCCCCACGGATATGGAGTCTGGCGAATTTCAATTCGTTTCTTTTTTTAACCAA
>Ga0308169_10005752_pt1 | contig 11150 bp, 13 predicted proteins | sample PhyBR1_2_FD_202139 | JGI IMG/M metagenome (GOLD analysis project Ga0308169, IMG submission 202139) | Phyllosphere microbial communities from UC Gill Tract Community Farm, Albany, California, United States - DLSLSB.R1 | ecosystem: Host-associated > Plants > Phyllosphere > Unclassified | place... | reverse complement strand
CAGCTGCGCACCACGGTGCCGCTGCTCGCCGACCCGTACTCGAAGAACCGCACGACCGGCTCGTTCATCCTCATCGACGAGGCGACCGGCGTGACCGTCGGCGCGGGCATGATCAACGGCTGAGCGCCGCAGCACCTACGAAGGGCGCCGACCTCCGCGGTGGAGGTCGGCGCTCTTCGCGTGTTCAGCGCAGCAGCCGGCTCCAGGCGACGCCGATGAGCACGATGAAGAGGGCGACGAGGATCCCGATCGCGAGCAGTGCGCTGCGGCGACCTTGGTTGCCGTCTCTCGGCAGTCGCGACCGCACGTGCACTCAGGCCTGGTCTTCGACCAGCCAGCAGTGCAGCACCGAGGCGATCGCCGCATCGACCTCGCCCTCAGCGAGCACACGGCCGGGCTGCCCCTGGGCAGCAAGCGCCTCCGAAACGCCGATCGGCCGCTCTGGGGCCAGCCGGTCGAACGCCGCGTCCACCTCCCTGCTCATGCTCACGCAGCGAGTCAATCGCGGTCGGGCGGTGGCGCAGTCCCGCGCGGAACGGGATACCGAATGTCCGGTAGGGACGAGTCGCTGTTTAATTCTCCGGTGACCTACGACGACGTCTCCCTCACCACCACCGCCAACGTCTACTTCGACGGCAAGTGCATCAGCCACTCCTTCACGCTGGCCGACGGCACCAGGAAGAGCGCGGGCGTGATCTTCCCGGGCACCTACACGTTCACGACCGGCGCGCCCGAGGTGATGGACGTGCAGGCCGGCTCGTGCACCGTGGCCGGCCAGACCTACACCGCCGGCACGCAGTTCTCCGTCGAGGGTGACAGCAGCTTCGAGATCGAGGTGACCGAGCTCCTCGACTACGTGTGCCACTACGGCTGAGCCAGGTACCTGCGCAGCATCTCCCTCTGGTCCTCCGGCTCGAACCCGGTGGCTCGGAGCTTGGCGAGGGCGAGCGTGGAGTCGCGGGGCCGCGGACTGATCGGCCTGCCGCTCGCGACCGCGTCGGCGAAGTAGGCCTCGGTCGTCACCGGCGCCACGTCGGAGCGTGAGCGGCCGCAGAGCTCGAAGACCTCGGCGGCGATGTCGTGCCACGACAGCGGCTCGCCGGCGTTGGTGACGTTGTAGGTCCCGTACGGCGCCTGCGACTCCACCAGGTGCCTGATCGCGGCGGACAGCGTGGTGGTGAACGTGAGCCGGCCGCGCTGATCGTCGACGACCGACGGCGCGACGCCGCGCTCGGCCAGCGATGCCATCGTGCGGACGAAGTTGTCGCCCTCACCGATCACCCAGGACGTACGGACGATGTAGTGGCGCGGCGTGGTCGCCACGGCGAGGTCCCCGGCGGCCTTCGACTGGCCGTAGACGCCGAGAGGTGAGAGCGGCTCATCCTCGGCATGCTCCGCGCCGGACCCATCGAAGACGTAGTCCGAGGAGACGTGCACCAGCGTCAGCCGGTGCTCGCTCGCGATCCGCGCCAGGCGCGCCGGAAGCGCCGCGTTCGACTCCCACGCGCCGACACGGCCCTCAGCGGTCTCGGCGGCATCGACCGCGGTCCAGGCGGCCGCGTTGATCACCACGCCGTACTCGTGCCACGGCAGCGCGTCGAGATCGACGCGCCCGACGCCGTCGGCATCCGGCAGGAGCGCCCCCAGGGCTCGGCCCAGCTGACCGTCCGCCCCCAGGATCAGGGTCCGGGGCGGCTTCATCGGCGACACCGCCGCGAGCAGCGGGTTGCGGCGGTCCTTCTCCGAGATCTCCGCCTCGGCCGACGACACGTCGATGGGCCACGGGATGGCCAGGGCCGGGTCGGAGAGGGCGACGGCGGGATAGGCGATGCCCGGGCGCCAGTGGTCGTTCACGAGGTAGGAGTAGGCGGTGCCGTCCTCGAGGGCCTGGTAGGAGTTGCCCACCCCTCGCGGGACGAAGACGGCTCGGTCCGGACCGATCTCGGTCCAGTACGTCGCGCCGAAGGACGGGCCGTCCCGCAGGTCCACCCAGGCCGCGAAGACCCTCCCCGTGGCCACCGAGACCAACTTGTCCCACGGCTCGACGTGGATGCCCCGGGTCACGCCTCGCGAGGCGTTGTACGAGACGTTGTGCTGCACCGGTCCGAAGTCCGGCAGGCCCTGCGCGAGATGCTTCTCGCGCTGCCAGCTCTCCTTGAACCAGCCGCGTGCGTCACCGTACAGCGGGGTGTCGAGGACGACCAGCCCGGGGATCGGCACCTCAACCATCGGGATCACTGGCCGTTCGCGAGGTAGGCCGCCTCGACGGCGTCCTTCTTCGGGCGCCACCACGCCTCGTTGGCGCGGTACCAGTCGATCGTCGCGGCCATCCCGGCCTCGAAGTCGTGGAACGACGGTGCCCAGCCGAGCTCCGTGCGCAGCTTGGTGGAGTCGATCGCGTACCGCAGGTCGTGACCGGCGCGGTCGGTGACGTGATCGAAGTCGTTCTCGTCGTGACCCATCAGCCGCAGGATGAGCCTGACGGTCTCGAGGTTGTTCCTCTCACCGTCGGCGCCGATCAGATACGTCTCCCCGGTCACCCCGCGCTCGAGGATGCGCAGCACCGCCGAGGAGTGGTCCTCGGCGTGGATCCAGTCGCGGACGTTGAGTCCGGCGCCGTAGAGGCGCGGACGCACGCCGTCGATCAGGTTGGTGATCTGGCGCGGGATGAACTTCTCGATGTGCTGCCAAGGTCCGTAGTTGTTGGAGCAGTTGGAGATCGTCGCCCGTACGCCGAAGGAGCGCACCCACGCGCGGACCAGGAGATCGGAGCCGGCCTTCGTCGAGGAGTAGGGGGACGACGGGTTGTACGGGGTCTCCTCGGTGAACCTTGCCGGGTCGTCCAGCTCGAGGTCGCCGTACACCTCGTCGGTGGAGATGTGGTGGTAGCGCACGTCGTGGCGGCGCACCGCCTCGAGCAGGGTGAACGTGCCGACGAGGTTCGTCTGCACGAACGGCGCCGGGTCGGCCAGCGAGTTGTCGTTGTGCGACTCGGCCGCGAAGTGGACCACGGCGTCGGCGGCCGCGACCAAGGGATCCACGACCGCCGCGTCGGCGATGTCCCCGACCACGAGGGTCACCCGGTCCGCGGGCAGCGCGGCCAGCGCCTCGCGGGAGGCGGCGTACGTCATCTTGTCCAGCACCGTGATCCGGGCGTCGGTGTGCGCGACGAGATGGTGCACGAAGTTGGAGCCGATGAAGCCGGCGCCGCCGGTGACGAGGATGCGGTTCACGCGGAAACCCTAGCGATGCATCCGACGTGAGTAGGGTTTGGCGCTGTGAAGGGGATCATCCTCGCCGGTGGCACCGGCTCGCGTCTGCACCCGATCACGCTCGCCGTGAGCAAGCAGCTGATGCCGGTCTACGACAAGCCGATGATCTACTACCCGCTCTCCACGCTGATGCTGGCCGGGATCCGGGACATCCTGGTGATCACGACGCCGCACGACGCCCCCGCGTTCGAGCGACTGCTCGGCGACGGCAGCCAGCTCGGCGTCAGCCTCACGTTCCAGCAGCAGCCCTCGCCCGACGGCCTGGCGCAGGCGTTCACGATCGCCGCCGACTGCGGCTTCCTCGAGGAGGACGGCGACGAGCGGGTCGGTCTGGTGCTCGGCGACAACCTCTTCTACGGGTACGGCCTGGGCAACCAGCTGCGCCGCTTCGAGCAGCTCGACGGAGCCGCCATCTTCGGCTACCGGGTGAGCGACCCGAGCTCCTACGGCGTGGTCGAGTTCGACGCCGACCACAAGGCGATCTCGATCGAGGAGAAGCCCAGCAGCCCCAAGAGCCCGTACGCGGTGCCGGGACTGTACTTCTACGACGGCTCCGTGGTCGGCCACGCACGCGCGCTGACGCCGAGCGCGCGGGGCGAGCTGGAGATCACCGATCTCAACCGGATCTATCTCGAGGCCGGCCGGCTGCAGGTGGAGGTCCTGCCGCGGGGCTCGGCGTGGCTCGACACCGGCACCATCGACGATCTCAACGCCGCCGCCGACTACATTCGCGCCATCGAGACCCGCCAGGGCACCAAGATCGGCGCCCCCGAGGAGGTCGCGTGGCGGATGGGGTGGCTCTCCGACGCCGATCTCGAGCGTCTCGCCCAGCCGCTGCTCAAGAGCGGGTACGGCAGCTACCTCCTCGGCCTGCTCGACGAGCGCTGACACAACACAGCGGCCCACCCCGACCGATGTCGGAGCGGGCCGCTGGCGGGTGGATCAGATGCTGATCGTCACCTCGGCGACGGAGCCGACCTGAGCGACGACCTCGCGGTCGACCGGGTCGGCCTTCGGGGCCAGCGTGCGCAGCGTCCAGGAGCCCTCGCCGGCGAAGAACCGGAAGTGGCCGGACGCGGAGGTCGGGACCTCGGCGGTGAACTCACCGGAGGTGTCGAGCAGCCGGACGTACGCCGAGCCGACCGGCTCGCCGTCACGCAGGACCTGGCCCTGGATGACGGCCTCCTTGGCGACGTTGACGCCGTCGAGGCTCAGACCGCCCTGGGTCGCGCCGCACATCAGGCGTCAACCGTTCCGGGCTCGTCGCCGAGGACGACCGGAACGCCGACCAGGCTGCCGTACTCGGTCCAGGAGCCGTCGTAGTTCTTGACGTTCTCCTGGCCCAGCAGCTCGTGCAGGACGAACCAGGTCAGCGAGGAGCGCTCGCCGATCCGGCACAGCGCGATGGTGTCCTTGGTGGTGTCGAAGCCGACCTCGTCGTAGAGCGCCTTGAGTTCCGCGTCGGACTTGAAGGTGCCGTCGTCGTTGGCGTTCTTGCTCCACGGGACGTTGACCGAGGTGGGGATGTGACCCGCACGCTGGGCCTGCTCCTGCGGGAGGTGGGCCGGGGCGAGGAGGCGGCCGGCGAACTCGTCGGGGCTGCGGACGTCGACCAGGTTCTGGGTGCCGATCGCGGCGAGCACGTCGTCACGGAAGGCACGCAGGCTCTTGTCCTGCTCCTGGGCGACGTACGTCGTCGTCGGGCGGGTCGGGACCTCGCTGGTGAGCTCGCGGGAATCGAGCTCCCACTTCTTGCGGCCGCCGTCGAGGAGCTTGACGTCCTGGTGGCCGTAGAGCTTGAAGTACCAGTAGGCGTACGCGGCGAACCAGTTGTTGTTACCGCCGTAGAGGACGACGGTGTCGTCGTTGGCGACGCCGCGGCTGCTCAGGAGCGCCTCGAACTGGGCCTTGTTGAGGAAGTCACGACGGACCTGGTCCTGCAGGTCCTGGGTCCAGTCGAGCTTGATCGCGCCCTTGATGTGGCTCTTGTCGTAGGCGGACGTGTCCTCGTCGACCTCGATCAGCACGACCTTGTCGTTGTCGAGGTTCTCCTCCACCCACTGGGCGGAGACGAGCGAGTTCTCGCGGGTCATCTGGTTCTGCCTTTCGGATTATTTGAAACTTGTGTGGTGTCAGGTGGTCTGGTGGGTGACGCGCTTGATCAGCAGGTACAGCTCGCAACCGAGACAGAACCGGAAGATCGCGTTGAGCAGGGCGGCGACGAGGGCGAAACCGATCGCGATCTGGCCCAGCAGGGTCAGACCGGTCGCGTACCCGATGAGGGCGACGACGGTGAAGCCGAGGCCGACGGCCTGGGCGAACCGCGGCGGGGCCGGGTCCTCCAGCTCGGTCGGAGCGGACAGCCGCGGTCGCACGAAGCGCTTGAAGAACGCGGCGTGGATCGTGTGCTGCACCCCACGGACGGCGCCGAGACCGAAGAGGACCGCCTGGACCGCCGCCAGGACCCCGGCGACGACCGGCGGGGCCAGCAGGATCGCGATCAGCACGACGGCGGTCATCGCGGCAGTCAGCTGCGGACCGCGCGGGTCGATGCCCTGCTGCGCCTCGACAGGCTCGGCGACCGTCGACGTAGGCTCGGCGACCGACGTGGACGCACCCCGAGCGTGTCGAGGGGCCGGCGTGAACGTGGACATGAATGCTCCGTGGGAACGAGATGCGGAAGGGCGGTCAACATGGGACGGCCGGCATCGCGCTCAACTCGGAGCGGGCAGACGGCGGCCGTCAGCGCATGGACATTCGACACAGCGACGAGCGCACGCGGCAGTGGTCCACTGCGCGGCGCTTGGTCAGCATGGTCGAGATCATGACGGCAACGGTAGGACGATTTGCCGCGGCCGCGAAATTCGCGTCTCGACATTTGGGATGAGCGTCCATGATTCGAGATCGCCTAGGATGCGCGGATGACCAAGCGCGCTCTCATCACCGGCATCACCGGGCAGGACGGCTCCTATCTCGCCGAGCTCCTGCTCGAGAAGGGGTATGAGGTGCATGGCCTGGTCCGGCGCAGCTCCAGCTTCAACCGCGGCCGCATCGACCCCATCTACCTGGATCCGGCGAACCAGGGCCGGCTGACGCTGCACTACGGCGACATGACCGACTCGACGTCGCTGATCAACGTGGTGCGTGAGTCCCGGCCCGACGAGGTCTACAACCTGGCGGCCCAGTCGCACGTCGCGGTCAGCTTCGAGATGCCGGAGTACACCGCCTCGGCCGACGCGATGGGCGCGATCCGGCTGCTCGAGGCGATCCGGCAGAACGCACCCGAGGCGCGCTTCTACCAGGCGTCGACCTCGGAGATGTTCGGCCTGACCCCGCCGCCGCAGCACGAGGGCACGCAGTTCCACCCGCGCTCCCCGTACGGCGCCGCGAAGCTGCACGCCCACTGGGCGACCATCAACTACCGCGAGGCCTACGGCCTCTACGCCGTCTCCGGGATCCTGTTCAACCACGAGTCCCCGCGTCGTGGGGAATCGTTCGTGACCCGCAAGATCACGCGTGCGGTCGCGGCCATCACGACCGGGCGCGCCACGTCGGTCACGCTGGGGAACCTGGAGGCGGTCCGGGACTGGGGCTATGCCAAGGAGTACGTCGAGGGCATGTGGCGGATGCTGCAGCAGGACGTGCCGGGCGACTACGTGCTGGCGACCGGCGTCGGGACCACCGTGCGCGACTTCGCCGAGATGGCCTTCTCGCACGCCGGCCTCGACTGGCGCGAGCACGTGGAGACCGATCCCCGCTTCGAGCGACCCAGCGAGGTGCCCGAGCTGCTCGGGGACGCCACCCGCGCGGCGGCCGAGCTGGGCTGGAAGGCGACGACCACCGTACGGCAGCTGGCCGGGCTCATGGTCGACGCCGACATCGCCCTGCTGGGCTGACGTGACGCTCGCGCTTGTCACGGGTGCAGTCGGGCAGGACGGCATCTACCTGTGTCGCCAGCTGGCCGCGGCGGGGGTGTCGGTGCTGGCAGGCGTGCAGGGTCTCGACACGGCCTCGCCTGGCGGCTCGACGTGCTCGACCAGCGCGGCGGCCGACGGTCGAGTAGCGAGCGCCAGCGAGCGTATCGAGACCTACCTCCGCCACCCGCGCATCACCGTGGTGCCACTGGACATCACCGACACCGCGGTGTTCGCGGCGCTGTTGCGCGCCCACCGCATCGACGAGATCTACAACCTGGCGGCGCTGTCGTCGGTGGCCCACTCGTGGGACGACCCCCGCAGCACGGCGACGGTGAACGCCGACGCCGTCGGCGGCATGCTGGCAGCCGTCCGGCACGTACGGCCCACCGCACGGTTCTTCCAGGCGTCCTCGGTGCAGGCCGGCACCTCGAGCCCGTACGCCTCCTCGAAGCTCGCCGCCGAGGGACTGGTGGCCGACGCCCGAGCCGCGGGGCTCTTCGCTCTCTGCGGCCGGCTGGCGAACCACGAGTCGCCGCTGCGGCCCGCCCACTTCGTCTCGCGGCGGATCGCACGCGCCGCCGCTGCCGGGGAGGTGCTCGATCTGGGCGCTCTCGACGCCGAGCGCGACTGGGGCCACGCGCGCGACCACGTCGCGGCGATGCCGCTGCTGCTGCGGCTGGCCGAGCCGGTGGACGCCGACATCTGCACCGGCGTCGTCCGGCCGCTGCGCGACCTGGTGTGGGCCGCCTATCGGGCGGCCGGGCTCCCGGCGGATGATTTCGTCGTGGAGAGCCCGGGCACGCCGCGCCCCGAGGACCCGGTCTCCGTCAGCGGGGACCCGGCCGAGCTGCACCGGACGACCGGCTGGGCGCCGACGACGTCCGTCGAGGAGCTGATGGCCGAGATGGTTGCGGTCGAGCGCGAGCGGGCGGCATCCGGCCTGGAGGACGCTTCCTCCTACCTCACCCTCTGATCAGGGCAGGGCGCTGAGAACCTGCTCCTTGCGCGGCGCGCCGCTCGCGCGGGAGATCTCCTGGCCGCTGCCGTCGAGCACGAGCGTGGTGGGTGTGCGCACGATGCCGAGCCGGCGCACGACGTCGAGGTGGTGCTCGGCGTCGATCTCGACATGCACGACCCCCGGAACGATCCCGGCGATGTCGCCGAGGATCCGCTTGGTGGCCCGGCACGGGGCGCAGAAGGCGCTCGAGAACTGGACCAGGGTGGCCCGCTCCCCTGGCTGGAGCTTGGCGACGGCGTCGCCCAGGGCCGCCCACGTGGTGGGAAGCGGGGTTTCGAGGCTCGTTCCTCGCACCTCAACCACCGGGTCGGGCGTTCCTCGGACCTCAGCCATCGGCGTCGTTGCTCCCTTGACCTCGTGTGTTCCGCGGAAGCGCCCGTCGGTCAGCGCGCGATAGCCGCCCAGCGCGACGGCGACCACCAGCGCGATGAGCGCGATCGCGAGTCCGGCCATGATCGTCTCCAACCCGTTCGAGAACGCAGAGATTCCCGCTCCGGCCGGTCAGCGCTGAGGACCGGCCGGAGCGGGAGGTACGACGCGCCCAGCCCCGGGATCTGGGCGTGACGAGCGGCGCGTCCCGCTACCGCAGGGGGCGGTAGCGGGACACATCAGCGGCTCAGCCCCCGAGGCCGGGGATGGACGGAGCGCCGGTCGGCATCGGGATCGCCGAGGTCAGCGTGCCGAGGCCGAGGGCACCCAGGATCGGGTCGAGGGTGTTCTCGATGCCGGTGAGCACGCCCGGCAGGGTCGGCACACCAGCAGCGGTCAGACCGGCGATGATCGGGTCGACGATGTCGTCGACGATGGTCTTGAGCGTGACGCCGGTCGGGTTCGCCGATGCTGCGGCAAGCTCGGCCTGGATCTGCGCGGCAGCGTCGGTGAGGATCTTCTGGAACGCGGCGGGGTCCATGCCCGACGGGACCGGGATCGTGGCCAGCGCCTTCTGGAGCTGGGTCAGCGCGTCGATCAGCTGCTGCGGAGCGCCGGCGCTCTTGAAGGCGGTGATGAGCTGGGTGAGCAGGGCGCTCAGCGGGTTGGTGGCCGGCGACGCGGTCGTCGTGGCGGTGCTCGTGGCCGTGCTGGTGGCGGTGCTGGTGGCGGTGCTGGTGGCGGTGCTGGTGGCGGTGGTCGTGACGGTCGCGGTAGCGGTGGGCTTGGCGGTGGCCGAGGCGCTGGCGGTCGTGGTGGGCTTCGCGGTAGCCGTGGGAACCGGCTTGGCGGTGCCCTGCGGGGTGGTGGTGCCCTTCTGGCAGGCGAGGAGCGCCGCGTAGTAGTGGTTGCGGCTCATCTTCGCGAAGCGGAGGTCCACCCGCTTGACGTGGAGGGTGTCGCGCTTGGCGCGGACGGTCCTGGGCGACGCGTGGTGCGCGACGGCCCGCTCGACGTTCCGGCGGGCGCGCTTGACCTTCTTCTTGGCCACCGTGACGTGCTTGACGGAGGTGTTGTACGCGGTCTTCTGCGAGGTGCAGTTAGGCGCCGCCTGGGCGTCGTTGGAGAAGGCAAGGGGGACGAACGCGCCGACAAGGAGGGCGGCGCTCGCAGCAATGGCAGTGGCGGGACGCTTCATGTACGGGTCAACGACGGTCACGCACCGGCGGCACGGCGGTCTAGACCGGATGTTCAGACCAGAGTCCGAAGATGGTCGGCGCACAGCACCGCGGGCCGCCCCTCCGAGGAGGGACGGCCCGCGGGTCGTTCAGAGAGCTACTCGATCAGCAGGTTGCTGGATCAGAGGCCCGGGATCGGCAGCGGGAGGCTACCGGCGCCCGGGAGCGAGCCCAGCCCACCGAGACCGGGCAGACCCAGGCTGATAAGGATGTTGTCGAGCGTGGTCTGCAGCGACTTGAGGGCCGCCGTCAGCGGGTCGGCAGCGTCGAACTGCGAGAAGCCGGCGACGAGCGGGTTGAAGATCGCGTCGATCAGGCCGTTGGCCGTGGTCGGCGGGTTGCTCAGGGACGCCTGCATGGCGGTGACGGCGGCCGTCAGCGCGGTCTGGAAGGCGGCCGGGTCAAACGACGACGGCAGCTTCGAGAGGATCGCCTGCAGCTGCGAGGGGTCGATCGAGGTCGAGCCCGAGGCGATCGCAGCCGAGATCTGCTTCAGGGCGTCGGCCAGCTGGGCCGCACCCGGGGCGCCCGACGCGCTGAGCTGCGAGGCGATCGAGTTGAGCGCGTTCGTCAGCGCGGCCGGCGACAGGCCCGAGCCGGTCAGCAGGGTCAGCAGGTCGGTCAGCGGGTTGGCGGTGCCCTGCGGCGTACCCGTGGTCGGGTTGGTGCAGGTGCGCAGCGCGTTGGCGGCCGCAGCGGCGCGGGCCTTGTCCGCGCGGACGTGGCGCTTGTCCTTCTTGACGACGCGCTTCTTGTGCTTGATGACGTAGGCCGGCTTGTGGGCGCGCTTGGCCTTGCGGAGCTTCTTCTTGGCCTTCTTCAGCTTGGCCTGGTCCGCATGGAGCTTGCTGTTGGCAGCGTTGTAGTTCGCCTTCGCGGTGGAGCAGGAGACCGCGGCCTCGGCGGTGCTGGTGGCGACGAACGGCGCGAGCACGCCGATCGAGAGCGCGGTGCTGAGGCCGAGAGCGGCGAAGCGCATCCGCTTGGGAGCAGTGGTGGTCATGGCGGGGACCTTTCGTTGGAGGGACTCTCCGGCCGAGGCCGGCTGTGGTGCGTCTGGTTCCCCAACGAGCGTGCGTCTACGACGGTACGCCTGACCAGAGAAAAAATTCTCGGTCTAGACCATGTGCGGCGGCTCAGCCGCCGGCGAAGGGCGGCAGGAACTGCACCGTCTCCCCTGGCTCGACCTGGACGTTCGCGGCGTCCTCGGACGCGGTCGGTCGGTCCTGGACGAGGGTGGAGCAGACGGCGAGCACCTCCGCCAACCGCGTGCCCGGATGCGCGCCGACCGCACGGATGACGACCTCCGCCAGCGAGATGGGACCTTCGACGGCGA
>Ga0308169_10005751_pt1 | contig 11151 bp, 15 predicted proteins | sample PhyBR1_2_FD_202139 | JGI IMG/M metagenome (GOLD analysis project Ga0308169, IMG submission 202139) | Phyllosphere microbial communities from UC Gill Tract Community Farm, Albany, California, United States - DLSLSB.R1 | ecosystem: Host-associated > Plants > Phyllosphere > Unclassified | place... | reverse complement strand
CTAGCAAATCCCAGTACATTTTGCTATGTTTTAGGAATTGGGGATGCTCCTGTTCGTCTGGTCGATGGCATCGATGGGAGAGTGAGTCATTTCTTGCTGGAGCCGCCAGAGAATTCCGATGCTAGGCGGGGCTCATCAGGCTTTCGAACACGGCAGGTCAGGGCATCTTATTCAATAATAGATCATACGGAGCGATTCGTCGCCCCTTCCTCCGTAGCGTTCAATCACGATGCGTCTCGGTAAGCCGTTGATATCTGGATCACTTGCCTGATTGTCACTAAGAAAACGACTTTTAGGGAATAGATTGTATTGCGGCACGAACTCTACTATTGAGGTATTCGAGTTCAGTCGTCCCGGCGCATCTTTGATCAGTCTCAAGACTACGCCTTCCCGCAAGAGCCAAGATGGTCAAAAAGGTAAAGGATGAGGCCTCTTGTGAAATGGATATCGGTGCTGAGGATAGCATTATGTCGTCAGGCCTTATATCAGCTTTGACTTTCAGCTCGGATGGCAGCGGGACATTCGCCGCGGGCTCGTATTCCGGAACGATCAGCATCTACAGCGAAGAAACCGGCGAGGATCGCCTTGCAGAGATCAACCTAGGAGAATACAGCCACGGGATCACTCAGGTTAGCAGCTGATCAACGCGTCGTTCCGAGAAATCAACTGACTTTCGGGAGCTCGTCAATGCCAGTTGGCCTATCACCCATTGAACCCGAATGTACTGTTTTCTGCGTCAAGGATGTCAAATCACGTCTCAGCGTACGACCTGCGCAACGTCAATGCTGGCCCGTTCATGCGATATGCTCGACCTGGTTATACCCAGCAAAGATTGATCTTCGATCTCGATTGGGCGGGACGGTTTCTTGTGACCGGCGGCACTGTGAGTCGGTTGGGCGACACTATAAAATATAAGACTTCGTTCGCTAAATAGTTTGACGGATTCAGGACGGAGTGATACGTGCCTTCGACATTGGATCGTCTTGGGCAACCGAACCGGTCTGGCAGTCTCGTGCTGATCTGGGTATGTCTCATCTTCGCCACTGACCTTAAAGATGTGTCAGCTTGAGTTCCGGGCTCACAATCATTGTTAGCAGATCCGGTCTCTTCGGTCTCTATGCATCCCTTCGAACCATTGTTACTATCGACCCACGGAAGCCGATCGCGGGCTGGATCCTCATATATTACCGATACGTCTGAGGAGTCTGCAACCGATAGCGAGACCGATTCCAACTCATCGAGCTCCCGCGAAGACATGAACGGTCCCTCGATGCCTGCGCGGACCGGCCTTAGAATCGGCATGACCGACTTATCGTGATTGTACTTGTGTTGCCACGGTGTAATGACTCACCCTCACGAACGATATCAACACGATACATGATGGTCTAAACCTCGTCCCATCGAACGTTTCATGAGCCAGTGTTTCATTATGCTGCTTGCTGCTCGAGGGTTTGGGCTTCGCCGATCTGAGGAGCCGAGTAGAAGCGCAAAAAGCGCGGGGGCGCGCGCGTAGAATTCGCTCAGAGATTTCTTCGATTCTACGGCCCTCAATGTGACCTGACAGATTATTCATGGCGTCTCAAGTGGTTGAACAGCTCTAAACGGCCCATCACCAGATAGCTGACCGTAAGATTGTCATCTCCGGTCAACCTGAATAGAAACATAGCGATGTCGGGGAATCTCACACACATTCTTTTCGAAAACGCCTCGGGCTACTCGTTGTTCGAGGTCAACATCCAGGAAGAGGTCGCTGCCAAAAGCAAGGCCGTCCAGGATGCCGTGCTCGACTTTTCCAAATTCAGCAGGATGGTCAAGCTCAAGAGCTTCTTGCCATTCACTTCTGCTGCCGAGGCCTTGGCCAACGCCAACGATGTCTCTGAAGGTGAGATCAGAATGAGAGATATGACAGCACGACATCTATTGAGGCCGCTGTCTTGCTTCATTTAGGTATCGTTTCCGAGCAGTTATCCTCCCTGCTTCAGCTCTTGATCCCATCCTCGTCCAAGTCATCCCCTCGAGTTCTCTTGGGAATTGGCGAAAGGACTCTCGCATCATCAATCAGCCAGCAGTTGAAGATCCCCTGTGACACTGGCGAGAGGACGCTCGAATTGGTTCGAGGTGTGCGATTGCACGCCGAGCTGTTCCTCAGCAAAGCCGGTACTGGTATGACAAAAGGTGACGTAAAGATGGCACAACTGGGTCTCGGTCATAGTTACTCGCGAGGCAAAGTAAAGGTAAGCTACATAAGGTTGACTTCGTCCCGCCTCAATCGCCTAATCGACAACGGCTTGTAGTTCAACGTCAACCGATCCGATAACATGATCATCCAAGCCATCGCCCTAGCAGATCAGTTGGATAAGGATGTAAACACCTTCTCTATGAGGATCCGCGAGTGGTACTCTTGGCACTTCCCGGAATTGGTCAAGATCACCCCGTCTACGCCCGGTCAATACGCCCGTCTCGTGTTGCTGATTGGAGACAAGTCTCAACTGGACTTCAGCGAGCCTGGTTCTTCCGAATGGATCGCCAAGATCCAAGAGATTCTAGACGACGATGAGACCAAGGCCAAGAATGTCATGGACGCTGCCAAGAGTTCGATGGGAGCCGATATCAACGAGTTAGATCTGCTCAACATCAAGCGGTTTGCCGAACGAGTGGTACAACTGTCGGATTACCGTACCAATCTTAGACAGTACTTGATCGACAAAATGCACGCTGTTGCACCTAATCTGAGCGCGTTGATTGGGGAGACCATCGGAGCCAGACTCATCAGCCACGCGTGAGCCAAGTGTTCAATTCAGTCTAGCTCTTTTGCAACGTGCTGAAATTTCGACGTCCAAACACAGGGGTTCGTTGACGAACTTGGCGAAGTACCCGGCCTCGACTGTCCAGATTCTCGGCGCTGAGAAGGCTCTTTTCAGAGCCCTCAAGACCAAAGGCAACACCCCCAAATATGGTCTAATTTACCACAGGTGAGTTCCCACATAGAGTGAATGAACCCTTGCGCATTGCACTTATGGGTCGGATCCTCTCAGTACCTTTATCGGACGAGCTGGAACCAAGCACAAGGGACGAATTTCGCGATTCCTGGCCAACAAGTGTTCTATCGCTTGTCGAATTGATTGCTTTTCGGGTTAGTTGCCCACGCCTCGACATCATGTCTGGACTAAGAGTTTGACCCCCAACATACTCTCTTGACGTCAGATAACCCCACGAACAAATATGGAGAGGCTCTCCGCGCTCAAGTCGAAGAGCGATTGGCTTTCTACGAGGTACGTTTTTGTCGGTTTCTTATAGGCTTGCCCGCGATATTTTCTCATGCCTATCATTACACCCGCAAACCAGTCGGGAACTGCAGTCAGCAAGAACGCCGATGCTATCAAGAAGGCGCAAGCGGCTATTGCTGCTGATTTGGAGGGAGATGAAGATGAAGATGATGACGACGAGGCCAAGGAGGATGAAGTTGCCGAGGTAAGCTCTTCTTGAGTACCCGCACGTCTATCAAATCATCGTTACTGATATCTGCAAGTCAATTCCGCTCATAACAGGCCATCAAGTTGGTAGAGGCCGGCAAGAAGCAAGCTGCCGAGGAGCAGGCCAACCAGCCGGCGGATCCTGAATTGCAGAAGCTTGCATCCTTGATACCGGGCGTTGCTGCTACCATTGGTGCGACCCCATCAAAAGCTGACAAGAAGAGCAAAAAGAGGCGAGTTAGGGAGCGCTCAATTCGCTGGATCACGCATGTGGACTAACATCCGCATACTCTCCTGAAAATAGGAAATCTGACGTAGCTGCGCTCGATGCTAACGCCATGGAGGTTGATACCCCTGGCGACCTCTCCTCCGTAGGACTCGACGACAAGAAGAAGGCCAAGAAGGACAAGAAGAAGAGCAAGACATCTGGGGATGCATCCATGGCAGGCGATGTCAGCATGGTCGGCGATGATACGACTGCTAGCGTGAAGAAGGAGAAGAAGGACAAGAAGGACAAGAAGGAGAAAAAGGACAAGAAGCGAAAGTCTGAAGGCGTAACAGCATGATGATCGACCTTCTGCGTTGCTACTCTTTATTCTTGTCTGTGCTTGCTCTGTGATCGTGATCGTGATCATGTTGTTTTCAGTACCACTGGTGCGACACCTTGTACTTGTATGTGGTTCAGGCTCTATATATTGTCATGAGTGCGATCGGACCGACCGACGCAACGAATTCGTCAAGGTCATTATAAGCTACAGGTCACACGTTCAAAGGCGGAAAGACGTAGCGTCAACTGAAGAGCTCTGAGCTATAGCACGACACATTTTCTCTTCCGGGTCGAGCTTGCCCCCGAGTTGTTTGTTTTCCATGCATCCAAGAGGGCGCCCTTGCCGAAAGTCTCCTTGAGAGCTGCATCGAAGACCTCTTGCACGCCGACTCTCGTTTTCGCCGAACATTCCAGATATCGCTTGGCCCCGATTTCCCGAGCGACTTGTTCAGCTTCGACAGTTTGGATCGGTTGTTGGCCTTGAGAAGCCATGAGCGAGAGCTCGCTACGTTCAGTCCGCAGATCCAATTTGGTTCCCACCAGAATGATAGGAACCGTTTCCATGAAGTGTGCTATCTCCGGGAACCACTGTGTTATTGGGATGATCAGCGAATACTAATGGATGCTACACGACAACAAAGAGCTCGAAGATGTAAGGGGAAGATGGCTCACCTTGTCTTGCACATTTGCAAGGCTGACCCGATGGTTGATGGCGAAGACGATAATCACTACATTGGTATCGTGATAACTTAGAGGACGAAGCCTGTCAAAGTCCTCTTGTCCAGCGGTATCCCACAGCGTCAGGCTAACGCTTTTCGAGGTGTCATATGGATGAGGTACCGTCTTGATAGAGGTTTCAAAGACTGTTGGTACGTAGTCCTATGACGCAAGGGTTGGGCGAGTGTGGGCATGAGCAGTGTCGCGCAACGAATGACAATTCCAAACTTACCTCGGGAAATCTACCCTCAGAGTAGACCGTCAACAGGCATGTCTTGCCACATCCACCATCGCCGACCGTCACAAGCTTCCTATCTTTTTCTTGCTTGCGAGACGACATGTAGGAGAGGGAATGCGGTGCAGCTGGGGCTGGTCGAATTACGATAGTGAGGTGATGGTGATGTCGTGCTGATGAGGGTTGTCAAGGATAGTGCGGCGATGTCTCGCAATAATGGTCTCAAATGATGTATCGGCGACGCAGATCGTATAGGATTATGGGCTTTGTTCAATTCGAGGCCGATACCAGCTTATCGTAGGGCGAAACTTTCGCTTCTCATCATTTCTCAATGTCTCATCAATCGATCCAGGTTTGTGTGTGTGTGTGTGCGAGTCTCGTAAATCATCAACAAACAAGGGTTGACTGGCTCGGTTTTGTTGACAATTTGAGTTGGAGCTTCTGCTTCCGCCCTCGCTTGCTTTTGCTCGCCCAGCTTGGCCCTGCCCGCCCGTGCCGGTCGCCTAGCCCCGTTCTGTCCGACGAGAGAGACAGACAAAACTCGCCGCGCTCCGCGATTTCCGGTCGTCAGTCAGTCAGGCAGGGCTTTCGGGAATGTGACAAGTCGAGCTTAACCGATTTCCGTAATAGAGGAGGAGAGTGACTGTGCGTGTGTGTGCATGTCATAAGTGTTTGCTTCGTCGTTCGAACAAGTACTCGATTCTTGTGCTGCAGACCCCCTCGAATGAGAATAGCCATACACATCCATTTGTCAGCTAGACCAGTCTCGATTTGCCTCTCTCGAAATCGACTTGCTTTTTACGTTGGAGTCCCCGCGTCATCTTACGAGCCCGCCGCTCTCTTTCCCTCCTGGTTTCCCCCTCCACTCAGCCAGTTACCCCAAACCCGTCGTCCTAGCCCCCCCAGCGCGTTTTTGTCCTCTAGTCGACTCGACTCTTCGCCCCATCGTTCCACCTTTTGCCTATCGCTCGGCTTTATAGCTTCACATCACAACTTGCCAAGACTCTCGAGACCTCCAAACTATGCTCGGAACCTCGACCCTCTTCGCATCTACCATTAAACGTCTCCCAATCTCCTCTCGCGCATCTTCTATTCTCGTTCGCAAAATGGTGAGTAGCCCCGGCGCGGAGCAAGGTGATACCTGGCGTTTGTTGACAGCCTTGTTGTCCATCGTTGTTTCTACCTCACCGAACAGTCAAGCTCCGTCTCCCAAAACACTCCCATCTACATCGTCGCTGCCTCGCGAACGCCCATTGGTTCCTTTAACGGTGCCTTGTCTTCGCTTCCCGCCACTGAACTTGGAATCACAGCCGTCAAGCATGCTCTGAACAAGATCAACTTGGACCCCAAGAATGTCGACGAGCTCTACTTTGGGCAGGTCATCCAAGCTGGAGTCGGTCAAAACCCCGCTCGACAGGTATCGATTGGCTCTGGGTGAGTTGGGCGGTGGGTCTCGCTCGTGGTGGCATCTGCTTAACAAATGTTCTCTTTTCGGTGTCTCTATAGCATTCCCAACACTTCTGATGCCACCACGATCAACAAAGTGTGCGCCTCTGGTATGAAGACCATCATGCTTGCCGCTCAATCGATGACCTTGGGTACCAACTCGTGTATGGTCGCCGGTGGAATGGAGAGCATGAGCCAGGCTCCTTTCTTGACGCCTCGACACCCCCCATCTTTCGGCCACATGACCTCGAACGACTCTCTCGTGATCGATGGGTTGTTCGACGTTTACAACAAGTGCGCCATGGGCAACTGTGCTGAACACACTGCCAAGAAATACGGAATCACTCGAGAGTCTCAAGATGATCACGCCGTAGAATCCTACAAGAGAGTGGCCGCTGCTTGGTCGGAAGGCAAGTTCGATGCCGAGATTGCTCCTGTTACTATCAAGGGCAAGAAGGGCGACACCATTGTCAAGGAGGACGAGGAATACAAGAAGGTCTTCTTTGACAAGGTCCGAACCCTTCGACCTGTCTTCCAAAAGGACGGAAGTGTCACCGCCGCCAACGCTTCGACCTTGAACGATGGAGCTAGTGCCGTCATCCTCATGACCGAGGAAAAGGTCAAGGAGACCGGCGTCAAGCCCTTGGCCAAGATCTTGGGTAAGTATGAACTGTAATCTGGTCTGCATATGTCGTTGATGTGTTCTGATAATCGCCTTTCGCATACTCAATAGGTTTCGCTGACGCCGCCGCCGATCCCATGGACTTCCCCACCGCTCCTACCATCGCTATCCCCAAGGCTCTCAAGCAGGCCGGAGTGTCCCAGGACGACGTTGCCTTGTACGAGTTGAATGAGGCGTTCAGCGTTGTCGTTCGAGCGGCAGAGCAGATCATGAATGTTGATCCCGCCAAGATCAACGTCAACGGAGGCGCTGTGGCCATCGGACACGTGAGCGGTTCTGTTGTGCTACAAACCAAGACCAAGGAACACATGCTGATCCCTCAAGTCCTTCCGCAGCCTATCGGATCTTCTGGGTGCAGAATCGTCGTCACCTTGACCCATCTGTTGAAGGAAGGACAGATTGGTGTTGCCGGTGTTTGCAATGGTGTAAGTCCTTGACATTGATGATTGGCTCATACGGCTCTATCTTGTGGTTGACATTCTACGTTTCTGGTGCCGTTCAGGGTGGAGCCGCTTCAGCAATGGTCATCCAGAGGATGTAAAACTCAGATGACTTGTCACGGCCAATGAGATTCAGGTGTTACGAGTTCGCGTTCTGGGCTCATCGTGTCGGCATCGCATATGTACAAGCCCTCTGCATGATCAATACCATATATACAACCAAACGCACAGGATCCCTAGGTAGTCCAATTATCGATGTTCCCGCCCCGTCAAGCTTGTTATCTTGGGGGCTTTCACTACTAGCTTTGTCTTACTCCTCGATCACAGACAAGTCCGAGGCCATATTCATTTCCGCTACAGGAGCGGTGGGCTCCTGTAATAGGCAGAACTGTGTCTTGTCGAGGATGCACAAGTTCTCGCCGTCAGGAGACCACCGGATATCGTGTGTTTCAAATTCGCCTGGGTAAGGATCCAGGGAGTCAGTCAACTTGGAATGTTTCATCTGCTGGCTGCACCTACTCATCGACATGGCCACCACAACAGCCGACCCCCCGGATCTCAGGCTTGTATCAGAAAGGTCGTGCTTCTCTTCATCCCAGTCGCCCTCCCATATGTAGACCCCGGAACCAAGCGCCTGACGCCCCCTTTCGCTCGGCAGTGTGACCGTTGCGAGACTCTGAGTACGGGAAGGATTCCACTTGGCTTGCTTGATTGGATCGCTAAGCCATAGCACATCTTGCAGACGAATGCTGTCGGGACCGGCGGAGCCAGGATGGGGCAGGAAGGCGAAGATAAACAAAAGGTTCGGAGCCGCTTCTGCAAGTGGTATGTGGAGAGCTGAGCTTGTGAGTGGTGAATTATGTCAGTCACACATGGTACTGACCGCTTCGTATAAGAAGGCATGTGCCGTCTGCGTTCCAGTCCAGCTGGGTAATTGCGGCTTGTTCCTGACCACTCCCAGGCCCAGAAGTCATCGCAGCACGATTTATTGGGCCATTTGTCCTAGCCACTGAGATCGGCGCGTCGTTGGTCAGCCAGAAGCTGGATGAGCAAGATCTCGGGACACTCACATGATATAGGTATATGTACTGAAGCGGGTTCATACCAGTCGAGCGGTTCCTTCCATATTGACTGTTTGGGGAACGGATCCGCCTGTTCAAACCACGTTAAAGTCTCGCAGGCACGATCGGCTTACAGTTGTCTGGCCGCCTTTCGCCCGTAATGGTTCCAGCGTACTCATACACCGCCAGCCGTCCGCTTCTACAATTCGAACCTGCCCGATGGCAAGCGGGTCCGAAGCTTAGTCCCGCCATGACTGACACTCGACGAAAATCTCACCTTGCCATCGTAACCTCCTATGCCGAGCCAGTTTCCGCCCGGTCCCCAAGTTACTAATCGGACACCTAGCCCTGGATCTGAGCCAATGAGTGACGGACTCGAACTCGAGAAGGTGCTCAAACGCGGACCTAAAGGCGAATATACGTGCAATGAATACTAAAAAGGTCGGTGTTAAGCACACCCCATGGCAGTCTCTGTCTCTCCACTGACCTCAAGATGTTGGTCCCAAACCGCAATCCACCGTCCACATGGCGACCAAGATATTCCTTGTACATCTTGCGAGGCTATAGGGAAACTCTGTAGAGAAAAAGCTCTGTCATCTCATCACATTACATATGTCCGGTACCACGCATGGCGACGTACCCGTATGAGATTGTACATGTCCCCAGCATCGTAGATTGCCAAGATCTCCTTGCCCTTGTGTTGCTCAGCTATGGCTAGGTACCGTCTGTCATGGCGATACGCGTGACCTGCGAGGCGAAACCATGACTTGAGCACGATGTCACACACGGACGAGGTATCACTCACATCCCACCACAGCCTTGAAATTTTCGATATAGGAGGTTCCCGTCCCCGTCAGGCTATTTATAGTCAGTCTCAGCTGTTAAGCGCAGATTCCGCTGTCAGCGATGTCCTTCGACACCCATATCCTGTTGACTAACCCGTTGCTCAGAGAAGCAAAGAATAGCTGTACTATCTGGACTCCATTCCGCCCTTGCTAGACCCTCGATGCCAGCATTGATGACCGCAAACGGAGATTCCGTCGTATCGGCCAGATCATATATCCACGTCAGGCCAGAGCGGGGCGCACAAGCCATTATGTATTTTGAGTCGGGAGACCATTCTAGTTGTTTGATGTCGGGCCTAGACAGACCCTGAGTATAGTCCTGCTGCGCACGGCAGGCCCAAGTCCGGACAAGCTGCATAGTCTTGGTCACTCTCACGATAATGTGATCTTCGACTGCCACTGCAAAGAATGTTGTTCCCGGCGAGAAGCGGCATGTTGGCATGGAAGTGTGCCGGAAGACGTCCGTGACGAGGTATTGAGGCGCTTCCATACTTCGCCGTATTGTATCTGGAAATTCGTATTGCAGAGATTGATGCTGCCAGCCGTAGGAAATTATTTTGTCAACATGCAAGATGCGGTAGCCGACCCAGAATGAATTCAGTAGCTTGTATGCGTATCCGCCTCGCTCTATAGTCCTGGAGTAGAATTGCAATCTGGACGTCGACCGACAACGATCGCCGGGTTCAGCTAGAGTAACGAAAACAAAGTTTGTTTATTATGTCGTGCATCGGTTTCGAGATCCGAGATCCGATAATTACACGTCACTCAGTAGGGCGAGCCTGCATTTCTTATCAAGCAACTTGCATCTTCGCTGCTCACACCTCAACTGCAATACGTCAATTGCTTATTGGATATATCGCAATTAAAGCATCTATGCGATCGTGTTACCCAGACGTAGGACGCATCACACTAGCTGAATTAGATCTGCACATAATGTCGCTCCTTGCCAACGTTCTCGGCTTTAGTGCCTTCGGTTTCGCTACTCGATGTCTCCAGCTTGGAATCCAGAAAAAGCATATGTTCCATGGTGCGTACCAAGACGAGCAATTTGACGCAGGGACACGCAGTCTGGCTTGAACTGAAGGACAATTGCTTCATATATATTGTAGCTCCTCAAACCCACGTCATAACTATGGCTGCTTTCGGAGTGATTGGATGGGGTGTGTTCGAGATGGAGGGACGACAGTGAGTCTTTGCTGCACAATGCAATTCATTGAATACGGGATTCGCTAACCAGCAAGTTGCTGCTGCTACAACAGACAAGTTATGATTGATCAGCGACGAGCAATGCTCTTGGAAGCAAGACGCAAAGAGAATGAGGAATATGAGCGAAAGAAAGCCGCCGGAGGGGATGAGCATTAATCAAGCATTGCGTCGGCAAGCGGTGTCTCCGCGGGAGGGAAATTGCAACTGTTGTATGATATGGACCTCAGATGCCATTCATGGTATCCGCTTGATCTTCTTGCTAGAAGCCGACCGAAGGCAGTGTTCATTATTGGCTCGCAGAACCAATCATGCGGGGTTCACTAACACTCGAAACTCCCCGGCCAAGTACCTGAATCCCCTGCCGAGCTAGCATGGCCCAGTCTTGTCATGCAAGCGTAAATCAAGCCAACGACATTTGTGCTCCGATATACACGGGTCGTCAAGTCATAATGTTACATTTCCAGGCCTACATCGATACGAACATCGTATGGAAGCCCCT
>Ga0308169_10005750_pt1 | contig 11152 bp, 13 predicted proteins | sample PhyBR1_2_FD_202139 | JGI IMG/M metagenome (GOLD analysis project Ga0308169, IMG submission 202139) | Phyllosphere microbial communities from UC Gill Tract Community Farm, Albany, California, United States - DLSLSB.R1 | ecosystem: Host-associated > Plants > Phyllosphere > Unclassified | place... | reverse complement strand
AAGCGTGGCAGGGCTGGCTCAAGCACCAGACCATGCTGATCAACGAAAACCGCCTGAACATGGCCGACGCCCGCGCCCGCAAATACCTGGCGACCCAGATGGAGCGCCATTTCTTTGGCGAAGGCGCTGATGAGGCGGCCGGTTACGTGCCGCCGACGGCCTGACCGTCCGCATAGCAGTAAAGCAAAACGGCGCCAGATCTGGCGCCGTTGTCGTTTCTGCAGGGGCGCAAGCGCCCTTGTGTCCAGTTACCGTCAACGCACGGTGACGTTGACGCTGGTGCTGCTCTTGTTGCCCGCCGCATCCGTCGCGGTGGCGGTGATGAGGTGGGCGCCGGAACCGGTTTTCTTCGTGTTCCAGTTATAGCTCAGCGAACCGCCCTTGCCCTGGGCCTTGACGGCGCCATCGATGGCCAGCGTGGTGGAGATGCCGGCCACGCCCGCGTTGTCGCTGGCGCGCACGCTCACCGACACGTTGCCGCTGACCGCGCCGCTGACCGGATTCTCGATGCTGACGACCGGCGGCGTGGTGTCGCCCGGGACACTGGTGGTGGCGTTGGCGACCTTGACCTGCACCGCGGCCGAGCGGCCGGCGTTACCGGCGGCGTCATAGGCGATTGCCATCACGGTGGCGCTGCCGTTGGCCGTGTCGGCCGAGTTCCAGCTGAAGCTGAACGGCGCGCTGTTATTGGTGGCGACCACGCTGCCGTTGACGCTCAGGTCCACGCGCGCCACGCCGACGTTGTCGCTGGCGTTGACGGACACCGGCACCAGTCCGGACACCGAGGAGCCGGCCAGCGGCGCCGCGATCGACGCCAACGGCGCCGTGGTATCGGGCGGCGGCACATAGGCCACGGCGGCGCTGACCGCGGCGGCGGCGTTGACGCGGCCGTAGCCGAATACCGGATCGCGCCCCGCGCTGCCGAGGTCGACGGCGGTCGAATACAGCATGGCCTCGGCCTGGGCGGCGTCCAGGTCCGGACGGGCGGCCATCACCAGCGCGGCGACACCCGCGCTCAGCGGGCTGGAGAAGGAAGTGCCATTCCAGGACGAATAGCTGCCGGCATTGTTGGTGGTCCAGATGCCCGTGCCCGGTGCGGACAGGCTCACGAAATTGCCCCAGCTCGAGAAGCTGGCCTTGTTGTCGGCGCTGTCGGTGGCCGAGACGGCGACCATCGAGCCGTCGGTCGTGATGTTCTCGTCGATGTTGTTATTCCCGGCCGACACGAAGACCAGGCCGCCCTTGCTCTTCATGTAGCGGGCGGCGCTCTGCACGGTGACGCTGCCGGCCACGCCGCCATAGCTGACGTTGGCGACCCGGGCGCCGTTGTCGGCCGCATAGGTCAGGGCGTCGGCGATGGTGCTGTAATAAGCGTAGCAGCCGGTGCTGTCGCTGTAGGCGACGCGCAGAGGCATGATGCGCGCCGCGCCGGCCACGCCGGCCACGCCGAGCGCATTGTTGCTGCTGGCGGCGGCGACACCGGCGACGGCGGTGCCGTGGCCGCAGACATCGCTCACATCGGTGTTATTGCTGTAGAAGTTATAGCCGGGAACCAGGCGGTCCTTCAGGTCCGGATGCGCGACATTGATGCCGGAATCGAGGATGGCGATCGTGACGCCGCTGCCCGACGTCGTATCCCAGGCGCCGGCCGCATTCACCTTGGCCAGGTGCCACTCGTTGCCCTGGTAGGGATCGTTGACCGTGGCGGTCGATTTCACGATACGGTCGAGTTCCGCGAACTTCAGTTCCGGACGGTGCGACAGTTGCGCCACCACCGCGGTTTCCGATGCGTTCGGCGGCAGGTCGATAACGTACAGGCGGCTCTGCCCCAGCTTGCGGCGCTTGCCGCCATGCTCTTTCGCGATCTTGTCGACATCGGCATCGGACAGGCCCGCGCGCGCCTCGACGATGACGCGGCCGCGGGCGTAGCCATCCTTCGGTGCGGCGGCGGCGCTGGCGGATACGCCCAGCGCGGCAAGGATGGCGGCGGCCAGGACCAGGGACTTGTTCTTCGAATTCATGTCGGCATTCCTGTTCACGTGTTGTTGGGACAGGAATGCGCAACATGTCCACGCGACATGAACCGGAGGTTCAGCCGGATGGCCGGTGTCTGGCAGTCCTGCCGTCATAGAGCTTGCAGCTCCGTAGACCGTTGACTTTGCGTCCTCCGCTTTCGCGGAGTTTGCCCTTAGCAGATAGTGGTAAAAGTATAATCTTTTAATTTCCCTGCAGCAAAACTATTTTCACTTTCTTCGAAGCGATCCTCCCTGAGTGGGGTCAAGCCTTGAGCACCGCCATCACATCCTGCACGCCTATCCTGTCGACCCAGTCGCCGTGCTGGGGCGCGGTGATCACGGTGCTGTTGGCGCGGTCGATCGGCACCCATTCCGGATTGTTCTGCCGCATCAGGGCGATCACCGGCACATGGACGGCATTTGCCAGGTGCATCACGGCCGTTTCCACCGAGATGACCAGCTCGCACAGGCTCAACACGGCCGGCAGCTGGAAGAAATTGTCTTCCGCACTGAACAGCCAGGTCCGCTCCAGCCCGGCCGCCGCGAACAGCTCGCGGGCCCGCCCCAGCTCTTCGGGCACCACGTTGACGACGAAGCCGGCGTCGCGCCAGTCCGCCTCGCAGCGCATGGTCCGGATCAGCCCGATGACCCGTTCGAGCGGCCAGCTGCGTTCCACCGACTTGGAAAACGCGTTCACGAAGACCACACGGGACGGCTTGCCGTCGACGCCCATGAAGCCCCAGTCGGCGAACTGCCTGCGCGCATAGGCCATCCACTTGTCCGCCACCTGGAGCACCGGGAAGCGCGCGGACGGCGGAATCTCCATGCCGAACAGCTGGGTGAACCAGCCGGCGTAGATATCGCTGATGTGCTGGCCGGCATGGGAAGCCGCCGTGTAGGCCGGGATGAAGGCGTCCAGCTTGCGGTAGACGAGGCGCTTGGGCAGGTCGTAGGGCCGCACCCGTTTCTTCTGCCCGACCACGAAGCCGTGCGGGCTGATGCTGCGCGCCAGGCTGGCGTACTTGTGGCGCTCCAGCACGGCGAGCGAGACCACGACCGGATAGTCTTCCCGGCGCGCCGCTTCCAGCGATTCGCGATAGAGCCGGGGGCTGTAGGTTTCGTCGTAGACCTTGTGGATGTAGGGGCATTCGGCCAGCCAGTCGTACAAGGCATACTTGCGGAGCTGCTCCCATTCCGAAGCACGCGAGGTGCGGCGGCGCTCGTCGACCCACAGGTGGATTTTCAGGTGGGGATGGGCCTGAGCGAAGGCCTGGAAGCAGCCCTGCAGGTAAGTGAAGTCGCCGAGGGCCAGGTGGGCGATGAACAGGATCTTGTCGGCTTGCCGCAGCAGCGCCGGCGCGACCAGCGGGGCTTGCATGGCCGGAGGAAAAGGACGGAGGGCATCGAATCCCGATGGTTGCGGCGCAACATGAGGCCCGGCGAAAGCGGGCTTGGCGCCATGCTTGCGCCAGGCATCGAGCCCGATGGTTTGCTCACCTGCTGGTTTCATATTCCGACCTTGCACTGAAAACGATGCGGAAATTCTATGGGGAATCAGCTGTGCGAAATGCTAATGAACTGTAAGAATTCGTAAAGTTATGTCAAGACGATAGCATGGTGCACTGCAGAAGTATGCATGCGCACGATTGGATGAACGAAAAGCAGACAACGGCGACGAGCGCGCGAAGGCGCCCGCACAAACGCGGGATGAAGCCGCAGCGTCAGCGCGCCTGGCAGGCGGGCGCGGCGTTCAGGTAACGCCAACCGCCGCGCAGCTCCACCACGGGTCAGCAGGACCAGGATGCCCGGGGTGGCGAGGATCATGCCCTGGTTGAGGTCGAAGAAATACGAGCCGAGGCGCGCCAGCCCGACCAGCTGGCGGTCGGTGGAATACAGGGCGATCACGCTGGGCGTTCCCCATTGCCATTGCCCAAAGGCGAAAGGCAGCAGGGCCAGGCCGCCCTGCAGGACGGCGCCGGCCAGCAGCCGGCCCCAGTGCGGCGCCTGGACGTCCCTCTCCTCGCCGCGCGCAATCAGCAGGGCGAACAGGGGCGCGAATACGGAAAAGAACGCCAGCGAGGGATTCTGCATGGCCACCACGCCGGCCAGCAGGCCGCCGGTGAGCGGGTGCCCCTGGACGAACAGCATCATGCCCGCCAATAAGGCTGCCGCCGTGACCATCTCGGGGCTGCACCAGTTGCCGTACAAGATGCCACCGCAGAGCAGCGCCAGCCCCAGGGCTGCGAAGGCGCGCCTGCCGGACCCGAAGAAGCGGAACATCACGAGGCCCAGCAGCCAGAGGGCGCCGAAATTAACGATCTGGAATGCCTTGAAGGGATTGGCGGCGCCGGCTTCCAGCAGCAGCCGGAAAGGCAGGGCGGCGAGCGCCGGGTAGGCGAAGAAGTGGATGGTGTAGATGCCATCCTTGCCGCGGTAGAGGCCGGGCATGGGCATCTGTTCGCCGCGCGCGATCTTGTCGCGCATCGACAGGAACAGTTCGCGATAGCCGGGCTCGGGCGACAAGGCGGCGGCCAGCGCGGCATCCTCCACGCGCACCTCGGGCATGCCGTGGCTGGCGATCGCGACGGTGGTCACGCCGTATTCGAAGAAGTCGCCTGCCTTGTCCGGCTTCGACATCAGCAGGGCCAGCAGGATCAGCGCCAGCTGGATGGCGAAGGCCAGGCGCGGTGAACCCACGCGCTCACAGCTGGCGGCACTGGCGCATTTCGCAACGCGCCATGAACACCTTGCCGTTATCGCATTGCATGCGGTAGACCTCGACCGGGCCCGGCTCGGTGACCAGGGCCGCGCCCTGCCCGCCCGTGCAGGCCTGCTGCCTGGCCAGCTTCTCGACGGTGTTCGACGAGACGCCGAGGCGGAACGGCAGCTTCTGGATCGGCGTGCCGTCCGCGTCGACCGGCCCGGCAGGCCTGGCCGGCGCCGATGCCGCCGCGGACACGGGCGGCATCGGCTTGTGGAACATCGAGCAGCCGCCCAGCAGCGCGGCAAGGAAGATCGTGCATGGCAAACGCTTCATGCCGCGCTCCGGATCAGAAGCTCAGGGTCTTGACACCTTCCGCCATGCCCAGCAGGCAGACGTTGGCGCCACGCTGGGCAAACAGGCCGACGGCGATCACGCCGACGATCTGGTTGATTTCCGTTTCCAGCGCCACCGGATCGGTGATCGCCAGGCCGGCCACGTCGATGATGTGGCCGCCGTTATCGGTGACGAAGGCTTCATCGCTGCCCGCCTTGGTACGCAGGCGCGGCTGGCCGCCGAGGGCCGCCAGCTTGCGCATCACGGCCGCACGCGCCATCGGCACGACTTCGACCGGCAGCGGGAACTTGCCCAGGGTCTGGACCAGCTTGGAACCGTCGGCGATGCACACGAAGCTCTTCGAGACGGAGGCGACGATCTTCTCGCGCGTCAGGGCCGCACCGCCGCCCTTGATCATGGCGCCGGAAGCGTCGATCTCGTCGGCGCCGTCGACGTAGACGGAGATCGACTCGACGTCGTTCAGGTCACGCACTTCGATGCCGTGGCTGCGCAGGCGGGCGGCGGTGGCTTCCGAAGACGCGACCGCGCCCTTGATGCGGTGCTTGATCTTGCCGAGTTCATCGATGAAGTAATTGGCGGTCGAGCCGGTACCGACGCCGATGATTTCGCCGTCGACCACATAGTCGATGGCGGCGCGGGCTACCGCCTGCTTGAGTTCGTCCTGAGTCATGATGATGATGTTGGTAGGTGAGAAATGCCGCCATTCTACCGGATGCGGGCGAAGCTCAGATCAGCCGCAGCATCGCCGCCTTCAGCACACCCGCCGTCTTGTTGGCCGCGCCCAGCTTGCGCAGCGCGTTATCGATGTGGAAGATCACGGTGCGCTCCGAGATCGCCAGGATCTCCGCGGATTCCGAGGCCGTCTTGCCGTCGGCGGCCCAGCGCAGCACCTCGACCTCGCGCTCGGTCAGCCTGATCGAGGCCGCGCCGTCCGGCCTGGCGGCCAGGACGTTCGACAGCGCCGCATGCGCCGCCTGGGCCAGCCAGTGCATCTTCTGGGAGTTCTCCTGGTATTCGCTGTGCTCGATGGGTTCGCCCGAACGGGCAAGCGTCAGCAGGCTGGCGACACCCTTGAGGTCGTGCGTCGGCTGGGCCCAGCCGATCTGCAGTCCGTGGGCGCGCGCGTCTTCCCACAGCGCGCGGCTGGACGCGAACAGCGCCTCCGACCACAGCAGGGACCGGGTCGACGTCATGCCGTGGGCCACGGTGGGATCGTCCTTCATGTACTGCTCGGACTGGTATCGCAGCTGCCAGGCTTGCGGGTAATTGTTGACCATGATGGTGCGCGGGTTCGAGAACGGCAGCGGCAGGCGCATGCCGAACGCGCAGTAGTCGAAGCCGAGTTCCCCGGCCGCCTTTGCCAGCAGCTCCAGCAAAGCGGCCTCGGTGCGCGCTTCTGCCAGGCCGTGCAGCCAATCCTGATGCCCATCCATGCCGAACTGCTGCGCCACCCTGCTCTCCAAGTAAGGGAACCAAATAAGGGAACCGTGATACCGCGAACACGCTGGCCTGCAAGAACTTACAGTGCCTTGCCGGACAGAAGACTGCTAGACTGGCGTGCCATGAATTGTTGCCAACAATAACACAAGTAGTGCCCTACCCAGCCGGCATTTTTTCACCCTGAGGAGACGAGAATGATCAGCAAGAACACGATTTGCCTGTGGTTCGACAAGGACGCACTGGAAGCGGCGCAGTTCTACGCCGCCACCTTTCCGGACAGCGCGGTCATGGCGGTCCACCACGCGCCAGGCGACTACCCCGCCGGCAAACAGGGCAATGTGCTGACGGTCGAGTTCACAGTGGCCGGCATCCCCTGCCTCGGCCTGAACGGCGGTCCCGGCCACCCGCACACCGACGCCTTCTCCTTCCAGATCGCGACCGAAGACCAGGAAGAAACCGATCGCCTGTGGAATGCCATCGTTGGCAACGGCGGCCAGGAAATCGCCTGCGGCTGGTGCAGGGACAAATGGGGCCTGTCGTGGCAGATCACGCCGCGCGTGCTGTCCGAAGCCATCGTCGACCCCGATCCGGCGGCGGCCAAGCGGGCCTTCGAAGCGATGATGGGCATGGTGAAGATCGATGTCGCGGCCATCGAGGCGGCGCGGCGGGGCTGAGCCCTGACGCCCCTGAGGGCTCAGGCGAGATACAGGAGACACATCATGGACCAGTTCACCGGCGGCTGCCTCTGCGGCGACATCCGCATCACGGCCACCGGCCGCCCCTACCGCGTCGGCCTCTGCCACTGCCTCGACTGCCGCAAGCATCACGGCGCCGTCTTCCACGCGTCCGCGATCTTCCCGGAACAGGCGGTGAACATCGAAGGCGAGGCGCGCGCTTATGGCGGCAGGCATTTCTGCCCGCGCTGCGGCTCGTCGGTGTTCGCGAAAAGCGGTGATGAAATCGAGGTCTACCTGGGGGCGCTGGACAAGCCGGACCAGTTCAGGCCGACCTACGAACTGTGGACCGTGCGCCGCGAATCCTGGTTGCCGCCTTTTCCGCTCGCCAGGCATTACGAACACGACCGCCCGGACGGGCGTACCGAAGACTAGTTACTGCTCCGGCGGCAGGCAGCCGAACAGGCGCTTGCCCGGCCGCTCGCCATCCCATATCTGGTGCACGACGGCGCTGCCGTCGCGCTGCTTCGCCAGGCAGAAGCGCGCCTCGTAGGCCTGGGCGGCGGCGCGGACCTTGCCGGGCCGGGCATCGATGCGCAGGTAATAGACCTTGCCCGGCTCCAGAGCGGCCGCCTTGGTGCGCGGCAGGGACGCGACCTGCCCGCCGTAAGGCACGCACATCGAGAAACGAAGCGGGAAGGTGCGCCCGGGCGGCATCGCCATCTTCCACAGCAGGCGCCGGCCATCCGAGACGGTGACGGAGTGGAAGTCCGGCATTCCTTCGCGTTCTTCGCGCGGGCTGATGGTGAAGCACGGACCGCCGCGCGGACCCTCGCGCACCTCGGCCGCGCCGATGCGGGCCGTGGCATCCGCAGCCGGAGCCAGCGTCAGCGTCAGCGCCAGTGTGCACAGCGCGCAGGGAAGGAATGGGAATCGCATGACGGTCTCGCCTGGGATCGAACGTACGCGGGAAAGCCTACGTTGGCGGGCTCGGCTGGAGGTTGATTGGGCGCAAGCGGGGTGTGGCTCGGGCTGGTGGCGGCGCCATGAACCTGGATCCCCGCCTTCGCGGGGAGTCATTCCGGGCAGTGCCCGGAATGACGGATCAATGTGCGGGCTCTGCCTTTCGGCAGGTTCTCTCGGTCTTTCGGATCAGCCAAAAAGCGCGCCAGCACATGTTCGTACAACCCCAGCTGATGCGCATGCCTGCGCTGGCGCACGATGCGCGGCAGTTGCAGGAATTTCAGTGCGAAGTAATCGGCCAGCAGCTCGCCCTGGGCTTCCATATTGTAGTCGGCCAGGCTGGCGCCTTCGCGCAGTTCGTAGTGGTAGGACAGGCCCAGGCGGATCGCGCCGCGCAGGCGGACCGGGTAGCCGAGCTGGTGCTGCCAGACATGCACCATCTCATGAAGGAACCAGTGCTGGGTGGCGACGGACGCCTGCGCATAGTCGTCGAGGAAGCACGACGCGTGAAAGTACAGATGGCCGTTCGGCGTCATCGCGCAATTCTTCGGCTGAAACGGCATGTAGCGCCGACCATGGATACGCACGCGCCGGTAGTCGATGGCATCCCGAAACAGCAGGGACGCCATCGCGATTTCGCCTGCAGTGAGGGAGCGCCAGCGCTGCGCATGCAGGCGGCGAACAGGTACGGCATCCATCGCTTACTTTTGCAAAGTCGAGAGGCTTGGCAAGCTTAACTCAAAAAGAGGCAGATTATGGCGCCTGGCCCGAAAGGCTTCGGCTCAGGTGGCCTTCTTCTTGCTGCACGCATGTTCGCCCATCATTTTCAGAAATCCGCATCAATCCCGCACGGCTCGGGGAACTCGCCAACAGCTCCCGTACGCCAGCGGTTTCCCTCGCCCAGGATTGCGTCAATGATTATCCCAGTAGTACACGACCTTCGAAAAATCCAGCCGCCTCAGATCGTCAGGGCGAATATAAAACGCACCGATCCCCGAATCGCCCCACATCATGTCGTAACCGCCCTCTTCGCGGCCATGGTGCAGTTCGAGAAGGACGACCCAGTCCTCGGCAGGCTGAATCTTGCGTGGGTCTTCCTGGACGGGCGAGCTGTACCCGCCCACCTTCGCAAGCTGGTCTTTGCTCGAGAAGGCCATGTAATTGACGGCCGCGGCCTCTTCTTTTTCACCGAACTGCTGGAAAAATTTGGCAGCCGGCTGACCAAGAAAACGCTGGAAGCGATAGTCCGAGATGGACACAGGTTCGGTATCGACCTGGAATCGGAGTCTGGTGGTCCCCATAAGGGGCATCATTTCATCCGGCGACGCTGGGGGGTTCTGCAGCTTATCGCGTTCCCGCAGAACTTGCGGGTGGTAGACCAACCGGAACCATGTCTGTTTGGAGAGCGAAGCAAAAAAATCGCGCTGGTTATAAGGGCTGGCATCATATTGCGACATACCGTAGACATGCGCGCTCGAGTTCTTCCCGGCGATAAAAAACTGCAAAATGCCTTGTGACGGATACCCTTCCAGGGCGGGCATTTCGGAAAAATTGAGCTGAGCCAGCAATGCCAGCGGGACGCCGTCGGGGCCGGTGGGATAAGCTTGGCCCTTGGGCAGATAAGCCAAACCGCCCAGCTTACTGTTCCAAGGGGCCACATCGGACTGTTTGTCCGCAACGATATTGATGTAGGCAAGCCGGGAGCGCGCGATTGCTTCCGCGAACTTCACCATTTCCGGTGGGAGTTCGCCGTAGCCAACGGTCGCAACGACGGGCGTCGAAGCCGGTGGGGGTGGCGGTACCGGTTGCTTTGGCGAGCAAGCTCCGAGCGCCATGAGGGTCGCTACAAGGAACAGCATGCCGACACATGTTGGCTTGCTTTCCGATCTATTAACGTACCGGCGTTTCGCTCTCATTCAGTTCCTTTATTTCGGGCGCTGCCGTATTAGGCAGGGCCCCATGTCGTCACCCGGAGGTCAGTGTATGGCGTAGTTAATTACCGGGCAAGCAAGAAGTCTTGTCAGGTGGCAGCCACAACTGCACCATCTCGCGCATGAAGCAGTGGATGACGGTGGGATTGCCCAGGCTGTAGTCGGGCAGGAAGCGGGAACGGTGGAAGTGGATGCTGCCGTTGGGGGACATCGCGCAGTTCTTCGGCTGCAGCGGCCGGTAGCGGCGGCCGTGGACACGCACGCGGCTGTAGTCGATGGCGCCGCCGAACAGCAGCGACGCCATCGCGATCTCGCCCGGGGTCAACCCGCGCGCCATGCGATCTTAGGCGGCGCGCAGGCTCGACGCGGACTTGGCCAGGTCGGTGATCAGGTCCCAGTCGCCGGCCTTCATCGCGTCCGCCGGGGTCAGCCAGGAGCCACCCACGCAGGCCACGTTCTTCAGCGCCAGGAACTGCGGCGCGGTCTCGATCGAGATGCCGCCGGTCGGGCAGAAGGTTACGTCCGGCAGCGGGCCGCCGATCGCCTTCAGCATGCCGACGCCGCCCGCCGGCACGGCCGGGAACAGCTTCAGCTGCTTGAAGCCGGCTTCGCGCGCCACCATCACTTCGGACGGGGTCATGCAGCCCGGCAGCAGCGGCAGGCCGCTCTTCTTCGCTGCCTCGATCAGGGCCGGGGTCAGGCCCGGCGACACGCCGAACCTTGCTCCGGCATCGCGCGAAGCGGCGAATTCTTCCGGCTGGGTCAGGGTGCCGACGCCGACGATCGCGCCTTCGACCTGGGCCATCGCGCGGATCGCCTCCAGGCCGTGTTTGGTGCGCAGGGTCACCTCGAGCACGCGGATGCCGCCGGCGACCAGGGCCTTGGCGAGGGGAACGGCGTGGTCCGGATCGTCGATCGCGATCACCGGGATCACGACGGCCGATTTCATGATGTCGAGCAGGCTCATATCAGTACTCATCGTTTGCTTTCACTTGGCGGTGGATTTGCGGAACAGGAAATCTTCATCGGAACCCGGCATGATCTCACCGCTGTCGGTGCCTTCGTGCAGGG
>Ga0308169_10005747_pt1 | contig 11155 bp, 11 predicted proteins | sample PhyBR1_2_FD_202139 | JGI IMG/M metagenome (GOLD analysis project Ga0308169, IMG submission 202139) | Phyllosphere microbial communities from UC Gill Tract Community Farm, Albany, California, United States - DLSLSB.R1 | ecosystem: Host-associated > Plants > Phyllosphere > Unclassified | place... | reverse complement strand
GGTACCGGCGGGTGCGTCCGGTGTAGTTGCCCCGGTCGTCGGCATCCCAGTCGCGCAGTTGCGCAGCGAGATCGGCTTCATCCCTCGCATAGACGGCGGCCGCATCAGCGGGCTGACGGTCCGCGCGCAGGGCTCCGGCAATGCGTTCCGTTCGGCCGGGCTCAAGGATGGCGACGTCGTCACCTCGATCGGCGGGCGGCCCGTGTCCGGCCCCGGCGATCTCGATCGGATCGCCAAGGATTTCGCGGGCGGCGGCAACGTCCCCATCACCGTAGAACGCGGCCAGGATACCCTGCCGCTCGCCATCACGATCGCGCCACCCCAATGAAAATACTGTTTCTCGGTCCCGTCGTAGCCCTCGCGCTGGCGGCCGGCGTTCATGCCCAGACCACGCTAAACGTCCGCGATGCCGACATCCGCGCGTTCATCGCCGACGCCGCCAAGGTCACCGGGCGCACGTTCATCATCGACAACCGCGTCGCCGGCAAGGTGACGGTGGTCACCGATCGGCCTCTGTCGCGCTCCGAGTATTTCGAAATCTTCCTCTCGACGTTGCGCGCTAACGGCCTCGTCGCGGTGCCGACTTCGGGCGGTGCGTTCCGCGTCCAGCCGCTCGACAACGCCGCCTCGCAGCCGAGCCGCATCGGTGTCGCAGGCGCCGCGCGCAACAGCTACGTGACCGAGATCATCCGCCTCCGCGCGATCGACGCACAGTCCGCGGTCGAGACGGTCCGCCCGCTGGTCAGCGCGCAGGGCTCGGTCAGCGCGAACCGTGGCGGCAACAGCCTCGTCGTGGTCGATTTCGCCGACAACATCCGCCGCATCCGCGAAGTCCTTCGCCGGATCGACACCGACACGTCCTCCACCCGCGTCGTCGCGCTCAAGAACGCGAGTGCCAAGGAGATCGCGACTGCGCTCCAGGGCCTGATCGGAACCGGCACTGGCGGTGGTCAAGGCGGGCAGGGCGGTGGCGCCGGCTCCGGCCCGAGTGCTTCGGTGGTCGCGGTCGAGGGCTCGAACGCGGTTGCGTTGCGCGGCGACCCGACCACCGTCGCCCGCCTCGCGCAGGTCGCCGCCGACCTTGACCAGAAGGCGCGCAACGGTACCGAGATCAAGGTCGTCTTCCTCGAGAACGCCGACGCGGAGCAGCTGCTGCCGGTGTTGCAGGAACTCGTCGGCCAGACGCCGACGCAGCCGGTGCAGACCGCCTTGTCGCGCTCGAACTTCGGATCGAGCAGCACCAATGGCGCGTCCGGCGGGCAGTCGAACTTTTCGCAGCCGCAGATCCCGCAATCCGGACCGACGCCGAGCGGCGGGGGTGGCGGATCGGGTCAGGCTGCGATCACCGCGGCCGGCGGCAAGACTGCCGCGGTCGTCACGCGCTTTGCCGGCGCCAACGCGATCGTCATCGCCGCCCCCGCCGAGATCCAGCGTCAGCTGAACGAGGTCGTCCGTCAGCTCGACACGCGCCGCGAACAGGTGCTGGTCGAGGCGATCGTTGCCGAGGTCTCCGATTCGACTGCCAAGACGCTCGGCGCGCAGTTCATCGTCGGCGATCCGAGCGGCGGCGCGTTCGGCGCATCGACCTTCTCGAATTCCGCACCCAACATCCTGCAGATCGCCGGTGCGATCGGTGCGACTCAGCTCAACACATCGAGCACGACAACGGTCAACACCGACGGCAGCACGACCGTCACCAGGAACACCAGCTCCGCGGCGGATACCCTCCAGCAATCGGCGATCGCTTCGATCCTAGGTGCGGCGGGCGGCTTTGGCGGGTTCGGCGGCAAGATCGGCAGCACCTTCTTCGGCGCGATCATCAACGCGGTGAAGAGCGATACGACGTCGAACCTGCTCCAGGTCCCGCACCTCGTCACGCTCGACAACCAGGAGGCGCACAGCCTCGTTGGCCAAGAGATCCCGATCACCACGGGGCAGGCGCTCAGCACCAATTTCGACAACGCCTTCCGCACCACGCAGCGCCAGAATGTTGGTATCGAGCTCACCGTGCGGCCGCAGGTAAATTCGAGCGGAACGGTGAAGCTCAACCTGCGGCTCGAGGTCAGCTCGATCGCCGGTCCGGTATCGAGCGACAACAGCGACCTGATCCTCAACAAGCGCGAGGTCGAGACCGTCCGCACCGTCGACGACGGCCAGATCGCGGTGATCAGCGGTCTGCTCGACGACAATGAACGCCGCACGATCGAGAAGATCCCGCTGCTCGGGGATCTGCCCGTGCTCGGCCATCTGTTCACGTCGAAGGCGAAGCAGCGGTCGAAGACCAATTTGATGATCTTCATCCGGCCGACGATCCTGCGCACCGCGGAGGATAGCCGCAAGCTGACCGAGCAGCGCTACGGCTATGTCCGCCTGCAACAAGGCCTGCAGGAGCCGGGCGCCGAGCCATCGATCGACCAGCTCGTCCGCGACTACATGGGCGCCGCCCCGCCGATCCCGAGCGCACCGATCCCCGGCAGCATCGAAGACCCGCGCATCGCCGTCCCGGTACGCACCTCGACGATGGTCGTGCGGCCGAAGAAATGATCATCCGCGAAGGCCACGAGATCGACGCTTCTACTCCCCTCCCGCTTGCGGGAGGGGTCGGGGGAGGGCCTGCGTCGATCACGGACGACGCGATCGAGGGGTATGTCATTCCCTCCCCCAACCCCTCCCGCGAGCGGGAGGGGAGCAGTGACCTGCCCCAGATCACCATCCCCTACGCCTTCGCCCGAAAGTTCGGCGTCGTCGTCGACCACACCGACACGGACTCCCACCTCACCATCGCGATGCGTGCCGGCGCGGACCCCAAGGTCCTGCTCGAACTCCGCCGCTACCTTGCCCGCCCGTTCGACGTGACCTTGGTCGAACAGATCGCCTTCGACCGCCTGCTCTCGAACGTCTACGCGATGGACGGCCAGGCCAACGCGCTCGCGGCGGTCGGGATGGGCGACGAACTCGACCTGCTCGCGGGCGACATGCCGACCGCGGAAGACCTGCTCGACACCGCCGACGACGCCCCTGCGATCCGCTTGATCAACGGCATCATCGCCGACGCCGCACGCAACGGCGTGTCCGATATCCACATCGAGCCGTATGAGTCCGGCCTCGTCGTCCGAATGCGGATCGACGGCGTGCTGCGCCAGACGCTGCGGATGCCGCCCAACGTCGCGCCGGTCGTCGTCAGCCGCATCAAGGTGATGGCGCGCCTCGACATCGCCGAGCGCCGCGTGCCGCAGGACGGCCGCATGGGGCTGACGCTGGGCGGCAAGCTGCTCGACGTCCGCGTATCCACGCTGCCGAGCCGCGCGGGTGAGCGCGTCGTGTTGCGTATCCTCGACAAGGAAAACGCTGGTATCGACCTCGAAGCGCTCGGCCTGCCGCCCGCATTGTTCGCACTGCTCAATGAGGCGTTGAGCGAACCCAACGGCATCATCCTCGTCACTGGCCCGACCGGCTCGGGCAAGACCACCTCACTCTACGCCGCGCTCCGCCTGCTTAACGACGGCAGCCGCAACATCCTCACCGTCGAGGACCCGGTCGAGTACGCGGTCGACGGCGTCGGCCAGACCCAGGTGAACCCCAAGGTCGGCCTGACCTTCGCAGCGGGATTGCGCGCGATCCTTCGCCAGGATCCCGACGTCGTGATGGTCGGCGAAATCCGCGACCGCGAGACCGCCGAGATCGCCGTGCAGGCGTCGCTGACGGGCCATCTCGTGCTGTCGACGGTCCACACCAACGACGCGATCGGCGCGATCACCCGCATGCGCGACATGAAGGTCGAGAGCTTCCTGCTCGCCTCGACGCTCCGTGCGGTGATCGCCCAACGCCTCGTCCGCCGCCTCTGCCCGACGTGCCGCAAGGCCGTGCCAGCATCGGACACCGTAGCGCCGTTGCTCGGCATCGCGTCCGACGCGGTCGTCTACGTCGCGCAAGGCTGCGAAGACTGCAACCAGACCGGCTACAAAGGCCGCATCGGCGTCTTTGAAGCAGTCCGCATCGACGACACCATCCGCCGCCTGATCAACACCGACGGCCATGAGTCGGAGATCACCGCCCACGCCTTCGCCAAGTCGCCAAACCTCGCCCAGTCCGCCCGCGACCTTGTCCTCTCAGGCCAGACCACCGCCGAAGAGGCCGTCCGCGTATCCCGCCGCGACACGACCGAAGTCGTCGAGGATACAGTAGTTGCGTAGCGCGCGGCAATTCCTCCCCGGAACGGGGAGGGGGACCAGCGAAGCTGGTGGAGGCGGCTCACCACGCCCACACCATCAGCCGTACGTCGCCAGCAGCGCAACGCAACGTTCGCGGCACGCCCCCTCCACCACCGCTGCGCGGCGGTCCCCCTCCCCTTGCAGGGGAGGATGATGGCGGATTTCGACTATATCGCGATCGACACCAAGGGCGCCGAACGCCGCGGCCACGTCGCCGCGTCGGATATAGACGTTGCGCGCGCCACCCTCGACGCGCGCAAATTCTACGTCGTGAAGATCACCCCCGGCGCGCCGCCGCAGGCAACCAAAGGCCGCCCGCTGTTCGGCCTCCAGCTCGGTACGCCGAAGATGTCGGGCAAGAACCTCACCCTCTTCACCCGCCAGCTCGCCACCCTAAACCGCGTCTCGCCGCTGGAGGAATCGCTCCGCACGATCCCGCGGCAAACCGAGCAGGACAGCGTCCGCACGATAGTCCAGCACGTCCACGCCGGCGTCGTCGAAGGCCGTCGCCTCGCCGACGCGATGGCGCGCGAACCCAAAAGCTTCCCGCCGCTCTACCGCGCGATGGTCTCCGCCGGCGAAAGCTCGGGCTCGCTGCCGACCATCCTCGACCGCCTCGCCGCGCTGCTCGAACGCCAAGCCGAGATTCGCGGCAAGCTCATCACCGCGCTCGCTTATCCCTCGATCCTCGCGCTCGTCGCGTTCGGCGTCGTCACCGCGCTGATGATGTTCGTGGTGCCGCAGGTGGTCGAGCAGTTCGACACGGTCGGCCAGCAACTCCCGCTGCTCACGCGGATGGTGATGGCGTTCTCGGCGTTCCTCGTCGGATACTGGTGGGTGATGCTGCTGATCCTCGTCGGCGGCGGTCTGGCAGGGTGGCGGGCGCTCAAGGACCCGACGATCCGGCTCGCCTTCGACGGCTGGCTGCTCCGCATTCCACTGCTTGGCCGGCTGATCCGAGACCTTCACGCGGCACGGATGGCGCGTACGCTCGCCACGATGGTCGCCAGCCGGCTGCCGCTGCTCGACGGCCTCAACCTTACCGCCAGCACGATCCACAACCGCCGCCTCCGCCAGGCGTCGGACCAGATCGTCGAAGCGATCCGCGGCGGTGGCTCGCTCTCCGCCGCGATGCGTCGCGCCGGAGTCTTCCCCCCGCTGCTGACGTATCTCGCGGCGAGCGGAGAAGCCGCGGGCCGGCTCGACGAGATGCTGGAGCGCGCCGCCGATTATCTCGAACGCGAGTTCGACCGCTTCACCGCCACCGCACTCTCGCTGCTCGAACCGCTGATCATCGTCGTGATGGGCGGCATCGTCGCGACGATCGTGCTATCCATCCTGCTCCCGATCCTCCAGCTCAACACGCTGGCCGGACAATGAGGTTGTTCATGCGTCCCGAAGATAAAAAGAAGCGCCGCGAAGCCGGCTTTACCCTCGTCGAGCTGATGGTGGTCATCGTGATCATCGGCCTGCTCGCGACGATCGTCGCGCTCAACGTGCTGCCCTCGGGCGACACTGCGCGGATCCAGAAGGCGAAGGCCGACATCGCCCAGATCGAGGGCGGGCTGGAGCTCTACAAGCTCCAGAACATGACCTTCCCCAACACCACGCAAGGGCTGAACGCGCTCGTCTCTGCGCCCGCCGGGCTGACCGATCCGTCGCGGTATCAGCGTGGCGGGTATCTCAAGAAGCTGCCGAACGATCCCTGGGGGCGCCCATATCTCTATGCCTCGCCCGGCGCACACGGCGAGGCCGACGTCTGGACCTTCGGCGCCGACGGCAAGGAAGGCGGCGAGGGGATCGATGCCGATATCGGCAGCTGGCAATAAGCGCGAAGCCGGCTTCACGTTGGTCGAACTGATGGTCGTCGTCACGATCATCGGCTTGGCATCGGCGGTGGCCGTGCTCGTCATGCCGGACCCGCGCGGCCGCGTGCTCGACGAGGCGACACGCTTCGCACTGCGTACCCGCGCCGCGCACGATTCAGCGATCGTCGAAGCGCGTCCGGTAAGCGTCTGGATCAGTGGTGGGGGCTATGGCTTCGATCGGCGGCTGGCTGGCGGCTGGACACCGATCGCGGAGAAACCGATGCGCGTCGAACGCTGGAACGACGGCACCAGGGCTAGCATCGGCGACACCAGCGGCCGCCTGCGCGTGACGTTCGACCCGACCGGCCTCGTCGATCGCCCGGCGGAGATCCGCCTCGATCGCGGCGGGGTGGCGGCAACGGTCCACATCGACGCCGACGGCAGCGTGCGCGCCGATGCGGGCTGAGCGCGGCTTCACCCTTATAGAAATCATGGTCGCGCTGGCGGTATTCAGCCTCGCGGCGATGGCGCTCGTGCGTCTGGAAAGCGCGACGATCCGCGGCGCCTCGATCCTAGACGAAACGCTGGTCGCCCAGATGGTCGCGCGCAACGTCGCGATCGACGCGGTCACCAGCGCACAGCCGCCGACGGCAGGCCGAGTCACCGGGGTCGAGACGAACGGCGGTCAGCCCTGGACGTGGACGCGGCAGGTCAGCGCGCTCGGTGGATCGAGCGTGTTGCGGATCGACGTGGCGGTCGCCGACCGGACCGGCACGCAACTCGGCCGCCTGACGATGGTGCGACCTGCACCAAGAGTGGCGCCCCCCCCGGTTGCGGCGTCATGATCCAGCGCCGTCGAGCGTCACTGTTCGTTCCCGGCCGGTCGATGGCGCGAGCGGGCGAGGCCGGCTTCACGCTCATCGAAGTCATGGTGTCGCTCATGATCTTCGGGATGATCGCAGCGGCAGGTGTCGCGATCCTGTCGTTCAGCGTGAAGGCGCAGAGTTCGACGGGCGCCAAACTCGACGACATCAGCGCTCTCACCCGAACCATGTCGATCCTGTCCGCCGACCTCGCCCAGGCATCGAACCGCGCCACCCGCGACGAGGCCGGCGCCAACGTCCCCGCGTTCATCGGCGAGAGCGGGTCGGGCGTCACGCCGATGCTCCGCCTCGTCCGCGCTGGCTGGAGCAATATCGACGGCGCGGCACGCTCCAGCATGCAGAAGGTCGCCTACCGCGTCGATGGCGGCGCGCTCCAGCGTATCGCCTATCCGATGGTCGACGGTGCGCAACCGCTGCCGCCTGCTGCCCTTCTCACCAAAGTCCGCCAGGTCGCGCTGCGCTATCGCATCGCGGGCGCCTGGAGCGATCGGTGGGATGGCGCGAGCGGCAGGCCGTTGCCCGATGCGATGGAACTGACCGTTCAGCGCGACGATGGGACGCAGTTCCGCCAGATGTTCCTGGTCGGCACGGGCTATGTACCGGCGCCCCCCGAAGGAAACGGTCCGTCTGCCACGCCACCGGCGGGCACCGTGCCGCCGGCGCAGGGGGCTTCCGGTGCGCGCTAGCGACCGCGAATCCGAGCGCGGTGCAGCGCTGCTCACCGTACTGATGCTCGTCGCGATCATCGCGGTGATGGCGGGCGCCGCGCTGGAAAAGCTTCGCCTGTCGACCCGCCTAGCGGGCAATGCCGCAACTGGAGAACAAGCGCGTGCCTACGCGTTTGCCGCCGAGACGATGGCGCTTACCCGCGTTTCGAATTTGCTCGGCCAGAGCCCAAAGCGGGTCACGCTCGCCGGCAACTGGAGCAACACGCCGTTCGGCCTGCCGGTCCCCGGTGGCTTCGCGACCGCCCGCGTGCGCGACGGCGGCAATTGCTTCAATCTCAACGCACTCGTCACGCAGGGACCGGCGCCGGGCGTCTACGTGACCTTTCCCGAGATGCGGCCGCAGTTCGTCCGTTTGATGCGTCTGCTGAGCGTCCCGACCCAGGTTGCCGAACAGATCGCGTCGGGCACCGCCGACTGGATCGACAGCGACCAGGACCAGCAGGCGATGGGCGCGGAGGACGGCGCGTATCTCGGTCGCGAGACGCCGTATCGGACTGCCGGCACGCTGATGACGGACCCGAGCGAACTCCGCGCGGTCGCCGGCATGACGCCTGAGATCTATACGACCCTCCGGCCCTGGATCTGCACGCTGCCGATCGCCAAGCCCTCGCCGATCAACGTCAATACGTTGTCGCCGGAACAGGCACCGCTGTTCGCGATGCTGTTTCCCGATACGCTTTCGGTCGGCAGCGCACAGCAGTTGCTGCTCCGCCGTCCGCCGCAAGGCTATGGCGACGTCGGCGAGATAACCAAGGCCGCGGCGTTGCAGGGCGCTGCCACATTGGCACCTGGAGCGGTCGCGACGGTGCTGTCGAAATGGTTCACGCTCGATATCGACGTGACGCTCGGTACGACACGAATGCAGGAACGTGCGCTGATCGACGCGAACCGACTTCCCGCGCAGCTCGTATCGCGGCAATGGGGCGAGCCATCATGACGACTTTGCTGTTCCTTCCCGCCGGCGAGACCGGATATCGCTGGATGCGCGTCGCGGATGCGCGCGTGATCGACGAGGGGGAGGGGATCCCCGACATCGCCGCCGATGGCGAGACGATCGCGGTCGCGCCCGCCGATGCGGTGACGCTGCACTGGGCGGAGCTGCCGTCGCGGTCTACGGCGCAGGCGACGGCGGCCGCGCGAATCCTTGCGAGCGAGGCGAGTGCATCGCCGCTCGCCGAACTCCACGTCGCAGTCGGGGACGAAGGCGCGATCGATCGACCGATCGGAGTCGTCGGTGCCGCGACGATGCGCAGCTGGCTGCTGATGCTGGCGGAGGCAGGCGTCGACCCGGTCGCGCTCATTCCGGCACCGATGCTCCTCCCGCGACCCGAAGAAGGGTACGCGCGGGCGGAACTTGGCGGCAGCGGCGTGGTGCGTGGCACGTCCAGCGGGTTCGCCGACGAGGCGCGACTGACGGAGTTGGTGACCGGCGGCACCGTGCCCGCGACGATCGACCGCGATACGCTGGAAGCGGCGATCGTTGCCGCCGTCGCGTCGCCGCCGCTGGATCTTCGACAGGGGCCGTTTGCGCGGCGGCGACGGTTCGCGATCGACTGGGGGCTGATCCGTCGGCTGGCGCTGTTGTCGCTGACGATCCTGGCCGTGACTCTGGCGATCTCGCTCGTCCGTATCGCGAAGTACAGCTTTGGCGCGGATGCGTTGGAGGCGGAGGCCAATACGGTGGCGGTCACCGGTTTGCCGCGCGGCGAGACGGTGGTCGACGCCAGCCGCCAGCTCGACGAGCGTCTGTCGCGCGTGCGGGGACCTGGGCTGGGCTTCACCAGCACGACCGCGGCGGTGTTCGCGGCGGTGCGTGCGACGCAGGGCACCGAAGTCACCGCGCTCGATTTCCAGGCGAACGGCGACCTGCGCCTGTCGGTGGCGGTCGAGCGGGAAGCCTTGGCGACCGACCTGAAGCGCGCGCTCGAAGTCGCCGGCTTCTCGGTTCGCGCCGGCGTGTTCCAAGCCGCCGCCGGCCGCGTGACGGGCGAACTCACGATCAGCCCGGAGAGCGGACGATGACCGGCTTGAAAACGTGGTTCGAAGGGCGTTCGCTCAGGGAGCGGCGACTGCTACTCGTGATGGCGGCGCTCGCGGTGCTGACGTTGCTGTGGGCGCTGATCATCCGCCCGGTCGGCGACGGCCTGTCGAGCGCGCGCGAGCGTCATGCCGACGCCGTCACCCGGCTCGGCGAGACGCGCGCGCAAGTCGCGACGTTGCGCGATATCCAGCGGACTCGCGCAACGCCGCTGACGGGCACGCTCGCCGATGCGGTGCGCGCCGAGGCGGATCAGGCCGGCTTCGCGCTCGCCTCGCTCGATCAGGACGGCGCGAGCCGGGTACGGGTCGGCATCCAGTCGGCGCGGCCCGCGGCGCTGGTCGCATGGCTCGCGCGTCTCGAACGTCTCGGTATCCTCGTCGATTCGGTGGCGATGACCGACAAGGGCGACAAGACCGTCGGCGTCGCGCTCACGTTGAAGGCACGCGCGGCATGAGGCGGATCCGTTTGCGTACCGGCCCCGCCGCGCTGTTCGGTGGGATGCTGCTGATCGCGCTGATCGTCTTCCTGCCGATGCGCGCCGTGCTCGGCTGGGTCGGCGTCGGCGACGAAGGGCTGGTCGCACGGCGCGTGTCGGGGACGATCTGGGGCGCGACGCTGACCGAGGCGCGGTTCGGCGATCTCGCGCTCGGCGATCTGCACGCGCGGCTGTCGCCCCTGCCGCTGCTGGTCGGCCGCGCGACGATCGTCTTCGCCGGTCCCGAATCGGTGTCGGCCAAGCCGTTGCGCGGGTCGGCGAGCGTCAGTCGCCACGGCTTCGGCGTCGACCACATGACCGCCACCGTCGCCACCGGCCGGCTGTTCGCGCCGGTGCCCGTCTCCGCGCTCGATCTCGACGACGTCTCGGTCCGCTTCCGCGATGGCCAGTGCGAAGCCGCCGAGGGCCGTGTCCGCGCGACGCTGGCGGGTGACGTCGGCGGGATCACCTTGCCGCAGTCGGTGAGCGGCACCGCACGCTGCGACGGCACGGCGCTGCTGTTGCCGCTGGCGAGCCAGTCCGGGACCGAGAGCATCGCGCTCCGGATCGAGGGGGCGGGGACCTACCGCGCCGAACTGTTGCTGCGTCCGTCCGATCCGCTGGCGGTCCAGAAGCTCGAGCAGGCGGGCTTCGTGAGCGGTCCGAACGGGTACAAGCTCGCCATCGAAGGACGTTTTTGACGTCTTTTTGGCAAGTCGACGGTTGACGCCGCCCGGCGACCCCCGCTAGGGGGCGATGCCTACGCGGCGGTCGTAGTTCAATTGGTTAGAGCGTCGGCTTGTGATGCCGGATGTTGCGGGTTCAAGTCCCGTCGGTCGCCCCATTATTTCCCTTATTTTCACAAGCCTCTGCAATGAGGGCGCTTTGGGCTGGTAAAACCGGCCGGAAAATAATATTTCGCGTCCCGGTAATTTTATTCCTTCTCAGGAGCCGGCGATGACAGCGGTTTGGGACCTTCCCGATTTCGACGACCACGAGGGCGTTCAT
>Ga0308169_10005746_pt1 | contig 11157 bp, 9 predicted proteins | sample PhyBR1_2_FD_202139 | JGI IMG/M metagenome (GOLD analysis project Ga0308169, IMG submission 202139) | Phyllosphere microbial communities from UC Gill Tract Community Farm, Albany, California, United States - DLSLSB.R1 | ecosystem: Host-associated > Plants > Phyllosphere > Unclassified | place... | reverse complement strand
AACATCGCAAAGCGATCATGGGCGTCATCAAAGCGCGGCTCGACCTCCCCTGGCCCCACAACTACAAAGCCCTTGACGTGCTGAGCGTGATGCCCGTCGGCGAGGCCCTCGGGCTGATGGACAAGCTCAAGTCGTTCGTGGACTCGCCTGCATCTGTCGAAGGCGCCGCGGAACTCAAGAAGATCGCCAAGCCCATGCTCGACAAGGCCGAGGCGGAGAAGAAGAAGGGGGAAGAGGAGGAGATGAAGAAGCGCCAGGACGCCATTACGGCCATGTGGGGCGGCTTGTGGGCGAATGGTGGAGCGAAAGCACCCGCCGGACTGGCGGCGGCGGGGTATTACGGATGGCAGTACCCGTATCAGGTCGTCCCCGGCGTTCCGGCCCAGGCGCAGATCAGCTGGAACTCGAAAGCCCCGGAGGGGTGGACTCCGTACGTGCTTGCTCCTGTCCCCCTCGGCAGCTACCCCGTGCTCGGCTGGCCTAGGCTGGCATGACGCGTCAAGATCACCCCGTCAAGGCTTGCAAGAACGGACCAACACAGCAACGAACGGACTCTAGTCTCACGTATAGACATTTGGGCTGATCGCATTCCTGCCTGACGACCTGTCGATTTGGCCGCCTCACTCTCCTCTTTCTTCGACAACGACGACGCGCATCACGACCCGGCATTTGACGCTTCATACTTTGACGACACGCATACTCGTTATGACCTATGTCTCGATTCGGTACGACACGTACGACACGCCACGACATGCTGTGTTGGGATGACACCACTCACTTCCGTCGGCGACGATACGCTTTCGCCGTGCCTCCTGACTCGTGTTGCCATTTCCCAACTCACTCCCATCGCCCACATGATGATGGCTTCCGACCAATCTACGTCCCGGAACTCCGCTCGCACGACGCTCTTTCTCGCCCATGTCCGTGTTATCAACCTGTCTCTCTCCCACATTCAATGTATACTACCTTCCCTCATGCATCCTCATCACCCTGTACCTCCTCTTTCTGCACTACAGCTCGTCCATCGCGCCCGTCCCGCAAGTCTACCCGTTTTCCCGCACGGGATACTACGGTCTCATCCCGGAAGACCAAGCCCCGCCTGACCCGCCCAAGCCGGCCACGTACACCGTTGCGGTCAGCGCGGGGGAAGTGGCGTGAGTACGTCGACCGATGGGCGGTGGACATACCTGATCACAGCTTGTCCGCGCCTTGCACTCCGTCTCCCACTCCTCATCCCACGCTTGACAATCTGCTGCTTGCGTTTCTTCTACTTGTCGACCTGTATCTGCTGTTTCTGTGCGCGGTCGGAGCAGATTGGGAGGTGTTAGTAAAGTGATCCCGCTGGGGCTGGACGAGCTCGCGGACGCTTGGGAGAAGCAGCGACTGGCGAGGGGATGGTAACGGCGGCAAGGAGTTTGAGGAACCAGACAGTCGTATAAACTAAACACGGACCTATGCACAGCTTGACGAAGACCTCCTCGAGGATGGAACGGACAGGACAAAATCAGCATCATAGGAGCGATGCATGGCGCATCTCGAATACTGTACACACGTCCACCGACCAGAGAGACCACCTAGGCAAACACCTTATCCCTCGCCAACTCGTCCTCGCCCACCTCGACCTTTCTCCTCTTGCTCCTCTCCTCGCGGTCCACCTCGGTGCCCTTCCTGCTCCTGTACTTGTCTCCCATGGCCTTCTTGAGGCTGGCGCGCGTCGCTGCGGGCGTGACAAATTCGGCATTCTGGTACAACGTCGGACCGCCGAATGAGCCCTCGAAGAGGCGAATGGGGGTCAGGACGAATCGGGGACCGATCTCCACGAGGGACGTGACGGGAGGGCCGGAGGGTTGGAGGGGGTCCTTTTCGATTATCTGGAAATTCCGGAACCAGATTTTGTTGTCGAGGATGGAGAAGAGGAGGATGTGGTCGATGAATGGTTTGAGGCGGCGGGACGTCTTGGGCACGGAGAAGACCTGGGGTGAGCGGAGGTCGTCGACGGCAAACGGAAGGTGACAAAAGCTTTCAGAAGGGATGACGGAGAAGAGGTTATGGTGAGTGAGGAGAAAGGTCACGCGCTACTTACGTGCGAGAACATCTCCTTCATCAGCTTCCAGTGCTCCTCCTCCTCCCATCCGCCGTCGAACACGCAGATGCCCCGGCTGCCGCGCAGGCAGTTGCCGGTCATCTTCAACTCGTCCATCGTGTGGATGTTCTGCACGTGGAACTTCCCGCTGGGTCCGTTGGGCGTGCGCGACATCCAAAGATACAGGTCCTCGTGTCGGCGCGTCTCAAAGTAGAGGGCGTTGTTACAGGAGTGCAGGTCGGCGAGCTCATTGATGAGGTGCAAGGAAGACTTTGTGTCGAGCTTGGAGTCTGGCGATAAGCGTTCCGGCCCTTCCGAGCTGAAACGAGCAAGCAGTCCATGTCATATAGAATCAAAGGTAGGGTTCGCGACTCACCCTTCTTGGTGTGCGGGAGCAAGACCTCGAGGTCGTGCATGAGATGACGGTGTCGTTGAGTCACACCCCTCGAGCAGAGCATCAACACCTTGTCCTTGCGCAGCTTTGCCGGTGCATCGGCGCCATCCTCTGCCTTGCCCTTCCCCTTTGCCTTCTTCGACAGTTGCTTGTCGTGGATCTCGTTCGAGGCTTTGAGCAATGATGCCATGATGCGAGTGATGATGAGGAGTGGATATGCGTTGTCAATGAACCCGTCCAGAAATCTTGGATGAAATCTGTGGGCATGCCCGGTAAATCGTCAGGCGAAGCGGGATCAAAACCAGTCCAGTCACGTGACACACCTGGGGTTTCCGTGGGAACAAGCTACACGTTCAACTCCGACGGGATTGGCCAAACACCTCAAGACGTCCACCATTCACCCGTCATCTCATAGCCGGGATCACTCCGGAGCACCCCAGCATATACTCTTATCCAATCGATAATGGCCTCATCGCCAGCTCTCCCAGAGCTCCGGGCCAAGCGAACGCACGCCCGCCGGTCCTGTGACGTGTGCAAGATCCGCAAGACACGATGTGAGCTGCCCGACCTCGAAGTCCCGTCCTCGCAAGTGCCGCTGCCCCTCGATAAATCGTGTCACCGATGCAAGATCCTGAGTCTACCGTGCGTGGTCGATGACAGCGCGCGGAAACAGCGGAAAAGGATCACCATCGCGGAATACGGGCAGCCGCACAAGCCGAAGAAGCCGCGCGCGTCGGGGTCGGCTACGACGATACCGGGCACGGCGAGCTCGACGCCAGGGAAGTCCGGGCAGGGACTGGTGGATCATACGCTTGATATACTCCACGGACTGAATCCGGCCGATACGTCCGCATGGAGCCTTGTCGATGCGCTGGGAGAGGGCAGTGGTGGGGACGCAGCGCCCGTCGGGGGACCCATGCCGCCGTATGGCAGTCGCGAGCCTGCGGAGAGCTGGCAGAGCAAAAGCCTCAAGCTGCACGGGCGGCCGCTCGAGCTCGTGTGTGCGATGTTGAGCGTGGCGTATGGCAAGCGGGATCTGAAGCGCGCGGGCGCGGAAGAGGGATACGAGGTGGATCTGGAGCGGTTGGTCAATGCAGAGATGCGGTCCCGGCTAGACCCGGGGTGAGTTTGGTCGCGCTAAGGTCCTCGAGTCACACGTCGGTGTGCTAATGTCAGTGTCGCCCGACTACGGACATTTCATCCATACCTCGATACCTTGCCCTTCCTGTTCAGCAGTCACGCTGCGGACCCTACAGCCTCATCTGCGCTCCTGCTCAGCCTGGTCATCTACCTGGCCACGCTAGCGCTTCCAAACGACGACGAACTCTCCACCATCCGCTCGACCCTGACGCCTTATATCATCAGCCTCCGCGACTCGATTCTGCTGTCCCTGCCCTCGTCGTTCGTCGCGATCCAGGCGCTCAACCTATTATGCGTCCACGCTCCCCTCGGCGTCCTCCCTGTGCAGATGACCAATCCTCGATCACTCGCCGTCGCGCGCGGGCAGGTCTATGCTGCCTCCCAGATAGGCGGAGGGCTCAAGTTCAACGCGATGGTCCGGCATATGACGCAACTCAGCCGCTTACACGGGGGTCCCGCCCACATGCGTTGGGAGATGGCCGACAACTGGTTGTTCCTCGCGACGTGCGTGGCCGAAGCGGCTCTTGCGTTGGAGGAAGAAGTCGTCAAGCGACCCGAGTCGTTGTCCGAGGCGCATGAGTTGATGGAGGATTTCTGGAGCTCAAACACCGTGGCGGAGACGTGGTCGACTGGCCTGCACGTCCTTGGCCCGCCGGAGCTGATCGGGCGTCTGGCCATGTGCGATCGGATAGCGAGGCTCAGCGAAATTATCGATTCGTGCCTTCGTGTACGGACCCATCTTGATACGGCTGCGGGTGACCCAGGTTTCGACATCGTCCGCGCAGTAGGCGAGGAGCTCAAGTATGTAATGGAGCGGCTAAATGATATCGACAGGAAGCACGACGCGATCATGGCGCTGCTGACGCCCACGAGCAACGGCGTCGAAGCGGGTTGGCTTGCATATCGCGGCTTGCGGCGGCGATATGAGGCGAACAAGGTAGTCATACAGAGTTTACGGGCTTTTATGGCGACGGCGTACCTCCCCGGCCACCCGCTTGCATTCAGCGGTCTTCCAACCGACATGCAGCCGGTGCAGCGCGTTTCGTATGCGCTGTCTAGGGCGACAAATCCGCCAGATATCATCCCGTTCATCATGGCCTCCAACAATCCAGCGACGGAAGCGACATGGACGTGGGGAAAACACCGCGGGGAGATGTGCGAATCAACACTCGCGGCATTTGCGGAGATCGGCACGGGCCTGACTCAAAACGATCCGAGGGTTTTCCTGCCTTTGCACGACGCTATGTGCATTGTCATTGAGAGCGTCAAGGTCCTCATGGAAATGCAAGCGGGGAGCATCATTGCGGCACGCCGAATCAAGGATTTGGCCACGCCGTTCCGTATCCCGGGGTGGGTGTATGCGCTGCACCAGACTTGCGATATCATGCGTGCCGTGGCGGCCTTATCAACCGGACATGAGCAGAAGGATCAAGCGGGGACGGGAAGAGAGAGCGTGGCGAATGGGTGTGCGAACCTCGTGGGGAGTATGACGCGCGTCGCGAATGAATGGACTAGGGAGATCCAGAAGGAGGATATGGCAGCGACGGGAGGGGCGGCGGCGGGAGGCTCGACCCCGGGTGCGGCGACGGGCATCAGCGAGAAAGATCGGCAGGACCTCGCTGCGATGGGTCTCGAGGCTCATCCGCAGCATCATCATCCGGACGGGAACGACGCGATGGACGACGCGCCTCCCAGCGCAGGCGTGACAGGCGAGGGGTTTGGGGATATGGGACATCCAGGCCAGGGACATTACATGGATTCGTCGGATCGCTGGATGGCTAGCGACCATCAGGGTCCGGCTCCGGGCTCGGGAGGCCGAGGTTCAGTGGGAGGCATCAACCAGAATGGGTCATACCCCACCTCGAGCGGCGCTGGTGGTTCAGGGCCCGATCCAAGCGGACGGACACCGACGCCCCTGGACCTGCTCCTCAGCCAGATGTTCAACTACTCGTACCAGCCGGCCAATGGCGCTTCGGCCATGTCGATCGCACAGGGACACGCGCAGGGGCATCAGCACAGCCATGACGGCCCGCATCCCGGTCAGGTGCACGTCATGGCGCAGGACCACCATCACCATCACCAGCCGCATACGCACCAGCAGCAACAACATCAGCAGCAGCACGCACATGGAGAACAACATCCGCATGGGCATGAGCAGCACGCTCATCCACACGAGCACAGCGAAGTGAGCTGGCCACCTCAGCAGCAGCAATCGGCACAGGGGGTCATATCGCAGCAGTACTAGGCGACTGTAGCCGGCACGATTTAGGTTACCGGCTGGGTCAAGCAACGGATGCGTTGTATGTATGCCAGATGGCTGTTATGCAGTGATGCTTGTTGTACAAAATAGCACACGATGCGGTGTATGGCATGTCGGGATGACGGGTTCAAGTTGACCGAACGACCGTGACGGAAGCGACTGATTTTATGCGAATACCGGTCCTCCTAGCCGTTCTTCATCTACTCCGATCTTGCATCTCAGACCCAAGCCCCCTTAGTGTCGACCAGCGTGTTTTCCATCGCCTAGGAGAGGGATTGCCACATCTTGCTATCGTCTACGTGCTGTTTCACGCCTTGATCCTACATCAGACCCTCATGTCACGCCCACAATCTGCCTACCGGGACAGGAGCGACTCGGTCCAAACGTCCCAACCATCCCGGACGCTCGATGCCCACGACAACCGCTCAGAGCAGCCACGGCCGCAGACCAACGAGAAGAACGCATCGGGGTGGACGAAAGAGGACAGAGAGAAGGAGCGGGATCGGCAGTGGAGCTCGTATGCGCCGTTGCCGGCCGTGAAGGGCACGCGGGGAGGCATCGGTGCGCGACTATGGTCTTGTGCTGTGTGTCCTTGTTGATGTCAGAAACGCCGAACCGAGGCAGACGGGCTCAGTCGCCGTCGATATCAAGCGTGCGTGCATGGACATCAAACCCACAGAGCAGTCGTCGTCGGATGGGAGGGTGAAATTCACAGCTGACGCCAGATCCATGCCGAATCGCCCGGACGGTTCTTGCAGTCTCTCACGCCTGCGAGGATACGTTCGCCGACGCCCCAGACGCCGACGACGCTGCACGACGATGAGCCCCACAGTGAGCACGAGCAATCACGGCACGACGAGCGCGATGCGCGGGAGGAACGAGCGGAACAGGAGCGTGGGCGGGGTACGGCCGAGTCAAACGGAGGTGCAACAACAGCGACGGCTTCACCTGCGCCTCGATCACGCCCGAATCCCGACGCGCCAGTGTTCAGGTCGGATGCGACGCTTAAGAGCTGTTTCGATACGTGCCCTTTGGACGCGCGGGACCGATTGAAGTCGATGTTCATGGCGTAGGCTTCACCGTCGGTCTTGGTCTGCTCGATACGCATTGCGGACTTGGTCAGCCCCCGTCTCGACATCATCATCATGCCCTGCGGAATACGACCCGAATGGAGTCACATACTATGCATAGTCGTTTGTGTCCGTGATCGAGCGTGATGCCGACACCACGTAGGGTGGTCTGTGTGTCTAAGATTACAGTTGTGTGCTTTTCGTTTGTTGCTTCTCCAATCTCTCCGCCCATGCCTCTGTCTGTCGCTCTGCCACGGCCTACGCCCAGATGCTCATACCACCCACCAGCGCGCCCGCCAACCCCACACCCAGCCCCCACGCCCAACTCACCCCGACCCTACCCGCACCACCGCTCAGACTGCTCTGCGAAATCTGAGCGTTAGAGCCCGTTCCGGATGCCTGCGCGCCCCCGCTCGCCGTGTTGGTGGCCGCAACAAGATCGGCCGTGACCGTGTTCGTCGGTGCCGACACCGCATTCAGCTGCGCGACATAGTCGAACGGCGCATTCCCGTTCGAGTCGTAGTAGTCCAGCAAGATGTGGTTGGGATTCCTGCCCCAGAGCTGGTTGCAGTTGCCCACGTGGGTCGCGATCGACTGCTCCGAGTTGGTCGTGTTGATGGCGGCGGTGTTTGGCGTGGAGAAGCTCGTCCCGCCGATGGAGTAGCCGTTGTTGAGGAAGTGGTTCACCATGAACATCATGGACCCGGCGCTCCCGTCTGAGCGGTTGACGGCGCAGCCCCACTCGGTCGTGGTCGCGTCGTAGGCGTCTTGCCAGACGTTGGAGAATTCGTCCATGATGTATGGGACGGACGAGAAGTCGGCGTTGTAGTCCATGTAGACCATGACGGTCTTTCCCGAGTCGATGAGCGAACCGATGGTGGGCCACTGGGAGACCGTCAGGGACGCCGCGGACGGGGCGTACGTGCGTGATGCGAGGCCGGAGGACTGGAAAATGGCATCGTATGTTGAAGGAGGCAGGCTGTCAGAGTTGACGATGATGAGCGTGATGACTGGAGTGAGCGCCGCGCGACCCTGGCTCGAGATGTCAACAGCTCGGTACACCGACTCAACTCACCCTCGTTCGGGTTGGCCTGCACCCATGTGTTCACCTCGGACAGGTAGTCGGCCATGGGCCCCCCGTCCAGCAGCGAGCACGACGTGTGGCACAGGTGGACAGTCCCATCGACGTTGTGCCTAGGATCAGCGCTACCATACCTTTTCCGCTCCGTAAAGCCCGGCAAGCGTGGCCACCCAACCGATCGACTCACGCCTGGATCGTCATCGTCCTGATCCCATCGTTCAGCTGCGCAGTAACATCCTTGTTCTGGTTCGCAGCGATACTGTCCCCCACGCCGAACGAGTTGTGTGTGCCAAGAAACGTCACGTTCGAGTAGAGTCGCTCGCAGAGCTCGGCATGGCCGTTACACACGTCCGCGGCGAGGGCGGGTAGCGCAGCGAGGCTTGCGATCGACGCGGCGGCGAACAAGTGTCGGAGCATCGTGATGGCGAAACTGGTATGATTGCAAGTCCGTGAGGAAGCAGAAGAGGAAGAATGTCCGTGGTCAAGTCTGAAAGAGTGTGCGTGTTATGCGAAGTGGTGTCCCGCGAGTGTGGTTGCTTCGTCGCAGCCCTCAGGGCGTTGCGATGCGATGCTGTGTTTCGTCGTTCGTTCCGCGCCCGAGCGCGTATGCGTAAGCTCACAGACGCGCGGTGGTCGGGAGGTCAACCGTTGATCGGTTGCGCGAAAGGGGCTGTGGGCTGCGTCGGGAAGGAGGAGTATGTACAGCGGACAGAGGGATGGGCTGGTATGGGAAGGATCGTCTATGCTATGGACAAAGATGGTGGTGGCTGTGAGACAGACGATTCGGTCTCTGCCTGGCCTTTTGATTTGTTTTGACTTTTCCGCACAGCACCCTTGATCTTTCCGCCCCTTTTCGTGCTGCGCGCGCAGGGCGGACCGTGCACCACCTCTTCTTCGCCACTCGACGCGTTTCACCTTGGCACGCGGGTGACATGCCTTTCCATGCCTGCTTGGCATGTGATCTGCATAATGTTTGGTACGACCCATCTCTGTTCGAGTGGGTACATTGGGAGGCACCGATTCGTCATGGCCAGCGATCGGCCATCTGAGAAGGGCGCTGCCATTGATGTGGACACACCGCCCAAACCGTCTTGCGACGTCGTTTCGGGTTTCGGGTCGCCGGATTGTCGTCGCACGAGGCTCCATCAGCGGAGCAGGCCGCAAAGGGATCATCAACAAGACCTATTGTTGACCATGGGTCTATCTGCTCATGCGGCCTCGACGCCCATGCTGCCCCACAGAATTGTCCGCATCGAAGCCAGCTGACCACAACGACGGTGTTTGGTGCTCGACCTGAGCGCCAACGCCGCTCGATCCCTCGACCGAAACGGGGAAGAGGCGGGGGGAGGTGGCCGAAAAGGAGCTTTCTATTCTCGCTTGTTTGGTTGCCCCAAAGAAGCGATTTTCGCTGGACTGCCCGTCAAAAGCCTCGACCTGGCGCGGCATACGCCCTACGTCACGGCTCATCATCGCCCGACAACTTTCCACGTTTGAATCGCTGTTTATCCCCCAACCACCACCACCACCACCACCGACCATCGACCACCGTCTCTACATGTCACCTTCCTCATAGCATCGGCATTCTTGTCCATTTCCGCTCCGACCCCACACGCACGTAACCCAGCATGGCGACGCTCTCGCCATTTCGCTACATTCAGCTATGCAGGTACATCCTCACCCGGGTCCTGTCCGACAAGCATCTCGCCCCCGCCATGTCGATATGGAAGGGCAAAGCGAGACAGGTCCCTTCGGCGTCGTCCCCTCAGCCTAGCATATCGCGGTCATCGATACGTACCCTCGGTTTCGCGACGGCCATGGAGCGGCAGAGCGGTGATGATGGACCTATTGCGGGCCCGAGCAGAAAACCCCTGCCTCCCAGTTACCGCTCGCCTAGGGGTCCTCTCCGCCCCGACCCCAACCTCCCGCCGGAACCGAACGAGATCTACCGACTGATGAATGATGAGCGGCTGTTTGTGGGCGATGTGCAGCCCCCAAAGGAGGTGGTCGTGTTGTGCCATGGTGAGTAGCTCGTGCACGTTCGACGTGTTGGGTGTCGGTGGGCAAAGGCTAGGAGCTGACGGTGACAGGTCTGTATGGGTTTTCTACCGCCACACCCATCCCATTGTTCCCTTCATTGAAGCTGCATTACTGGGCGAGCGTGCTGGAGGTGCTGCGCGATCGTATGGGCGTGAACGTGGTCGTCGTCGGCGTCAAAGGGTGAGTCGGGCGATCCCTGCGCATGTATCCGTCGACTTGGGCTCACACCAGCACGGGTTCCGTCAAGGAACGCGCGGAGCAGATGCACAAGTACCTTTCCGACACACTCCCCATCGGCACTGGCGTCAACTTTGTCGCGCACTCCATGGGCGGCCTGGACGTCCGGCATCTCATTTCCAACATCAAGCCCACACGCTACACCCCCCTCACGCTTACCACCATCGGCACGCCTCACCGCGGCTCGCCATTTATGGACTGGTGCGCCGCCAACATCGGCCTCGGATCCGCCTCGCAGGCCGCCAGCAAGGCCATTTCGGACGCGACGAAGGGCCTGCCCTATTCACTCAAATCGCCGCTTCTTGCTGCCGAAGTTGAGGGTACCTCGGGTCTTGCGGGCTTTACAAATGCGATGACGCGGTACCTGCTCAACATTTTCGACTCTCCAGCATATGCCAACCTGACGACGAGCTTCTGTCGCGATTTCAACCCGGAGACACCGGATGACCCGAGAGTCAAATATGTGTCGGTCGCGGGGCGGACAAGCAAGATGTCGGTGTTGCACCCGCTTTGGTTCCCGAAGCTCGTTCTCGATGCGGCGGCGGAGAAGGGGTACCCACCCGACGACTCGGGGAAGGACTACGAGGGGAATGATGGGCTCGTGAGCGTGAAGAGCGCGAAATGGGGCGAGTTCTTGGGTGCGGTGGACGACACGCATCACTGGGATCTGCGGGGCGAAGGTGGGCTTTGGCCGAATGGTCTGGGAGGGGATGAGCCAGCCAAGGGGAAGGGCAAGAAGGATAGCAAAGAGGTGGAGGAGAGCGCGAACAATAAGTCGGACGAGGTCATCATGCCGGGCGGGTGGGACTGGGACGACAGCATACACGAGTACCTCGGCCTGGACCTCACGAGCGC
>Ga0308169_10005744_pt1 | contig 11161 bp, 8 predicted proteins | sample PhyBR1_2_FD_202139 | JGI IMG/M metagenome (GOLD analysis project Ga0308169, IMG submission 202139) | Phyllosphere microbial communities from UC Gill Tract Community Farm, Albany, California, United States - DLSLSB.R1 | ecosystem: Host-associated > Plants > Phyllosphere > Unclassified | place... | reverse complement strand
CGGATGGCCGATTCGTGGGCGTGCCACCGGGCCTGGTCCAGTTCGGCGATGACCTGCGTGGCGCGGGCCAGCGTGGCGGCGCCGAGCACGTTGGGTGAGCCGCCTTCGTGGCGGGCCGGGCCGGTGGCCCAGCTGACGCCGTCGAGCCTTGCCTCCTTGACCGCGCCGCCGCCGGCGAGGTGGGGGGTCCCGGCGTCGAGCCAGTCCGGGCGTCCCACCAGGACGCCTGCACCGAACGGTGCGTACAGCTTGTGGCCGGAGAAAGCGAGGTAGTCGACGTCATCCGTGCTGATGTCCACCCGGCGGTGCGGTGCCAGCTGGGCGGCGTCCACGACGATCCGTGCGCCGTGCTGGTGGGCCAGCGCGGCCAGGGCGCGGATGGGGAGGATTTCACCGGTGACGTTGGATGCACCGGTCACAGCGAGCAGGCTGACGCCGCCCTGTTCCAGCTCAGCGCGGACGGCCTCCAGCGTGCCGGTGATGGTGTCCTCGGCGACGATGCTGCGGTGCGGGACGCCCTGCCACGGCAGGAGGTTGGCGTGGTGTTCGATGTCCAGGTACAGGACATCGCCGGCGGGGCGGCCGTCTTCCAACGGCAGGCAACCGGCCAGAAGGTTCAGGGAGTCGGTGGTGTTACGGGTAAAGATGACCGAATCATCGGGGCGGCCTCCCACGAAGTCGCGGACAATGCTGCGGGCGTTTTCGTACACGGAGGTGCTGATCTGCGATGCGTACCCGGCGCCCCGGTGGACGCTCGCGTAGTACGGGAGGATCTCGTTCAGGTACGCGGACACCACTGACAGTGCGGGGGCGGATGCACCGTAGTCGAGGTTCGCGTAGCGGACGTGGCCGCCGGAAATGAGGGGCGCCTGGATTTCGGCGCCGGTGACCGCAGCGAGCGGCCGGCCGGCGATGCCTTGGCGCGGATCCGCCGCGGCTGGGGTGGCGATGGCGGACTGGGGGGAGACGGTGGCAGTTGTCACAGAGACCTCACTTGGACAGGACTCCGGCATAGTGGAATCCGCGCTTGCCGTATCCGCTCCGGACCGGCCTGGTCGTCACCCGGGGCACCCCACCGCGAATGGAGGGTTGCCGGCCAGCAAACCGGGGTTTTGCGCTGGCACTCGTGACCTGGATAAAAGCGTAGAACATGTAATGGCCAGGATTAAAGCGGCGGGAATTGTTAAGGCCTTTGTTACGTCCTGCCGAACAAACGGCGCCGGACGCCCCCAAAAGGAGGCGTCCGGCGTCGTATTATTCGAAATTTACGCGCTCAGGGAGCCTGCTGAAGCAGGTCGTCGAGGTCCGGGTTCAGCCGGTGCAGGACCTCTGAGTGCAGGATCGAGTTCGTGGCCAGCGCATTGCCGCCGAACGGTCCGTCCTCGCCTTCGAGGGAGGTGAAGCGGCCGCCGGCCTCCACCACGATCGGCACCAGGGCAGCCATGTCGTACAAATTCAGTTCGGGTTCGCAGGCGATGTCCACCGAGCCTTCGGCCACCATGCAGTAGGACCAGAAGTCCCCGTACGCCCGGGTCCGCCACACGTCCTCCGTCAGGCCCAGGAAGTCGTCAAGGTTTCCGCGTTCCTTCCAGCCGCCCAGGCTGGAGTAGGAGAGGGAGGCGTCGGCCAGGTTGGAGACGTTGGAAACCCGGAGCCGGGTGGCGGCGGCCAGGGACCTGCCCATGTACGCACCCATGCCTTTGGCCGCCCACCAGCGCTTGCCGAGCGCCGGTGCGCTGACGACGCCGACTACGGGCTCGCCCTCGTCGACCAGGGCGATCAGCGTGGCCCAGACCGGGACGCCGCGGACGAAGTTCTTGGTCCCGTCGATAGGATCGATGATCCAGCGCCGCGAGCCGTGGCCGGTGCTGCCGAATTCCTCGCCCAGGACTGCATCGCGGGGCCGGGAACGGGAGAGCTGGCCGCGGATGGCTTCCTCGGCGGCCTTGTCGGCATCGGTGACCGGCGTCAGGTCCGGCTTGGTCTCGACGTGGAGGTCCAGGGCCTTGAACCGGCTCATCGTCTGGTCATCCACGGAGTCGGCCAGGACGTGGGCCAGGCGCAGGTCATCGTTGTAACTCGAAGCGGGTTGGATCATGGTTCCAAACTACCGTCTGCGGGCGTTTCTGCCGGGAGAACGCGTCAGTTGACGCTGCCGAGCTCCTTGGTTTCCTGTGCTTCCATCCTCGGGTCGGCGCCAAGCAACCGCCGCAGGGATGCCAGGCGGGCGGCTCCGGTGGGGCCGGCGTGTCCGCCGTTAACCCACTCGTCCAGCCCGCAGTTAACCGCCGTTGCCGTGTGCTTGCAGCCCCGTTCGCAGTTTTCGATGCCGGGGGAGAGGTCCGGGAACGAGCGCAGGATCCTGTCCGGGTCCACGTGTGCCAGGCCAAAGGAGCGGATACCCGGGGTGTCGATGATCCAGCTGCCGGGCGGCGCGTCCGCCAGCCGCAGTGCCAGCGCCGAAGATGACGTGTGCCGGCCGCGCCCGGTCACGGCGTTGACGCCGCCGGTGGCCCGCTCGGCGCCCGTGAGCGCGTTCACCATGGTGGATTTGCCCACCCCGGAATGACCCAGCATGACGGTGACTGTGCCGTCGAGGTGGGCGCGGAGGGCCGCCACTGCTGCGCTGTCCAGCCGGGCGGAAAGGCCGTCGTCGGACCGCGCGTCAATTCCGGAGGCCTGCGCGTCGGCGGTCTTGCTGATGATGACCGGGAAGTCCAGGTGCGTGTAATTGGAGAGGAGCTCCGCGGGGTCCTTCACGTCCGCCTTGGTCACCAGGAGGATCGGCTCGATCCCGGCGTCATAGGCCGCCACCAGGGCGCGGTCTATGAAGCCGGTGCGGGGCTCGGGGTTGGCAGCTGCCACGACGATGACCAGCTGGTCCGCGTTTGCCACCACGGCGCGCTCCACGGGATCGGTGTCGTCGGCGCTGCGGCGAAGGAGGGTGCGGCGGTCCTGGATCTTCACCAGGCGGGCCAGCGTGTCCGGCGCTCCGGAGACGTCCCCGACCAGGGAGACGAAGTCGCCGGCCACCACGGGATTGCGGCGAAGCTCGCGGGCGCGTGCAGCGATGACCACGCGCTCATCGCCCGAGTCCTCGCCCACCACCGCGGTGTACCGGCCGCGGTCCACTGTGATGATCCGGCCGGTTACGGCGTCGTCGTGGCTGGGACGGTCCTTGGTGCGGGGCCGGGAGCCTTTCTTGCTTGGGCGGATCCTGACGTCCGATTCGTCCCAGGAATCAGTGCTGCGCGCCACTGCCGCGCCCTTCAGGTCCGGTGGCGGACGTGCCTTCCTGGGCCAGCATGCCCGCCCAAAGCTGGGGAAAATCGGGCATGGTCTTGGCGGTGGTGGCAATGTCCTCCACCTGGACCCCTTGCACCGCGAGTCCCAGGATTGCCCCGGCAGTGGCCATGCGGTGGTCCGCGTAGCTGTGCACGACGCCGGCGTGCAACCGGGCGGGGCGGATGAGCAGTCCGTCCGGGGTTTCCTCGGCGTCGCCGCCGAGCCGGTTGATCTCCGCCACCAAGGCGGCGAGCCTGTCTGTTTCGTGTCCGCGCAGGTGCGCGATGCCGGTGAGCCGGGAGGGCCCCGAAGCCAAGGCGCACAGCGCGGCGACGGTGGGGGCAAGCTCGCTGGTGTCGGCGAAGTTGCCACCCTTGATCTCCGGGCCGCCTGTGACGGTCAGGACTCCGCCTGCCAGGGTGACTGTGGCGCCCATGGTGGTGAGGATGCTGCGCCACAGGTCACCTACCTGTTGGGTTTCCGCGGGCCAGTCCGGAATCCGGACAGTTCCCCGCGAAGCGAGGGCCGCCGCCAGGAAAGGGCCTGCATTGGAAAGGTCTTGTTCGATCCGCTGGTCGAAGGCGCGGATCGGTCCGGGTGCCACCACCCAGTGGTTGGGAACGGAGTCGTCCACTGACACGCCTGCGCCGCGCAGGACCGCGACCGTCATGTTGATGTGGTCCAGGCTGGGAACCGGTTTGCCGACGTGCTCAAGGTGCAGGCCGTCGTCGAACCTTGCCCCCACCAGCAGGAGCGCCGAGACAAACTGGGACGAGGCGCTGGCGTCAATCACCAGGTGCCCGCCGCGAACTGAGCCTCTGCCCTCCACGACGAACGGGAGGGAAGCAGGGGTGCTGCCGTCTTCGGCTGAGACCGCCACGCCCAGGGCCTTGAGGGCCTCGATGATGGTCCCCATAGGACGCTTGCGGGCGTGCGGGTCGCCGTCGAACACGCTGGCGCCGTTGCGGAGCGCAGCGAGCGGCGGCACGAACCGCATGACCGTACCTGCCAGCCCGCAGTCGATCCTGGTCAGCGTTGCCTGGGCCTGTGCGGGCAGCGGAACCACTTCAAGGTCTGGACCGAAGGCTCCGTCGCCGGGAACCTCCGTGATCGTGGCGCCGAGCTGCCGCAGCGCATCGATCATCAGAGCGGAATCCCTGGAATGCAGGGGCGCCCGCAACCGGGACGGTCCGTCCGCCAACGCTGCCAGAACAAGGTACCGGTTGGTCAGGGATTTCGAGCCCGGCACCGTCACCGTGGCATTGATGGGCCGGGAAGCGAACGGTGCCTCCCAGTGCTGGACGGGTGTTCCGGACGTGTCCCGTGCGGCAGTTGCTGCGGTCATTCGTGCTTATGCTCCCGTGGCGTGATCGACGGCCCGGCGCACAGCCTTGTCCGCCTTGTGCAGCTTCTTGTTCGTGGTCTTGCGCGCATCTGCCGCGAAGTGCGTTGCATTCCGGCGGGCACCTGCGGCCAAGTGCTCGGCACGCCAGGCCAGTCCCGGCTTGCCAGCGGTGTCCACCGAAGCGAGCAATGCACCGCCGCTGAGGGACAGGTTCTTGAGCAGCTGGTTCCGGCGGGTCTCGCGGCCTTCCTTGCTGCTGATGTCCGCGCTGCGCCACTCAACGAACGTGTTCAAGAGGGAAACGACCGTCAGCAGGGATGCGGAGAGCCTGGAGAACTTGCCCAGCCCGAACAGGACGCCGGCGCCCACCTGCGTGCCGCCGATGACACGGGCAAGGGTCTTTTCGCTGGCCTGGAAGGGCAGCGAAGCCGCGGCCTTGCGCAGCAGGGGTGAGAGCTGCTGGGCAGTGTCGTCGGAGTTCTTGAGCTTATCCAGTCCGGCAATAACAAAACTGGAGGCGAGCATAGGCCGTGCGAGCGTGCGGACAAAGGACATGGATTTCCTCCTGGCTGGACGAACCGCGGAACGCGGCGGAGTCGGTCCTAGTCTTGCACTTTTGGGGAATATTTGCCTGCGGGAGGGGGTTATGGCAAACGGGTCACTGACATGCGGCCCGACGATCATTCACCCGATACAGAGCGGAGTTGGCCCTTGGGGAAGGTGTTGGACGGAACGAGGCCTGCGGGTCCGGTGGCAGTGGAAGCGCTGGCTGCCGAACCCGTTGAGTACGGCATGCCCCGGGCGGGGAGGCTGACAGTAGACTTGAAGGCAATGAGCACCCTGGATCCGGCCGTCGCGGCCATGTATGAGGCATCACCTGGCGCAGCGAACGGCTCGGCAGGGGCGCCGCCGGCGTCTGCCGCACCGGCGGAGGTGGTTGCTCCGGCCGCAGGGCCGGACACCGAGGACGCCGCCCTGGACGTTGATGCGGAGACGGTCGAGGACCGCCGCCTGCGCTTCGAGCGGGACGCCATGCAGTACGTTGACCAGCTGTACTCGGCTGCGATGCGCATGGCACGGAACCCCTCAGATGCCGAGGACCTGGTCCAGGAGGCCTACACCAAGGCATTTTCCGCGTTCCACCAGTACAAGCCGGGCACGAACCTCAAAGCGTGGCTGTACCGGATCCTGACCAACACCTACATCAACCTCTACCGCAAGAGGCAGCGCGAGCCGCTTCAGTCCAACTCGGACACGATCGAGGACTGGCAGCTTGCCCGCGCGGAGTCGCATACTTCAAGCGGACTTCGCTCGGCTGAGGCCGAGGCGTTGGACCACCTCCCGGATTCGGACGTCAAGCGGGCGCTCCAGGACATTCCGGAGGAATTCCGGTTGGCAGTCTATTTTGCCGACGTCGAGGGCTACGCCTACAAAGAAATCTCAGACATCATGAATACGCCCATCGGCACTGTGATGTCCCGGCTCCACCGCGGCCGGAGAATGTTGCGGGACATGCTCGCGGAATACGCCGCCGAGCGCGGATTCAAAACGGCCGCAGATGCATCGGATGCGGCAGGAAGCAAATCACAGGAGAACAGGAAATGAGCGACTGCCAGGGATTGGGCGATTGCGACGACACACGGATGCAACGCATCTACGAATACCTTGACGGGGCGCTGACCCGCGAGGACCTGACCGAAATCAAGAACCACTTGGACGACTGCCCTGAGTGTGCGCAGCAGTATGACCTGGAGTGCGTCATCCGCAACATGGTCAAGCGCTCCTGCACGGAGTCCGCGCCGGACAACCTGAAGAACGCCATCCTGGACCGGATCCACGCCATCCGCCCGGTGGAGGCGTAGGAAAGCCACAAACCGGCGGACTCTGGCCGCCGACAGCAAAGGACCCCGCAAGCCGAATGGCTTGCGGGGTCCTTTGCTTGAACCGTAGTCCCTGGCATTTGCCTAGGTGTTGGGGCGCTTCCCGTGGTTCGCGCCGCCACGCTTACGGTCACGACGCTTGCGTGCACGCTTGCTCATAGCTGGCCTCCTTACTGTTGGTACTCAAAAGAGCTGCCCTCAAGTCTCCCACATGATGTGGCGCCCCGCGAACCGGAGCAGCCGGATGGCCTCGGTGGTGCGGCGGAGTGGCGCGGCCTAGCTGTGGAGCGTGCTGCTGATGGCTGACCGGGCTTGTTCCAGGACAAGCCGGACCTGATCAAGTGCCACCGCGTTCAGGGACCCGTGCGGGGACTGGCCTCGAAGGTCGGCACGGATGCCATCACCGAATTGCTGCAGCATCAGCTCTACGGCAAGCCGCTGCACGGACGCGGAGATGCCGCGTTCCACCGCTGCGAGGTCCACCCGGCGCCGGTTCAGCTCGGCAACTCCGGCTGCCGTGATGCAGTACGTGGTACGTCGCCCGGAAGGCTCAGTGGATACCAGTCCTTCCGCCTCAAGCTTGCCCAGCCGTGGGTAGATTGTTCCCGCGCTGGGCGAGTATGCGCCTTCGAACCGGCCCTCGAGCGCCTTGATGAGCTCGTACCCGTGCTTGGGTCCGCCCTCGAGCAGGGCAAGCAGGTACAAGCGCAACGCACCGTGTGCGAAGACGGGCGGCATCAGCCGTGTGCTTCCCCGCTGCCGGAGGCCGGGGCGTGGACAATGGACGTCCTGCCGGACACCGAGTTGGTCCTGACCAGCATCAACTGCCCGTCCGGCCCGGCAATCGTCTCCACTTTTCCGTTGGCCAGGAAGCACTGCTGGCCGTCAAGGACCACCGCTCCGCCGGCCGACTTGGCTACGATATCGACGCCGACATCGTGGGGGAGCTGGATGGTGAGGTCTCCGGAGACGGAGTTGGAACCGAAATCATGGGTGAAGCCAAGGAGTTCGAAACTGAGGTGGCCGCTGACGGTGTTCGTCCGCACGTTGGTGAAGTGTCCGGACGCGGTCACCGCCCCGGAGACGCTCTTGACCGTGAGGACGCCGCGGTGGTCCCTGACGGCGGCCGTACCGCTGACAGTGTTGACCTGCAGGTCACCGGAGGTACCGTCCGCCACGACGGAGCCTGACACCGTATTGAGGCGGACATGGGCGGCGACGCCGGAGACCACTCCCTCGCCACTGACGGTGCCAACTTCCACCTCGACGCCCGGTGGAACGGAGATGCTGATCACTGCCGAGTTGTCGCTGCTGTGATTGACGGTTTCCATCAAATTCTTGAACCATCCCTGCGGACCATTCAGCTGGTGCCGGACCTCCACCCGGCCGCCACTGGCCGAAACCGCCACGGGGTCCCCGTGGACCTCCGAGATCTCAACCCGCACATACGGCCCCGCATGGGCCGTCACGGTGAACGTGCCGCGCACCATGCCCAGCTTCAGGGCTGTGGCGTCCCCGATCTCGATGGTTTGCGGGCCTTGCACACTCCAGTTTCCGTCAGCCATGGTCCCCTCCAGAGGCGATATATCGCGTTGGCCTTCAACCTAGCCGCGCCGCCCTGCGCCGGTCAAGGCATCCTGTCCATGCCTACTGCGGGGCGTCCATCCCCAGCCACTGGAACCAGCCGCGGTGGAGCACCAGCCAAGCCATGAGGCCATATCCGGCCTGGCCCGGGGTGCCCCCGTTTGCGGCGAGGTCCTGGCGCCACTGTTCGTGGTTCAGCAGTGGCGAGAAGGTATCGACGTAAAGGTGCTTGCGCCGGGTGGTGACGTCGGCGAAGGCGGTGTTCAGTTCGTCCAGCCTGCGGTTCTGGGCCGGATCGAGGGTGGGCGGGGGGGGGCCCGACGACGAAGACCTCGATGCGGTTCTGCGAAGCCGAGTCCAGGATGTTGGCCAGGTTCAGCCTGCTCCGCGCGGTCGAGAGGCCGAATTCGATGTCACGTCCGGACAGGCCGATGACCAAGCGGTTCTCCGCCTGGTTGCTGAAGCGCCGGCCGGCTTCGTCCAACCACCGGGCCGCAAGCCCCTCGGTACCCTCCTGCGGACAGGGGAGGGCATAGCTTTCCATGAGCATGCCGTCCTGGGGAGTGCGGGCCAGGACGCGGCCAAGCCAGCCCAGCGCCCGGGGATCGCCCAGTCCGGCCAGCAGTTCGTCTCCTACAGCTGCGATCCGCAGCTTCCTGTCTTCCACGCGTTCCTCTTTACTTCCGAACCGGCCGCAGCCTCCGTTGCCGCCGCAGCTGCGGAGGTACGGGGCGGCGCTGTCCAACCATTAAACAGAACTGCCCGGCCGGACGCTGGTATTTCGACGTCCGGCCGGGCAGCCTTACGGATTACTTCCGTGCAAATGCCTGCTTCAGCAGCAGATCCTGTTCCGCGGCGTGCCGCTTCATCGAACCTGCAGCCGTTGAGGCGGACGCCGGCCGGGACACCAGGCGGACCCGGCGGTCCAGGGCCTCCGGCAGGTTCAGCCCGATGAACGGCCACGGGCCCTGGTTGGCAGGCTCGTCCTGGGCCCACACGACATCGGCGTTCGGGTACTTGGCAAGCTCCGCGGCGATTTCGGCGTGCGGCAGCGGGTAGAGCTGCTCAACGCGCACGATCGCGGTGGTCTTGTCACCGGTCTTCTGGCGGGTGGACAGGAGATCGTAGTACAGGCGGCCGGAGACCAGGATCACGCGTTCGACGGCGGTGGCCGGCAGCTGCTCGTGCTCGCCAATGACCGGGCGGAAGGCTCCGGTGGTGAAGTCCTCCACGGACGAAGCGGCAGCCTTGAGGCGCAGCAGCTGCTTGGGCGTGAAGATGATCAGCGGCTTGCGCGGGCGGCTGTACGCCTGGCGGCGCAGCAGGTGGAAGTGCGAGGCTGCCGTGGTGGGGTTCGCCACGATCATGTTGTCTTCCGCGCACAGCTGCAGGAAGCGTTCGATCCTCGCCGACGAGTGGTCCGGGCCCTGGCCTTCGTAGCCGTGCGGGAGCATCAGTACCAGCGAGGAGCGCTGGCCCCACTTCTGTTCCGCGGAGGAGATGAACTCGTCGATGATGGTCTGCGCGCCGTTGACGAAGTCACCGAACTGGGCTTCCCACAGGACCAGCGCGTCCGGCCGCTCCACGGAGTAGCCGTATTCGAAGCCCATGGCCGCGTATTCGGACAGCAGGGAGTCGTAGATCCACAGCTTGGCCTGGTCATCGGAGAGGTTGCCCAGGGGCAGCCATTCCTTGCCGTTGGCGCGGTCGTGGAAGACGGCGTGGCGCTGGACGAAGGTGCCGCGGCGCGAATCCTGGCCGGCGAGGCGGACGGGAACGCCTTCCATGATCAGGGAGCCGAAGGCTGCGATCTCGCCGAAGCCCCAGTCGATGCCGCCTTCGCGGGACATCTGCTCGCGCTTCTCGAGCAGCTGCTTGAGCTTGGCGTGGACAGTGAAGCCCTCGGGGACCTCGACGTGGGCCTTGCCAATCCGGGCAAGGGTCTCAGCGCTGATGGCGGTGGCGACCGGTGCGCTGACATTGGAGTCGGACTGCTGTGCCATGGGCCGTTCGATATCGGACACGGCGGCGGAGTCGGCGGTCACGATCGGGATCGGCGAGGTCTGCGCGGCATGGGTCTCGGCGAAGACGCGCTCCAGCCGTTCCTGGTAGTCGCGGAGCAACTGCTCGGCTTCTTCCTCGGTGATGTCCCCACGGCCGATCAGCGACTCGGTGTACAGCTTGCGGACGGAGCGCTTGGCTTCGATCAGGTTGTACATCAGCGGCTGGGTCATCGAGGGGTCATCGCCCTCGTTGTGGCCGCGGCGGCGGTAGCACACCATGTCGATGACAACGTCCTTGTGGAAGCGCTGCCGGAATTCGTAGGCGAGCTGGCCGATGCGGACCACTGCCTCGGGGTCGTCCCCGTTCACGTGGAAGACCGGTGCCTGGATCATCTTGGCGACGTCGGTGGAGTACGTCGACGAACGCGAAGACGACGGGGCCGTGGTGAAGCCCACCTGGTTGTTGACCACCACGTGGATGGTGCCACCGGTGCGGTAGCCGCGCAGCTGGGAGAGGTTGAGCGTCTCGGCCACGACACCCTGGCCGGCGAAGGCGGCGTCGCCGTGGACCATGATGGGCAGCACGGGGAAGGACTCGCCCTGGTCCAGGCGGTCCTGCTTGGCACGGACAATGCCCTCGAGGACGGAATCGACGGCTTCAAGGTGCGAGGGGTTGGCGGCCAGGTAGACCTTGGTCTCCTTGCCGTTATCCGACGTGAAAGTACCCTCGGTGCCGAGGTGGTACTTGACGTCTCCCGAGCCCTGGACGGAGCGCGGGTCCTGGGTTCCTTCGAACTCGCGGAACACCTGGGCGTAGGTCTTGCCGGCGATGTTCGTCAGCACGTTAAGGCGGCCGCGGTGCGCCATTCCGATGGCAACTTCGTCCAGGCCGTCGTCGGCAGCATCGGACATGATGGCGTCCAGCAGGGGGATCAGAGATTCGCCGCCCTCAAGCGAGAAGCGCTTCTGGCCCACGAACTTGGTCTGGAGGAACGTCTCGAAGGCCTCGGCGGCGTTGAGCTTGGAAACGATCCGGATCTGTTCTTCGCGGCTGGGCTTGGAAT
>Ga0308169_10005743_pt1 | contig 11162 bp, 8 predicted proteins | sample PhyBR1_2_FD_202139 | JGI IMG/M metagenome (GOLD analysis project Ga0308169, IMG submission 202139) | Phyllosphere microbial communities from UC Gill Tract Community Farm, Albany, California, United States - DLSLSB.R1 | ecosystem: Host-associated > Plants > Phyllosphere > Unclassified | place... | reverse complement strand
CCACCAAGGCCGCCGAAGTCAGCGGCCGGCTGAACAGGTAGCCCTGACCCTTGGCGCACTGCTGGCCGCGCACGGCGGCGGCCTGGGCTTCGGTCTCGATGCCTTCGGCCACCGTGTTCATGCCCAGGCTCTGGGCAACCTTGACGGTGGCTTCGATCAGCACGCGGTGGTGCTGGCTGGTGTCGGCCTGGCAGACGAAGGAGCGGTCGATCTTGACCGTGTCGACCGGCAACTGGTGCAGGCTGGACAGCGAGGAATAGCCGGTGCCGAAGTCGTCCAGCGCCAGGGTGATGCCGATCGCCTTCAGCTCGTGCAGGCGCTGCTGCACCTGCTGGTCCTGGGCGGCCAGGCTTTCGGTCACTTCCAGCTGCAGCTGGGACGGGTGCATGCCATTCCCGTCCAGCACGCCGCGCACCGTGGCCGGCCAGTCCGGCTGGCCCAGCTGGGCGCGCGACAGGTTCACCGCCAGCAGGCGCGGGGCGGCGTCGCCGAGTTCGCGCTGCCAGCCCATGAAGTCGCGGCAGGCGCGGCGCAGCACGAAGTCGCCCAGCACCCCGATCAGGCCCGATTCCTCGGCCACCTGGATGAATTCGAAAGGCGGTACCACGCCGCGCGCCGGATGCTGCCAGCGCACCAGGGCTTCGACCCCGGCCGAAAGGTCGGTGCCGCCATCCGGACGAAGGCCGACCACCGGCTGGTAGACCACGAACAGCTGTTCCTCTAGCAGGGCCAGCCTCAGGTCCGATTCAATGTCGGCGCGGCGCGCGGCGCGTTCGCGCATGGCTGGCTCGAACATGGTGCACTGGTTGCCGCCGGCGCGCTTGGATTCGACCATCGCGATGCTGGCGTCGCGCAACATCTCGCCGGCGAAATCGCCGGCATCGGCGCCCCAGGCCAGGCCGATCGACAGCTTGCAGGTGACTTCCTGGCCGCCGGGCAGCTGGTACGGACGGCCCAGCGTGTCCAGCAGGCGCGCCGCGATGCGCTCGGCATCGGCGCGGCTGCGCAGGCCGTCGAGCAGCACCGCGAATTCGTCGGCACCCACCCGGGCCGCCAGCTGGCCGCTGCCGCCGTTCGGGTCGATGCGGTCGCTGGGCGGGCGCAGGGTAGCGCGGATGCGTTCGCCGATCTGCACCAGCAGGCGGTCGCCGGCGCCCTGGCCGAGGGCGTCGTTGATCTGGCGGAAGCGGTCGCAATTCATGATCAGCAGGGCGAAGCCGCCGCGGTCCGGGGCGAGCCCACAGGAGCGGCCCAGCATCCGCTGCGCCTGTTCCAGCAGGGCTTCGCGGTTCGGCATGCGGGTCAGGGCGTCGGTGCGGGCGGCCGTCTCGAGGCGCCGCGCCAGCCTTTCCTGCTCGCGCTGGACTTCGTGGGTGGCGTCGGTGACCACCGCCATCAGGCGGGTCGGGTCGAGCTTCAGCACCGACAGCGACAGCCACTGCGGCGCGCCCGGTCCGGCGGCGTCGCCGAGCTGCAGGCGCAGGCCTTCGCACACCGAACCGGATGGCTCGGAGAATTGCCCGGTCAGTTCGCGCAGCTGCGGCGCCACGCCTTGCAATACGGTGAACAGGTTGTCCATGCTGCCGTCGCGCACCAGCGGCATCAGGAGGCTGGACGACATCGGATTCAGCATGTCGACCGTGCCGTCCAGGCTCGCCTGCACCAGGCCGATCGGCGCCCGGTACAGGAACTGCACCAGGGCTTCGTAGGCGTCGGCGGGACTGATCGGCTTATCGGTTTGCATCGCGGTCTTCGCTCCAGCATTCGATCCGGTTGCGGCCGTTCGCCTTGGCGGCGTACAGGGCCCGGTCGGCGCGCTTGATCAGGGTGTCGAGGTCGATGCTTTCACCGGCGTCGACGGCGGCGACGCCGGCGCTCACGGTGTAGGGGATCGACACGCCGTCGCAGACCACCGGCTGGCTTTCGACAAGGCGGCGCAGGCGTCCGGCCATGGCCTCGGCGCCGGCCAGGGTCGAGGAGGGCAGCAGCACGGCGAATTCCTCGCCGCCCACGCGCGCCACCACGTCGACCTGGCGGAAGGTCAGCGACAAGGCCTCGCCGAGCTGGCGCAGCACGCAGTCGCCGGCCGGGTGGCCGTGCCGGTCGTTGATCTGCTTGAAGTGGTCGGCGTCGAACAGGACCAGGGCGATCGGTCGCGGCGTGCGGCGGTTGCGCGTCAGCTCCAGTTCGGCCGCTTCGAAAAAGGCGCGGCGGTTGGCGACGCCGGTCAGGTGGTCGCAGAACACCGACTTGCGGCGCTTGTCGACGGTGTCGCGCTTGTCGCTGATGTCGCGCAGGACGAGGCAGTAGGCCGCCTCGCCGTCGGTGGGCAGGTCCGGCTCGCGGTCCGGCAGCGGTGAAATCATGGCGCTGCCCCAGAACTGGCTGCCGTCGGCACGCAGGCGGGGGCCTTCGTCCAGGCTCCAGCCGTTGGCGTCGGCTTCGCGCAGGCGGTCCTGCACCTGCTCGGTGGTGGTCGCGCCTTCGGGATAGAACACGGAATAGGGCTGGCCGACCACCGAGGGCCGGAAGCCGGTGACGCGGGCTATGGTTTCGTTCCAGTCGCTGACCCGGCCTTCACGGTCCAGGCCGACCAGCGCGTAGTCGCTGATGCTGGTCAGCAGGGCGTTCAGCCAGGCGTCGCTCTGGCGCAGCTGTCGCTCGCGGCGCACCTGCTCGCTGACATCCTGCAGCACCGCCATCAGGCGGCTACCGTCCAGCTTCAGGAGGCTCAGCGACAGCACATGCGGCACCCGCATGCGCTTGCCGGCCGCGCCGCTGTTGAGGTGGATGTGCAGGCCGTCGCAGATCATCCCGTTCGGGCGGGCAAAGCTCGCGCACAGGTGGCGCAGCTCCGGTGCCACGTCTTCCAGGGCGGTGAACAGATTGGTCAGGCTGGCGTCGCGCGAGAGCGGCATCAGGAGCTGGGCCGAGACCGGATTGATCATCACGATCTCGCCATCGATGCCGGTCTGCACCAGGCCCACCGGGGCCAGGTAGAGGAACTGGATCAGCGCCTCGTGCTCCGCCGCCAGTTGGGCGTGCGCGTCGGCGCTCACAGCTTGCGCTGTACCAGCACGTAGCGTTGGTCGCTGCCCGGCTCGGCCAGCAGGCGCAGCTTCACCTTCACCGGGCGCATGCGCAGGGTCAGCACGTAGTCGATGGTGTCGTCGAGCGCATTGCCCTCGTCCTGGGCGTCTTCGAAGCGCTGGGCCACCATGAAATTGTTCATGCAGGGCGCGACGTTGGTGAACAGCGGCTGGCCCAGCACACGCGCGGCGTTCAGGCCGGCGGCATCGGATTCGGTCTGGTTGTACTTGCAGACATTGGTGTCGGCGCCGAAACCGATCACGCCGAAGCCGAGGCGGTCGAGTTGTTCGGCATTCAGTTGCAACAGCTGGCCATGGAGGCCGGGCGCGGTGAAGGACAGGTCGGTGGCGGCGGTCATGGCGGTGGTCTTTTGTCAGAAAGCGAAGATTGTTGCAACTAAGAAAGGAATGGTGACATGTCAGATTTCCTCTGTCAAATCAATCGTGGGCACATGTGACATTGGCGCAAGCGCCCTGGAGCGCCCTCTAGCCGACGATCGCCGGCATGTAGGTGTCGAGGAACTCCTGCGGCATGCGGCGCGGCTTGCCGCTGCCGATCTCGATGCAGACCAGGTCCCAGCGGCCGCGCAGCACGGTGGCACCGTCGCTGGCACGCACCAGCTGGAAGCGGCGCTCCATCGACAGCTTGCCGTCGCCGCCCACCAGCCAGGTGGCCAGCAGCAGTTCCTCGTTCTCGAAGGTCGGCAGGATGTAATCGTATTCGCCGCGCCGTATCGCCATGGCGCGGTCCAGGCGCCGGTAATCCTCCAGGCCGAGCCCGAGCGATTCCGAATGGGCCCAGCCGATCTGCTCGCACCAGCGCACGTAGACGGCGTTATTGGTGTGGTTCAGCCCATCGATATCGGCGGCGACCGGCACGCGCGGCAGCGTGAAAGGGTTTGCGTAATCCCAGTTCAAGACAGTTCCTTCCTGGCGTTTGCGGTAGGGCCGGCCATTCTACAGCCGGTACATGCCACACGCCAGGACGCCGCTTTGCGACTATGATTAAGAGCGCGTAACGCTCTACGACAATTCCAGCAGCAGCGGCTGGTGATCCGAGCCGCGCGCGAGATCGCCGATCCGGAAGCTGCGCACGCGCGTCGCCAGGTCGGCGCTGACGAAGGCGTAGTCGAAGGTGAAGGGTTCGCCGCCGGGATCGTGCAGGCCGACTGTGGGTGCATGCGGCGCGCCGGGATGGGCCAGGGCCCAGGCATCGCGCCAGGGCGGCGTCAGGTCGCCCAGAGGCGCCAGCAGGGCCTGGTGGCTGCGCGAACCGGGCAGCATGTTGAAGTCGCCGAGCAAGACCGCCTGCGCGGGGCGCGGCTGGCAGGCGAAGGGCGAATCCGGATCGGCGCCCGGACCGCTCTCGCCGTGCGGGTAGCGCGCATGGCCGCAGGCTTCGCGCTGCAGCGCGCGCAGGGCCTCGATCTGGGCCAGGCGCTGGCGTTCGGAAAAGTATTCGAGGTGGACGTTCAGCAGGCGCAGCGGGCCGAGCGGCGACTCCAGCGTGAGCTCGAGCGCGACCCGCGGCATGCTCGGCCCGGCATCCGCCGGCCACGGCAGGCTGTGGCGCAGTATCTGCAGGATGGGGTGGCGCGAGAACGTCATGCTGCCGAGCTGGCGCCGGCCGCCGTCGGGCGCCAGGGTGTCGACGGCATGGGCCATGGCGGCGTGCCAGCCGGGCAGGCGCCGGCCCAGTCCGGCGAACTGGTCGCCACAGGCGCTGCCGTCACGGGCAGGGAATCCGCTGGCGACTTCCTGCAGGCAGAGGACGTCGGCGCCGGGCGCGAAGCCTTCGATGCAGGCAAGGACGGCGTCGAGATCGGCGGCGCCGTCCGGGGAGCGGGCAGACTGGATGTTCCAGGAGAGTAGCCTGAGCATGGCCATCCTTTCGAAGCGGTCGATGTACGCAGGCTAATGCGGCGCGGCCGGGCGGGGATGATGCCGCTCAGGCGTGCGCCGGGGAACATCAGGGCACTTATGTGGTCAAGCATCCGTGCAAGGCGGGGGAGCCGATGTATACGATGATTCTGTTGCTGTATCTGCAGTCGGGGCTGGACGTCACCCTCGACCAGGCCAACCTGCGCGGCGAATTCCGCAGCATGGGCGAATGCGAAGCGGCGGCGCGCAAGCTGCGCGGGCCGATCCCGATTCCTCGCAACGTCCAGGCCGCCTGGCAGGACGTCATGTGCATCAGGATAGCTCCGAACGTCAGCGTCAACCAGATGAAGCCGGTCGAACTGGGCAAGCTGCTGCAGGGGCATCCGCCTCTCGGTTGCCAGGGCGAAGGGGCATGGGAGCGGGTGGCCGAGATGTGTGCGGCGGCGCAGCCGGCGCCGAAAAGTGGCGGCGACAGCCCGGGCGGCAGGCGCTGAGCGCTCTCAGTCTTTCTTCCACTCCACGCCGCTGGGACAGGGAATGTTGTCGGCCACCTCGTTACCCATCGCCATGCGTCCCATGCCGAGCGGACTGATATTGCCGCCGCGCCGGCAGATGCTGCCGTTGCCGATCCGCTTGCGGTAGATGACGGTGCCGTCGGCCGAGGTATAGGTGTCGACGTGCACGCTCTTCGAACGGTCGATGTGGGCCGCTTCGAGGCCGCGCCGGAAGCGTCCCATCGGCGTGTCCGGCTCGTCCGGCACCCCGGATTTCCCGTTGCGCAGCACGCGGTCGATGCGGCCGGCCTGGCGCTTCGCCAGCCCGAGGGCGAAGCCGCCGTCGGCTTGCCTCTGTTCGCGGATGGCGTCCTGCGCCGTGGCCGGCGCATGCGCGTCTTCCAGGCGCGGGGCTGTGGGCGCCGCGGGAACGGCGGCGACGGGAGCGGGATCGGCAGGCGTGTCGGCGGGCGCTTCGGACTTTGCCGGTGGCGGCAAGGGACCGCCGAAGAAATCGGCGATCGGCGGCAGGTGTCCGGCCCGCGGCCCCGGATAGCCCGGCCCGGACGGCGCCTCGGGTTCCGGCGGTGTCGACGGCGGCGGCGTGGGCACGGTGCGCAGCAGGAAAGTGACCACCTGCGGCGTCTCCGGCATGGGCGCCGGGCGATGCCGCATCCAGGCCAGTACCATTACCATATGCATGAAAAAAATCAGCGCCAGCGCAGCCCGGTTCCTGGGAAGGAAACCTGCTGCGCCGGCGCCGTGGTTCATGCGGCGGGCTTGCTTACTTGACCGTCATCGCCTGCTTGATCGCCACGCAGCGCTGGTCTTCTTCCAGCGTGTCGAGCAGGGCGCGGCGGGTACCGGCGGACAGGTCCTTCATCTGTGCGCTGGCGGCCTGCAGGCGCTTGACGCTGGCCGGGGTGCAGCTCGACGGGATCATGCTCGGACCGTAGGCGCGCATGTAGACCGGGCCGGCCGCCTTGTCCAGCTGCGGCAGCAGGGACAGGCGCTGGTCGGCGGTCTTCTCGGCCAGGGCTTTCTGCTCGGTCGGGTACAGGCTGCCCATCGCCGTGCGCACCTTCGAGAACGGCAGCTTGGTCTTGGTGTCCTGGATGGTGCCGAGCCACTCGGTCTTCACCGCCGGGTCCGGACGCACCACCGTCGACGCCAGCGCCGCGGCCTGGCCGCTGTCCGACTTGTCGCGTTCCTGCTCTGCTTTCACGAGGTCGGCCGCGCCCGGATAGTCGTAGCGGTTCAGGCGGGCGATGATGGCCCAGCGCAGGTCCTGGTTGATGCTCAGGCCGTCGAGCGTCTGCTTGCCTTCCAGCAGGGCGGCCAGACGGTCCAGCGCCGCACGCGAGCTGGCCACGCCGATATACATGCCGAACCAGCGGCGCTGGAAGTCGTCATTGCCCTTGGCGGCGGCGGCGGCGTTCCAGGCCATGTCCTCGAGCTGGCGGTCGACCTGGTGCGCGTAGGCGCTGTCCGGGTCGATGGCGACCAGGTAATGGCGGGCGGCGCCGACCTTGCCCAGCACGTCGCCCAGCAGGGTGTAGTCCTTCTCCTGCGGCGCGTTGTTCAGCGCGGTGGTGATGAATTCGTTGAGCGGCAGCTTGGCGTCGCGCACGCCGTCCCACAGGCTTTGCCACAGCATGGCGCGCAGCAGCGGATCGTCGACGCCGGCCAGGCTGGTGCGCGCGGTGTCGAAGGAGCGCTTGTCCAGCTGGACCTTCACGAAGCCCCAGTCCTCGAAGTTCGGGTACACCAGGTCCGGGCAGCTGGCGCCGACCATGCCCGGCACGGCCGTCTTCGCGCCCTTGTAGATGATGGCGACGTTCTTGTCGAGCTTCAGCGCCTTGCCGTCCAGGCGGAAGCTGGCGACCTGCACGCGCTGTTCGCGCAGGGTCGGGAACTGCTTGGTGGCCGACTGGTCGAGCGTGAAGGTAGCGATCTTCCCGTTCTTGCAGCTGAAGCTGGCAGCGATGGTGTTTACGCCCGGCTGGTACAGCCACTCCCTGGTCCAGCCCTTCAGGTCGCGGCCGGCGGCTTCGCCCAGGCTGCCGATGAAGTCGTCCAGGGTGGCGTTGCGGAACTGGTACTTGACCAGGTAGTTGTGCACGCCCTTGCGGAAGGTATCGGCACCCAGCAGATGGCGCAGCTGCATCAGGGTCGAGGCGCCCTTCGAATAGGTGATCGCGTCGATGTTGTCGAAGGCGTTCCGGGTCGACGGCACCGGCACCTCGATCGGGTGAGTGGTCGAGCGCTGGTCCTGCGCATAGGCGGCCTGCTTGCCCTGCGAGTAGAAGGAGCGCCAGGCGTCCTTGAACTCGGTGGCTTCGGCGGTGGCCAGGGTGCCCATGAAGGAAGCGAAGCTCTCGTTCAGCCACAGGCCGTTCCACCACTTCATGGTGACCAGGTCGCCGAACCACTGGTGGGCCATCTCGTGCATGATCACCGACGCCAGGCTCTGGCGCTGCTCCGAGGTCATGTCGGCCTTGTACATGAAGCCGCGCTCGGCGAAGGTGATGGCGCCGGCGTTTTCCATCGCGCCGTACAGGAAGTCCGGCACCAGGATCTGGTCGTACTTCTCGAACTGGTAGGGGATGCCGAAATAGTCGTCGAAGAAGGCCAGGCCGGCCTTGGTGTACTTGAACCACTCGGCCGGCTTGACCTGCTGCGCCACCGACTGGCGCGCAAACAGGCGCATCGGGTACTTGCCGCTGGTGTCTTCCCACTTCTTGTAGGGACCGGCGTGCATCGAGAAGTTATACGGGCTCAGCTTCTTGGTCTTGGGGAAGGTCCAGCGCCTGGCATCGCCATTCGCATCGATCTTCGTCTCGCGGGTGGTCGAGATCACTTCCCAGTCGGCGGGCACGGTCACGTTGACCTGGTAGCTGCCTTTCAGGTCGGGCTGGTCGAACACCGCGAACATCTGGTGGGCAGCGGCCGGCTCGAAGTGGGAATAGGTGTAGACGCGGCCGTCGACCGGGTCGACCATGCGGTGCAGGCCTTCGCCGTTGGTGCTGTGCGGACGCTCGTAGGCGATGGCGACGGTATTGCGGCCCTTGGCCAGGTCGCCGGCGGCCAGGGTGATGAACCAGCCGTTGTACTGCGGGGTGACGCTCTTGCCGTTCACCGTCACCGACTTGACGGTGGCCTTGTCGAGGTCGATGGTGAGCGGGCTGGACGCATCGTTCAGGTCGAAGCTCAGGGTCGTGGTGCCGCTGAAGGTTTCCTTGCCGGTCAGCGTGAAGTCGAGCACGTAGTCGACGTTCGAGACGCGGGCGGCGCGGGCGGCGGCATCCTGTTGCGACAGGAAGGCGTTCTCGGCGCGCGGTGCGGCGGCGGTGGCGGCATGGGTGGCGGGAGCGAAGGCCAGCGCGGCGGCGATGGCGAGCGGCATCAGGCGAAGAGCAGTTTTCACGGTAATCCTTGCGACGATTGACGACAATGCCGGCGGCTAGGGCTGCCGGAACGGATCGCGCAAGAATAGCATGTCGGCAATATTATTCGTATCGGTATGCGGCTCGATACGGTGAATATTTGCTGTCGAAATCGCTTGTTCGGAAAAGAAACAGCTCTTCGATATATGTATGCATATCGAATTGGAAGGTGTGGACCTTGATCTAGCGCAATAGATCAACTATGCGGAAGGCATTTTTCTATGGCAGCATCGATAGTTTGTTGTTAATCGAAAATAATCGCAATCGATGCACCATGGGAGGAGTAATGGATCGTCATTCCGCTGTCGAGCAGATCCTGGAAGAGATCGCCGCCACCAGACCTGCAGGCGACGCAGCAGCAGCTCTCGCCACGCGAATCCAGCGCGCGCGGCACTATAAGGATGCTCGCGTCAGGGCAGCTCTACGGGACCAGGACGAGCCTGAATTCTGCCGCATTGCAAAAGAGGCTGAACTCATCTGTACGATCGAATCGGCGTTGCTATCCGAAATCAATGCCATCTCCGCAGGCTTTGATTCGACTGCTAGCGAGTTTCGACATGCTTTGCTGGCACTCGAGAGCCTGCAGCGGATGCGCCTTGGCCTACCAGGGTGTCCGGCAATTCCCCCGATGATCGAAGGAGACGCCCTCGACAAGGAGCAGCATCAATCTTCCTTTGATAACTTCGCTGGCTGGGATTTTTTCCTCGAGTATTTCGGCATTGTGCTGAAGAGTTTGCTGTTGCGTGCCAAGAACGCAACCACGAGGCCGGACATTCGTCCGCAGGATGTTGTCAAGGCAACGGCACATTTCGCCCAGTCGACCAGGTGGCAGATCTTCCACGAATTCCGTTCATTCTGGGAACATGGGGAAGTTGATTTCGATACCAAGGCCCTGGTGCTTGATGCGAGCCAAAGTGAATTTGTCCAGGCATTTCGTATTTCCTTATCCCGGCTTCGAACGTTTCGTGTCATGCGTTCGCATGACCGCTTTCCGCAAGACCGGGTGCGTACTGGAACGAAAGAACTTCCGCTCGAGGCATTTCGTTCTGCTGAGGAACTGACCTCCAGCTATTTGGCAACGCTGCAATTCTTTTCCGCCGAACTGAAGGAAGTCGTACATGGGGCAAGCCTTGCGGAGTGGGTCCGTGCCTACCACGTGTTGAGGGAATTCTCCTGGACAATGCTGCGCGCAGGGACGAGCGAAGACCCAATGGGCTTGCTGGTAGAGCGGGATCCAGAGTTTTTTCAATCGCTCCTGATTGAGCAGGGCGGGATTGCGGAGCGCAGTGCGAAGGCCATGATCGGGCATCTGACATTCGGCCCGACGTCGAACGATCTGCTTGATTGTCCGCTGATTCCGCTCGGGAAGCGGCTGGTGCTGCTGCCGGCAATCACGGCCGTCATGGAGCCGGCGCATTCCCTCGAATCGATGCTGCATTCGATTCGTTGCGGGAAGAGCCATGAACTCAAATTCATCGGGCCCGGGTTGGAAACGAGTGTTCGCGCCAGCTTGAAGGAAGGGAGCGTACATGCACGCCAGATCCGCCATGGTAACTACGAGTGCGACATCGCATTCATTCTGGACGACGTACTATTTCTGTGCGAGTGCAAATGCAAATTTATTACCCCGGATTTCGCGTCCTATGCGAACCTGGAACATTCTCTCCGCAGCACAGCCGTGGAGCAGCACCAGCGGACCTGCGATTTCTTCGCCGGACATTTGAACGTGATTCGACACCGATTCGGAATGGCGCCCGAATGGGAACCGAAGTCCATCGAACGGATCATCATCACTTCCGCCAAGCTCGGGCGCCCAATCAGTGAGGACGGCTACTGGATCACGGACCACCACACCGTACACGCCTACTTTACCCGTCGGGCAGCAATCGTCAATGTGGGAGCGAAAGAGCGCTACAAGCTGCCCGACGATCGCCTGGAAGGGCCGGCAACGGCTGAAGGCTTTCTGGACTACCTGAAGGATCCGCAAGTAATCACCCTGCACCAGCGTTATCTTGCGGAGCGGCGCATTCCTCTGGAAATAGGAGGATTGCGCCTGTCATTCAACGATTGCGAAGCATACGGCGAGGTCCGATACATGTAACCGGCGGACCTGGCACCGCTACAGCTGCGCCAAGCCCGCGAATCAGCCGTTCGCCTGCAAGGCCGGATAGTCGGTATAGCCCTCCGCACCCGGTGCGTAGAACTTGTCCGGACGCGCCGGGTTCAGCGGGGCGCCGGTCTTCAGGCGCGCA
>Ga0308169_10005741_pt1 | contig 11166 bp, 14 predicted proteins | sample PhyBR1_2_FD_202139 | JGI IMG/M metagenome (GOLD analysis project Ga0308169, IMG submission 202139) | Phyllosphere microbial communities from UC Gill Tract Community Farm, Albany, California, United States - DLSLSB.R1 | ecosystem: Host-associated > Plants > Phyllosphere > Unclassified | place... | reverse complement strand
TGAGCAGACAGCCCCATTGTCGTCTCGTCCGAACTCGACTCGTTGCGGCGCCGACTGACGAGGCAGGAAGAGGAGCAAGCCGAGTTTCTCAGGAAGAAGGCGGAGCGAGAAGCCGCGGCCGAGGCCAAGACGGCCAAGAACCGGGCAAAGAGGCAGAAGCGCAAGGGAAAGAAGGGGGACGCTCCGGGAACGAATGGCGGGGCCGAGGCCGACGCGGACGAGGAGGGCGGGACGAAACGCAAGTTGGCGGGCGGTGGGGGCCTCGTCTTCCGGCGACCTGGCGAGGAGATCGGGGAGCACGACGAGGCGGAACATGGGCAGAACGGAGGCGACGCGTCTCTGGCGCAGGTCCCACATCAGGACAAGCCCGAGGCGCGGTCGATGGCGGTGGAGGAGCGGGAGATCATCATTCACGACGAGGACTAGATCCGAGATGAATGTTTCGCGTCATCTTGTCCCCGCATGACACATGAGCGCCCGCGCTGCGAGCAGCTCGCCTCACAGGGGTTCAAGCCTGGGCTTCGCGGCGTACGCTGCACACGCAGCAAGGATGCCCCGCATTATATGCATCTCGTGACCACATCACCGGGCCAGTCCACCGGCGCGAGCCCTACGCCGTCTCACCCGACTTCTTCTTGTTCTTCTTCCGCTTCTTCTTGCTACCACCGTCCGCAGCGTCTGCGCCCTCTTCCGCGGCCGCCTCTGGTCGACCTCGGTCTCCGACAGTGTCAACGACGGCCACATCCGCAGGGACCATCCCGCCTCCCTCCTCGATCGCCGCCTCCGCCGCCAACTTGGCCTTCATGCGCTGCTTCTTGCCCAACCTCTTCTTCGGCCCCTCGCCCGCCTTCGCTCCCCCGCCAGCGGATCCAGCACCGTTCAACTTCTGCGGCGCGCTCTCGCCCATTCCAGACGCACCGCCCTCCGCGTCCTCTCCCCACTTCCTCTTCTTGCCCATCCCGTCCGCGTTCGCGCCCGAGCCCTTGACGCGAGCCTTGTCTTTCCTGCTCGCCTCTGCGCCCTCTTCCTCACCCCATCTCCGCTGTCGGAGGGTCGACTTGAGCTCTCGGATCCGTTTGCCCAGCCCCATCCCGGCCCGACCGAAGCCGCCTCGGCGGTACGGAGCCAGGTGTCGCATCCCGGCCAATGCGTTCAGCTCGGCATCCGTGGCGAGGAGGATCTCCACCGGGGTGAGACCGAGATCGACCGGAGCGCTGCGCGTGTACTTGAAGCGTGTCTTGATATCGCCGATCTGGTCCTCAGCAAGATAGCCGATCAAGGCCGACAGGGACACTCACGACGTCCTCATGGTCGAGAGCCTTGTACTCATCGAGCGTCTGCTTGACCTTCTCGGCTCGTTCCGCCACCGACAACGAGGGATCCACCTCCACAGGCTTCTCCCTGCTCTTCTTGTCCTTCTTGTCCTTCTTGCTCTTCTTCTTGCGGGACTCCTCCTCCTCGTCCACGAAATCGGCGTCCTGCACGTCAGCTTCCTGCCCAACTCGACCCTGGCATACACGCACCATGTTGATAGGCCCATCCTCATCGTCGTCTTCGAACGGCACGTCCTCGTACTCGACCTCGCCCTCGTCGCCCGGGACATAGTCACCATAGCCTTCTCCATCCACATCATCGTAGTCCGCGTCGCCCATGTCGTCCCAAGCTGGCTTTTCGTCATCTTCCTGCAGATCAGCGATGAACCACCCAACTCCCTCCTTAGCACGCACCCTTGCGGCCGCCTCGCTCAGGATGGTCCCGACGACGCGCTCCCACTCCGCCTCGTCCCACTCTCCGTCCAACACCTTCTCCAGCGCCGTCCAGTCCAGGTCCTCGCCCAGCTCTTTCTTGAGCGCCGCGATCTGCGCCTCCATCTCCCTTCGCTTCTTGCCCTTCAGGCGACGGGTCTCCTCCTCGGCAGCGGCCTTCTCTGCTGCCTTGCGTTCGGCGCGAGCCTGCCGCTTTGTCTTCCGCGTGTCGTCGGCGCGTCGCACCAGGGAAGGGATGTCTCGAGGGTGCGCGGCGATGCTGGACGAGCCCCTTCCCGTCAGCCCACACCATAATGGGGGGTCATGCGATTACTCACGGCTCTTCGTAGCGGAAGTTGTACGCCGTCTCGAACTCTTCGGCCTTCTCGTCAAAGTCGTCCTCCTCCTCTAACGTTCCCCAAGGGTGAGACGCCTCGCCGTCGCCCTCCTCCTCGTCCTTCTCCACCGGCCCCACGACCTCCTCGTACGTCGGCACGTGCTTCTCCGATCGGTCGATCCAGCCGCGGTTCAGGATATAGCTTCGATTAGGGTCCACTTAAAGCCAAGGCCCCGGCTCCGTGACTCACTTCATCAAGAAATCGTCGTCGTTCTTGTCCTTTCGCTCCTTTCGCTCTCGGACGGCCTCTTCTTGCTCCGCCTTGGGCTTCTTGCTCTTCTTCTTCTTCTTCTTCTCCTTCTGAGCGGCATCGTCGGTCGCGACGGCCTCTTCCGCCTCATCCCCGCCGCTCCACGACGCTTGACCACCCATCCCCAGGATCTTCCTCACCTCTTCCTCTCCCCCGCCCACCTCGAGCAGGAACCGCCTATACTCTTCATCCTCCTTATCCTTGTCGTCCTCTTGCTTATCTCTCGCCTTCAACAGAAAGCCGTCCCCCTCGTCCTCGTCGTCCGAATCCGCCGCGAGCGACTTGAACGCGTTGAGCGCTCCCTCTCGCAACAAGCGCTGTTCCTGGACGTTGGTCAAGGGCAGGCCGTGGTCGACGTCTTCGTCTTCATCGATGTCTTGACCACGCTGCTCCAGCAGAGCGGCTCTGTGATGGTCCGCGAGCAAGAATGGCTGAGATCAGCCTCTTCCCACAGTGCCCCCGCACACTGGACGCACCTTTTCCGCGACGGCCCGCTGCAACGCCTTGACTCCCATGCTACCCGCTTTGGCCTCTGCCTCCTTGAGCGCCTCTTGCAGGACATTCTCTCCTGAATAGACTCCTTCCCGTCGCTTGATCTTGCCCAGCGTCTGTAAGATGGCCGCATCGAGCGCGGGGGTGAGCTCCTCGCCGAACTCGTCCTCGGACACGTCCTCGGACGAAGACGAGTAGGATGACTCGGAGTCGGACACCTCGTGGGCGATTTTCGACGAGCTCGCTGTAAGTCAGCGGACCGTCATCCTCGACTCGACCGTCCCGCGCTCCCCACCTTTCGCCATGGCGTCGATGTGATGGTGCTGTGATGGGATGCGATGAAGCCAAAGCATGTAGGCGGGATTTGAACTTTACAAGTCACGTGTGTTGCCCTCGAGCGGAGATGGCCGCCTGTGCGCCCAATCGGAAGATCGCGGATGGCTCCCCCCCTCCCCATTCCATGACCACGACGACCGACGAGATCTACGGAAATTTCAACCCACAACGCACTCATCTCACACGCTTCCATCTCCCGGGCTTCACCACGCTTCACCCTTTTCCCGCCGATCACAGCGCCGACAGGAGGGCTAGAGCGTAACCTTGTCGTCATGCTTTCCCGATCCGCCCGCGCTTCGGTGCTCCCCCGCCGGCGACACCTTTTCCTTCAACCCGCTACACTACCTGCCTCCCGTCCGCTTTCGCACACGACCATCCGCCGGAAACCGCAGACGGCATGGGCGGAAGCGACGGAATCGGCGCACTCGGTCCTCACGCCCCCGCCGTCGTCCCTGCCCACGTCCGCGTACGACCCCCTCGGCGCAATCTACTCTGAGATCGGCAACCTCAAATCCAGCCTGTTCAACCTCCTCGGCTCCTCACATCCCTCCCTCGACACCGTCGCAAAGTACTACTTCCAAGCCGAGGGGAAGCACCTCCGGCCACTGCTCGTGCTGCTCATGGCGCAGGCGACGAACGGCCTCGCCGGCCAGGGGTGGGAGGCGGCGCGCCTCGAGGCGGCCGCGCGGAACGTAGACGACGCATTGACGAGTCGCGGCGGGGTGCTGAACGACTGGAACCCGGAGCAGATGGGACGGGAGGGTGCCGGGTCCATGACGTTCGCCGACCCGTTCTCAATACCCTCGACACCCTCATACACCCCTCCGCCCGTCCCGCCCACACTGACCACCCTCGACAGCTTGCGGACGAACGATGGCGAGCCGGAGATCCTGCCGACGCAACGGCGCCTGGCGAGCATAACGGAGATGATCCACGTCGCGTCGCTGTTGCACGACGATGTCATCGACGAGTCGGCATTGCGGCGGGGCGAGCCCTCGGCGCCCAACGCGTTCGGCAACAAGATGTCGATCCTGTCGGGCGACTTCCTGCTGGGCCGGGCCTCGGTCGCCCTCGCACGGCTGGGTTCGAGAGAGGTGGTGGAGCTGCTGGCGACGGTGATCGCCAACCTGGTCGAGGGGGAGGTCTTGCAGCTGCGGGCGACGTCGGAACCGGAACAGGCACCGACGCCAAAGGGCTTCGAGGAGTACATGCGGAAGACGTACCTGAAGACGGCGAGCCTGATGGCCAAGTCGGCGCGAGCGGCCGTCATCCTCGGCGGATGCGGCGGGGAGGTGGGCAACGCTGGCGAATGGGTCAAGGACGTTGCGTACGGTTACGGCCGGAATCTGGGCATCGCTTTCCAGGTGCGTCGTGTTTGGCGCAAGGCATTCATGTTACAAATCGGGCTGACCAGCAGCTCATCGACGATGCGCTGGACTACCTGCCCACGCCTGAATCGCTCGGCAAACCGGGATTCGGCGCGGACCTCTCGCTCGGGCTCGCCACGGCGCCGGCGCTGTTCGCGTGGCAGAAACACCCCGAACTCGGCCCGCTGATATTACGCAAGTTCACGCAACCGGGAGATGTCGAGACCGCGCGGGATATCGTCGGGAAGAGCGACGGCGTGCAGCGGACGGTCGAGCTCGCCCGCCAGTTCGCCGGATCGGCGAGGGAGCTCATCGAGCGGTTACCGGACAGCCCGGCGCGCGAGGCGCTGGTGGGACTGACGGTGAAGGTGGTGGAGCGCGTCAAGTAGGCGAGGGCGGGCCTGGACAGGACAGGACAGGACGAGACGGAGAAGCCGAGCGCGGCTCGACGAGACGTCGTTAGGGTGGGAGGAGCCGGTACTGGCTGACGCAACGCGATGCGGCGCCGATCGCGGCTCGCAGCATGTACATGTACTCCATACGGACATATCTAGACCGCCATCCGGGGCGAGGTAGAGCAGCATCTCTCAGCATGACTTGGATGCAATTCACCGCACGACGGCCTTGCGGCGACGCAGCAGCTCCTCCAGCCCGTGTCCGACACGGTCGCGATGTGACATGTTCAGCATCGAGCTCGGTGCCGCGTTTGTTAAGAATGGGTGCAGCTGTCGATGACGTTGCGAGCAGCACCGTAGCGCCAACAGTCCCGCAAGCGAACTGAGCTTGGGGGCACATCCGACCCCCGCTCCCGTCTTGATCAGAGCGGGATCCTGTCAGCTGAGAGATTCAGATGACATGCATGCGAACAACCAGGATCGCAGCTATCGATAAAGAGGCAGGGTGTGACCAGCAAACACCTGCTAAGGAAATCACCAGCAATCCCAGGCTCCGCTCGCCCCGCCGGTGGGTCGGCCGTTTTACGCCAGGACAGCAAGAGACCAGTCTTTGAACCAGGCGCTTTGGTCGGTCGGGCTCGCCCACGAGTCGTCGCTTCCGCCCTGGATGTTAGCAACGGGACAAAGCATTGCTTGTTTGGGCCACTCACGAAGAACGTCTGGGCCATGATACCGTAGATCTTGGTGTCGGCATTAACCCGGATGGTGAGGTCCGTCAGGCTGATGACCGAGTTGCCGTTGACGAACAGCTCTTGCTCGCCGTTGGCGACGCCTTCGTCGTTGAGCTTGAGCCTGATCGCAACGGTGGTCCACTGTCCGGTGGGGAAGGTGAACGCGCCCCGACCGATGGACTCGCCGTACTGGGCGTCGCAGAGCGAGAACGGCGGGTAGTTGCAGTAGTTCGAGTTCGAGTACGCCGCGGACGGGAGGTAGTTGTAGATCTCCCCGGCACCGTCCTTTCGCCACATCAGCCGGGCGGAGAAGCACTCGTCTCGTCCGTCCTGTCGGCCGCCAGAGCACGACTTGGCCGTGTCGAGCGACGTTCCTCCGTACAACCCGGGAAGCTTGCCTCCCTTGACGAACTGGAAGCCGTCTTGGAAGAAGACCGAGTACGAGAACATGACTTCCTTGGCGCCGTCGACGATGACGTCGTCATGCGCGCCCGCAGAATAGAAAGAGTAGCCGTGTCCCGCAGCCGAGAGCTTGACTGTGTTGGCGGGGTAGTTGGCAACGAGGGCGTTGGATCCGTCTGGGGCTTGGCCGGCCGAGGGGAGTTTACCGGCGGTCAGTGGTTTGAGAGCGCCATCGAATGACAAAGAGCCAGCTTCGTCGACGACGGTGGACCAATCGGCAGAGCCTTTACCCCTCGGGAAGACAAAGGCCATCAGGCCCTGGAGACCGCTGGAGCCGCTGTCAGAGGTAGCAGACGACGACGCAGCAGCGGCTGAGGAGTAGGTGGAGGACGGTTCGTAAGCGGACGATGAGACGGCCGACGCGGTCGTGGCGGCTGGTACGCCATGGGTCGAGTCGTCCCATACGATGGACGTGCTTGTGGGCTCGGCGGCAGGCGACGACGCGCTCGGGGGGTTTGCGCTGAGGTCGCCGCCGATGGAGCTGGCAGAGGCGCTGGCGCTAGCCGCGGCCGAGCTGACAGACGATGAGGACGGCTTGACCGCGCAAGACCTCTTCCTCCTGCGTACGAGCTTCTTCCCATCCCGCTTGAACCCGGCAGCGCCCGTGATCGAGTCCGAGTCCTTGGGCGGGAGCCCAAAGTGTGCTTTGGGGTATGATCGCTCTTCAACGTCGCCGCCGTCACGCTTGAACCCGGCGACGCCGCTCAGGTCGGACGATGCGGGAGCGATGCCAAAGTGGGCTTTGGGGTAAGACCGCTCGACGGGCGTGTCGACCCGGACGGTGTGCGCGTGGTGGCCCCGCGCAGCGTGGCGAGGGATGGTGTGACCCAGGGCGGGCGCGAGGAACGGCAGCGCGAGGAGGATCGGCGTGTACATTGTGTGGATGTGGGTGGGGGTGATAATGGCGGGTGGATCGAGGGGGTTTCGAATCGAGCGCTCGTCACACGATCAACGTGGGAAGCGGAGGGGATGGATCAACGCGAGATCTGGAGTGTCTCGAGGGGTGGTCTCACAAGCGACCAAGTCTGCGACGCGAGTCGAGTGATCGACGCGTGATGAGGCGGACGGAGGGAGGCTCGACTTGATCTGAAAGAACGTGGTGTACGATGTGTGTGCTACCTGAGCGACAAACAGACGTATACGGTCGAGGATGAGAGATTGATGGGAGGGAGGGTGATGCAAGACGAAGAGAGAGGGTATAAGAGGGATGATGGGACAAGGATTGGAGATGAAAAGGCTTCCTTTGACACGGGTGGACGATCCGTGCGTGGTAATGATGCCTGGGCCACCCATCAAGCGAGTTTGACCCTGAATCCGGCCCACAAAGATGGCTGGCACATCAACCGCCAATACCTCCCTTTCCATGCATCTAGTCACAGCAACAATGCCCATCATACACTGGCCACGTGAGCATGAGCCTCGCCCCGACGTACACCGCGTGCATAGGCTCCTTGGACCGATCCCGATGCATGCCGTTCTTTCATGGGTTGCTACCTGTCCGAGGGATGTCCCGTGGTCGAGCGAAGAAAAGTCAAACGCGTCCCACGCCTGATGATTCAGGGAGCCAGCCAGGAACGAACGCTGCATAATAAGCTCGTCGTTCCAGAAGCACCCAACCTGAAACGCGTTTGGGGGTCGATACGGCGAGTGAGGTTGTTCTCGACCTGGCTCATCATAAGCCATGGCCGTATCAAAGATTCGCCCGCGCCGACCCGGACCGAGAGACTGTGACTGGACACGACCCCTTTTCCCGTGGTCATCGGACCTCGGTTTGCTTCAAGGCCATCGCGTCGCAAGCAAAGGCAAATCAGACGTCACAAGGAAGCCCACCTGTCCAAGTCGTCCCCGGCGACTCGTGCTCTTGACTTATCTCGCCCACCTCTCGGCGACCGAGACCGGATCACCCTGCTGGGAACGTCTCGCTCATTTCAAGGCTTCCTTTTCCTACCTCGCGACGGCCAGGCTCCACCCTTGATCGAGCCGGACAGGCGTCAGCGCAAATATGCGCCGCGCCCCCTCCCTGTTGCGGGATCGAGCTTTGCCTTTCAGTACTCAACTATTACGCTTCGCACCTGTCTCTGAGCGTGTCGAGCTCCTGCCTACAGCATCTACCGTCCATCATGCAGTCCCAGGACTCAATTCATCCATCACCAGACCCGTCCGATCCACCGCAAGATCCTCATGCGCCTTCAGACCCGACGACGTCACAGGCATCACCCAGGAGCACCATCGCTCCGTACAGCCCGTTCAGCTCCGCACAAGTGCGCTCGCCTTCGACAAAGATCACAATACAAGCCCCGCTGACCCGCCATTTCAGAGGCACACGACTTGCGGCCCCGACCCTCATCAAATTGAACGACGGAAAGCCTGCGTACATGTCCGTGGCCTTGGTCGAGGTCGCGCCAGAAGGGGAAGGGATCCACGAGGAGGGTAGATTGACGTTGGAGCTCTCGACGCGACTCGAGGTCGGCACCTTGGCGAAATTCTCGGCGTCTGAAACGTTGCGCGGGGTTCTCCGTCAGGCAGACATCGATCATTTCGCAGAGCAAGTGAATAAACAGACGACTGGTTCGATGATCCTTGAATTCCAGAAGACTGAGGAAGAGCCGTCTGCTTATGAGTCACTATACCCTGAGCCCAGGCAGCAGTACAGATCTCTTTGGGCCGATTGGAAATATAGTCAATGCGAACGGGCACTGTCCACCATTGGACTTTTCATCAGACTCCGCCCTCGGACAGATGACGACACGAGGCGGTTCGCAGCAGGCAACACGTCGTATGAGGCCTGTACGTGCTGCGACATTGACTCAGGACCACGCCCTGCGCGAGAATGTCAGACGCACTGGTCCCAGCTACAGAACCACCAGCAACTTGCGGAGATTTCTGCAGGCCACTCCACGACACGACGGAGCGGCTCCCATGTAGGGCAAGGTACCTTCCACGGAGGTGGCGCTGCGGAGCTCTCCATGGGGTATGTCGGATACCCCGCGACGGGCATCTTCGAAGTGCCGGCACAACTTATTCTTCCATCGATGGGAGACATTCGAGGCCCATCCGGTCCTGGTGGGTCGTACCAGCCACACGAATCGCAAGTCATGTCCCCGTCGGCGGGCCCTTACGGAACGGGGTGCGCTCCGCCACCTGCGTCCACGAGTTTCTCACAGGTGGGGAACATCGAGCTGCAGCCCTACCAGATCTTTGGAGAGCCCTTTCTTCATGAGGGCCAGGTCGGAAGCTGGGCGACGGGCACAGGGACATATCTCAGTCATCCGCTGCCGGCGCAGTCTTTCATCCACCAGGGGAGCGGGACTGTGCAGATTCCTTGGACCCCGGATGCTGCTCATCAAGACTACGGCAACCCGGCAAGTCAGTCGACGGGTCTTGATCCCTGGGCGATGAGCGGTTTTCCGGTTCAACAGATGTTGAGCCGGTCGGGAACGGGGAGCTTTCAACGCAACTCAGTTGCTCCCGACTATCCCTTACAATACTTCCATCCAGGGGGCCCGATGATGGGAGGGCTCGATACCGCAGGTCTTCGCGCCCTCCCGTCACCACTGAATGACAAAACGACCCGCCTGCCGCAGTCCGTCGCCACAATGCACTCCGCGGCCGTCGGGCCCACTTCAACCGCGACTGCTGGGCGTGGCCACAGACAGAGGAGACCAAGAAGTGCATACGAGTCGCGTCGTCCCCTCGGCCAGCACAACCACGAGCACTCGCTCCTCGTCCGACACGAGATGCTGGAACCACCGCCCAGGCAGTCCCAGCAGACTCGCTGGGTGAGGGGGCTGATCGACCTCCTGAGTTTGGAGCGAGCGTGAGCAGGGGTGAGGCCGAGTCTTTCCCCTCTCCGCCGGAGGATCAGTGATACTATTTTGGGGCGAAGGTATCAGCGCCGAGAATGAGTGTTGCAACCACGACAGAAGGTAAGACCCCTCCCAGCTGTCACCCCAACCTCTCCTGTCCCACTTGTTCTTAACACAAGCCCTATGCCATCGTCCTCCCCGGATTATTGCGCCTCAAGTCCCTAAGGAGATCTTTCCTCTCTCCGGCACCCGGCATCGAGGAAGACTCGAGTTTACATGTGCGCCAGACAGAGAGAAGCATAGAGGCATCCCTAAGGCAAATCGTTGAAACGACCTCACTCATAGCTGCAGATCCCACATCGGGATCGGGTTTGCTGCAGTGACATCGTGGTACCCAAGTCAGGCCCATGCCATCCGTCCAAACGAAGCCAAGGTAAGAATCATGTGCATGCAGTCTTTGGTCAACGGGGGAGTGTGGCAGGAGCTCTCATGAGGCCGTTTGAAGCGGGACGATGGCGGACAAGGGCGGTGAGCGCGATAGATGGCTCAAGGGATTCTTCAGTAGCTCTGAAATTGGTCGGACGCGGTAGTCACTCAGCGAGAGAGGCCTGCACAGTCAAACGGGTCATGTCTGATCATCAACGCCGTGTGCCACGCGGACCAAAAGACCGCTATACAAGCCCGAAGCGTTGTCTCCACCTTTTGTTAAAGAGCCCTTGTGTGCCCATGCTCAAACGCGATGTCTTTCGATGACCTTCCACGGTGTGGAATGAAAGGGCAAGTTATAAGAGAACACACCGACCGCCCTTGACCGAGTAACGCCCCCACCCACGATTTGCATCGTTTCCCCATTTGCCACCCACCCGCGCCGCTTTCACAATCGCCGCCACTGCCCACCCATGAACCCGAACATGAGCAGCTCTGAACCAAAATCCTCCTCTTCTACGGCGGCCACACACATTCATGCTTCGAATCCGAAGGAACTTCTTTTCAGTGCCGTGTGGCCTCTATATAACATCTTTCCGGGAAACTCCCCCCTCCCGATCCAACGTACAGCGACGATGGCTGAGTTGTGGGCCGGCCGGCAGGTGCACCACCGTGCGCTCTGGAATGCCGAGGATGCGAGTGACCGGGAAAACCACGGCGACCGGATCTTGGATTTCACTACACACATCCGGGTGTTGC
>Ga0308169_10005740_pt1 | contig 11168 bp, 14 predicted proteins | sample PhyBR1_2_FD_202139 | JGI IMG/M metagenome (GOLD analysis project Ga0308169, IMG submission 202139) | Phyllosphere microbial communities from UC Gill Tract Community Farm, Albany, California, United States - DLSLSB.R1 | ecosystem: Host-associated > Plants > Phyllosphere > Unclassified | place... | reverse complement strand
TAGTGTTATATGTCGCTCTCTCTTTCGGTTTCTCTTTGGCTGTCAACATTCAAATCTTTGCTGGAGTTTCTGGAGGTGTTTTCAACCCTGCGATCAGTTTCGGATTAGCTTTGATCGGCGCTCACACTCCCGTACGAGCTATCATCCTTACTACTGGTGAGCGCTATTCAGTCCCGTCTCTACAACTCAAGTTCGCCCGTTGACAGGGTCGATTCTTTGGAAAAAACAGCACAAGTTCTCGGAAGTATCGCTGGTGCAGCTATTACCTCTGCTCTTCTCCCTGGGTGAGCACACACTCCTTCTATACGAGAGATTGGCGGATGAGCTGACAAGACTCGAAACGATTCAGTCCTCTCAACGTTCGTACAACACTCGTCGCCGGTACTTCAGTCGTTCGAGGTCTTTTCATCGAGATGTGAGTCCCGCTTCTTCTTGGTACCCATAGTTCAGTACTGACTCGCCTTCTTCGACAGGTTCCTCACCGCGATTCTCATGTTGACTGTGTAAGCTTTCTTTTGTGCGATTCGCACGCATTTCGCGGTAACTAACAAATTGCTCTTGCATGTAGTCTGGTCCTGACGGTCGAGCAATCCGCTATTGGAGCCAAGAGTGCTGGGGCATCCGTCGCTCCGGTAGCTATTGGCCTGGCACTCTTCCTTGCGGAGTTAGTCGGAGTCTTCTACGTAAGCTCAAAACGCATCGTCTCTCCTCTCCCCTCCTTTGCCTCCGGACGGGCTGACACCCTTGCCTTGCATAGACTGGAGGATCGCTCAACCCTGCGCGTTCAATCGGACCTGATATCGTCATTGGTACTTTCGATTTCTATCACTGGATCTACTGGCTCGGTCCTGCTATGGGTCAGTTTCCCCTCATCTTCACACCAAAGATTCGAGATTGACAAGATCCTCTTCGAGTCACGCAGGTGCAGCGCTTGCCGTCGTCTTCTGGAAAGGTATTCAATGGATTCACTTCGAGTTGGGACCTCGAACAGGAGTGAGTTCTTTTACTTGCCCTGAATACGCCGGACGCTTCACTGACGCCGTTGAACGTTAATGTGTAGGGTACCCCCGACGCCTCGAAAATGCTCCTCGAGAACCCCGACGAGAAGGAGCACGCTGGAGGCGACCTCAACGGTCAAGGCTCGACTCCAAATGACGGTAACGGTCTCGAGCGCGTTACGAGTGATACTGCTTCGATCTCTTCAGTCATCATGGACCCGCAACCTGTCGACCGAATGTCGCAGCTGGAACAATCGAACCATCGCATCGAAACTATGTTGCAAAACCTCATGAACGGTGGTGGATCCCCTCTCAGTACGATCGGATCTTCGACTGCTCCAGGAAGCATCACGAGTCCGAATCACAGGAAGTTCTCTACGGAACAAACTCTTCATGAGGATAGTCTTCACGGACAAGACCATGTTCAACCCGTTACTAGCAGAGGTAGTCAATACTCGTCTCACCAGCAAATGTTCGGACACAACTAAGTCTCCCTCTCATCAAAGCATCCCTTCCTCTTCCAACACTGCATAACTACCTTCATCACCCAAATTTCGAATGTTCATACCTCGCAAACCTCGACCCTCCCTCTCCCTCTCGCTTCTGAACATAAAACTCTTATCTAACGTATATATACACTACCACCTACCCTAATTCACTCCCTTCTACCATACCTGTATCCACTCCTTTTTCTTTTAGCCTTTTTTTTCTTTTCGAGTTCTTGCAAAGGAAACCCAATTTGTTCGACTCTCCTTTCCCCAGAAGATCCGAGAGGCACGAGACAACTGCGAATGCACTGAATGGATATTGTTACAGTCTATTCTTGTGGTCGTCGTCGCTACGAGATTCTTCTGCGAATACTTATCTTCGTCTCGAATTCTACTTTCGTTTCTTCCCCTTCCCACCTCCTCCAGTCCTTGTTCCGGTGGACGATGCAGACGTTGAAGCTTGAATCTTTGCGGGTGCTAGTACTGGAGGTCCGGGTTCTACTTCTTGATCCATACTAGTCGCTGAGCCGGAGAGGAATTTCGAAAAACTTGATGAATCGAAAGATTGAAGTGACTACGATCAATCCCAACCTCTATCAGTACGTTCCGCGGGTCGATGGAGAGAGAGACTGAAGCGTACAGCCATATTCTTATGCATTTCCTTCTGACTCTGTTGAACTTCCCTCAAAGTTTCTGGATCCAAGTTCTCCATCAATTTAGGGATCGCGACGACCATGATCAACCCAAGACCGATCAACCAGATCAAAGGGTTCGATTTGAGCATATTGATGAGCGACATTGATGGGGGTGGTAAATCATCTAGAGGGAATTCTTGAATGGGTCGAATCACTTAGCAAACCACCCTAACCGCGTCAGCTCACGGTAGGAGGAAAAGGGAAGGAAGGAGATGGAAAAGGGCATTACAGAGTGGGTGTGGTAACCAACTACCAGGATACATTCTCATGAACCTCTCATCGAATAATCCAGTTTGAATCCCTTCCGCCTCACTAACTCTGACGAAATAAGATTGAAACTCGTACTTCCTACTCTCTATTCTCAATACGTAATCCCCGTTTGGAACTGGTTTGGTGAATTTGAAATGGTAGGGATCCGAGGAGGAGGGAGGGGAGGAAGTGGATCCGTAGATTTTGGCGAGTTGAGTGTAACCAGATTTACCACCGAGTGTTATTTGGGCGGTGAGGTCAAGGGGAGAGGTGTGGTTGGATAGGAGGAGCTGTCCTCGGATCTGGGGAGTGGAAGAAGGGGAGAAAGCGAGAGAGAGGGGAGACACAAGAAGGACGAGGAGGGGAATCAATCGACTATAGAATGGAACATGGATCAGTATTCTAGTTCCTGCGAGTAGATCAGAACTAGCTTACCTGATCATCTCGTTGAATGAAGTGAATGGGGAGAGACTGACTTGTTGATCAATTTCAACGACGAACAAACGAATCTTACAACCGACACTCGACTCTCGATTCAGCCCGGCTCAAGTTAGGCTACAATCAAAGAGTGGATATGAGTGCAACAGGTCAGCTCTCTCCCCTCCCTCCCTCTCTCTCGCTGATTTAAACTGATTCCCCTTTTCCCATCTCGCTTCGTCGCAGCACCTCATCCTCCTGCATCACAAACAGGTCAAGCACCTACCACCCTCCCCATCTCCTCTACTCAAGAACAACTACAACATGTGAAAGATGCATCCCTCGTTCGTTTTCCCCTCTCTCTCTCCGTCTCCCCACTTTTCCCAGACTGAACCCCTCCCTTCTATCACAGGGCGCAACTGTTCATTCCTTCGATCCCTCAGCGACTCCTCAAGAGAAAGCTTCTCAAATCTCGAATGGACCTGCGAGTGCGAACCGAATGGATATGTCTGGAATTCCTTCATTGCGAGGTCCAGAACTGAGGGAATTCAAAGAGAAGGGTGGGGAAGGGTTGACGAGTGATATTGGAACGTCGGGGGAACGCATCGAGGTTACTACTGGATTGGATGGGGTTGAGAGGGCGAACAAGGAGGAAGGGGAGAAGGTTGGTGAGGTTGAGAGAGCTAGACAGAGTAGGATCGACGAGGGAAGGTTGAACGAGGAGGATGGGACGGAGAATCCTCCAGGAGCTATGCCGAAGAAGGAAGCGGAACCGAATATGATCAGAGAAAGTGCGTCGAACGAGATTCTTTCCATCAGATCACTCACAGAGCACTGATTGCGAGTGTCTCTTTCTCCACAGTTCCTTCATGGTTCCAGATTGGATGGACAGGTCAAGATCGAAGTTTGTTCTTGTCACCAGAAGAGAAAACGAATAGAGCAATCCTAGAAGATTTCGTCTCCGATGCTTACTATGGTCAATGGTAAGTCTCTCCTTCGTTCCTCCTTTACCCTCACTCACTCCTTTCAACGTGTAGGTATCATAATGCGGGTATCATGGTTTTCTGCGTCGTCTCAACTCACTTCATTACGCTGTTCGGAGGGGGTTGGGGTTGGTTGATTGTCATCCTCGCGGTTTGTGCGACTTATTATCAGACGAGTGTCAGGAGGGTCAGGAGGAATACTAGGGACGATATGGCGAGAGAGGTGGCGAAGAAAGGTTTGAAAACGGACGTCGAATCTGCTACTTGGATTAATTTGTTCCGTGAGTCGACAGTACTTCATCGCGCTAGACTCAAACTGACTCCCGCCTACACACAGTCACAAGGTTCTGGATACTCTACGAGCCTGTGCTGTCGAAGACGATCGTGAGTCAAGCTCAGCTCGACTTCCATACTTTCAACTTTTTCTTTCTTCGAAAAACGAGCTTTTCGGACCCTCCTTCTCGAACACCACTGATCAATCCGCATTATTCGACATCCTCGTCTTTAGGTAGCATCAGTCGATCAAGTCTTATCAGTCTCGACTCCAGCTTTCCTCGATTCCGTACGACCATTTCCTCATTTCAGCTTATTTGGGAGGAGAAGCTGAGATAGTTGAAAGTTGATACAGATTCGTATGACGACCTTCACACTCGGAACGAAGCCTCCTCGACTTGACCACGTTCGAACCTTCCCCGATACCGAAGATGGTGCGTCGTCGCCGTTTCTCTCCTCTTTTCCTCGACCTGTTCGCTGATCTCTCACGCCTGAACGAACAGACATCGTCTTGATGGAGATGAAGCTCTCCTTCGTACCGAACGACGTTCTCGACATGACCCACGCCCAAGCTGCTCGAAAAGTCAACCCGAAAATCGTCTTGAATGTTCGATTCGGAGTTGGACCTGCGAAAGTTGGAAAAGATATTGTCGTCGAAGATCTTATGTTCACTGGAGTTATGAGAATCAAGTTGAAGTTGGTGAGCAATTTCCCTCACAGTAAGTTCACCTCTCTTTGTCAACGATTCCTTCAAGAGAGAGAACTGACGAGTTTGAGGGTGATTGATTAGTTCAAACTGTTGATCTATCCTTCATGCAGCCACCCGACTTTGATTTCGTCCTGAAACCCGTCGGATTCGACTTATCGCTCATTCCAGGTTTGACACCATTCATCACTTCGACTGTTCACTCAATCCTCGGTCCAATGATGTACGATCCAAACTCGTTCACTCTCAACCTCGAACAACTCCTTTCGGGCGCTCCACTCGATACTGCGATTGGTGTTCTAGCGGTTACGGTTCACAATGGAAGGGGAATCAAGGGAACGAAAATGGGAGGTGGAAATCCAGACCCTTATATCAGTTTCGCGATCAATGGAAGAGCTGAATTGGCTAGGACTTCAACTTGTCATTCTACGTGAGCATTCCCTCTTTCTTGCTCTTCTTCGATTCCATCCTTGAACCTGTCAGCTGAATCTCAACGCTCGTCCTTGTCCAGTGCCGCACCTCGATGGAAGAATGAAACCAAGTACATTTTACTCAACAACTTGAACGAATCCTTGACCATGACCGTCTTTGACGAGAACTCGAACCGATCCGATTCCAACTGCGGTATCGCATCTTTCGATCTCAAGACTTTGGAGGAGGACGCCGAACAGACGGATGTGAGTGGAGAGGTACAGCTCGAAGGGAAGTCGAGGGGAAGGATCAGATTCGACGCTGTCTTCTCTCCGGTTCTGACCGCGAAGAAATTGCCGGATGGAACTGTTGAACCCGTTCCAGAAACTAGTAAGCATTCGAGACGCTCGTATCCTCAATCAGTTGGAATTGATGCTGATGCGGTTCTGGTATCCTTGCAGTCTCTGGAGTTGTTCGACTCGTCGTTCACGCTGGAAAGGATCTCGATGCGAGAGGTCGGGCGATCAATCCCTTCTTCAAAGTCACTCTCAACAACCGACCTATTCATCGCTCTCAAACTCTCAAACGTACCCCGAACCCGATCTGGGAACGTCCTACCGAATTCCTCGTCACCGCGAAACCCAACGCTGTAATCGGTATCGAAGTCATGGATGACAATTCGATCCTCTCGGACAGTCACTTGGGAATGGTCAAGATTCGATTAGAGGACATCATCGAATCGAACAAGAAAGGAAACGATTGGTTCCCGTTGAGTAACGCTCGGAGTGGGAAAGTGAGGTTGACGGCAGAATGGAAACCCGTCGTTATGCCTGGTGCTATCAACGGTGCCGCTCTCTACACTCCACCAATCGGAGTCGTCAGGTTCTTGTTCAAGAGGAGTGTAGGATTGAGGAACGTCGAGATCAAAGGAAAGAGTGATCCGTATGTTAGGGTACTTTATCACGGCGTCGTTGTTGCACGAACCGTCGTTCACGATAACAACCTCAATCCCGAATATGACGAGTGAGTCATGACCGTCCTCCTTCAGCCTCCGAACGTAGCGTCAATGCTGATGGTAGATGATTTCTCAGAATCGTTTACGTCGAGGTTCACTCAACTCGAGACGTCTTCCCTATCGAAGTCATGGATTACCAATCGAACACGAAGGATCGATCACTCGGAAACATCCTCTTCCCAGTCGCTCCACTCATCTCGGAAGGTCCTGACAAAGTAACGAAACCTTGGATCGGAACTGGCAAAGTTTCGAAGAATGAACAACTCAAATCGGATTGGAAGAAACCCGTCAAAGGTAAGCTCATACTAGAGGGACTCTTCGCTTCTCGCTCTTCTGCAAAACGCTAAGCCCATTGAGTGACCATTAGGCAGCATCGAATTTGAAGCCGAGTTCTTCCCTTGCGCTAACCTCAAAGACGTATCGTTCAAGATCCCCGATGATACTGCATCTCGTATCACCGAAGAAGGAGACAAAGCTGGTTCTATCGCCGAAACCGCTAGTATCGACGAATCTTTCGTTTCACCCGCTACTTCTCCCGTCGGAATCGTTCATCCTCCTTCGGCTACTACGAACGGAAGTGCCAGTACAACCGCTTCTGCTACTCCCAAGACAAACGGAGCTGGATCGGCGGGTCTATCGAGAGTTGGATCGGTCATGGGCAAGGAGAAACCAGCGAGAGAAGGAATCACAATGTCGAAACAGGAATTGCTGAGATCTCAAACTGGTGTACTCGCTTTCCAAGTGAGCTTCGATTCTTCCTTTTGAGCTGCTTCGACATCGTGCTCAACATCCCGCTGTTCTAGGTCATTTCTGGTCAACTCCCGAAGAGAGGATGTCGGCTCGAGGTGTTGTTCGACGATGGATATTGGCCAGCTTACTCGACGGAACCTTCTCGTTCTGCTCACACTACTTGGGATGAGATCGGAGAGATCGTTATCCGTGAACTTGATTTCAGGTGAGCTCCCCTTCTTGCCCCTCTTCCCGTTCATCCACTCAAACGCTTCCCGTGCAATAGTCAAATCACTTTCCAGCTCAATACTGCCGAAAAAGAAACTCGAGAAGATGTCATCGCTCAAGCAACTGTCGATTTACCTACTTTCCTCGAAGATTCGCTCGACAAGGTCGCTACTATCGTTCTTGAACCTATCGAACACGGTCACTCTCGAAGTACGATCACTATCATGGCCAAGTACATTCCTATTGATATGCAGATCCTCCCTCGAGAGAGTATCAAGAGTGAGTTCCGTTTGACTTTCCTCTCGCTTCGATTATTGAGCTGACTCGTTCGTTTGTATCACTAGATGCTGGTATTCTTTCTGTACGACTACAAGGGGCTCAAAATCTTCCTTCTGCTGATCGAAACGGGAAATCTGATCCTTACGCATTGTTCGAACTCAACGGGAACAAGGTGTTCAAGTCTCAAGTCAAGAAGAAGACGCTCGCACCGGAATGGAACGAGAACTTTGAGTGTCCGGTGATTAGACGAGATAATGCGGAATTGATGCTCGAGGTTTGGGATTGGGATAGACTTGGTGCGTTCGAATTACTTTGCATCCCTCGATTGACGAATGCTGACTTGCTTCGGATCGAACAGGTGGAGACGACGAACTCGGACGAGCTCTGATCGATCTCAATCAATTGAGCGATGAGAATGGAAAACTTGTGACTTCTCCCGTGAACCTCACTGTCGAATTGAAAGACTTCAAGACTTCGAAACCTGCCGGTACCGCCAAATTGAGCATGTTCTTCCGACCTGAATTCGTTCGTACTCCTCGTCGTTCGACTGGAACTGTCACTGGCGCGATCGGTCGAATCGGAACTACGATTGGAGGAGGAGCTCTCGCCGTCGGAGGAGGAGTCATAGGAGCTGGAGGAGCGATTGGGAAAGCAGGAATTCATGGAGTTGGAACTGTTGGAAAGGTTGGTTATCAAGGGGTAGGTGTTGTCGGAAAAGCTGGCGTACATACCGTGGGAAACGTTGGGAAATTCGGTATCAAAGGCGTGACAGGAATCGGAAAAGGAGTGGGAACGGTTGGGAAAGGAGTGTATGGTGGAGCTCGTCGATTAACCGGTCACGCAAGAACCAAAAGCGGAGATGTGGTTCCTATCGCACTCGACGACGAAGGTCGACCTATCCTCGACGCCTCTGGAAGTCCCCTCATCGTCGATGGAGCAGGAAACGTTATCGGTAGTGGAGAAAGCCTCGAACCTCTCGTCGAAGGTGTATCAATCGGAGGCGGAGGAGCAGGAAACGGTCTAGGAGAAGGAAGAGAAGGAACACTTCGAATTCAAGTTGGATCATTGACTGGATGTGGTGAAGAAGGAGAGAAGAAGGCGGTTCAGATCAAGTTGAATGGTGGTAAAACGATTCTCGAAACTCACTCACACAAAGGTGATGCCTCGGGAGCAATCACTTTCAACGACTCAGCAGTCGTCAAATCAAATGGAGAACAACTAGATCTCGATATCTCTGTCATGTACGTCTCGTCTTCATTTCAGCACTTTGAATTTCCTCTTGCTGACCTGCTGTTCGATTGTTACAGTCACAAGAAACGATTTGGTAGCGATGAAGCACTCGGCACAGCACAAGTCTCTGCTCTCGACTACGTCAACGCTCTCTCACCCGAACAAACCCTGAACCTCCCCATCTCTGGTGCAATTCCTGGTTCTCTCGAACTAGTATTATCTGTGCGTTTCCCTTTTTCAACTTCAAAAGCTTTTCGTAACTCATCCCAATCGACTTGCATAGTTCCACGCTCTTCCGAACGTACCAGGAGGAGGCTCAGTGTCCGAGTACGATGCTCGATCCCTCGCTGGTTCAGTAGGACCCGGAGGAGGAGGCTCCATGATTGGCTCTCCTTCGCCGAAACAACGTTCTCGCTTCTCAAGTGGTCGATTCGGTAGATCTCACAAAGAGAAGGAAACTACTCCTCAACTCGAATAAGCTCTGAACTCCTCTGCTTTCATATCTCGCTTCTCGTTTTACCCCCTTCTTTGCCTGTGTTCCGTACCGTTACCCATTTGATCGTTCTCCTTCACTCATTTTGCTGTACATAGTGAACAGACCAAAACAGATTTTTTTCCCCCCTGCTTACCCAATTTTTTCGAGTCTCATTTACTTCTCTCATTCTGTACTGGAAATATACATACCCTGCTTCTCTCAACTCTGTCGCTGTACTCGTCATCTCTCGAGAAGTCTGCTTCTCGTTGATACGCTGATATCTGACTTTACATTCTCAGTTCAACGATCTGTACGGCAAAGTCTGCAAACTGCCTGCCGGGAGACGACGACAATGCCGTATACCTATCAGAGCTCTACCGACGTTCTGACACCATCTGCTTCGAGTACGAAAGGTGCCTCGGGGGTCGGATAATCGTCGCTGCAGCGATTCGTCGAAGTTTTCGCACAGCGAAGTAACTCGACGACGTGATATGGCGTACTCGAGATAGACAAGACAGAAACATCTCCCTTGAATCGGAATCAACCTACGAGCGCAGCCACTTGGAATCATTAGTTCGTGAGCGAGATGAATGTTTTTAAAAAGAAAGAGAACGGGGACATACGAGAACTGCGTCAGGAAGCGACTGTCTTGCTGTTCACTGATCCTCGCCCAGCGTCATCTTATCCCATCCTCAATCACTTCTTGTCTCCATCCCCATTAACTGCCTCTCCCTCTGCCGCAGTCGAAGGCGTTTCTTTCTCCCTCCACCCAGCCCAATGCGCCACCTGTTTTCCTGCCAAATCTTGAGCCATCAGGGGTTGTTCCTCGATCGCCGTCCTGAAGCTTTTGCCCGTTTCTCCAGGAGCGGTGAGGAGCGAGAGGTGGTGGAGACATTGAGGGTATTGGAGGAATCTCGAGTATTTCGGCTGGCGGAAATAGAGGAGGTATTGCAAGTAGCTTGAGAGAGCGGGGATGTCAGCATGAAGTGTGAAAGGGTCGAGAGGGAGGAGAAAGCTACTTGAGAAAAGGTTCGGAATCGAATAAACCTTGTTGTGCGAGATCTGAGGCAGCACAAGCTGGATTCAGCTCGCGTCAAGTTGGATGAACCTGCCCGAAAAGACTCACGTTGGAGGTAGAATGGATTCGCTAGACACTGAACGAACTGAGAGAAGGGGAAACATGAATCAGCGAGACGGCAGAGAGGAGAGAGGCAAAGATAAAGGTCACCTCGACCTCTGTTTCGAATCTGACTCTGTTCTGATCTCGTTCTTGCTGGGTAGGAGTCGCTTCTGACATGCTGAACACGAGTTGAGCGACTTGGAAGATGAGATTTGGAAGAAAGGCGAGGAGGTTGTGGATTCGGTTGAGCGCGCTACTAGTCGATATTTGTAGTAATGGGAATGCCCTCAATCTGCTTTTGGGAGTTTCAAGTGAATGGAAAGAGAACAACTCGAGGCATCAGATTCTCGTTCGATCTCTTGTTCTTCCACCACTCGCTCAGTCTCATCAATCAACTCAGTAAACCCTCAAGAATACACTAGAGATACTGAGCAACATGACTGAATCATACCTAGTCATCGGAGGTACGCTCTTGTTCCTCTAATTCGTGGCTCCACTCTTCCCAAGTTGGCTCACTCCCCTCGTCTCGCTCTCAACAGGGGAAGGGTTCTTGGGATCCACAATGGTCAAGACTCTCCTCACTCGCTACCCAAACGCATCAGTATCGTCCCTCGATCTCGTACAACGACATTTCCCTGATCAACTCTCTTCCTCTTCAACTTCTCGCAAATGGACTTTCTACTCTGCCGACTTGACATCACTCGCATCCTTATCTTCAGCAATCAAACAAGCTGGAGCAACCACGGTGTTCCATACCGCTTCCCCTTGGACTGGTTCGGGTAAAGAGGTGTGCGAGAAAGTAAATGTTCAGGGAACTCAGACAGTCGTAGACGCTTGCGTGCAGGAGGGAGTCAAGAAATTGGTGTTCACGA
>Ga0308169_10005739_pt1 | contig 11171 bp, 9 predicted proteins | sample PhyBR1_2_FD_202139 | JGI IMG/M metagenome (GOLD analysis project Ga0308169, IMG submission 202139) | Phyllosphere microbial communities from UC Gill Tract Community Farm, Albany, California, United States - DLSLSB.R1 | ecosystem: Host-associated > Plants > Phyllosphere > Unclassified | place... | reverse complement strand
CACGTCGGCGTCGACGAGACCGACCCGCAGGCCGCGGCGGGCGAGCGCCACCGCGAGATTCGCGGTGAGCGAGGACTTGCCGACTCCGCCCTTGCCGCTGGTCACCGCGATCACGCGCGTCAGCGAATCGGGCGTGAACGGCATGCGCCGCGCCCCGCGCAGGCGCCCGATGAGGTCGGCGCGCTCGGCCGGCGTCATCACGGACAGCTCCAGATCGACCGACTCGATGCCGGCGACGGAGGATGCGGCATCCCGCACGTCCCGTTCGATGCGATCCGACGCCGGGCAGCCGACGATCGTGAGCGCGATCTCGACGTGGGCGATGGCCCCGTCGACCTCGGCGCGCCGCACCATGCCGAGCTCGGACAGCGGACGCCGCAGCTCGGGGTCGGTGACCGCGCCGACGGAGGCGCGCACGCGATCGCGCAGGCTCTCGGTCGTCACGATGCGGCGCGTTCCTGGTCGCGTGCGTCGAGCTGCTCGAGCAGGGTCCTCAGCTCGGTGCGCAGCATGTCCCGGGTGACCGTCTCGCTCGTCATGTCGCCGAGGGCCATGCGCAGCGCGACGATCTCGCGCGCCAGGTACTCGGTGTCGGCGAGGTTGCGCTCCGCGCGCTGGCGATCCTGTTCGATCTGCACGCGATCACGGTCGTCCTGCCGGTTCTGCGCCAACAGGATGAGGGGCGCCGCATACGAGGCCTGCAGCGACAGGATCAGCGTCAGCAGCGTGTAGTTGCCCTTGGCGGGGTCGAACTGCCACACCGGCGGCAGTGCCGTGTTCCACACCAGCCAGATGACGACGAAGAAGCTCATCCCGATGAGGAATCCGGAGGTGCCCATCGCCCGGGCGAAGGCTTCGGAGAACCGGCCGAACCGGTCGCTGGACTGCGACGAGCGCCCGCGGCGGCCGGAGAAGCCGCGCGGCGCGTCGAGCGATGTCTGCCGTGCGGTGCGGGCCATCAGCGCCTCCTCGGGATGCTCGCGGTGTCGGTGGGAACGGGTGCCGGTCCGGCGTCGTGAGAGCGCCAGTCCTCGGGCAGCAGATAATCGAGCACGTCGTCCACCGACACCGCGCCGACGAGGCGATGGGCCTGATCGATCACCGGCAGCGAGACGAGGTTGTAGCTCGCGAGCATGCGCGCCACCTCGGCGGCCGATGCCGTCGCGGGCACCGGATCGAGGGTGTCGTCGATGATGGCGCCGAGCCGCTCGTGCGGGGGATAGCGCAGCATCCGCTGGAAGTGCACGGTGCCGAGGAGGCGCCCGGTCGGAGTCTCGTAGGGCGGGAGCGTGACGAACACCGCGGCCGCGAGGGCCGGGTGCAGCTCGTGCCGGCGGATGAGCGCCAGCGCCTCGGCCACGGTGGCATCCGCGGACAGCACGATCGGCTCCGAGGTCATGAGACCGCCGGCGGTGTCCGGGTTGTACTTCAGCAGCGCGCGGATGTCCTCGGCCTCTTCGGGCTCCATGAGATCGAGCAGACCCTCGCGCTGCTCGTCGGAGAGCTGGCCGAGCACGTCGGCGGCATCGTCGGGCTCCATGGCGTCGAGGATGTCGGCGGCGCGCTCGTCGTCGAGGGATTCCAGGATGTGCACCTGCTCGTCCTCGGGCATCTCCTCGAGGGCATCGGCGAGGCGGTCGTCGCTGAGCTCGTCGACGACCTCCAGCAGCCGGTCGGCGGGAAGGTCCAGGAGGGTGTTGGCGAGGTCGGCGGGCTTCAGCTCGGAGTACGTCGCGATGAGCTGCTCGGCCGACTGCGCCTCGCCGGGATTCTGCTGCTCGCGAACGTCGCTCCACTGGGCGAACGTGGTCGGGCCTTTGGCGAACGGGGATGCCGTCGTCTTCGGCTTGCGCAGGAACAGCTGGCCGACGTCCCACTCGCCGAGACGGTTGCGCTCCACGGCGACGTCCTCGATGACCGCATAGCCGCTGCCGTCGCGGAAGTAGACCTTGCGGCCGAGGAGCTCGGCCATCACGCGCACCTCGCCGCCGCGCTGCTCGAAGCGGCGGACGTTGATGAGTCCGGTCGTGATGACCTGGCCGGTGGCGATCGAGGTCACGCGGCCGATCGAGACGAAGACGTGGCGCCGCCCGGGGATCTCGACGATGAGTCCGATCACGCGCGGAGGGGCGTCGTTGCGGTAGACCACGACGACATCGCGGACCTTGCCCAGCCGGTCGCCGGCGGGGTCGAAGACTGCGCACCCGGCCAGGCGCGCCACGAAGACCCTCTGCGTGCTCACTCGGTCAAGCGTAGTCCGGTGGCATGGGTGTCCGAGGCTGGCCGGGCCGGTCATGCGAGGATGGAGGCATGAGTATGTCGGGCCCGAGTCAGAGCAGGACCGAAGTGGGCGAGACCGTCGCGAGCTTCCCGGTGTACGAAGGTGCGCAGAAGGCGGTGTCCACGCTGATCTCGTCGGGCGTTCCGGCGCGCGAGATCGCCATCGTCGGCAGCGGCCTGCGGTCGGTCGAGCGCGTGACGGGACGGCTCGGCTATGCCACCGCGGCCCGGCAGGGAGCCATGAACGGCCTGCTTCTCGGCCTGATCTTCTCCGCGATCTTCGTACTGGGCAACTCGACGGTCTCCGCTTTCGTCGGCGTGATGTTCATCGGCATCGCGCTCGGCATGCTGATGAGCATCGTCGCCTACGCGCTCATGCGCCGGCGCCGCGACTACGCCTCGGTCACGCAGGTGATGGCCGACCACTACGACGTCACGGTGATGCCCAACAGCATCAACCGCGCCCGTCAGGTGCTCGGCGCGGGCCTGGTGCCGCCCGTGCCGATGAGCGGCGGGGAGTCGCCGGTGGTGCCGCCGGCCGCCCCGCCGGCCCAGGAGCCGCCCCGGTTCGGCGAACGCATCGCGCCCCCGGCGGAACCGCAGTCGCCCGCGGAGCCGGACTCGCCCACGGAACCGGGACCGGATTCCCGGCCCGACGACGAACCGCGTCCTCCGCAGGGCGCGTGACGCCGGACGAGGGCCGCATCCGCGTCGAGCTTCCGGCCGGCACGGTCGACGTCGACGCGGTCTGGACGCACGCCGGGACGGCTTCGGCCGCCTACGTCCTCACGCACGGCGCCGGCTCACGCTGCGACAGCCCGTTCCTCGTCCACCTGTGCGCGTCGCTCGCGACGCACGGCGTGAGCACGCTGCGCTTCAATCTGCCGTACGCGCAGCTCGGACGCCGGCTGCCCGGACCGGCCTCCCATGCCGTCACGGCCTGGGAACGGGCGATGGCGGCGGCCGGGTTCGACGACCTGCCGGTGTGGGCCGGCGGTCGCTCCTACGGCGGGCGGATGGCCTCCGTCGCCGCCGCGGAGGGCCGCATCCGGCCGGCCGGACTCGTGTACCTCAGCTATCCGCTGCATCCGCCGGGTCGCCCGGACGAACCGCGTGTCGAGCACTTGGCGCGGATCGCCCAGCGGCAGGTGTTCGTCTCCGGCCGCACGGATCCGTTCGTGGACCCGCACGACCAGCTGGAGCAGGCGGCGGCATCCTGTCCGGACGCCCGCATCGCCTGGGTGGACGGCGACCACAGCTACGCCGTCAAGGGGCACAAGCGCTCCGCCGCCGAGATCGCCGGGGCGATCGCGGAGGTCGTCGCGGCGGCGCTGCGCCCCGCCGAGGCGCGCTGACGGAGCTCTCGCTCACCGGCCGGCGGCGTACCCCAGCATTCCGCGGGCATTGGCCGCCGCCCACACGCGACCGCTGCGGCGGTCGACGCCGACGGCGGAGAGGCGCCCCAGCGACCAGTCGCCTGCGACGGCGACCTCGTGGCCGCGCGCGCGCAGGCCCTGCACGACGTCGTCGCCGATGCGGCCCTCGACGACCACCCCGGCGGGGGTCCACGTGCGCGGCCAGAACGAATCGATGAGCGCCGTCGTGTGCAGCGTGGGCGCGTCGATCGCCTGCTGCGGCGTGTAGCCGCCGACCAGGATGCGCAGCAGCGCGGGCAGCTGCCACTGCTCCTGCTGATCGCCGCCGGGCGTGCCGATCGCCATCGCGGTGTGGTCGTCGAACACGAGGGTCGGCGTGAGCGTCGTGCGCGGGCGGGCCCCCGGCCGCAGCGCCGACGGCGCGGATTCCTCCAGCCACGTCATCTGCAGGCGCGTGCCGAGGCAGAAGCCGAGCTCCGGGATCACCGGGGACGACTGCAGCCATCCGCCGGACGGCGTCACCGCGACGATGTTGCCCCAGCGGTCGACGACGTCGATGTGACAGGTGTCGCCGCGCGTGTTCCCGGTGGATGCCACGGTGGGCTCGCCCACTCCGAGGGAGTCGTCGCCCACGGCGAGCGTGTCGTCGAGGCTGAGCGGCGGATAGAACGGCCTGCGACCGCCGGGGGCGCCCGGCCGCCAGGCGTGGGATGCCTCCTCGCCGATGGCGCTGCGGCGGGTCTCGACGTAATGCTCGGACAGCAGCGGAGCAACATCCACCCCGTCGCCGAGATGCGCATCGCGGTCGGCGAGGGCGAGCTTCAGCGCTTCTATCACGGCATGCGCGCCCATGGGCGTGGAGGGGTCGAGCAGGTCGTCCGGCAGCGGCTCGAGGATCCGCAGAGCCTCGAGCAGCGCGGGCCCCTGGGTCCATCCGCCGGCCTTCGCGACCGTGAGCCCGCGGAACGGAACCGTGACGGCGTCCTCGTAGCCGGCGCGGAAGCCGGTGACGTCCGCGGGCCTGATCACGCCCGCGTGGTCGGCGCCGTCGGAGTGGCGGTGCGGCCTGGAAAGAAAGGAGGATGCCGCCCGTCCGACGGTCTGCGCCCACAGCGCGCGCGCTTCGTCGATGCCGCGTGCCCGGTCTGAACCGGCGGCGGCCCCGGCGAGGCTCTCGAGCAGGTCCGCGTAGCGTGGATTGCACACGAGAGCGCCCTCCGCGGGAGGCGTCCCGTCCGGGAGCCAGAGGTCGGCCGATGAGGGCCAGTGCTCGCGGAACAGGCCGGCGACGCGCCGGATCGTCGCGGCCGCGGTCGCCGACAGCGGGACGCCGGTGCGGGCGTAGTCGATCGTCGGGGCGAGCACGTCGCGGAGGCTGAGGAGGCCGTGGTCGCGCAGCAGCAGCAGCCAGGCGTCCACGGCTCCGGGGACGGCGGCGGCGAGCCCGCCCGCGCCGGGGACCAGAGCGAGGCCCTCCGCGCGGAAGTGCGCGATCGTGGCGCCCGCCGGTGCCGGGCCCTGGCCCATGAGCACGCGAGGCGAATCGGCGGCATCGGGGGTCGCGAAGATCCCGACCAGATCGCCGCCCGGTCCGTTCAGGTGGGGTTCCACGAGGTGGAGGGCGAACCCGCCGGCGACCACCGCGTCGAAGGCATTGCCGCCGCGCTCGAGGATGCCCTGCGCGACGCCGGTGGCGATCCAGTGGGTGGACGCCGCCATCCCGAACGAGCCGGTCAGGGTCGGTCGCGTCGTGAACGCGGCCGGCGCTGTGAAGGCCATGCTCAATGCGCGTTCGTGTGGATGCGGGCCACCCAGGCTTCGACCTCGTCGGCCGTGCGCGGGATGCCGGCGGACAGGTTCTCCACGCCGTCCGCCGTGACGAGCACGTCGTCCTCGATGCGCACGCCGATGCCGCGCAGCTCCTCGGGCACGGTCAGGTCGTCGATCTGGAAGTACAGTCCGGGCTCGATCGTGAACACCATGCCGGGCTGGAGCACACCGTCGTAGTACATGTCGCGACGCGCCTGCGCGCAGTCGTGCACGTCGATGCCGAGGTGGTGGCTCGTCCCGTGCACCATATAGCGGCGGTGCTGACCGCCGTGGTCGGCATCCAGCGCTTCCTCGGCCGTCACCGGCAGCGCGCCCCACTCCGCGGTGCGCCGGGCGATCACCGACATCGCCGCCTCGTGCACCTCGCGGAAGCGGACGCCGGGCCGGGCCGCGGCGAACGCCGCGTCGGCGGCTTCGCGCACCGTCTCGTAGACGCGGCGCTGCACCGGCGTGAACGTGCCGCCCACCGGGATCGTGCGGGTGATGTCGGCGGTGTACAGGCTGTCGACCTCGGCGCCCGCGTCGACCAGGATGAGGTCGCCGTCGACGACCGAGCCGTCGTTGCGCGTCCAGTGCAGATAGCAGGCGTGCGGGCCGGACGCCGCGATCGTGTCGTATCCCTCGCCGTTGCCGTCGGTGCGCGCACGCTGGTGGAAGACGCCTTCGACGACGCGCTCGCCCCGGCCGTGCTGCTGCGCGCGGGGGAGTGCGCGCACGATGTCGTCGAATCCGCGGGCGGTGACGTCGACGGCCAGGCGCAGCTGGCCGACTTCGTAGTCGTCCTTGACGAGCCGCAGCTCGGAGACGGCGCGGGTGAGGTCGTCGTCCTCGTCGACGACGAGGTCCGCGTCAGTGGGCCGGAACGCGTCCACGTGCGCGGTGTCGATGCCGAGATCCGCGGCGACGCCTGCCAGCGCGGGGCGCGGGCCGATCCAGAACTCGCCGATCGTGGCGTCGCTGTAGAACTCCGAGGTGGTCCGGTCGGCGCGTTCGCGGAAGTACAGGGTGGCGGTGTGACCTTCGCCGTCGGGATCGAGGACGAGCACCGAGCCGGGCTCGGCGTCGGCGCCCCAGCCGGTCAGGTGCGCGAAGGCGGAGTGGGCGCGGAACACGTAGTCGGTGTCGTTGCTGCGCTGCTTGAGCTCACCGGCCGGGATCACCAGCCGCGAGCCCGGGAACTGCGCGGACAGCCGCGCACGCCGCTGCGCCGCGTACGGCGCCTGCGCGCGTGCCGGGGGCAGCGTCTCCGGCCGCGCCGCCCAGCCCTGCGAGATCGTGTCGAGGAACCCCTGCGGGAACGGCTGGCGGCGGTTCGTGCTGCCGGTCTGCGCTGCGGGTTCGGTGACGGTCTCGGTCTCGGCGGAGTTCATGCGTCCAGTCTCGCACCGGCCGCCGACATCCGCTCGCCCGGGCGCGGGCCGTCAGCCGGCCGGCTCGAGCTGCACGACCAGCGGCCGGTGGTCGCTGCCGGAACCGTCGAGCGAACGCAGGACGAGAGAGCCGGCGACCCTCCAGTTCGGCGTCGCCATCACGTGGTCGATCGGCGCACCCGCGAGGGCGGGCAGCTTCGTCGGCCACGTGCCCACGCCGCCGTTTCCGGACTGCGTGGCCGCGTCGCGGCAGCGGCCCATCGTGCCTCCGTCGACGCCGTAGCCGGACATGTGGTCGAGCGTCGCGTTGAAGTCGCCCGAGAGGATCACGTTCGCCGACGAGCACTGGTCGGCGATCCACTGCAGGTCGTGCCCCCAGTCGGCCATCGCCGCCTTCCGCGGCGCGACCGCATGGGCGGCGACGATGATCGGCCCCTTGCCGTCGGTCGGCATGGCGACCGCGCTCGGCACCGTCGACGTGTTGCTGGTCCCGCTGACGGAGGAGGCGATCACGGAGTAGTCGCCGAGTCTCGGGCTGATGAGGATCGTGGTGGAGCTCGCATCCCAGCCGTGCTCGCCGTACTGGGTGTGATACGCCCACATCCGGTGCCCCATGGTGCGCATCGCGAGGGCGACGCGCTCGCCCGTGGCGATCGTGGTCTCGGGCAGGGTCACGACATCCGCGTCCATCGCGACGGCGGTCTGCGCGATCGTCTGCGCGGACGTCGCCTGGCCGGCGGTGTTCCACTCCATGACGCGGATGGACGACGCCGTCCGCGCCGGCAGCGCCTCGGTGCCGAGACCGCGGGTGAAGACGATCGCCGCGTTGGCGGCGCCCGCCACGAGCGCGATCACGACGAGGGCGGCGGCGAACCTGCGGATCCGGCGGATGAGCAGCAGCAGGAGCGCCACGACGAACAGCGCCGCGAAGCCGACCGCGACGAGGCCGCGGAACGACACGATCTGCGCGACCGGGAGGGTGCGCTCGAGATGGAACAGAGCGGGCCACGTGAGGACGGCTGCGGCCGCCGCGCACGCCAGCGCACAGACGATCCCGAACACCCGCAGCACGTCGGCGACTCTATGTCAGCAGCCTGTGAGACAAGCGGATGCCGCTACTGTCGGGGGTATGACGTCGCACCGCTTCCGGGGCCCTGCGGACCTGCATCTGCACTCCCAGAACTCGGACGGGACGGAACCCCCCGGGGACGTCATGCGCGCCGCATTCCGCCACGGGATCCGCACCGCGGCGCTCACCGACCACGACACCACGTCGGGCTGGGCCGAGGCGGCGCAGGCGACGTCGGAGCTCGGCATGACGTTCCTGCCGGGCATGGAGATGTCGGCCAAGCACGGCGGACGCAGCGTGCACGTGCTCGCGTATCTCGTCGATCCCGCGGATGCGGCGCTGAGCGAGATGATCGCCCGGGTGCGCGCCTCGCGTGAGGAGCGCGTCTCCGTGATGGTCGAACGGATCGCCCGGGACCACGAGCTCTCCTGGGAGGACGTCGCCGCGGCGACCACCAGGGGCGCGACGGTCGGCCGCCCGCACATCGCGGACGCGCTCATCGCGCGGGGGATCGTCATCGACCGCACCGAGGCGTTCGCGGGCATCCTGCATCCCCGCAGCCCCTATTACGTGTCGCTGTTCGCTCCGGATCCCGTCACGGCGGTGGCGCTCGTCGCCGGGGCCGGGGGAGTGCCGGTGATCGCGCATCCCGCGGGCCGCGCCGGGGTGCTCGCGCCCGACCTCCTCGCCGACCTCGTGGAGGCCGGTCTCGGCGGCTTCGAACTCGGGCACCGCGAGAACCGGGCGCCCGGCGTGGAGCTCCTGCGCGAACTCGTCGCCCGGCACGACCTGATCGTGACCGGCTCGAGCGACTACCACGGCACCGGCAAGCCCAACGTGCCGGGCGAGAACACCACCACGGACGAGATGGTGCAGCGCATCATCGACCGGGCGACGGGCACGCAGCCCGTCTACCCGGCCTGACGCGGCGCCGGTTCAGGCGCCTGCGGGTGCGCCGCCGGCGGGACGACGGCGACGACGACGGCGCGGCGACGTCATGCCGTCGTGGTGCTCTCTGCCCTGCCCGTCGTGCGTGCCGGTGCCGTCGGCGGTGTGGTCCACGGCGGCAGCCGCGGAGTCCGCGGACTCGCCCGCGGGGTCCGCGGGCTCGAACGTCGATCCGACCCGCTCCGATCCGGTGCGGCGCCGGCGGCGGCGGCGGGTCCCGCCCGTGGCGGAGACCTCCTCGGCGACATCCGCCGCGCTGGGCGGCGCGGTGCGCACGGGCTGCGTCTTCGGCGCGGTCACGATCCGTCCCTTGGTGCCCTCCGGGATGTCCAGGTCGGCGAACAGGTGCGCGCTGGACGAGTACGTCTCGGTGGGGTCGGGCTGGCCGAACTCGAGGGCGCGGTTGATGAGGGCCCACTTGTGCAGGTCCTCCCAGTCCACGAAGGTCACCGCGATGCCGGTGCGGCCGGCGCGGCCGGTGCGGCCGGCGCGGTGCAGGTACGTCTTCTCGTCATCCGGGATCGTGTGGTTGATGACGTGCGTGACGTCGTCCACGTCGATGCCGCGCGCCGCGACGTCGGTGGCGATGAGCACGTCGCGCTTGCCGGCCTTGAAGGCGGCCATCGAGCGCTCACGGGACTCCTGGCTCATGTCGCCGTGGACGGCCGCCGCGTTGAAGCCGCGGTCGCCCAGCTCGTCGACGAGCTTCTGCGCCGCGCGCTTGGTGCGCGTGAAGATGACCGTCCTGCCGCGTCCGCGGGCCTGCAGGATGCGGGCGATCACCTCGTCCTTGTCGAGCGAGTGCGCGCGGTACACGAGGTGCCGGATGTTCGCCTGCGTCAGTCCCTCGTCGGGGTCGGACGCGCGGATGTGGATCGGGTCGGACATGAACCGGCGCGCGAGCGCGATGATCGGGCCGGGCATCGTCGCGGAGAACAGCTGGGTGTGGCGGGCGGTCGGCAGCTTCTGGAAGATCTTCTCGATGTCCGCGAGGAATCCGAGGTCGAGCATCTTGTCCGCCTCGTCGAGCACGACCTCGGTCGCGTTCGAGAGGTCGAGCAGGCGCTGACCGGCGAGGTCGATGAGACGTCCCGGGGTGCCCACGACGATCTGGGCGCCGGCCTTGAGCTGCTCGATCTGGCCCTCGTACGCCTTGCCGCCGTAGATCGCCACCACGCTCGTCGAGCGGTTCGTGGTGAGCATGTCGATGTCCTCGAAGACCTGCACCGCGAGCTCGCGGGTCGGGACCACGATGAGCGCCTTCACTCCCGGTTCCGGGTCGAGCCCGAGGCGCTGCACCACGGGGATGCCGAAACCGAACGTCTTGCCGGTCCCGGTCTTGGCCTGGCCGATGATGTCCTGGCCCGGAAGGCCGAGCGGGATGGTCTGCTCCTGGATGGGGAATGCGTCCTGGATGCCGCGGGCGCCGAGCGCCTCCGCGATGTCCGGTTCCACGCCGAGTTCGGCGAAGGTCGTCACGATAAATACCTGTTCGGTGAGGGGGCGGCGGTGCCGCCCGGGCGTCGATCCACGCCCTTCTCGAACCGCAGGCGCGGGGCCCCGATCCGATGCCGGGGCATCCCGATTCTAACGGAGCGGCCGCGAACGCCCCCGGATCACGTCCTAGGCTGGGGGCGTGTTCGAATGGCTCACCCGTCGTGCCCCCGCCGCGCGCACCCTTCGGCTGAGGTCGCGGGACGAGACCGGCGACGCGGTGCGGGTGGCTTTCGAGACGCTCGCGCCGGAGGTCGACACCTACCTCGGCCAGGCCGCCTACCTGCAGCTCGGCTACTTCGAGACGCTGAGTCAGCTCATCACCGAGACGCCGGCGCTCGGCGACAAGGAGGCGCTCTCGCGGGCCGCCGGTGCCGCGCTGCGCAAGCACCAGGCGCTCGTCGCGCTGATCCGCGAGCGCGGCAAGGATCCGACCGAGCTCATGCGCCCGTTCCGGGAGCCGCTGGACGCCTTCCGCACGGCGACGCGCGGCATCCGCCCGGAGGAGACGATGCTCACGGTGCACCTGACCGCGGGGCTGCTGGACGACTTCTACAACCGGCTGGCGGTCAGTTACGGCGAGCCGGGCCGCCGGGTCGCCCGCATCCTGCAGACCGACGACGATCGCGAGGCGCTCGTCGCGATCCTGCTCGCGCGCATGGCGGCCGACCCGCAGTGGCGCTCGCTGCTCGCACTCTGGGGCAGGCGCCTGGTGGGCGACACGCTGCTGGTCGCGCGCGACGTGCTGCGCCTGCAGTCGGCGGACGCCGACGACGAGAAGCGCGTCGAGCCGATGTTCACCGA
>Ga0308169_10005738_pt1 | contig 11172 bp, 8 predicted proteins | sample PhyBR1_2_FD_202139 | JGI IMG/M metagenome (GOLD analysis project Ga0308169, IMG submission 202139) | Phyllosphere microbial communities from UC Gill Tract Community Farm, Albany, California, United States - DLSLSB.R1 | ecosystem: Host-associated > Plants > Phyllosphere > Unclassified | place... | reverse complement strand
ACGCGTTCAAGCGTTGGTTCGACGTGCGTGCCGTGCGGGTCGGGTATCCGAGCGAACGTCAGATCGCGATCTTCTTCAACGATGTGACGCCGCGACGCGAAGCAGAAGAACGGCTTCGGGTCAGCGAAGCCTTTGCGCGCGAGAATGTCGAACGGGTGCAACTGGCGCTGGAGGCCGGTGCGATCATCGGTACCTGGCACTGGGACCTGCCGAGCGACCAGTTCACCGTCGACGATGCCTTCGCCCGCGCCTTTGGGCTCGATCCTGCGCTTGGCAGGGAAGGGATCCCACTCGCTCAGATCGTGGCGACCGTGCATCCCGACGATCAGGCCGGTCTGGCGGAGGCGATCAACGCTGTCATCGAACGGGGTGGCGCTTACGCACACCAGTACCGGGTGCGCCGCGTCGATGGCAGATATTATTGGATCGAGGCCAATGGTCGGGTCGATCATGGACCCGACGGGACGCCGTTAAGCTTCCCCGGTGTCCTTATCGACGTCGAGGAGCGGCGGACCGTCGAGGCGGAGCGGGATACCGCGCTTGCCGCCCTGCGCGCGCTCAACGAAACGCTGGAGCAACGGGTTACCGAACGCACCTACGACCTCATGCAGGCGGAAGACGCTTTGCGGCAATCGCAGAAGGTCGAGGCAATCGGCCAACTGACCGGGGGCGTCGCGCACGACTTTAACAACCTGCTGACGGTGATCCGCGGCTCGGCCGATCTGCTCCGCCGCCCCGGGCTGACCGACGAACGCCGCAGGCGGTACATCGACGCGATCGCCGACACCGCGGACCGCGCGACCAAGCTTACCGGGCAGTTGCTGGCCTTCGCCCGACGGCAGTCGCTGAAACCCGAAGTGTTCGATGCGACTGCGAGCGTGCGGACGATCAGCGATATGCTGCGGACGCTGACGGGAGCACGGGTGAAGGTCGCGCTCCGGCTGCCGCCCGAACCGTGTTACGTCGATGCCGACCGCAGCCAGTTCGACACTGCGATCGTCAACATGGCGGTCAACGCACGCGATGCGATGAAGAACGAAGGTGAACTGACCATCACGGTCGGCACGGCCTCCAGCATGCCAGCAATTCGATCCCACGTGGCTGTCGCCGGCGCGTTCGTGACTGTATCGCTAACCGATAGCGGCCCCGGCATCCCGCCGGACAAGATCGAGCAGATCTTCGAGCCGTTCTTCACGACCAAGGGGGTTGGAGAAGGAACCGGCCTCGGCCTGAGCCAGGTGTTCGGTTTCACCAAACAATCGGGCGGCGACATTTTCGTCGAAAGCCCCGAAGGCGGCGGGGCGACCTTCATCATGTACCTGCCGCGCGTCGAAGGCATCGACGGCGGCGTTGCCGAGGCTGGCGACAATGCGCTGCCGTTGGGCGAGGGTGCCTGTGTGTTGATCGTCGAAGACAATGCGGAGGTCGGCATGTTCGCCACCCAGGCGCTGGCCGAACTCGGCTATAACACCGTCCTCGCCATGGATGGGGCCAAGGCGCTCGCGGAGTTGGCGACCGGTGTCGAGCGGTTCGACGTCGTGTTCTCGGACGTGATGATGCCCGGAATGTCGGGCGTCGAGCTTGGCCAGGAAATCGCCCGCCTCTATCCTTCGCTGCCCGTCATGCTGACCAGCGGCTACAGCGAGGTGCTGGCACAGAACGGAACCCATGGGTTCGAACTGCTGCACAAGCCGTATTCCATCGATACGCTGTCGAGGGCACTTCGAAAAATATCGCGACCGAGCTGACCAGGCGGTCGCGGTAGGCGACGCCGGCAATTGAGATCAGTCACGAGCAGCGCAGCGAGCCTCGTGACGGTCGGATCAATTTAATCCAGCCCGTCGGTCGCGCGGGGGATATTCATGAATGTCAGCGGGTTACACTCTCGACCATAATCCGGGAGACATTATGAAGACGATCCTTGCCGCCGCGGGCCTGCTTGGCTTGGCGAGCGTTACCGCCGCGCAGAATGCGCCGCGCGTGGTCGGCCTCAAGACGCAGGCCGAGCCCTATGCCACCCCATCGGTGGTCAATCATCCCAAGACGATTGGCTGGCCCGAGGGACGCAAGCCGATCGCGCCGCGGGGATACGAAGTACTGAAGTTCGCCGGTGGCCTCGATTATCCGCGACAGGCGCTGGTGTTGCCCAATGGCGACGTTCTCGTTGCCGAAGCGCGCACGAAGCCCAAGCTCGATGCCGAGCCCGAGGTGCAGCGTGGTCAAGCTCTCTCGAAGACGACCGGCTATAGCGCCAATCGCATTACTCTGCTGCGCGATGTGGACGGCGACGGCATCGCCGAGCAGCGCTTCGTTTTGATCGACGGGCTGAACCAGCCGTTCGGGATGCAATATGGCAACGGGCGCCTCTATATCGCGAATACCGACGGCGTGGTGAGCGTCCCGTTCTCGCCGGGCCTGACACGTATCACCGCCACGCCGCGGCCGCTGGTGTCGTTGCCCGCCGGCGGGTACAACAATCACTGGACCCGGAACCTGCTGCTTAGCGCCGACGCACGGACGCTATACGTGTCGATCGGATCGGCCTCCAATGTCGGCGAGCACGGCATGGACGAAGAGAAGCGAAGAGCATCGATCCTGGCGATCGATCTCGCCACCGGTCGCGAGCGGCTTTATGCATCCGGGCTGCGCAACCCGGTCGGCATGGCATGGGCGCCGGGATCGGGTGTGTTGTGGACCGCCGTCAACGAACGCGACCAGCTCGGAGACGATATTGCACCAGACTATCTGGTCGGCGTGCGCGAGGGCGGCTTTTACGGCTGGCCCTACAGCTATTATGGCAAGCAGGATCCCCGCCATGCAAACGACCGGCGAGATCTGCTGGCGACGACGTTGATGCCCGACGTCGCCGTGGGCCCGCATGCTGCGGCCTTGGGCATGGCGTTCGCAAAGCGAACTCCCGCCTCGCAGCAGGTCGCGTATGTCGCACGGCATGGATCGTGGAACCGCTCCACCTTCATCGGCTATGACGTACTCGCCGTGCCGTTTGCCAACGACCGGCCGATCGCCGCGCCACAGCCGTTCCTGACCGGGTTCGTGGCCGATGAGAAGAAGGGCGAGGTCTATGGTCGTCCGGTAAGCGTCCAGACCAGGGACGACGGTGCCATCTTCGTAGTCGACGATGCGGGTGATACCGTCTGGATGGTGCGACGGACCTCGTGAACGCGATCGCTTGGATCATTCTTGCCGCCGCGATCGGGGGCGGGGACGCGACACCCGGGGCGGCGCAGACGATACCGTTCCTGGATACCGAAGACGCGACGCTGTCCGAGATCGATGTCGGCGAAGGGGATATTCATCCAACGGTCTCGTTCGACGTTCGCAATGGCGATTATGCGCGCGGCGCCTATGATGATGACGATGCCGGTCTAGGCCGGGTCCCTGTGCATGTCGCGATCGGTGGGGCTGCCGTTCTGAAGCGGCGCGCGGACGGGCAGGGTATCCTGTTCCTCGTCGGCCAGAGCTCGAACGGCTTCCACGCACCGCTGGCCGACGAGACCACTCGTCCGCGGCGCTGGTACGAAAGCAACACCATTATCGGCCTTGCATGGCGGCCGATCGACGGGCTGTCGGCTGCTGCGGCCTATGCGGTCAAGGCCAGCCCAAACGGCGTTGCGAGCACGAGCCATGAGGCCAGCCTGTCCGTGCTGTATACCGGCAAGGACATGGTGGGATCGCTTGCGCCCCGCTTGGCCGTAACCCGTCGGACGAAGGGGGAGGGGGGCTTCTATACGATCATCGGTATTGCCCCGGCGTTCCCGATTACGCGTAGCGAGGATGGGCCTACGGTGACGCTGCCGGTCTCGCTGGGGGCAGGATGGCGTAGTTTCTACGCCACGGGCAGCGGCGACAGGGTGTATGGCAGCGCCGGGGTGGCTATCGCCCAGCCACTCAAGATCGGTCGAGCGAAGGCATCTCTTCAAGGCGAAATCCTGGCTCTTGCGCGCGACAGTCGGCTCAGGAGGTTGGATGCCCCGGCCGGAACGACCGCAGCGGTCGTTCCGCTGGCAACGGTCTCGATCGTCGCGGCATGGTGAGAAATCTGGCGACCGCGAAATTGGCAAGGACTGGTTGCACGCCCGAGTTCGCAGTGGACGGCGGCTGAAAGCCCGACCTCAGCCGCCTGGGTGGTAACGACGCTCGACATGACCTGTCAGGTCTTCGGGATAGAAATAGACCGGACGCAGTGTCCCGTCGGCGTAGCGCTGGGCCTGATCGGTGAAATGCGGTGAAGCCGGGTCGCCGCTCTGCCCGCCGGCCATTACTGCCATCGCCTTCACGCGCGGTCCGAACTCGACCACCGCGACGAAACTGTTGCCGCTAGTGCCGTAATAGCGCTTCGTGCCCGGCCAGGGCTTGGCGCCGAACGACGCGAGGCTGCCCCATTGGGCGGAGGTGAACGGCACCGCGATGGAGGCGCGCGCATCGTCGAAATGCGGCTGGATCGCGTCGTCGAGCCGTTGGAAGCGATTGATCTGCCGCCACGGCGTACGCCAGTCGCCGCAATCGCGCGTCAGCCGGTCGACCGCGGCGGACAGCGCGGCGAGCTTGGCCTCGGGCGACACGCGCGCAGCGATGAAGTCGGGCACGTTCAGCCGTTCGGCCTGTGCGAAGCTGCCGACCTCACGCCATAACTGGTCGCCCCAGAACACCGCCAGGCTGGTCGCAACCGAGTCATAGCCCCAGCGATGATCCCACCCCTTCAACAGCGCGATCGGACCAGCAAGTGCCTGTCGTCGCGGATCGCGGGCGGGCAGTGCCTCCCAAGCCTGGACCAGTCCGGGGACCAAGCGGGCAAAGGCTGGCAAATAGGAATCGAACGCGGCGGCCCGAAGCGTGTCGGGCGTCCAGCCGCGCTTACCGGTCAGCAACAGGTCGGCATGGACGCCGCGCGCATTGCCGCCGACCTGATCCATGTAGTGCGGATAGTCGGCCGCCTTGGGGCTGTCCGGCCCCGCCGCGCTCCAGGGCCAGTCGTTGGTGTTATGCGCCCAACCGGTCCGCGGATTGGCGACGCTCGGCAGGCTGGCGAGCGTGTGGAGCCCGTGCCAATCGGTTGCGGGATCGCTGCCGTCGACGGGACGGGTATAGTCGAACCGGTCGCTACGGATCGGCATGAACTGCGGCATCAGGAATGCGATCTCGCCCTTGGCGTCGGCGAACAGCGTGTCGTTCGACGAATTGGCTTTCCGCTCGGCGACGGCGAGGTAGCTGGCGAGATCGGTTGCCTTGGTTCGTAGATAGCTTTGTTCGAGTGCTGGGACAGGCTTCCACATCAGCGCGGTCGCGATCCAGCGACCGGCCTTGATCGCGACGATCGGTCCGTGATGCGTGGCGTAGGTCGTGAACTTACGCTCGCCCATCGTGCCGTCGGCGCGGCGATAGTGCAGGACGACGACGCGGGTGGTGACCGGGCGGACTGCGGTGCCGTAGCGATAGGCATAGCGGTTACCGGTGCGCGTGATCCGCTCGGCGAACTCGTCGACATTGTCGACCGTCGCGGAGGTGTGCATCCAGCCCGCCTTGGGGTTGAAGCCCTGATAGACGAAGAACTGCCCCCAGGTGCTGGCACCATATGCGTTCAGGCCTTCGTCGCTCGTCATCTGCGCTTCGGAGCGAAAATAGAAACTGGTGTGCGGATTGATCAGCAGCAGCGCGTGGCCGTTCGCGGTCAGGCGGGGTGCAATCGCGATCCCGTTCGAACCCGACGGCTCGCGCGGTACCGTGCCGCGCTCTTCGGGGGTCGGAGGTGTCGGCGTGCTGTAGAACGTCTTCAGGTCGCTGAGCGATATCCGTTCAATATCCCCGCCGATGCTCCCTTCGGTAAAGCTCAGCGCCATCCAGGATTCGAACCGGGTAAGGACCTTCGGTCTGGTCTGCGGATGCGTCGACAGATAATAGTTCAACCCATCCGCCCAGGCCTGCATCAGGGTCCGAAGCCACGCGGGACTGGCGGCATACTGGTCCTTCAGTGCGGTCGGATCGACGAACAGGCGCTGGCGAAGGTCCGCCCAGACCGCGTCCTCGCCGTCCGCCTCCGCGCTACGCCCGAGCGCGGTCAGGTAGTTCGCTTCGATCCGGGCGAAATCATCTTCGGCCTGTGCGTAGATCAGCCCGAACACCGCATCGGCATCCGATTTCCCACGAATGTGCGGGATGCCCCAATCGTCGCGGGTGATCGTGACGCGCGCGGCCTGCGACTGCCACCGCGACCTCTCGGTCGGCGCCATTCCGGTCGGCGTCAGTCCGATCGGAGGCGAACTGGCCGCCGTCGTCAGCAGGGCCAACAGGATCACCGGATTGCGCGCGCGCCGAAGGACCTTATCCATGGACGCAGCGTAAGGCGGGAACGGGGGAAAGACCATGCGGTGGCTGACGATGATAGTGCTGACGACCGCGGCGGTTCTGCTTGGACCGGCGGGCGCGGTGCCGGCGTCCGGTCCTCGATCGACCCTCCTGAAGCCTGCGGGGGTCTTCGATGGCGCGGATGGCCTGGTCCATGCAGGTTGGCAGGTACTCGTCACGGGTGACCGGATCGTCGCGGTCGGATCCGACCTGCCTGTGCCTGCCGATACGCAGATCATTGATCTGGCTGGCGACACCCTGATGCCCGGCATGATCGAGGGGCATGGCCATCTGTTCCTGCACCCCTATGACGAGACGAGCTGGGACGATCAGGTCCTGCACGAGCCGCTCGCGCTGCGCACCGCGCGCGCGGTCGCGAATGCGAATGCGACGTTATTGGCTGGCTTCACCAGCGAGCGCGATCTTGGCACGGAGGGCGCCGGCTATGCGGATGTCGGGCTAAAGGCCGCGATCGATCAGGGGATCGTGCCGGGGCCGCGCCTGTCGGTCGCGACGCGCGCGATCGTGGCGCTTGGTGCCTATGGACCGAAGGGCTTCGAACCTGGCGTCGCGATACCGCAGGGTGCCGAGGAGGTGTCCGGCGTCGACCAGATCGTGGCGGCGGTGCGTCGCCAGATCGCGGCGGGGGCCGACTGGGTGAAGCTGTACGCCGATTATCGCTGGCGGCCGGGCGAGCAAAGCCGGGCGACGTTGAGCCTTGCCGAGATGGCGGCGGCAGTGGCGGCCGCGCACGATGCGGGGCGGCCGGTCGCGGTCCACGCCGCGACCGCCGAGGGCATGCGCCGTGCTGTCGCCGCCGGTGTCGATACCATCGAGCATGGCTATGGCGGTACGCCCGACATCTTCGCGGCGATGGCGACCAAGCACATCGCGCTGTGCCCGACACTCGCCGCATCGGACGCGACCTCGCGCTATCGCGGTTGGAACGGCAGCGAACCAGCGCCCCCCGCGGTCGCGCTCAGCCGTTCGAGCCTGAAGCTGGCCCTGAAAGCCGGCGTGCCGATCTGCGTTGGGGGTGATGCCGGGGTGTTCGCCCACGGAAAGAACACCCGCGAGATGGAACTGCTGGTCGCCGCCGGAATGCGCCGCGCCGACGTCCTGATGGCCGCGACCTCGGGCAATGCGCGCTGGCTCCGTCTGGCGGAAACGCTGGGGACGGTCCGGCCCGGCCTGCTCGCCGATCTGATCGCGGTATCGGGCGATCCGACCGCAGACATCGCCGCGCTTCGCCGCATCCGCATGGTGATGAAAGGCGGGGCGATCGTCCAGAATGCCGTCACAAGCCACTAGCAATTGCGGACGTCCGGTCGACGATCAGAGCGCAGAGGACGGGTGTCACGCTTTACGCTCGGGCACGTAGCCGAGGACGAATGCGATCACGTCCTCGGACGGCATCTCGCACGGTCGGAGCGCCGGGCCCGACGCGAGCATGTAGAGATTAAAGCTGACCGTGCCGATGCCACCCCCGGTATCGCCCGGAATATCACCCAATGCCTCGCCCCAGAGCCAGCGTCGTCGCCCGTCGGTCGAGGCGGACAGCGTCACACCCCAGCGGAGGCCGCGATACGATCCTTCGCCGTATCCGACCGGAAATCGGTCGAGCGCGGCGAGAAAGGCTTCCATGCCGCCTGCACTCACATCAGCGTGTCGATCACGCCGCCATCGACGCGCAGCGCCGCGCCGGTGGTGGCCGACGCAAGCGGCGAGGCAAGATAGACGACCATGTTGGCGACCTCTTCCACGGTCGCGGCCCGGCGGATGATCGAACTCGACCGATGGGCGGTCACGAAATCGGCGGCGACGTCTTCGATCGTGCGACCGCTCTTGGCGCGCTCGTCTTCCAGCATCGCCGCGACGCCTTCGGACAGCGTCGGGCCGGGCAGCACCGAATTCACGGTCACGCCGGTTCCCGCCATCCGCTTGGCGAGGCCACGTGCCAGCGCCACGTCCGCGGTCTTGCTGACACCATAGTGGATCATCTCGACCGGAATGTTAAACGCGGACTCGGATGCCAGCAACAGGAACCGGCCCCAGCCTGCCGCTTCCATGCCCGGCAGATAGCTGCGCGCGAGACGAACACCGGCCATGACGTTAACCTGCCAATGCCGGTCCCAGGTCGCATCGTCGGTGTCGAAGAAGTCCGCGGGTTCGAAGATGCCGAGATTGCTGACGACGATACCGGCCTGCGGTTCGGCAGCAAGCAACGCGACGTGACCGGCGGCATCGCCCAGATCGGCGACGACGCCGCGTGCGGTGCCACCGATGCGCGCGACCGCGGCATCGACCTTGGCTTGGCTGCGGCCATTGACGACCACGGTCGCGCCAGCATCGGCGAGACCCTTGGCGATCGCGAAACCGATGCCTTCGGTCGAGCCGGTAACGATGGCCAGTTTGCCGGTGAGATCGATCTGCATGGGGCGTTGTCCTGTTCATGAACGGTAACGGGCTGTCGCTCGAACGAACGAGGACGCGGAAAGGAGCGTCCTGCTTCACCGTTGCTCGTGCTTGATACTCGCGGCTCGTTGCTTGACGGGGGAGCGGTTGCCGGTGGAACCGCTCCGACGTTCATGGCTTCAGACCGTGAAGGAAGAAAATCATGTCTCTTATCGACCGACGGCAGGGATTGTGGCTGCTAGCCGGCAGCGCGGTTGCGACCACCGCGTTCGGCGTCCGCGCCATGGCGCAGGCGACGTCTCCGCACCGGCAGACCGGGCGGGTTGGGTTCTATGCGCTGCCCGACGGCAAGCGGGTCGGTACGATACCCCTGGGGACGCAGCCGCATGAGATCGCTGCGGATGCCGCGGGACAATTTGCCTATGTCGGTCATTACGGTGTCGAAAGCTGGAAAGCGCCCGGTGCGGGCGGCAGCCAAATATGGGTCATCGACCTGCACAAGCGCGCGCTCGCCCGGACGATCGATCTGTCGCCGTTCGGCCGTCTGCATGCCGTCAGGATCGATGCACGGGGTCGGCTCTATGTCCTGTCCGAGAAGGACAGCATGCTGGCACGCTTCGACGATCCCGTTCGGGACGAGGCGCCGTCGCGGTTGATCCCGGTCGGCGGTGCACGCAGCCACTATCTCGTGATCAGACGCGACGGCACACGGTGCTACGTCGCCGATACGCTGAGCGGCGCCGTGATCATGGTCGATCCCGAAGACATGGGGGTGGCACCGGTAAAAAAACGGATCGGAACGGCGCCCGAGGGCATGACGCTGAGTGCGGACGAACGGACGCTCTACGTCATCGATCGGCCAAGCGGGGTCCTCCACGCGTTGGACGCCGAAACGCTGGCGGAACGCACACAGCGACCGATGCGCGGCGAGGCCGTTCGGATCGTGACGCAAGCGGATGGCCGACTGATCGTATCGAACGTGGCGGACAAGAGCCTGTCGAGACTGGACCCGGTCACGCTCGTCGAACAGGATCGTCTGGTGCTCGAGGCTGGCGCCCCCGGTCTGAACCTCTCCGGCGACACGCTGTACGCGTCGTTGGAGAACGACAAGGTAGTGATCGTCGACCTGCACAGATGGGCGATCACCGGCAAGTTCGCGACCGGTCCGGCACCGGATGCTGCCGTCGTATTCTGACGGACGCCCGTACGTCGCGCTCGGCCGATACGCGACCATCACCCGCGTGCGGCTGGAGAAGCGCTTACAGCATTTCCAACGGGCGCCGTCCGCGGGGCGCCGGGAACGCACGTTCCAGCGCAGCGAGGTCATGGTCCGACAGCGAGAGACCAACCGCAGCGTGATTGTCGCGGACATGCGCGACCGTGCCCGCCTTGGGAATGGCAATGACGCCATCCCGCCGCAGGACCCACGCCAGCGCAAGCTGCGCCGGGGTGACGCCCATATTTTCGGCGATGCCCTGAAGCACCGTGTCGGCCAAAAGCCGACCCTGCTCGACGGGGCTGTAGGCCATCGCGGGAATACCGCGGCCGTCCAGCCACGGCAGCAGATCATGTTCGGGGCCACGGCGCGTGAGATTGTAGAGGATCTGATCGACGCCGCAGCCACCGCCACCTGATGCGATCAGATCGTCCATGTCGTCGGTGTCGAGATTGCTGACGCCCCAATGTCGGATCTTGCCGGCCGATCGCAGCGCCTCCATCGCTTCGACGGTTTCGCCAAGAGGCACCGACCCGCGCCAGTGCAACAGATACAGATCGAGCCGGTCCGTGCCGAGCCGCGTCAGGCTCGCCTCGCAGGCGCGGGCAAGCCGCGTGCGCGATGCATTCTGCGGATATGCCTTGCTGACCAGGAACACCCGGTCGCGGACCGAGCGAAGCGCGTCACCGACGAGTTCCTCGGCGGCACCGTCGCCGTACATTTCCGCAGTGTCGATCAGCGTCATGCCGAGCTCGACGCCTTCCCGCAGTGCCGCGATTTCCTCGGCGCGCCGGTCTGGCTGCTCGCCCATCATCCACGTGCCCTGACCCAGGGCAGGCACGCACTCCCCGCCCGGCAATGCGACCGTCTTCACGACCTTCTCCTCCTGCGTGCCGCCCGGATATCGGCCTATCGAATGTAAAAATACGCCGACATCGTCGCGTTGTCGACGACGGTGAGTGATGTCGTCTCCAGCACCTGCCACGCACACAAGCCCGCTCGCAGGTGTCTCACGCAATACAGACCGCTAATCTGCAGCATGTCTCATTCATGACAGTAATGTTAGATTGATAGTGACTCGCAACAGCGATTGATTTAGAGGCCTCCCGTCAACGGGGGTTCAGTATGAGTTTGTCGAGTATTTTTCTGGCGAGTGCAGCATTGGCCGGGTCACCTTC
>Ga0308169_10005736_pt1 | contig 11175 bp, 6 predicted proteins | sample PhyBR1_2_FD_202139 | JGI IMG/M metagenome (GOLD analysis project Ga0308169, IMG submission 202139) | Phyllosphere microbial communities from UC Gill Tract Community Farm, Albany, California, United States - DLSLSB.R1 | ecosystem: Host-associated > Plants > Phyllosphere > Unclassified | place... | reverse complement strand
GAACTGAAGGTCGACCCGCAACAGGTGACAGCGGGCGCAAAACTGTTCCAGGGCATGCGCTGCGCTGCCTGCCATACGGTGGAAATGAAAACCGGCAGCGGCCATCTGTTTGCCGAACTGCGCAACCAGACCATCCGCCCCTACACCGACCTGCTGCTGCACGACATGGGCCCGGGCCTGGCCGACAAGTTTGTCGAAGGCCAGGCGCAAGGCGCCATGTGGCGCACCGCCCCGCTGTGGGGCATCGGCTACACGGAAAAAGTGCTGGGCAAGGAAGGCAAGGCCGGCTACCTGCATGACGGCCGCGCCCGCAGCCTGACCGAAGCGATCCTGTGGCACGGCGGCGAAGGCACCCGCTCGCGCCAGCGTTTCGAGGCGCTATCCAAGGCCGAACGGGAATCGCTGCTGGCGTTCCTCAAATCGCTGTAAGCATGCGTGTTGGGGGGAGACTTGTCGGGTCTGCCCCCAGAAGATTGTAGGTCGGATTAGACTGGCGCAGCCAAGCGTAATCCGACAAACACCTGCGACGCCAACGATGTTGTCGGATTACGCCCTTTGGGCTAATCCGACCTACCCTTCATTCTTTCTTCTTTATCAACCCCGCCAGCGCCGCAAACGGATTATGCGTCGCCGGCGCCACCTCGGCCGACAACAGGCCGGCGCCGCGGTCCGCTTCCAGGTAGCGCGAATGTTCGTTGTCGTGGCAATACAGGCACAACAGTTCCCAGTTGCTGCCATCGGGCGGATTGTTGTCGTGGTTATGATCGCGGTGATGCACGGTCAGCTGCTGCACGTTGGCGCGCGTGAATTCACGCATGCATCGGCCGCACACCCATGGATACATCTTGAGCGACCGTTCGCGATAGCCGCTCTCGCGCTGGTCGGCGGCGCGCCGTGCTTCGGCCACGATTTTGTCGAGCCTGGCGGCGTCAGGTTTCTTCGCTTGCATATTTGCCTTCAATATCGGTGGAATAAATAGCCATTTTAATGACAGTCATCGTCAAACTGGCGGGTTTTCATTACACTATCGGCCCGCCATGCGCGCGGGATGGATTTTTTTGCCATCTTTCTCGCCGTGCGCGCTTGATTTAAAGCAAAATGGGTCCAGCGCCTGCCGCCTTTCGCGATCACGATGACGAGACCTCTGCCACGCCTGTTCAGCCGCCTTTACCGCCTCAGCCTGGTGCCGCTGTTTGCGCTGCTGTTGCTGTCGCTGCTGTGGGGCGCGGTGCTGGCGCAGATACGCCAGGAACTCGCCGCCACCACGCGCGACGCGGTGGCCGGCAGCGAGTCGCTGGCGCGCACGCTGGCCGACCATACCAGCACTATCCTGCGCCAGACCGACCACGCCACGCAGCTGTTCAAGCTCAAGTTCGAGGAGTCCGGCGGCGCCTTGCGCCTGAACGAATTCACCCGGCCGCACGGCCTGCTCGACAGCGTGCTGCCATCCAAGCTGGCCTTGCCCATTGCGCTGCTGGACGACAGCGGCAGTATCATCGACAGCACCAATGCCTATATGCCCGAGTATCCGGGTGGGCAGGCCTTTTTCAGGGCGCTGGCCGGCAACGGGCAGGATGTGGCGCTGGTCGATACGCCGGTGCTCGATGCGGCCAGCAAGCAGTGGACCATCCGCCTGGCGCGCCGCCTCAATGACAGCCGCGGCAATTTTGCCGGCGCCATCGTGGTGCTGGTCGATCCGGCTTATTTTGTCGACGACTACGACCGCCTCGACCTTGACGAACAAGGCGCGCTGATGCTGGTGGCGCGCGACAGCGGCCTGACGGTAGGGCGCATCGGCGAACAGCGCATTATCAGCGACCGCATCGACTTTCGTGCGCCCGGCCCGCCCACGCATGCGCCGGAAGAAATCGAGATCGTGCCGGCCATCGACGCCACCGAGCGTATCTACAGCTACCGCGAGATGGCGCGCTACCCGTTGCTGGCGGTAGTAGGTGTCAGCCGCGCCAGCGCACTGGCGTATTTCGAACAGCGGCGCCGCCTGTACCTGGGTGCGCTGGCCGCCGTCAGTGCGCTGATCGTGGGGTTTTGCGCCCTGCTGATGCGCCAGAGCGCGCGCCTGCGCCGCAGCTCGCGCCAGGCCAGGCAGGCGCAGGCGCTGCTGCGCGCAGCGCACCAGGCCAGCCTCGATTCGATCATGCTGCTCAAGGCATGGCGCCCCACTCCCGGCGCGCCGCCGCAGGACTTTATCCTGGCCGACATCAACGAAAGCGCCGCCGACATGCTGGGTAAGTCACGCGCCGAACTGCTTGGCCAGCGCCTGCTGCAGGTGCTGCCGCTGATGCGCGGCGAGCGCTTTTTCGAGCGCTTTGTGCAGGTGATGCAAAGCGGCCAGCCGCAGGAAGAAGAGTTCGAACTCAAGCTCGCCTCGGGCGCTACGCGCTGGCTGCGCCACCAGGTGGTGCCGATTATCGACGGCGTGGCGCTGACCTCGCGCGACATCAGCGCGCGCAAACGCGATGAACTGGCAGTGCGCGACAAGGGCAGCTTTCTGCAGTCGCTGGTCGAGCATCTGCCGGTGCTGGTATACGTCAAAAGCGCGCGCCCGGAAAACTTTGGCCAGATGGTGGTGTGGAACACGGCGGCCGAACTGGTGACCGGCTACCTGGCGGTCGACGTGCTGGGCAAGACCGACAGCGTGGCTTTTCCGCCCGACTTCGGCCTGCATGACATTGAAGACGACCGCGCCGTGCTGGCCGAGCGCGGCGTGATCGACCATGTGGAAAAGCCGCTGCGCCTGGCCGACGGTGCTGTGCGCTATCTGCATGTGGTGTCGGTGCCGGTGTTCGACGAACGCCAGCAGGTCGAATATATCCTGTGCATCGGCGAAGATATTTCGCAGCGCCGCCAGCAGGAGCTGGCGCTGCGCCAACACCAGGCCGAACTGGCGGCCGTCACCGACTCTTCGCCGCTGGGACTGGTGCGCCTCGACCGGGAGCGCCGCTGCACCTATGTCAACCGCACCTTCGAGGCCATTACCGGCCTGCCGCGCGCCGCTGCGCTGGGGGCCGGCTGGACTGGCGCGCTGCATCGCGACGATTATCCGCAGATGCATGTGGTGCTGGACCGGCTCAAACGCGAACAAAGCGCGTTCCAGGCCACGCTGCGCTGGGTGCACCGCGACGGCAAGCTGGTCTGGGTTTCGCTCAAGCTGGCGCCGATCCTGGTCGACGGCCGCGTCGACGGCTGGGTCGGCAGCCTGGATGACATTACTACCTTGCGCCTGTCGGAAGTGGCGCTGCTGGAAAGCGAAGCGCGCCTGCGCACGATTGCCGACACACTGCCGGCCATGGTCGCCTATATCGACGCCGACCAGGTCTACCGCTTCCTCAACGTCGCCTATGAGCGCGAACTGGGCATGCCGGCAGCACAGGTGCAGGGGCGCCGCATACCCGACACCGTCAGCGCAGAGCGCTACCGCATGCTTGCTCCCTACATCATGCGCGCGCTGGCCGGCGAAACGCTGAGTTTTGAAGAAGAGGACATCAAGGACGATATCGCGCGCTGCATGGAGGTCATTTACATTCCACAGATCGGCGAAGACCAGCTGCAGGTGGTGGGCTTTCACGTCATGCGCCAGGATATCACCGTGCAAAAGCGCGAACAGCAGCGCCTGCTGGCGCTGGCGCAGGTCGATACACTGACTGGCCTGACAAACCGCGCCGGCTTTTTGCAAAAGCTCAGCGACAGCATGCACGAAAGCCGCCGCCAGGGCCGCCTGATGGCCATCATGTATATGGATATCGACCGCTTCAAACCCGTCAACGACACCTACGGCCACGCCATGGGCGACGCGCTGCTGCGCGCCTTTGCCCAGCGCCTGACGCAGACCATGCGCGCCACCGACATTATCGCGCGCCTGGGCGGCGATGAATTTACCATTATCCTGAGCCATCTCCACCGGCCCGACGACGCCATCGTGCTGGCAGCGCAGATCGTCAGCACTATGCAGCAGCGGTTCGATCTCGATGGCACGGTGGTCAGCATTTCGGCCAGCATCGGCCTGGCCTTCTATCGCGGCGCCGACATAACGCCAGCAAAGCTGCTGCAACAGGCCGACATGCTGCTGTACCAGGCCAAGCAGGCCGGGCGCAACGGCTACCGTGCAGGCGAGGTCGAACCCTGAGCGCCGATTTGCTATATTGACGCCTGTTGCCACCTTTGCGCCACCGATCTCCATGCGTCTGCTGCACACCTCTGACTGGCACCTGGGCCAGACCCTGCACAATTACGAGCGCCATTACGAACATCAGCGCTTTCTGGACTGGCTGCTCGACACCCTGGTGGCCGAGCGCATCGACGTGCTGCTGGTGGCCGGCGACGTGTTCGACAACGCCAACCCCTCGGCCGCCTCGCAAAAGCAGCTGTATGGCTTCCTGCAGCAGGCGCGCGCGCGCCTGCCGGCGCTGCAGATCATCGTTATCGCCGGCAACCACGATTCGGCCGGCCGGCTGGAAGCGCCGGGCCCGCTGCTCGCTGCGCAAGGCACGCACGTGATCGGCCATATGCTGCGCGACGAGGCCGGACAGCTCGACCTGGAGCGTTTGCTGCTGCCGCTGCATGACGGCGATGGCCAGGTGGCGGGCTGGTGCCTGGCCGTACCGTTCCTGCGACCCGGCGACGTGCCGAAGCTGGCGCCCGACAGCATCCAGGACTCGTACCTGGGCGGCATCGCCCTGCTGTACCGCCAGCTGACCGAACTGGCGCTGGCGCGCCGCACGCCAGGCCAGGCCATCATCGCGCTAGGCCATTGCCATATGGTCGGTGGCGACATGTCGAACGACTCCGAGCGGCGCATCGTGATCGGCGGCGCCGAGATGCTGCCGGCCGGGATCTTCGATCCGGCCATCGCCTACGCGGCGCTGGGCCACCTGCACAAGGCGCAAGCCGTGGGCGGCCATGAACATATCCGCTACAGCGGCAGCCCGATCCCGCTGTCGTTTGCGGAAGTGCATTACCGCCATCAGGTACTGTGCCTGGAACTGGACGGCGCCCAGCTGGGAAAGTTGCGCGTGCTCGACATCCCGCGCGCCGTGGCGCTGCTGCGGGTGCCCGAAAAGCCGGCGCCGGTGGCCGAGGTGCTGGCGCAACTGGCCACACTGGCACTGCCTGAAGCGCCGCCTGAAGCGCAGCCTTACCTGGAAGTGCGGGTACGGCTGGACGCGCCCGAACCGGGGCTGCGCGCGCGCATTGAGGCGGCGCTGGACGGCAAGCCGGTACGCCTGGCCAAGATCGAAACCTCGAGTGCAGCAACCAGCAGCGCGCCGGCCGCCATGACGCTCGACCAGCTGGCGCAACTGCAGCCCGATGAAATCTTCCGCCGCCTGTACCAGCAAAAATTCGGCAAGGAGGCGCCGCCCGATCAATTGAGCGCACTGGCCGAACTGCTGCTGCCGGGCACCGAGGTGCAAGCATGAAAATCCTGGCCATCAGCGGCAAGAACCTGGCCTCGCTGGCCGGTGAATTCACGGTTGACTTCGAGCAGGAGCCTTTGGTGTCTGCAGGCCTGTTTGCCATTAGCGGGCCCACCGGTGCAGGCAAAAGCACGTTGCTCGACGCGCTGTGCCTGGCCTTGTATGACGCCACGCCGCGCCTGCTGCGCGTGGCCGGGCGCAATGCACTGCCCGACGTCGGCAAGGAAACGGTCAATGCGCAAGATACACGCACGCTGCTGCGGCGCGGCACGCCCGAGGGCTATGCGCAGGTCGATTTTGTCGGCAACGATGGCGGACGCTACCGCGCGCGCTGGAGCGTGCGCCGTTCGCGCACCAAGGCCGAAGGCGCATTGCAGGCCACCGCCATGAGCTTGCACCAGTTGCCGGCGCTGCAGGCGATCGGCGGCACCAAGACGGAAGTAAAGGAAGCGATCGAACAGCGTATCGGCCTGTCGTTTGACCAGTTCACGCGCGCCGTGCTGCTGGCGCAGAACGAATTTTCCACCTTCCTGAAAACCGAAGACAATGAACGCGGCGAACTGCTTGAAACGCTGACCGGCACCACCATCTACAGCGATATCTCGATCCGCGCCTTTGAGCGCGCGAAAAAGGAAAAACAGCTGCTCGAACGGCTGAGCGACAAGCTGGCCGACCAGAAACCGATGGCGCCGGAACTGCGCCAGGAAACGCAGGCGCAGGCCGAAGCGGCCGAAGCGGTCTTGCTGCAGCTCGATGCGCGCAAAGGTGTGCTGGAAAGCCAGCAGCGCTGGCACCAGCAATCGCAGCAGTTGCACGATAGCATGGCGGGTGCCGGTCAGGACATGGAAGCGGCCAGCCTGGCGCAGGCCGAGGCGCAGCCACGCATGGCCACGCTGGCGCAATGGGAGCTGCTGCAGCCGGCCCGCCCCCTGCTCGACGATACGGCGCGCCTGGCGGCCGAACTGGCGCAGACCGGTGATCGGCTGACACTGGCGCGCCAGCAGGCGGCCCAGGCGCTGGCCGGCGAACAACAAGCATCTGCCAGTGCGCAACTGGCTGGCGAACAGTTGCAGGCGCAGGAAGCGGCGCAACGTGCGGCGGCGCCACAGCTCGATCAGGCCAAGGCGCTCGACGCCGGTATCGCCGCGCGCCTGCCGGCGCACCAGCAAGCCCACGCTGCCATGCAGGCAGCTGATTCTGCCAACGATGCGGCGCGCGCCGAACTGCTGGCCGTGCAGCAGCGCCAGCAGGCGCTGGGGGCGCAGCAGGCAAGCGGCGCCGAGTGGCTGGAACAGCACCGGCACTGGCGCACGCTGGCGCAGGAGTGGCTGCTGTGGGATCAGTTGCTGCAACAGGCTGGCCAGCACGCAGCCCAGGCCGATGCGCTCGATACCAGCCTGGCGCAGGCTAAGCTGACAGCGCGCCAGGCCGCTGACGATGCCGCCAGTCTGCAAGCAACGCTGGCCAAGGCCGCCAGTGAGCTGGCGCAACGCGAGCAGCAGCGCGCTAGCGCCTTGGCGGCGCTACAGGCGCTCGATGGCGTGCAACTGGAGCAGCGGCGAGAGCAGCTGGAAAACCAGGCGCGGCAGCTTGCTGCGGCAGAAAAAAGCTGGACCGAACTGGCCCACCATCAGCAGCAGCTAGGCCAGTGGCAAAACGTGGCTGCCCAACTGGCGCAATCGATGCAGGAGGAAAGCGCCGCTCAAGCTACCCAGGCAGCGCAGACAGCCGGTCTGGAAGCGGCGCTGGCGCAGGCTGAAAAAGCGCTGGCCGGTGCCCAGGCTGCCTGCAGCGCCAGCGTGGAGCAGTTGCGCGCCAACCTGGCAGAGAACGAGCCGTGCCCCGTGTGCGGCGCACTTGAGCATCCTTACAGCCAGGCCGAAACGGCGCTGCATGCGATGCTGGCCAGTTTGCAAGATGGCGTACTGTCCTGCCGTGCGCAGCTGCGCAGCCATGGCGACCAGCTGGCCCTGCACAAGGCGGCGCTGGCCAGCCTGGCGCGCGAGCAGGCTATGGCGCAGGCTGAGTTGACCCGTTTGCCGCCGCTCGTGGCCGGTCTGGAACAACAATGGAAAGAGCACGGTGCGCTGCCCGGCTTGCCCGAACCGGCGCTGCGCCCCGCGTGGCTGGCCGACCAGCTGGCCGCCAATACGGCCAGCCTGCAGGCCCTGTCGCAGCAACTGGCCGCACTGCGCCAGGCCGGCGTCACGCGCGACCAGGCGCAAAGCGCTTATGACGAGGCCAGCGCGCACCACGCGCGCCTGGGCTTGTTGCATAACGAAGCCCAGGCGCAGCTGCTGCAATGCCAGTCGCGCCAGGCTGCTGCCGCAGAACGCCAGGAAACGGCGCGCCAGGCGCTGAACCAGGTGCTCTCGCAACTGAACCGCGCCTTTGCCGACATGGACGAAGCCAGCGACTGGAAAGACAGCTGGCGCCAGGGGCCGGCAGACTTCCGCGCCGCGCGCCAGGCACAAAGTACGCAGTGGCTGGCGCAAATCAAGGCACAGGACGAGCGCGCCGGCCAGCTTGCTACGCTGGCCGTGCAGTTGCAGCACGCGCATGCGCAGGCTGACCAGGCGCGCCAGTCGGCGCAGGAGGCGCAGACAGCGTTTGCCCAGCTCGACGTCCAGCTCAAAAGCTTGCAAACGCAGCGCGCCGCCCTCTGGCAAGGGTCAAACGTGGCGCAAGTCGAGCAGCAGCTGGCGCAAAGCGTCGATGCGGCGAAGGCTGCGCTGGCCAGCGCCCAGCAGGCAATGCAGGCGGCCGGCCATGAGCGCGCGCGGCTCGACGAAGCCTGCGCGCAAGCGAACGCGCGCATCGCCACTCTGCAGCAACAGCAGGCCGAGGCAGCTTGCGCCCTGCAGGACTGGCTGGCGCAATTGCAACAGTCACAAGGCGATCAGGCGCCTGCCGACCTCGCGCAACTGCGCGCGCAGCTCGCCGTCACACCCGACACCATGCGCGCCGAGCGCGCGGCGCTGCAGGCCATCGCCGACCGCGTGACGGCTGCGGCGTCGGTGCTGGCTGAACGCCAGCAGCGCCAGCTCGCGCATCTGGCGCTGCGGCCAAGCGAGCTGGAAGACGATCCACAAGTGCTGCAGCAGGCGCTCGGCGCGTTGGGCGAAGAGCACAGCGCCGCCAATCAGGAAGCCACGCGCCTGCGCCTGGCGCTGGCGCAGGACGATGCGCGCCGCCATAGCGCGCAGGAAGTGCTGAAGCAGATCGAGCAGCAGGCCAGCGTCGAACACCGGTGGGCCAGCCTGGCCGACCTGATCGGCTCGGCCGACGGCAAGAAGTTTCGCAACTACGCCCAGCAGTTCACGCTGGAGGTGTTGCTCGGCTACGCCAACGCCCATCTGTCCCAACTGGCGCGGCGCTACCAGCTCGAACGCATCAGCAATCCCGGCCAGCCGTCGCTGGGCCTGATGGTGCGCGATCAGGATATGGGTGGCGAGCTGCGCTCCGTGCATTCGCTGTCGGGTGGCGAGTCGTTCCTGGTGTCGCTGGCGCTGGCGCTGGGCCTCGCTTCCCTGTCGTCGAACCGGGTGCGGGTCGAGTCGCTGTTTATCGACGAGGGCTTCGGCAGCCTCGATACCGAAACGCTGCGCGTGGCCATGGATGCACTTGATGGCCTGCAGGCGATGGGCAGGAAGGTCGGCGTGATCTCGCATGTACGCGAAATGACCGAGCGCATCGCCACCCGCATCCTGGTGCAGCCGGGCGCCGGCGGCAGGAGCGTGGTGACGGTACGCTGATGAAGTGCGGGGCAGATTGGGTTAAAATCGCGCCCTTCGCACCATCAAACTGATCAAGGACACCCATGAAAGCTGCCCGCAGCCTTACCTTCAAATGCGTCAAATGCCAGAAATCGATGCAGGTCTATCTGCAGAAAGTATCGGCCTGCTCGCATATCACGCCTTACCAGGGCATCTGCCAGTGCGGCGAAGTCAAACGCCACGCCACCGGCCAGGCAGAAACCGTCAAAGCCTACCTGGAGTCGGCAGACGGTAGCTGGTCGCACCACCACTGATGGTTAAAGATTTGCGCACAGCCGCCGATACAGCAGTTACCACCTACTGATTGGAATTGCCATGTCCCAGCTGCCTGCCATCGCTAACCGCCAGAGCGCCGCCAATACGCTGCCCCAGACATCGCCAAAAGCCGCCGGCAGTGGCAGTGGCGCGGCCAATGCGCTGATGCAGCGCACGGCGCAAGACATGGTGGCGCTGTCGAAAAAAGGGCTGGACCTGTCGGCGCAGGGTTTGTCGGACCGTACCGACGCGCTGGGCAACGCCACCGTCGACGTGGCGCAGGACTTGCTGGGCAATATGGCACGCCAACTGTTCGGTGACGGCGCGGCCATCAATTTCGATTCGGTCGACCTGTCGGCGTCAAGCGGCTATGCGGCGCAAATGGCCAGCTATGCCGGCCCGAACGGGCGCGCCGGCATGGCCGGCTTCAGCCTGGCCGAAAACGCGCACTTTATCGGCAAGGGCACCATTACCACGGCCGATGGCCAAAGCTTTGAATTCGAAATCGAAGTGCAGTATGAATCGAAAATCAGCGCCAGTGCGCAGTACCAGTCGCAGGCCGCTGCGGCTGGCGACGACGCCGAAGACGGCAGCGAACTGCCATCCGTCGACCTGCCGAAGATGGATTTTGCCGGCAGCCTGAGTGACCTGTTCAAAATGCTGGGCCAGCAGCTGCGCAGCAGCATCTACGACACCCAGGCAGCGCAGGACGAAAAAGCCGGTGCCGCCAATGAGGCGGGCAGCCTGGCGCTGCGCCTGCTCGACCTGGTGCAGCAGCCGAAAGCGGAGGCAGCAACGCCGGCACCAGCATCAACAACCAATGCCACGCCGGAAGAACAGGCCAAGGCGCAAAGCCAGGCCAAAGCGCTGGCGCAGGCCTATGGTGCGCCGGACGGTCCGCTCAAGCCATCGGCCTGAATGCGCAGCAACATGCCAACCAGGCGGGCTGGCAGCCACGTATAATGGAAGACCGCCTGCGTAGGCAGCACGCCGCGCGCCCTCTTCTATCGATTGAACGCCATGCCCGACACCACACCCCTTGCCGACCACCCGCAGATCCACTGGACCGAGAACGGCGTCGCACACAGCGCCCGCTGGCGCTCCGAAAGCGGCATGCCGCCGCCCAAGCGCGTGATGATTGCCGACGACCGCATGACGGCCGACCAAGCCTATCGCCTGGCCTGCGAAGGCACGGCGCTGCTGTGGCGCGGCGACTTCCAGAATGCACGCCAGCTGCTGCAGGCGCTGGCGCGCCGCAACGACCAGAAAAAAACCGGTAAAAAAAGCAAACCGGCCGACGATCAGCCGGCCAGCCCCGGCGCAGCATTTCACCTGCACCGCCAGGCGCAGTCGCAGCGCGCCCGCACACTGGCCATGCTGCTGCTGCCGTTCGAGGCAGACTACACGATTCCACTGCGCCGCGCGCCCGATGTAAAGCTGGCCTGCAATGAAGCCTATGGCCGCGGTGAGGAACCGTTCGTGGCCTCGCTGCGCGAGCTGCTGGGCCTGATCGGCGCCCATGAATGGCGCCGCAGCGGCGTCGAACTGCCGGCGCTGGGCCAGCGTATCCATCCGCATTACGGCGTGTTTTCACCGATACGCGGCGAGTATGTGCAACTGGTGGCCGACACGCCGCTGCCGGCCGGCACTCGGCTGGCCTTCGATATCGGCACCGGCACCGGCGTGCTGGCGGCCGTGCTGGCGCAGCGCGG
>Ga0308169_10005735_pt1 | contig 11177 bp, 5 predicted proteins | sample PhyBR1_2_FD_202139 | JGI IMG/M metagenome (GOLD analysis project Ga0308169, IMG submission 202139) | Phyllosphere microbial communities from UC Gill Tract Community Farm, Albany, California, United States - DLSLSB.R1 | ecosystem: Host-associated > Plants > Phyllosphere > Unclassified | place... | reverse complement strand
GGCCCATCCAGTAATCCTTGCCGAACGCACGGGGCTCGATCGGGTTGCCGTCCAGCGCATACAGACGCATCTCGGCGTCGCCACGGAAATTCAGGCGGTAGGTGGCGGTGTTGTCCAGGTTCAGAATTCGCACCCGGACGATCTGCCCGGTCGGCAGATCGATGGTTGCCCGATGCACACCGTTGATCGTCGAGAGTCGCCCCAGAGTGCCGTTTCGCGCCGCTTCGCGAGGAATGCTGAACGGCAGGAACGCGCCCTCCTCGTCCACGTGCCAGTTCTTCAGATTGAGCACCGCTTCGTGAGCGAAGCCGGTTGGTTCGCGCTCCTCGACGATCAACGGGCCGACCAAGCCCCGGCCCAGTTCCTCGCTGCTGGCGACATGGGGGTGATACCAGTAGCTGCCGGCGTCGGGTACGCGGAAGCGGTAATCGAAGTATTCACCGGGCTTTACCGGCAGCTGCGACACGTAGGGCACGCCGTCCATGTCCAGCGGCAGGCGGATACCGTGCCAGTGAATGGTGGTCTCTACCGGCAGTTGGTTGATGAAGCGCACCCGCAACCATTCACCCTGGCGCACGCGCAGTTCCTGGCCGGGCGCCGAACCGCCGAAGGCCCAGGCGGGGGTCTGATGGCCTGCCACCAGCTCGACGTCGAGCGGCGCGGCGATCAACTGATAATCGACACCGGCCTGGTCGACCGGCGTTCCCAGCCAGTAGCGGGCAGCACCACCGGCACCCACACCGACCGCCACCACACCTGCCAGGCCACCGAGAAATCGTCGACGTGTGAAAGACATGGGGACGGCACCTGCTCAATGAACGCGAAAGGCCGACACGATACACCTGCAATTGAGAAAGATTAAGACTTGAACTGCCGCGCGGTGGGGCTCCTGCGACCCAGAACGCGGCTTGCACCGCCACGGTAACGCTCGCGATCTCTGTGGCAGCAGCGCGAGCCGCGTCCGGCCTTACCGCGCAGTGCCAGACAAACCGCATGCGTGCTGGCGCATCAGGGTCTGATCACCCCCAGTGGTGCCAGCGACGGATCCAGGTAGGTGAAGGGGGCTTCGCGTACGGTCAATGCCAAGCGCCAATCGGCTTTGACCACACCATCGGGGTGGCCCATGGATGGCAGATAATATTCGCCAGGATCCAAAGTGATGTTGGTCTGTTGACCTGCGCCAGCATCGACGATGCGCAGCGCCGTCACATCGTGTAACTGCGCAAGACCAGGAATGCCTTTGTAGGTGGATGCATGGGTATCGCCAACCAACGCGATCCACTTGCCACTGCCTGGCAGCACACCACGCGCCGCGATCACACGGCTGGCGTGGTAGCTGAACACCCTATGCCGCAGAGTCCCTCCCACGTTGTAGAGATCCTCCATGCCGTCGAGTCGATAGCTGGCCGCGCAGTCCAGCGCCCGCACCTGAATGCCTTCGCGGCGTGCGGCCTGTACCAGTGTGGTGTAATTGTATCGACGCGTAGGGTCGGTGCGATGACCCAGATCCTGGTCGCGCAGGTAGTCCTGCAATTGGCTGGGCAGACGCCCGTCGCTGGCGACTTGATCGAGCTCGGCCTGATGCAGATCGGTCATCAGGTGTTCCATGTACAGGGTGTCGACGCCATCGCGAGCCAGGGCCGGCATATGCTCGATCAGAAATTGCTTGCTGGCGATGGACTGATGGGACTCGCCAATGACCAGCCCCCGAGACTCATCCAGCAAACGGCGCACCGCTACATAGGGAGGCAGCGAAGGATCAGGCGCACGTAACGGCGATCTACCTGGCGAGCGCCATTGGGCAATGAATGCATTGGCATCTTCGATCAGTTGCACACGCAATTTGTTGAGGCTGTCGAGCACCGGATTCAGCGGTGTATAGGGGTCGAAATAATCACCTGACAGCATTTTTCGAAACTGGTCGCTCAACAGCTCGCGCGTCGCGGCACGTGCCACGAGTGGCACCTCATAGCGACTGGCCAAGCGTTCGAACTGCACGTAACTCACCGGTGGAGGCTCAAGCTCTACCTCACCCGAAACACTCATGCAGCCACCGCCCCCACGCAGGCAACCGCCGGGTACCAGTTCCCATTGCAGTTGGCTGTTGAAGCGCACCGGATAATTGCCAGTGAACGCAAAGGGCCGCTGCGGATCGACGATCATCCAGTAACCCAGGTGGGAGTCATAGCGCACCCGATACAGATCGCCACGCAAGCGGATCATCTGCTCGCCCTCGACCGTCAGCAACCCTTCCGTGCTCGGCAGCAGAGGCGTCAGCGCGGACACCTGGGGATGCGCTTGCAGAGACTGCAACTCGGCGGTCTGTGGTGCCCGCTGAGGAATCAGCAGCGTCATGTTCAACAGCAGTTCTATGCCACTGACTATCGACGCATACAGCGCTGCGCGACGGTCCGTGGCCTCCGACGCATTCACCGCGCGCTCGACATTGAGTGCGAATTTCCCGGCGCTGGCCACCACCACGATCAACGCGATGGGCCAACTGACCATGGCCGCTGCGCCGAACAGGTGCACCCCGGCGCCCAGATAACCGATCCACAACTGCTTGCGCAGCTCGCTGTTGCTATGCAGTTGCAGGTTGGCCTCGGCCAGCATCTGCTCGCGGGCCTGCACTTGCAGCCAGTGCGCTGCATCCGTAGAGACGGCCGGCCACGTCACCTTTGCCGCGAACAACGACAGTGGCTTCTGCGCCAGCAGCGCGAAGCTTCGAGCCCGTGCCACTGCCGCTGCAGCCTCGATCAGCCTGCTGTGATCGAGCAAACGCTCCCGGCTCGTCTGTGCCTGGACCTGTTGGTACAACCACGCCTGAATCGCTTTCGTATCGGCGAAGACCTGGAAGGCCACGTCGCGGCCCGCCAGGTAGAGCAAACGCTCGCCCGCCACAGTGTTGAAGCACAGGACGCTGGGGAAGACATGACCGGCGATCTGCAGCGCACAGACTGTGACACCCTGGGTGGCCGGATGAGTGCCGGTCAACTCGGCCAGGGTCGGAGCCATGGCGTACTCGCACCCCAAACCATCGAACACCGACTGCACCTGTTGGCGCGTCATGTGACCAGCCTGGCAAGCATCTACCGCAGCGCGCAGGCAGTTGATCCGAATCAGCGTCTGCACCCCTTGCTCATTGTCGGCCCAGAACGTCGCCAAGGCCTGGTGATAGCCCGCCGCAAAGTCGATGTGCCATAACGCGGTCAATACCTTGTCCGGCTGCAGCCGTACCTCGTTGCGCTCGTCGAACCACAGCGTCTTCGCATCACCTGTGTAGAACCCGCCCATGACATGCAGCAAGTCAGCGTTATCCTGATCGCTCGCGCGAAACCGTCGCATCACCAGCTCCGTAAACGTCATCGATTCGCTCGGTGGCCCCATGTGTGCGTACCCGCTGAACGAACGATGGCTGGATTGGGCGTTGTCGAAACGATGCCAGTAGAAGGCGTCGGGGTGAGCGTCGATGCCCATGGAAGTGAGCAGTTGGGTAGCCGCGTCTACGGCCATTTGGTGCAGGTTGGGCAACCGGTGGGTGATTTGCCCCGCGAGGCCTGCGAGAACCTCGCCTAATTGCGTATTGGAAGGTGCATCAGTCATATCAAAGAGATCGATTTCTGAACGGGCTGCGAGTATGGCCACTGCCCCGGACCCGACCGGCCTACATATTTGGCCCCATCGTCCAGGCGCCCGACGACGCCGCCAACACTCTCGCTGACGCCAGCATCAAGGTAGACTTCGGCAAACCTTCTGCTCGCAGGATTCAAGGCCATGATCGACTTCAACAACAAAGGCTTCTTCAAACTCAAGCAGAATGCAGAATACGGCGAACGCGTCACCGCGCTGCTGCTGGAAGACGAGCACGTGGTCGACGCCTACAAGTCGATGCGTGACGGCGTGGTGTTCACCAACAAGCGCATCATTGCCGTGAACGTGCAGGGCCTGACCGGCAGCAAGAAGGATTTCACCTCCCTGCCCTACAAGAACATCGTGGCGTACTCGATCGAGACCTCGGGCACGTTCGATCTGGATTCGGAGCTGGAGGTGTATTTCTCGGCGCTGGGGAAGGTGCGGTTCGAGTTCTCAGGAAAGACGTCGATGGTGGAGATTTCGCGGTTGATTGGGGGGTATGTGTTGAAGTGAAACAAAAAGCCCGCAGTTAAGCGGGCTTCAGGTCATGTATTGCTGGCGGCTAGCGGACAATGCCGGACGCCCCATCACTCCCACTCTATTATTAACAAGCAGGTAAACCTCAGGAAAAACGGCGCTTCTGGAGAGTTGTAGCGCACAAGACCATGAAAAATACCATTTTACATCTCACCGCATCATTCGTTATCTGTCGCAGATTATGCCGTAACACTAAGGAGTAATTCCCCTTACTGACTCGCCTACAAGACCTAGCCAAGTCGTCGATGTGCGAAGGCTGACAGGTTCAACGTCAAGCCCTGCAGCAACCGCAGGACCTCTGGATCGTCGTCCGTAAGAAGCTCGACCAGATCCTCTTGGTCAGGCTGCCCAAGCGCTACGCGATAGAGGAGGCGTTGCGTCTTCAGCTTGGCAAATCGATCGATGTCGCGACTCTGCGGCAGGGCGAACAGGTGGCGCTTGAGGTCAGCACCGGGCAGCGTCCACCATGGTGTAAGGCCGGTTTCGTCATCCTTGAAAGCCTCGTCGGCCGCTTTTGCTATCGCGTCCCAAGGCGAGCTCGGGCCGCGCCGGGCTGTGATCAAAGCGTCCTTTCCAAGTTTTTCGGCGAGCGGACGGCGGACGGTGAGGCCGCCAAAACGCTGAACGCGACCCTCGCGCTGTTCGAGATCAACCGGGCTCGTGCAAAGGTCCCAATGCCCGAGACGGTCGCACCAGCTATGAAAATCGAGACCTTCCTGGCCAACTGAGGTGGTCGCAAGAACATAGGGCCAGAACGGCGTATTGAATGCGCTGCGAATCTCCTCCGAGCGCGCGGGCGTCTGGTCGTCGTCGCCCAGATCCTGACGCTGCGTCTCGCTCTCAGTGCCGCCGAACGGCACAGCGGCATGGCAACGGATACGGATCTTCTCTTTCTTCGTCAGCCCTTTGAAGCCAAACGTCCCAACATTTGCAGAAAGCGCTGCAGACAGGTCGTCGATCAGGCCGCTACCTTCTACCTTGGATTTGCGCAGCCAGAAATGCTCGTCGAGCACCGCTTCGAGACAACCCTCGACGCAGGCGCGCTGATATTTCGCCGTCGCGTCGTCTCCCGGCAGTACCGACCAGAAGACCGGACGATCAAGATAGGTACGTAGCTTGGTCCAGCAGAACCGCGCCAACTTACGATAATGCTGATACTTATAGTCGAAGAGCTCCGGGAGGTGGCGATAGAGCGCGCGGCCAGCGACGACACCCGGTGCGCCGAGCGCCATGTCGACCAGCGCGTCGAGCTCCCACTTGCTAATCCAGCTAATCGACTCTGCCTGCTGACGCTGTCCGAGAAGGGATTGAAGAACCGCGTCCTTTGGCGCCACACTTCTCCACTCTTTTTGAACCACTGCAAACTCGCGAACGTGTGGCTGCAACTGCGCAGCTTCGATTGATGCGAGCACTGCCCAGGCTGGCTTGCGACGACGACCATCACGCTTGTTCGGCGCCTGAGGCGCAACGGATGCCGGGAGCGCCTTGGTGATCTGCTGCTTTACCCGAGCACGAACCTGCTTGATAGAAGCGCCGTCGCGGACGTCGAGCGGCTCGACAGCGCGAATCAGGAACGGGCTGGGGTGAAAGAGCGCGAAGGTCGGCCCCTGATTGGGCTTGGGATTGAGGTGGCGCTTTTTCCAAGCGTTCGCATAGGGTTGAGAGCTACTCCCCAAGAACTTACGTTCCACCTCCAGGCTGACCAACGCCGCGACGCTTTGCGGCGTTGCTCTAAATCGGCTGAAAATCATCATCTTCTGGGGCCGTCCCACCTTCGCCCAAGGACCTGCAGGATCCCACCAACTCAATGACGGCAGTACCCACGGTAGCGCGAGCGCATCGGTTGGCAGGATCTCGCCGAGCGCCCGAAGCTTGGCACTCCCCCAGGCATCTTTCCGTGGCTTGGACCAAGTCGTGATGCCAAGACGCGGAACGCTGCGCGTCGCGGGAAATTCCACACCCCGTGTGATCTGATAGCGGTCGCCCAGGGCCTGTGCAGGCAAAGGTACCGACAGCCAATAGGCAATCGTGGCTGTCTTCAGGTTTTGGTGCACCCCAGCGGTGAAGTGGCGATACACGTCCAGGTCATGCGGTTCGATCCGCACGGGCTTGGGCGGTGGTTCGCTGCTTTCTCGAGCGGCGGGACGTTCCGTCCGAGACATGAGCGGCGTCAGCAGTCGCTCTAACCGATGCTTGATCGTCTCAGCCTCGGCGATCGCCGCTCCACGGCTCTCGACCGGCAGACGGCCGATCGCATGCAGCAGATCTCCGAATCGGCGGAATTGGGTCTCAGCCTTGGAGCGAATATCGGCACCGCCCAGAAACGCGATGAGATCGAACAGTTCGACGTGCGGCGCCCCGCCCGCGCCGGTCTCCCAACGCTCCGCATAAAAGCGGTACGGCGTGGCCGAGATCAACAGGATTGGCGGTGGCGAGGAGCCATCCCCACCTTCGAGCATCTGGCGCGCGAGTGAATTGTCCGCGCGCGCATCGAGCAACTCGCGGTAGCACTGGAACTCGTCGAGGATCACAAGATCCGGTCTCGCGGAGTCGAGCGCCGCTTGCGCCAGCGCCTTGCGCATTCGACCAATCGTGTGACCGCCCGAAATCATCTCGTCATTGGCCGCTTGCGAGATGATCCTGCGCGCAGCCCTGCCAAATTCTTCTCTGAGCGCCCGGCCATAGGCGGTCTTGAAGGCAACTGAGGCGTATTCGAACGTTCGTTCGGCTTCGTCAATAGCCCAGACCCAGCCAGTCGTCGCGCCGTGTTCAATGAATTTGTCCGGAAACGTGCTTGTCAGCCCGGGATAAATCTCATCGAGCAACAGTTTGATAAAGGCACGTTCGACCGCTTTGCCGCCGTAGAGGCGCTTCTTGCTGGAGAAGGAAGTGTGTGGCGTAAATGCGTAGAGCCGCAGACTGCCGGTACGTTTCTCCTCGATAGGGATGAGACCGACGCGATCAATCTTCGAAAGCGCCGCGTCGGCGGCATTCTCGTCCAGGAAGCGCAGCAGTTCGACCTTGTTCTGATCAGCGACCTTGTGACCGCTCGAGATGTAATAGACCGTGAACTTGCGGGCCTTGTGGGCGAGCGCCGCGAGCGTGTCGCGAGCAACGACGGTCTTGCCGAGGCCAACCTCGTCCGCAACCAGAAACCGGCGAAGCGGATTTCCGCCGGCAAGAGCTTTTGTAGCCGCTGCGACCGTCGCTTGTTGGAACGGCTTGGACCGGGCGCTCATGAGGCCAGTTGCATGCGGGCGATCGCCCAGATCTGCGCGAGCTCGTTCAAGTCTTTCTTCTCCGCACTGGTGAGGTTCTTGTCATGGGCAAGCAGCGCTTCGACATAGGGTGCGAAGTGTTTATCCACCCGTGTGAACGCGTTCTCGTCGCGAGCCCAAGCGGTGAGGATGTCTTCGAGCGTCAAACGGCTATAGCCCAGCGCCTTGCGCCCATTGGCAGGCCCTTGCATTTCTTCGTCCCAGGCAAAGTCGCCGATCGGAATGGTTTCTCCGCCTAGCATTGCCCGCATCCAATCGTGGAAAGCGCGCAGCCCCATGTGGCTGGCGAGAGCGGCGAGGTCGCGTTTTTCATCTAGAGGCGGATCGACCGTCACGCGCTGCATCCACCGCGCCGATTCCCCGGCCGAGGATATGCGGACCTGGATAAACGCGGATTGGATCGACAGCGCAATAGCCCCGAGATCGAGTTGGACACCGTCTTGGGGCCATTCCAGAAGATCGCCATTGGCATGCCCGACGGACAGGCGGTGGCTCGCATTCATGAGTTGCGGCTTTGCCCTGGCATCAAGGACGAAGCGATCGTCATCACGGCGGAGAATCGGATCCCACGATGCCATTAGCGCCTTGCGTGATTCTTCTAGCGCATCCGCCTGCCCGGTGTCGGCGGGATTGGTCTGCGCAAGCGCCTCGATCGTGACCGCAGTGGCCTTACCAATCAGGAAGTCGAGGCCGGCATTGAACGCGTCGCCCGCTTCGAGCTCGACCATTACTTCGGAATTCCTGCCAGCCCAAGCGCGGTCAGTGGCGTTGGCGCTGCCAACGCGGACGATTGTGGTATCACTCTGATGAAAAGCGACGAGTTTGGCATGAAGCGCAAGAGGCTGCGGTTCGGCTTCGTCGTCCGACGTCAATGGCGTAAGTACCTGCGAAGCCGTCTCCTCAATGGTCTCATCCGGCGCTGCATAGGCGAGGACACGTGAGAAGGCCGTGAGCGACGACCCCGACCGGTTCGCAATGTCGACCAGCGCCGGCATCGAGGAGACCAGGGTTCGCGCGCCGGTCGGGCCCCAGCGCCCCGCTGCTTTCAGAAATTTCGGGCAGAGAAACGGGCTAACGATCGTGATGCCATCGAGAGTGCCAGCGGGAGGCTCGACGGCCAGAGCGACACCGTCTTCGAGACCGTTGAGAAGCGCCCGAAGTCGAAAGCCCTCCGGTGCCTTCCACCAGACAGAGTCCAGTTCTTCACTTATGGCCGTGGCATCCGCCCGACCGGCCGCTCTGGCAAGGTTAGCGCCAAGATCACCCATGCCGTCGAGGCGTATTCGACCTTTTCCACGTTTTCCATACCCATCGAGAAGCACGCCCACCTCAAGGTCCTGTGACCGCGTGAGGTTCCGACTCCCGATCCATAGCTTCCAGCAGGTCGGCCCCTTGCTACCTTCGTACGCCACGAGTGCGATCTTCGGATGCCAACTGCGGGCACGCTCGTCATGCGTCTGCTCAATCACGAACTGGTCGAGAATACCCGCGACCCTCGGTAGCGCGACCGGCCGCACGATTCTCCCGCGTTGGACTATGATCCGCACACGGTGCCGCAACTGGTCAACTGCTTCTGCAAAATCGATCGCCGCGCCCGAGCCCTTCTCGTTGTTACGACCGATCAGCGCCAGCAGTATCGCTGCGATGGCCGAAAGGTCCACCGAATAGGTCGCGAACAACGCGAGACGGACGGTCTCGCCGCGCTCTGGGCGAAGCTCGTCAAGATAGGACTGCCCATCCCATGCTCGCGGGCGCTCCATCAGGCGACGCCCTCCAAGTCCCGGAGAAGGCGTTTTACATTGCCCCAGCGGTAGTGAAGCGGATGCGCAAAACCATGACTCTCGGCCTGCCACTCCATGCGCCGATCGACACCGAACTGGTTGTTGGCGAGGCGCGACCGATCACCCTTTCGGCTGCACTCGGCCCTGCTGTAGACATCGAGCAGGGAGGTCGGATTCTTCGTCCTCGAGCGGATCCAGGCAAGCGTCTCGCGAAGCACCGCTTCGACGGGCGCGGGAAGGTGGCCGATATCTTCGAGGAACCGAGCGAAATCGAGCCCCCCCGCCTGTGCCCCCCATTCATCAACGACGTCGCGAAGACTCGCACGATGCAGCTTCTCCTGGGGACGCTTGTCACGAGTGTCCTTCAAGGACTCGACGAGTGCGGCATAGACGGCCCTACCAATCGCCGAGAGGGCGGCTGCCTGTCCGGCGCGCTTTATGAGAGCGGCGTCCCTACCTGCAAGGCCAAGGATTTCGTCGCCCCAGCAATGCACGGCATCGTTTAGAGAACACCCCACGAGCTTGGCAAGAAGAGAGGGCTCGTTCGGATTGATCGGTGAACGGACAGCGCGAAGCTTGCGCGCCAGGAATTCGCGCTCATGTGTCGAGAGCTCGAGCGTCAACTTGCCGTCGCCGTCCCATCCCGTCGGTGCCGCGATCAGACCCGTAATCGGCCATGCGACAGCATCGATGGGCTTGCCGTCGTCATCGTGCATCGATCGCTTGCTTCCGGCCGCGAGCAGCCGCGCCATGTCCGGGCGGCTCCAAGGACGTCCGTCAGGGCGGGTATTGATCAGTCCCCATTTCGTGAGCGCCGTCCAGTAGACATAGGCAGGCGGCTGGCTGATGGGCCGAGGAAACACCTCACCACCGATCACGCCGTCAGGCTCCCCTTCACTGCCCTTGAATTGAAGGCGGCCGGTCAGTCTGTGCTCGAGATCAATGAATGCGTGTGCGAAATCTTTGGGGGCCGGCCGCTTCGCCCGCAAGCTCTGGTAAAGCCAAGGGATGAAAAGCACGTATCGGAGTCGGGTGTGCAAGACCGAGGTGCCCGGGAAGAAATGGTCTGCGTAACGCTGGTGAACCATCAGGAAGCCGACCTCATCGCGGACCCCGGAGCTGGCACCGAACATCATCTGCTCTGCCTGCCCAAGCGCCTTTCGCGAAAGGAACGTAAAGCCAAAAGATGACAAGAGTCTGCTCCCTATGAACTCTACAATTCGAGTGCTGTTTGATGCCGGATAAAGCACCCGTTCCCTGGCCCACAGTATCGGTCTCCTGCAGCGCCGAGATCAACCACATCGTCTACGCGTTACGCGGCTGCTGACGGTGATCCGCAAGCAGCTTTGAGCGATTCCTTTTTTTCACCCCCCCCTTTCCCAAAAAAGCACACCTGACATCAACAGTACAAAAAACATTTCCACTACAAAACCTTTCCCTGTCAGCGACGCAACAATGCGTAGCTACTGACTGCTACACACAACAGGATCCAGAGGAGCCGCGTGTATTTTTTCGGCCAATGCAGCGGAAACTTAAACGTCGCACAAACAAAAGCCCGCGATCAGGCGGGCTTTTGGGGAATATTGAAAGAAATCACTCCCACTCAATCGTAGCCGGCGGCTTGCTCGAGACGTCGTAGGTCACCCGCGAGATCCCTTCGATCTCGTTGATGATGCGGCCGCTCACCGTTTCCAGCAGTTCGTAAGGCAGGTGGGCCCAACGCGCGGTCATGAAGTCGATGGTTTCCACGGCGCGCAGGGCGACGACCCAGGCGTAGCGGCGGCCGTCGCCGACGACGCCGACCGATTTGACGGGCTGGAACACGACGAATGCCTGGCTGACCTTGTGGTACCAGTCGGCCTTGCGCAGTTCTTCGATGAAGATGTGGTCGGCGCGACGCAGCAGGTCGGCGTATTCCTTCTTCACTTCACCCAGGATGCGCACGCCC
>Ga0308169_10005733_pt1 | contig 11178 bp, 5 predicted proteins | sample PhyBR1_2_FD_202139 | JGI IMG/M metagenome (GOLD analysis project Ga0308169, IMG submission 202139) | Phyllosphere microbial communities from UC Gill Tract Community Farm, Albany, California, United States - DLSLSB.R1 | ecosystem: Host-associated > Plants > Phyllosphere > Unclassified | place... | reverse complement strand
CAACGCCGTCGGCGCCGATCAGGAATTCGATGCGCTGCTCGAAGAAGACAACCCAGGCCTGAGCTTCAACCTCAGCTACGACGTCAACGAAGACATCGCTGCGCCGTACATCAAGAAGGGTGTCCGTCCACAGGTGGCCGTGCTGCGCGAGCAGGGCGTCAATGGCCAGGTCGAGATGGCCGCAGCCTTTGACCGTGCCGGCTTCAATGCCATCGACGTGCACATGAGCGATATTCTTGCTGGGCGTGTCGATCTCAACGAGTTCAAAGGCCTTGTCGCCTGCGGCGGCTTCTCCTACGGTGACGTTCTGGGTGCCGGTGAGGGCTGGGCCAAGTCGGCACTGTTCAATGCCCGTGCCCGTGATGCGTTCCAGCAGTACTTCGAGCGCAGCGACAGCTTCACCCTTGGCGTGTGCAACGGTTGCCAGATGATGTCCAACCTGCACGAACTGATTCCGGGCAGCGAGTTCTGGCCGCACTTCGTGCGCAACCGTTCCGAGCAGTTCGAAGCGCGCGTTGCGATGGTCCAGGTGCAGGAATCCAATTCGATCTTCCTGCAGGGCATGGCCGGTTCGCGCATGCCGATCGCCATCGCCCACGGTGAAGGCCACGCCGAATTCGCTTCGGCCGACGCCTTGCTGCAGGCCGATGTATCGGGCTGTGTGGCCCTGCGCTTCGTCGACAACCACGGCAAGGTCACCGAGCAATACCCGGCCAACCCGAACGGCTCGCCGCGCGGGATCACCGGGTTGACCAGCCGCGACGGCCGCGTGACCATCATGATGCCGCACCCGGAGCGGGTCTTCCGTGCGGTGCAGAACTCCTGGAAGCCTGAGGAGTGGAACGAGGACGGTGCCTGGATGCGCATGTTCCGCAACGCCCGTGTCTGGGTCGACTAAAGCGTGTTCAAACTGGCCTTCTTCGTTCCCGACAGCCATGTCGAGCTTGTCAAAAGCGCTGTATTCGCCGCCGGTGGCGGTCGCATCGGCGCCTACGACAGCTGCGCTTGGCAGGTGATGGGGCAGGGCCAGTTTCGGCCGCTTGCAGGTAGCCAACCCTTTTGCGGGCAAGCGGACGTCGTGGAAAAGGTCGAAGAGTGGAAGGTCGAGCTGGTCGTGGCCGATCCGCTCATCGCACAGGTGGTGCAAGCACTCAAGCTTGCCCACCCTTACGAAACGCCGGCCTATGAAGTGTGGCGGCTTCACGAGCTGTAAGCCGCCACTGTTCTTTAGCGCAGACGCATCTGGCCGTAGACTCGTTTGGCCATGTCGAGATTGCCCCCGCGCACGTTCACCAGGTTGTGACTCTGCAGCTCGTTCACGCCTTGAGTTTCCTGCGCCTGATCGACTACCCCAGCCACCTTCAGACTCACGCCGTCGCTGGCCGACAAAGCGGACGCCTGGGCAATGCCCTGCCGGTCAGTACGCTTGAAATCGAAACGGCCTTGCTCTATCAGGCTGCCTGTACCTGCCAGACCATAGGCGTGCAAGGCTGCGGTTGCCGGTTCATTCCATTTGCCGGCCAGCAGTGCAGCCTCGCTGGCCAATGTGTCGGGCGCTATCTTGCCACCCAGTTGAGCTTGTCCTTCCACGTTCAGCACCTTCACATCGTCACTGCGGCTGGTGACCACCAGATTGCCGCCCACGCTGCCCGTGATCGTCTGCGCCTGAACTTCGGCACCATTGAGTCGCAGTTGGCCCTGGGTATCGACAGTGACGGCATCGGCTACCAGCTTGGCGTTGCGATAGGTCTTGCTGTCTTCCTTGTACTGGGTGATGGCCAGTTGCGAGCCGCCGGTGGACGAGCCGATGCCGAACGTCTTCACGTCCGCCTGGGTGCGCTGAGTCGAAGCCTCAAGTTGCACGCCGCCATTGGTAGCCTGGAGTCGAATGCGGGCGGCATCGAGCTCGGTGCCTTGCAGGGTGATTGCCTGGTTGTGACGCGCCGATGCGCTCAGGTTGGCATCGTTGGCAACCCGCCACTGCGAATGCACTTGGCGATAGCTGTCCTGCTCGGTCTGGGTCATCTGCAGACCCTGCTCGCTGCTGGATACGTGATGGCCGGTGGCGGTCACTTTGTCGATGGCTGCCAGGTTGAGCAATGTTCCGCCTGCGGAAATGTTCAGCGTGTCGACCTTCTGCTCCTGCGAACCGATTTGCACGCCTGTCAGTAAGGCGTCACGTCCAGCGGACAGGCTGACCGCGCCAGGTGTGTCGAAGCGTGCCACGACGGCTTGGCGCTCGTTGCGGGTACGCTGATCGTCAACGGACTGTCTGTGGTTGCTGGCCTGGTTCAGCGACAGTGCGCCACCGGCGTTCACGGCGATCGGCCCTTGGGTACTGCTGAACGCTGTGCCTTCGTAGTGGCCATCGCCCTTGAGCCGGATGTCCACGCCAGCGCTACCGGCAATGACCCCTACCTTGGCCTGGCTCGTACCTTCGGCGGATTTGTCCGCAGCGGCCTTGAGGTCGTGGTTCTGGGCGGTGATGCGGGTCATGCCGGTGGTGCTGACATAGGACGTTCCGACGTCGTTGATGTTGCCGTCGATCGATACATCCACCTCGCTGCCTTGATAGCGGCTGACCTGCGCCTGGTCCGCGTTGTTTCTCGCCGTGCTGGCTCGGATGCGCAAGGCGCCCTCGGCGACGGCATCCACGCCCTGGCTGCGCAGGGCATGCGCGGTCAGGGACAGTTCGCCTTGGCTGCGCAGCTGCGCGTCGGCCAGGTTGAGCTGTTGCGTGCTGTTCACCCTCAGCTCTGCGTTGCCCGCGTCGAGCCGTGCCTGTGGCGCCGGTTCATCGCCGCTGGCGCGGCCCTGCAGGGTGATGTCGCCTGCAGCTGCGATGCTGATGCCTTTGTCCGCCTTCATCTGGACACCCGGCATCTTGATACCGGCGCCTTCGTGGGTGCTGACGAGGCGGATGCGACCCTCGCTGTCCATGGCGCCGAGCAGGTTGGCATCGATGCGCTTGGGCGTGCGGGTACTGCTGACGACTTCGTTGCTGGCGTAATCGATGACATTGCTGCCGAACAACAGGTCAACGTCGCCAGCTGCACGGATCGAGCCGTTGCTGGCGATGCTGGGCGCGATCAGCGCAAGGCTGCCGTCCAGGTTGCTCACCCCGTTCTTGTCCACGCGCAGAACGCCCTTGGCGGCTTGCGTGTCGAGCTGGTGCAGTTGTCCATCCTGCAGCGTGGGCGAACCGACCACAAAGGTTGCACGCGGCACATTGGCCAGGCTGGCGCCGTTGAGGGTGATGCCGTTCGGGTTGGCCAGCACATAGTCTGCCGCCGCGCCGAAGACCACTTGTGGGCCGTTGATGTTGGAGCGGTTGTGCCCGACCACCTCGTTGAGGATGGTGCTGGCGGCCGTGCCACCCAGTTGCGGGTTGGCGTGCATCGCGCCGGCCAGTTCACTGTGCCCGGCCACCACGCTGTTGTTGAGCACCACACCCTCGGTGCCCACGTTGTATTCTCTGTAGACGTTATGCGAGAGGCCCGCCTGGTTGGGCGCGACGATGTCGATCACCGGCACGGTACGGTCGCTGTGGATGGTTGGCTTCGCAGCGGCCCCATCGAATGCTGTCAGGCCATCGGCGCCGGCGTATGAGCAAGGCACCAGCAGCGCAGCGGCGATGGCCAGCGGCAGTGCGCGTGGGTTCAGGTGGCGTAAGTGTTTTGAGGCGTGGGTCATCGAGGTCTTTCCTTAGGTCCAGGATTAGTCTGTGCATCGACCGATCGCCGATGCACAGTGGATTACCTTAGGAAGGGTGGGCGCGATGCGACAGGCGGACTGCGCGCAGCGCCCCGTAGGATGCGGCCTAAACGATTGTCAGGCCGCAGAGAGGTGTGCAACCCCGGTTCCACGGGGTCGCAATGGGAGGTCAGAGCGAAAGCTTTTCCACACCTCCTGTCAGGTACTGGGTGCGGTTATGGCCGCCCTCACGGAACAGCCCGGTGTCGATCGTGAGTTCTTCCGGCTTGTCCTTCTGCAGATGGTCGTATACGTGCTTGATCGCGCCCAACGAAGGGGTCAGGGCCAGCAGCGACACCGTCACCAACCGGTCGCGCGAGTCCAGGTCACTGGTCTGCAGACGGTCGTTGTTCAGCGCCACCCGGTCGCTGGCAGTCTGCAACTGTGCACCTTCCAACCGCGTCTGGTGAGTGACCTCCAGACCGATGCTGTCCCGGCCATTGAGGACCGTGCTATGTGCCACGGTGTCACGAAGTTCGCGCCGCATGTCGAAGCCGAGCTTGGCCGAGACGGGCAGCGAGTAGGCAGCGTTCAGCTGGTCCAAGCGCTCTTTGGCCTTGGTACCCCATTCGCCTGCCAGGCTCGCCAGGCCGCCGATTGCCCCCCACGGATCTCCGCCCATGCCGATTTCGGCCTCGGTCTTGACGGTGATGGCATCGACATGGTCCTTCATGCTGCGGGCGTGCAGACTGCCCACCGAGCCGTTGACCTGATCGGCGTGCACCTGCGCACCGGCCAGCTGCAGTTCACCTGGGCTGTTGAAGTCGACCGTGCCTGCGGTCAACCGAGCGTTGGCATAGGTACTGCTCTGCAGTTTGTCGTAGTCGAGCTTGAACTGTGCAGCGAACTCATCGAGCGAATAGGTTCTGTTTGCACCGCCTGCCTGCCCTCCCAAATTGAACGAGGCGGAAATCAGCTTGTTATCCCGCTCGCTGGTGGAGCGTGCCGCGTTGATGTGGATACCGCCCCTGCTGGCGTCCAGTGCGATACGGCCGGCGTTGGCCTGCAGCCCCTCCAGCAATATGGCTGCAGCATGGTCGCTGCCGGCTGTCACCGCCATGTCGCCGAGCACATGCCATTGCGCGCCGCGTCGCAGCGTCGAATCTTCGTCGGTCTGGCCGAACTCGAAGCCTGCACCGCCCGCCAGTGGTCTGCCACCCGTTGCCGGCTGCGCGCTGACCCTCAGCGAGCCGCTCCCGCCATAGACGTTACCCTGCGCTGTGGCGGTATCGATGCTGGCGAGTACCACGACACTCTCGCCGGCATTGATGGACAGGCTCCCGACAGGGGCTTGCTGCGAGCCGATATCGGTACCCTGCATGATCACATTGCCCCCGGCGGTCAACGTGACTGCACCCGGCGTATCGAATCGACCGCCCACGCCGATGGTCTGCGTGCTGTCGAGTTCGGTGTACTGCCCACTACCGCCGATGGCTGCGCCGGTGATCACGGGCGCCGGCACCACAGTGCCACTGACTTGCACCGCACCGCGTCCACGGGTCCCGTCGTCATGCTTGACGATGCTGTTGCTGGCCTGGCGCAGTTGCAGGTTGCCCCCGCTGTCGATACTGATCGGCCCTTCTTCGCTGCTCATCAGGGTGCCTTCATACACACCATCGGTGCCCAACTGGATGGCGATACCTTTCTTGCCAAGCAGGCTGCCGACCACGGCGGTTTCGACGGTCTTGTGCTGAGCGCTGCTGTGGCCCCGGGCAGCGGCGCCGAACGTCCAGTCGGCACCGATCGACGTTTCCAGCCGAGCGATGGCGTCCACCCCCAGTGCGTCGATGGTGGTGCGCACGCTGTTTCGAGCAGCGTCCAGGGTATGGCTGCCAGCGCTCAAGGCGATCGCTCCGACCGTGCTCTCATACTGGGTCCCGATGTCGTGCAGCTTGCCGGTGACGGCAATATCGATGTCACCGCCCTTGAATTCCGTGACGCGGGCAATGTGGGTCAGCGACTGGCTGTTGCGATCCTGGTAGTCACCCTTGAGATTGATGCCCACGCTCCACGGCAGCAGGCTGTCCTCCAGGCCGGTGGAATACAGGCTGGTCTGATCGACACCCGTCCACAGCTTCTGTACCTGGCGGGTTATGGCACCGTAGTCCAACGAAATGCCTGCGCTGAGCTTGATCTTGTTGTAGTCCAGGGCGGTCTTGGTGGCGTCGGTGACAGCCTGGTTGCGAACCTCATCGGCGCGCACTCGCAATAGCCCCCCGGCTTCCACATGCGCCGCCTGGGTGGTCAGCGTTTTCGCTGTCAGGCGAGCGTCCTTACCCGCCTTGACGGTGCTGCGGGTGTGCACGCTTTCACTGCGCCCATCGGTGTCGGTCCGCAGGCTGAATGTGGACGCCACACCCACGCGGTCAAGGCCTGAGGTGATCTCGTAGCCCACGGTTCTTCCGGTTTCCTGATTGCGGAAGCTGCGCAGTGCCTGTGTCGCCAGGATGCGGATGTCCTGAGCCGTGAGCACCGCGTCCTGCTCGGCCTCGACCGACGAGCCGACCATGGCCAAGGTTTCTCCAGCCTCCAGCGTGACGTTTTTGCCCTGTAGCGTGCTGGCCTGGTGGGTGGTCAGTTGCGCGGTGTCCAATGTCCACTGCTGGCGCAACCCTGCGCCTACGTTCAATTGTCCAGATGCGCCTTGCGCATCGTCGACTGGCTGGCCCGAGCCGGGTCCGGCAGCCTCGACGAACACCGTCAGGTTCCAGTCCTTGCCCTTGAGTGTGGATTCGCTGCTCTGCTCACCGGCACGGACAGTCAAATGACCCTCAGTCTTGACCTTGAGATCGCCCTTGGCCGAAATGCTCGAGCCTATGATCTGAGTGTCGTACTGGCTCTCCAGGTTCACAGTGTCACTGGCCTGGAGCGAGCTACCTTGATAGGTGCTTTGGCTACGGTCGTAGCTGCGATCGGACGATCTGAACAGAGCCGTGTCCAGGCGCGCATTTTCCAGGCGCTTGTGCGCTTGTACGCCTTCTATGGTGAGACCTTGGGAACCGCTTTGCAGGACGATATCCTTGGCCCGGACCTGCGCGGCGACAAGGTCCACGCGATCGGCCTTGGCCTCGACCTTGCCGGCGTCCGCCGTCAGCTGGCTGCCACGGTGATCGATGGTCTTCTCGCGGTCGTGCAGCTCAGTGCGCGAGCGCCGGACGATCACGTGCCCTTCGCGACTGTTTTGCTTCACCGAGCCATGCAGGGCGACGGTACCGATGTCCACCGAGTCGGTGCCCGACAGGTCGATATCACTGCGGCTGGTCAGATCACTGCCGGTGACCTTGACGGCACGCCCGGCCAGGCTGATCGATTGTCCGTCCAGGCGGCTGGACGCGGCGGTTTGCGCCGTCTGCGTGGCGGTGCTGTCCAGGCGCTGCGCACCTTGGCGTTGGTTGCTGACGGTCACGCGGTCCAGGGTTTGATCGACATTGGCGGTCACTTCCAGCGTGTCGCCCGCGCGCACGGCAATCTCACCGCCGCTACTGATGTGGGTGGCGGCGAGCTTGGCGTTGTTGCCTGCGCTCAGGGTTACATTGTGCGTTGCGTCGAGGTTGTTGGTCAGGTGTTCGACCCGTCTTTTATCGACTGTGGTGATGGTTGCGCCCGCAGGCAGAAAGTACCAGTCGTTTTCCACGCCGTTTCTCAGGCTGGATTCAGTGGTGCGGGTCAAAGTGTCCAGGTTCAGGTTGGCACCGGCATCAGCGGTAATCGACGCGCCGCGCGCGCGCACCGACTTGAGGCTCAGATCACCGACCGCGCTGAGGCGAATATCGCCGTCACCAGCGTTCAATTCGCCCTGGGTCGCCAGGCCGTCGCGAAGGGCGGTGCTGGCCATGTTCAGATTGCCTTGGGACGCTATATCGATGCCCTGCCGCGCCTCGATCCGGCTGATGCCCATGTTGATACCGGCACCTTCGCGCGTGCTGAGGATATTGATCCGATTGGCATGCATGGCCCCCACCAACTGCGCATCGGTCTTGAAGCTGTTCTGCTGAATGTTGCTGATTGCCAGGCTGTTGGCATCGACCCGGTGGCTGCCTAACAGAATGTCGAGATTCTGCTCTGCGTTGATCTGACCTTGCTGGTCGATCCTCGGCGCGATCAAGGCCAGCGAACCGCCGTTCACCGTGACACCTGTACCGTTCACCCGCAGTGCCGCGCGAGGGTCGACCGTACCGCCCGTGTCGAATCCGGAGATACGGCCGTTCTCGACCTGAGGCCGACCCACCAGGAAGGTCGCCTGATTATTCACCCCAAGGTTCACCCGCGCGCCGTTCAGGGAAATACCGTTGGGGTTGGCCAGTACGTAGTCGGCTGCCTGGCCGAAGATCACCTGCTCGCCATTGATATCGGAGCGGCGCCGACCAATCACTTCATTGAGAATGGTACTGGCGGCCTGACCCCTGAACTGCGCATTGGCCTGGACATCCTGGAACTCTCCACCCACGTGGGCCTGACCGGCCTGCAAGCTGTTGTTCAGCACCACGCCAGGTAGGCCGACGTTGTATTGCTCGTAGCGATTGTGCGACAGGCCGGCGGCGTTGGGTGCGACGATATCGACGACAGGCGCACGGCCCGAGCCGTTGACGATGACTGGTGTAGGCCCCGACTCGAAGGCGGGCTGGATGACGTCGGCGCTGGCCATGTAAGGGGTCAGTACGATACTGGCAATCGCCAGGCGCAAGGTGTCGCGCTGAACACAACGTGATGGTTTTTTCATGGGGATGTGTACCTGTTTTTAGAAGTTTTTCAGAACGTGTTGGTCAGAACTTCCGTGTCAGAACTTCCATGTCAGAACGCGTGTTTCAAAAGGCTTGCGACAGCCCGAAGGTCCAGAAACCTGGCTCCGGTGATGTACTGGTGCGCCGATGCAATCCGCGTTGATAGTCCAGAGTCAGCTGTCCATCGGTCCAACTCAGGGCCGCACCCGTACTCAGGCCGACGGCCTGTTGGGTCTGGACCTGGTTGTAGGTGTGCTGGCCCCAGCCCAGGTCCAACCCGGCACGGGGTGTCAGGTACAGGCCGGGGGCCAGCAGGTGAGAGGTGCTCAGGGTGTTGCGCAGGGTGGCGCCGTTGGACACCGGCTGGCTGTCCAGGCGGTAGCCACGCACGTTGCCGCTGCCGGCCAGGCGCAACTGCTCCAGGCTGGGCAGCGGGTCGGGGCTGTACTGAAGATCCAGTTCGGTGTTCCAGGCCCAGCGCCGTTCGAGCAGGTTGAACAGCGAACGGCGAGTGACCGTGCCCCGGTACTTTTCGAAACGCGGTTGGGGCGCGTCATGGCGCAGCGGTGTGCTATCGCTCCCCAGCCAACCCTGCCCGCGGGAGTAGCCCAGGTACCCACTCCACACCGAATCGCCCAGGTGAGTCAGGTTCAGCCCGAAGCTGGCAACGCTCAGCGTCGTGCGGCCGTTGCGCACGGTCGTGCCGTCGAACAGCAGGTCGGTGCGGGTCTGGTCCAGGCGCAGGTGTGCGTTGAGCAGGGTGGTCTGGTTGCGCCACAGGCTACGGTCCAGCTTGAGCCCGTAGTTCTCCAGGCTCTGCGCCACGTTGTGGCGATTAGCCAATGGTGCCCGCGATTCGAAACGACTCGCCGAGGTATTCAGCGTCCAGCGCCCGTAGGGTATTTCGTAGAACAGCCCACCTTGGCGACTGAAGCCTGCGCCACCGTCCAGGCTGTGGGCATAGCTGGCAGCCAGCGAATCGTTGAGGTGCAACGGGTTGTCCAGGCTCATGCTCAATTGCGCCTGGTGCCGCCCGGAACTGTCGCTGCCGCGGTTGTTCAGACCGGCGCCCAAGGTCCAGGATCTGCGTGTGCCTCGCGGACGCAGAATGATCCGCGTGCCGCCCACTTGCTCGCCGGGCGCGATGTCCAGGGTCAGGTCGACCGAACGCAAACGGTTGAGCTGGTCCAGGCCACTTTCCACATCGGTGAGTTTGAGCGGTCGGCCAATCATTCCGGGGAAGGCGCTGCCCAGCGCCAGATCGGTACTGCCATCGGCGATTTCGATCGACTCGATAAAGCCTTCGAGCATGGCGAGGACCAGTTCGCCATCGGCTTCGGGCAACCGAAGGACGTAAGGTCGGGCGGCGATGTAACCGGCCTTCACATAGGCACCCGTCAGCGCGAGCAGCATCTGATTGATGTCGCTGACGCCGATGCACGGCGAAACCCAAGGCTTGAGAACGGCTTGCAGCGTATCGGTATCCAGCAGATGGTTGTCCTGCACCTGCACGGCGGAAACCGGCCAGCAATCGGCATCGCTCTCGACCTGTTGCGGGGCGGCCGGCGCTTGCACCGCTGTGTCTTTATGAAGGGTTTCCAGTCGTTGTGCCCGTTCGGTCGCTTCGCGCTCCAGACGCTGGCTATCGAACTGGCGCAAAATCTGGTCATCCAGCTTGGGCACGCCTGTTTCGGCCAGCGCCAGGGCAGGTCCCAATAGCAGCATGGATAACAGGCAGTCTTTGCGGAAAATCGTCATTGCAGCCCAGCCCCAGTTGTCGACCAATCAATAGGGGGCCACTTTATGAGGCAGGACTTCCCAGGGAACGGGCAGGGGAGAAGGGTTGTAGGTAGGAAGAATCTGACAGACAGTGGGAAAGCGAGGATTAGAAAAAGGAACCACTCGTAGGATGGTTCCTATGATGCCTGAAGGACCGTCACGATTGCGCCGCTGCAGAAAGCCTTCGGCTCAAGGCCGGATCTCGATCATCGTGCCGTCCTTGACCAGGCTCCACACCTCTCGCATGTCGTCGTTTTTCATGGCGATGCAGCCATCGGTCCAGTCCAGGGTGGCGAAGTACCATTCCGGGTACTCCGCGTCGATCGGAGTGCCGTGGATCATGATCATGCTGCCGGGTGGAACGCCCTCGCGGCGAGCCCGGGCCGCGTCGCTGATATTGGGGTAGGAAACGTGCATGGCCAGGTTGAACCGATCGCTGACCTTGCGCCAGTCGAGCCAGTAGAAACCTTCGGGGGTGCGTTTGTCGCCCTCTCGTTCCTTGGCACCGTTGGGTTGCTTGCCCAGCGAAATGCGATAGCTCTTGAGCGGCTCGCCGCCGCTGATCAACTGCAACTGGCGGCTGGTCTTGAGCACCAGCACCTTGTCGATCGGATCCACGCCCAGGCGCTTGCCGGGTTTAGCCGCAACGCCGATCTGGTCAACCGGCTTGCGTTCCACGGTAACGGTGAAGGCCGCCTGGGCGCTCACGGCGAAGCACAGGCAGAACAGGGCGATCAGGCAGCGCATCGATGGGGTATTCCTGCAATGAACACGCACCGTAGGGGCCGGTGCGTCGGGTCAGGTCTGAGGCGGCCGCGCGAGCAGGGGCCCCACACACTCGTTGCGGACCGGATAGTTGTGCTCCAGCCGGTCGGCGAAAAAGTATTCTAAGGTACGCCCGACGGTGGGGAAAGCGAGCTCCGCC
>Ga0308169_10005732_pt1 | contig 11178 bp, 9 predicted proteins | sample PhyBR1_2_FD_202139 | JGI IMG/M metagenome (GOLD analysis project Ga0308169, IMG submission 202139) | Phyllosphere microbial communities from UC Gill Tract Community Farm, Albany, California, United States - DLSLSB.R1 | ecosystem: Host-associated > Plants > Phyllosphere > Unclassified | place... | reverse complement strand
GCTCCTCCTCTGAGACTGCCCGGATGTCCTTCTTTCCTTTCTTGCCCTTTGCTGGTGGAGGAGACGCTTTCTGGACCTTGTCACACCTCAAGACCTTGACCACGAGGGAGGAGAGAAGAGGATCACCTGTAGGAGGAAGCAGACTGTCAGTTGATCACGATGTACAGTTGAGTATAGCGTGTCGACATACGCTGACATGCAAGGCATCCGACGTATCGCTTCTCTGGTAGTTCGAATTTAAGATCGAGATAACAATGAGGGGTCGAAGTCGAAGTGGAGGCATCCTTTGAAGTAGTCGAGTGAGCTGTAGCAATAGTTGCCATACTGCGATTGATCTGGTGAGGTAAGATAGAGAGGAATCGAAGATGAAGTAGTTGCATTCAACGTTGGAAGCGAATTCGAACCGAATCGAATTTCGAAACCGATGGGGAGCAAATTGATACTCGCAGAGAAAACGGTGGAATGGATCGTAAATGATGATAGAACACAAGACTACAACAAACTACTGCCCTCGTAACGTCAAAAAGAATAACCAGGGAGAATCCCGTTCAAACGTTCACTTCATCTTCCGCTGTGCCTGTCGAAGCTGAGTCTTGAGGGACGACACTTCACTCTGTACCGTACTCAATTCCTGTATGTGTTCTCGAGACGTCAATTTGCTACCCTTAAAGTGTGAAGCAGGAGATACTCACATCGAGCAATTGACTTCGAACTTTCTGTTCTCGGGCTTTCGCATCCCTCAACTCCTCCTCGAGATCGGCAATCTGATCCTGTAACTCCTCGACATCCGCATGGCCGGTTGAAGAGGCTGACGAAGATGGCGGAGGTTGAGACTGAAGCTGCGAAACTTGAGCCTCGAGTTTTCGCTTCTCCGATCTTGTTTGCTCGAGTGATTCGGTGAGACTACATTCAGGAGAGGGTCAGTCAATTGAGAATACAACAGTGAGCAAAGCAAACAGAAGCTTACTCATTGAGCCTTTCCAACATTGTAACCTCTTGTTGCGAAGAAACTTCAATTCGCTCCTCGAGATCCTTGATCTGTATCGAGGATTTACTCGATCAGTACAGAGTCAGAAGCGAAGGATGAGGAAGCTAGTGCGCACCCTGCGTTCGTTAATCTGCAGTTCCGACGCCTTCTCCTCGACAGCTTTAAGACTCTTCTCCACACTCGCTTTCTCCGCTTCAAACGCCGTCAAGCGTTGCACCACCTTCTGATCTTCAGCCAGGAGTAGCTTGATGCGTTCTGCCAACGCTTCCATCGAGAATTTGCCGCTTCCGGAGGTGATATCGGCGATAAAGTTGCCCAGTTGTCGACGAGCGTTCGGATCGAAGGCGTTCTTCAGCGCAGCGAGGTCATCAGAGTTGTGCTCAGGCAATGGTCGAGTATCGAGTGGAGGTAGAGACTTGAAGAGATCTTGCAGGACTTTGATCGACTTGGTCTGCTGGGAAGAGATTTCGGCGAGTTGAGTTTCGAGCGAAGCGATCTTGGCTTGCGAGGCGCTAAATTCCTCCCGTGTCCTCGTCTCATTCGTGATGGCTGTCGACAAGTTCTGCTCGAGGATCGGAATCGAAGCCAGGCGGTTTTCGAAACCTGCTGTATTCGCTTGAGCCGAGTCGAGGGATTCTTGCAAAAGGTCTTTCTCCATTCGAAGCGATTCGAGTTCGTTCTCGAGAGCCGCGTGTCGATCGTTGGCTTGATTCAGATCCGATTCGAGACTGCCTCTTGCGCCATCCGCGTCGTCGCGAAGAGATGCGATATCTTCGTTAAGGTTTGAGACGTGAGATGAAACCTTGTCAAAGTGAGCTTCGAGGGTCGAGGCGAGGTACGATGGGAGGTCCGCCCTTTCAGTCGTATCGTCGAAAGAAGGTGTTTCCCGAAGAGCGCTCCCGAGAATTGGTCGAGTTCGATGTCGACGAAGCACATCTCCGATTGCTTGTGCCAACTTCCTGCGGTCCTCCTCCAGTTCTCCCACTCTCTGTCGCGCTTGTTGCTCTCCGAGTGATTCTTCCCCGTCGTCCGGAACCGCTCGACCCCTCGTTTCCACTTCCTCGAGTCGATTCGCCCATTCCTTCTCATTCGAGTCCTTCTCTAATCTCACTTCTTGAACCAATTCCTCGAGCTCGTGCGCTCTCTGTTCCGCCTCTGCGAGCTTCATCTCCATCTCTGCAATCTCCAGCTCCATCTCTCTCGCCTTGTCTGAGAATTCCCTCGCCTCGTCCTTCGCGACTTGGACATCGCGTTGGTGGTCCGTTGATGTGCTCCTCGCGAGCGAGACCTCTTGACGTACGCTCTCTGCATCCGTTCGAGCCCTTGCAACATCTTCCTCCGCCCGCTCCAACCCTTGTCTCAACCCTGCGATGTCTCTATCCAGACCTATCGCTCTTTCGTTCGCCTTCGCCAGCTCGCTTCTCGCGCCTTCCAATTCGCTATTCACCTTTCCCAGATCCCGTGATGTCTGTCCCTTCGCATCCACGAGTTGAGACCGCAAATTGCTGATCTGAGATTCGAGATCTTGCACTTGGTCTTGATGATGGCTGAGATTGTGGGAAGGGAAAGCGCCTTGACTCGGAGCTGGACTGACGAAGGGAGAAGACGGGTTGCGAGAGACAGGTATCACTGCTTCGCGATTGCCCGAGAAGAAATGAGCGCCGTCGAATCTGCGATCTGTTGAAGGTCCAGACGGTGAAGGGGTGTCTCGAGAGCGGCTAGTCGATAGGCCATGTTGAGTAAGCGTTGGTGAAAGGGGGGTCGGAGCCAATCCGTTCTCTTCCTCCTCCTTGCGTCGAGCCGAGAGAGCAAGGACTCCTGCGGTATGCTTGAGAAGTTTCGTTCGAAGTTCTGCTTCTTTCCACCCGACCTTGTAAAGTTCTCCTTGAACTATATCGAGTTTGTTTTGAGCGGTGGCTAGTTGCGCTTCGGCCTGCTCGCGGGAGACTTGGCGTCGAGCAGGAGAAGAAGCGGGAGTACGGGACGATTCAGAGGTCGAGGCCGGAGCTGAGAGTCGAACCAACTTTGCTGATGAGTCGCGCAGGCGAGTTTCTAGAGCGAGAGAACGAGTGAGGGAGGCGATTCGGTTGGCGAGAAGTGCATGTTCCTGAAAGACGAAGGAAACGATCGAACCATGAGACTCTCGCGTACATTCGATACTGAATGGAACGCGCAGCCTACTCACCTTCTTGATGTCTTGTACCTGTTCCCACTCCAGCACGTCGTAATCTTTCGCTTCTATCGCAGCCTGACCCGAGAGTAATTCGATCATGATCGCATCTTTCGGCACTGTCGCTTGTCCTTCCGCTAATACGCCTTCGGGAGAGAATGGTCGACCTGCGGATCCACCAAACGCGCTCCCTAGACTCGCCGATGAGCGGCTCGTCTGTCGAAAGTGTCCATTTCGAGGAGAAGAGACTAGGGCTGAAGGTGAACGGCTTCCTCCAAAGGGTAACCTCTCGGCGTCGAGGTCATCGTAGGTCTGTCCTCCTCCTCCGTTCACAGCTCTGAAGGCTCCTCCTGGTGATTCGGATTGACTGTTTCCGATTGTTGTTGTTGTATTTGAACTAGTTGTGCGAACGAGTCCTCCGAACCATCCCTTCTTCTGTTGCTCTGGCTCCTCCTCTCTTCTGAAATGTGTCTCGTAGACTGGTGTCAAGGGTGGAGATCGCTCGTGTGATGCTGAGATGGGGGAAGGTAATGCTTCAGATGAGAGTGAATTCGATGTTGAAGAACCTGTAAGCGCATTACCGCCGAAGATTCGCCTCTGTGGAGTGACAGACCAGCTTGAGTGATGCTCCGCACGTTTCAGCAGGTCCTGAGAGACAGTTCGAGTACTCACCATTGATCAGACCGTTTCTAGCCAGAGTGATCAGCCGGTACCGGAGGCTCTGCGGAGGGTAGGATCTGACTTGGCTACAGATTGTCGCGTGCTGAAGAAGAAGTCAAAGTTGAGAGACGTGTCGTGAGTAGTTGGGAAGAAACGAGCCTTCGAATTCGTTTCGAACGTCGAATCGAGCGACCTCGCAAAACTCGCACAATTCTCCATCTCTCTGCTTTGCAATCCTCGAGACGATTCTATCGGGAGAGATGCTTGGACGATGGCAGCAACGGGCCACCCAGTTGTAGAACGGTCAAATGCGACGTTTTGGCGACGTTCTCAAATTTCGCAAGATTTATTGCGAAGTTGAGCGCAAAAAGTAGTACAGTTTATCAATTCGGATAGAACAAGTTATTCAGAAGGTACAAGGGAAAAAGGACGACGACTAAGAGTGTCTGTAGGATGCAGCGAACGAGTAATCCCCATCGATCGCTTCGCTAAATCTTGACGTCCTAGATTGCTCGTTCAGTTCCATACGCTCCTCGACGAGTGACGTCAAGTCGCTGTCTTCATAGATCGACGACGATGAGAGGTGACCACCTTGTTGCGACAGCTCGTTGATTGCGAAACCGGAATCGAAGGTCGGTGAGAAGGAAGAGTTGCGAGTCGACGGTGGCTGATAGTGACGGAAGATTGTGCTGGGAGGAGGAGGAAAGGATCCGCTTGGTATGATTGGAAGCTGGAAAGCAGTAGCGGGATCAGAGATGGTGCGATTGCGATGTGTCAAAGGTGCGTTGACGAAGGAAACAGGAAAGACAGAGGGTGCGGAGGTAGCGCTGTGGGAAGGGGATAGAGGTAATGATGACATTGTAGGGAGCTCATCGGCGGAATGGCTTCGATGGGCGCGTTCGAGGATTGGAGGGGGAGGAGCAGCTGCAAATCGAGCCGCTCTCGTTGCGATGTGACTTTCGGATCGTGCAGAATGCTTGAGTGTTGGCCGTTTTGCCTTGCGACGAAGGTTGACGATCTCCGAATCGCTGTCCGGACTACCAGCCCTCGAGGTGAAGTTCGAGCTTGTTGCGTTTCGAGTCCAGTCTCTTTGATTGTTGATTTGTCGGCTCAGGACTTGCTCGTCGTCGGGACTGTATCGGCGCGTTCTTGGACGTTTGGCTCGATGAGGGACGGATTGTGAAGGACCGACTTCGAGGATTTGTTTTCGAAGAAACTGAACGATTATCGTGCTTTGTCGATCAAACACCTGTAGGAGGCAGATACGATCAGCGAAACGCCTCTTGGATAGTTGACTACGACGCCCTGAGCTTACCGATAGTTGAGCCTGTCTGGCTCCAAGCATAGTCTCAGCATTTGCGATGAGCGATTTGAGCATTTCTGCGTCAGCTTCGTCCGGCGCTTGTAAGCTCTCGAGCGCGAGGACGACTGCCGCCGAAAGGACCTTCGAGGTCAAACTGTGCGAAGAAATCACAGTGGTATCAGTACGAGAATCACTCACGATGGCAGTCGAAAGCTGAACTTACTCGGATGCCCAGCTCTTCATGATTGGATCTGAAGCGATTGACAAGATACGTTTCGCATGCTTGACGACTCGCTCTCGAGAGTGCTGATACGTCTCATCACTCGCACCGAGTACTGTAAATCGAGAATCGCACAAATAATTAACATGAGATTCGAAGTGAACGAGAGTAGCCTGACGCACTGAGGAATGGCCGATTGAGTCTAACAATCTCGGCAGAGATTGAGAGGTGTAAGAGTGATGCTCTGAGGTCGGTTCCAGAGTTGGGTTGCGGAGTAAAGTAGATTCGCTGATCGTCGTCGAATCGAAGTCGATATCGTTCCGGAATACTCCTCTCCATTTTCCGAAGGTCGAGGTCCAAAGCGATGACATCGGGGTAGCGGGATCCCGCAACGGCGAAGGCAGTGTCGGACTGAGGATGAGGAAGACTCTCGTTAGTGAAACGACGATTCGAAAGTTCTGCTCTGACAAAACTCACGATCTTCTTCGACAGCAGTGCGAGCTTGAACTGACACTGTAGCGTCATAGAGTAAACGAGAGGTGAGTGAGAGATGCTCAAAGTGACGGATGTCGCAGAGTTTGACTCACAAGTACCAACGTCAGAGGGGTTTCTTCGAACGTCTCGCTGTGCTCTCGAGCGCGAACACTAGCTCGAACAGCGAGTTCGTCCATCGTGAGCAGCTCCTCGTCGAAGCAATCGAGGGGGAACTGCGTGTCGATCTGACGAAGGTCGAATTGAGGCCATAGGCGAGAGGTTTCCTACGAGAAAGAAAAAGGGAGAGTCAGCCAATTTTCGGTCTACGAGCGAAGCAGACAGACAGGTACGTACAGTAGTGAGAGATGTGCAAGTCGAGAAGAGTAACCAGAACAATCGTCGACGATCTTGACATTCGAAGAAATTCAGATTGGCTCGTCCGTTTCGAGTCGGGTCTCGATGTAACTCGAGCGCAAAAGCAGATTGAGTCGCAAGCGATAGTAGGGAGAACGCGCTCGAATAGTCTTTGCTGACAGACTGACGAAGGTGAAATGGACGTCAATCAGTGCGAGATGAGGAGGAGATCGCGACGTACAAGCTGAACCGAGGCAACGACCAAACAAGTACGAATACCATCGAGTGTTGGTCGTTCCGGAAACTGCAGAAAAGGATCGAAGTCGACATCAGTAATCGGAAAGGAGTGAAAAAGCGAAAAGGAACGAACTTGAGCGAAAGAAAGCGCCGATAGTGCGACATCCAACCACTGTTTGACGTTGCTCGTACGATCTCCCGATAAGCCCATCTCCTTATACTGTCGATCCGACATTCTGGAGAGACCGGCAGCAGCAATGGCAACGACGATCGAGGCACTCGAAGGATCCAGCTCGACGTTGTCCTCGACGCCCCGTTTGAGCCTTTCCCTTTGTTGTTCGTAGGACGAGTGATGAACGACGAAGGAGGAAGATTCGTAGATCGAGAAGTAGTGATTTGATGCGAGCATCATCTCGTGAGTCGAAGGAAGCGAGTCGAGAAAAGAGCCACCATTCGATTGTCGACGCAGCAAGAATGAGGAAGTTGTGAGAGCGTTAGGGCGGTGAGAAGGGAAGGCACTCGAAGATGGGGATGCTTCGGAAGAGGATGAAGAAGGAGTGATGAGGCTGATGGGAACGAGAGGAGAAGGCTTCGAACGGGACTGGCAGTATTGACGAGCCTCCTCGAGAAAGGTGTCTCCGTTCTGACCTCGAGGCGAGAACGAGAGCTCTCCAACTCGCTGTCTAGGTAGTACCGTCTCAAAGGCCAACTCCACTAGAGCTTGAGTGAGGTCGTGCGCTAAAAGGTCGAAAGTTGGTAGAAGATCTGAAGGAGGTCCGTCGGTAGAATCGCTCACACCGTAAGCGGATCGTAGAGAGGGTTTGACCGATTTGGGAGACGCGGTGAGACTGTCGACGAGCGACTGTAGTCGATCAACCTGTGATCGTACTTCGATAGTCAGAGATACGCTTCGAGGAAAGTCACGACGGCGAAAGACATACCTGCGCTCGAAGCTCTTTCGCATTCTGTTGATCGAGTTCATCTTTGATGAAGAGAGGAGTAGCATCACTAATCGGACGGGAAATTGAAGGGGAAGGCAGAATTGGTCAGCGGAGGCAACGAAAGAAAAGGGAAAAGAGGGAACGAGGAGACTCACCCTTCCCAAACACACTCGCTACCCTTCGCCACACATGACGAACAAGGTAGACATCTATCACACTTGAGTTTCTTCTTTCGACAAGGAGCGCAACTTGCGGGTGATCGCTTCCTCGGAGGGAGGGCAGAAGAAGAAGAAGCTTGTGGACTCGTCTTCTTCCTGTTGTTGAGAGACACGGTACGAGTACGAGTGGAAAGAGATGGGTTTGAAGGGCGGTCTCCAGTCGCAGAGGTAGGTTCTGGTTCGCCATTCCATCCCTCCGGATCTCCGACGATCCCACTAGGAAGCGACTCGCGCGATACAGAGAGAGTGAGATGAGGGCGTGGAGCGTGAGGAGTTGGTAGGAGGTATTCTTGCTGTTGTTGATCGTGATGTACGTTCGAAGTATCGTAGTACGAAGGGTAGGCAGTCGAATTTGGGGAAGGGTTCAGACTGCGGTGAATGCCTTGCGGGATAGAGTGAGATTGATCTGCTGGAGGAGCTTGATGGTGATAGAGAGCAGTAGGAGAGATCGTTTGTTGCTGTTGAGGAAGAACGAAGGTAGACTGGAGACCGGGAGAAGGAGTAGGGCGATGCGACATGGTCGGTGAAGAAGAGGTCGAGGGAGGTCCTCGGCCGGGAGGAGGGAAGGTGAATGGCATCCCTTGGCTAGAAGAGTGGAAGATGTGCTGTTCTGCAGGCAGTTGGTCGTAAGGAGAGAAGTTGGGAACGAAAGAAGGTTGCGAAGGGTTTCGAACCGGTTGAATCGAATGATAAGATGTTGACGTTGACCGACTATGGGAAGAACGGTGATCCGAAGGAGGGTACTGGTGGGAAGACATGGTAGATGCGAATGCAGGAGCTAGTTTGACGGTGAGTCGGTGGTCGAATCAGCCTGAAAGCGATGGGAAAGTCGAGGTTGTCGCAGGCGAGTTCGAGGAGCGGCGGAGACAAGCTGCCAACATGGGAGCGTGATCAGTACAGATTTCCGAACGTCTCTACGAGTCTCGAAATCGATGCTTTCTCGCACTTTCGACAATCAGGATGTCAAAGCGAGAGGAAGAATATAAACTCACGAATGTCGTCTACTTCGCTCGAAGCGCTTGCTGTGATCAAGCTCGTGGCCAATGGAGATGCGTGTGTAGATGAGGACAGAAAGAAGGACCTGGAAGAAGAGCGGGAAGGAGTCTGCAATACATCAATAAAGTGGTCCCCTTGAAGCTTGAAGTGATCGACGTCGAACTGAAACCCTCGTTTCCTTCTTCGGATCAAGCCTGTCCGAATCATCATCGGAGAAAAGCCAGAAGATGCAGTATAAATTTCGCTGATATTCGAGTAACTCCAGATCAGACCTCCTTCGGTTACCGAAAAGCGAGAAAGAAGACTGCCTTGTCAGGGCGCGATACTGATGAAATGCGAAAGTCGTCAATATCTGTCTCGATCACTTTTTTAGACTTTTCTTTTTCCTTTATCTCCTTCCTGCCCTTTCCCTGGATTGACTCGGGACAGGTCATGAATGACGTGCCGCACTTGTCCAGAGCTTTCGGACGAGAGGGCGCGAACTCCTGCTCATACAGGTCGTAGACAACGATTCAGCGAAGAACGTCGCAGAGACGAAGAAAGCTTCAAAAAGCTACGAACTCACCTCTAGAGTCTATCCGAAATTGATCCATTGTATCGGACTTTGAGAAGATTGTCTGGGAGAGACGAAGTCCACCGAAATGTCAGCGTATAGAACGATTCGTGGGAACGAGAAATCGAACCTCCGGAGCCACGTGAATTAAGGACGAATGAAAGTGAGGGTCGATCTCTCGATCAAGTAAGGGAAATCGAGTCTGAGAAGTCGAGGGGTTGATCGACAATGTACCGTCTCAAATAAGGTGTGAATGCGAGTCTCTTCGATAGACGAACCTGAACCCCTTGGTAATAATCGACGTCGAGTTGCCTGTTTCTGTATTCGCAAAACGAAAGAATGAAGTAATCGATCCCGTGCACTCTCTGTTGCAACCGACGAAGCCCAATGGAAAGGGTCGCGTGTCGAGAGAATGAAAAGTAAGTACGTTGCAAAGCGGGAGATTCGGGATAACTATCTTGACGACGATCAAAACGAATGAAACCATTGACGACGGTTTTAATCGGTTCTCTTGCTCCTGCCCGAATAGGAGTTAAGATACCAGAAGCTACCTGCTCGATCAAAGAACAAGCAAAAGGCGTAAGTACTTGCAATTGAAACGGTTGAAGAAGAAGCTGTTTCGACCCGAGCGACTTCCGTCGATTTTGTGAGTGAGAGAAGTCGAAGGTCAAAGCTAATGATAGATGATCCACTGTCGATCCTAAGGTTGACCCTTCTGCCGTTCCCATCCCAGCTCGCGAAACGCTGGATCGAATGGAGATTTCGTGGCGAGAGATACGAAGAGACGTTGTGATGAGATTCTGGACTTACCGTTCAAATACGTCGCAAACGAGACCCAACCGGCATACGGAACAAGGAGATAAGCAGTGCGAGAGTCGACCTTGTATGCTTCGTATGTCAAAGCGTACACTGCGATGTCGAGGAGTCCGATGTCGAACAGAGCGAGTCCCATTTGCTTCAATCCGAAGAACAAAGGAGTCCAGGCTTGGTTGAGGGCGAATTGAAGGTAGTAGAGCTTGAGAGCACGTTCAGCAGCGTGTTTGAGGGGAGATCCGGGAAGAGCGGCGTCATACTTCTTGACGATGAGATGAGAAGCGAGACCTGGAAACGCCAAATTTGAGAGTCAGCGTCGCTCGGAGAGGAGAAAGAGGGACGGACCCATTGAAGCGTAGAGCAAAGTCCAAGCCACGGGGAACATCCAACGAGGAGGTTCGACAGCAGGACGTTTGAGCGTAGGATACCAAGTGTTGACCGAAGTTTTCGTGATGAATCCGCCAGACATTCCGAAGACGAGAGGGAGACCAACTGCTACGGCAGGATTGCGAGCGATGTCGTAGAAGAGTGAGGGGAGTTGAACCGGCATGTTGTGCGTGAAGGAGCTATTGCAGCGAAAGAATTCATAGAACGAAGATGCGAGAAAGTGTCAGCGATCAGACTCCTGCTAGTAGAGCTTGCTTCGAGCCGTAGCTAAGATCCCTTGCAAGACCTCCCGTTGTGCTCCTGTCCCTTCCCTGTCCTTCGATTCGTGTCAACTTCCGAGCATCTCGCTACATCTTTAGAGACCAGTACGCCTCGCGAGTGCTGTCAAACAGCCGTATCGCTCGCGCAGACGAGTGGAGTGACTGGCTGTCACCTTCTCCCAATTTCCCTAGGTGCTGTTGGCTTGAAATTGAGGAAGTTGAAAGAGAATCGTGGAGAATGATCTGAGCGATGGAGGGACTGGAGGTGTCGATCGGGCGTATTCGCAGTAGCGGATGAAAGTAAGAGCTCACCAGGGACTTCGATGAGGTGAATAGTAACGAGTGAGGAGGGGAGAAGCAACTTTCGCAACTTTCACCTTTCGCGAATCATCGACAGAATTCTTCATCAACAGCGTGAAGCCCCGAGAAAGTACTCTCGGAAGAACGAACATCTCGATACGAGTCAACGGGTGACGCGATAAAATTGCTTGCGGGCTAAAGTGAGAAACTTTCGCAACCTTGATTCCTTTCGGTGAAATTGTGAGCCATAGGTTACAGTAAATCGTATAGTAAGGTGCAAAATGATATACGTTGAGACTAGATC
>Ga0308169_10005731_pt1 | contig 11179 bp, 8 predicted proteins | sample PhyBR1_2_FD_202139 | JGI IMG/M metagenome (GOLD analysis project Ga0308169, IMG submission 202139) | Phyllosphere microbial communities from UC Gill Tract Community Farm, Albany, California, United States - DLSLSB.R1 | ecosystem: Host-associated > Plants > Phyllosphere > Unclassified | place... | reverse complement strand
GCGGCCGTAGCCGGTCAGCGCCCGGTACCGCAGGTCAAAGCGGAACTCACGGCGCTGCTGGCCGATGAAGTCCAGGACCGTCAGCACCGCTTTGCCTTCGGCGCGGCGCAGTCCGCGCCCCAGCTGCTGGAGGAAGACAGTGGCGCTCTGCGTGGGCCGGAGCAGCAGGATGGTGTCCACCTGCGGCAGGTCCAGGCCTTCGTTGAAAAGGTCGACGGCGAAGATGCAGTTGATCTCCCGCTGGCCCAGGCGCCTGAGGGCTTCCTCGCGGTCAGCATTGTCAGTGGTGCCGTCGACGGCGATTGAGGCGATGCCGGCCCGGTTGAACACCTCGGCCATGTAGCGGGTGTGCTGAACGGAGACGCAGAAGCCGATTGCCCGCATCTGGTCGGTGCTGGTGACCTTGTCGCGGAGTTCGCGGATCACCTTGGCAGCGCGGGCGTCGTTGCCCGTATAGAGGGCGCTCAGCTGAGTGGTGTCGTAGTTGCCACGCTTCCACTCCAACTGGCTCAGGTCGACGTCATCCGAGACGCCGAAGTAGTGGAACGGCACCAGCAGGTCAGCGTCCAGAGCGTCCCAGAGCCTCAGCTCACTGGCGGTCCGGCCACCGAAGAACTGCTTGGCGACGTCGACGCCGTCGCCACGTTCCGGGGTCGCCGTGAGTCCTAGGAGCTGCTGCGGTTTCAGATAGTCCAGCAGGCGGCGGTATGTAGGCGCCATCGCGTGGTGGAACTCATCGATGACGACGACGTCGAAGAAGTCAGGCTCCAGCTGTTGGATGCCGAGGGAAGACAGCGACTGGACGGACGCGAAGATATGCTTCCACTCGCGCGGCTTGTGGTCACCTACGTAGAGCTCACCGAAGGCGCCGTCCTGTATGACGTCACGGTAGGTGCGCATCGCCTGTTTGAGAATCTCCTGCCGGTGGGCGACGAAGAGTAATTTGAGGTCGCGGCCGGCACCTTCGGATAGCCGTTTGTAGTCCAGGGCGGCGATGACAGTCTTGCCAGTACCGGTGGCTGCCACCAGGAGGTTGTGGTTACAGCCCTTGAGCCGCTCCGATTCCAGATCCTCCAGCATCTCCTCCTGGTGGAGGAACGGCTGAACTTCAAGGCCTGTGGCTGCGTCCGGGGCCGCTGTGCGGCGGCCGCCGTTGCGTTCAAGGGCAGCGTCCAGCTTCTCGCCGTCGCGTTCGGGGTCGTAGCTTTGGAAGGCACGCTGCTCCCAGTAGCTGTCGAAGGTGACCTCAAACTTCTGAAGGAGTGCGGGTGTTGCGACGGAACTCAGGCGGACGTTCCATTCCAGCCCATCCAGGAGTGCTGCTTGGCTGAGGTTGGAGCTGCCGACATAGGCGGTGTCGAAGCCGGTGTTACGGCGGAACAGCCAGGCCTTGGCATGCAGCCTTGTGGCCTGGGTTTCGTAGCTGATCTTCACTTCGGCGCCGTACCGTTTCACAAGCTCGTCGATGGCGCGGCGTTCGGTGGCGCCCATGTAAGTTGTGGTGATGACCCGGAGCGTGGCGCCGCGCTCCTTGAGTTGCTCCAAAGCTGGCTCCAGGAGCCGCAGACCGGTCCAGCGCACGAAGGCGCAGAGAAGGTCCACCGTTTCAGCGGACTCCATCTCGGCCCGAAGCTCGGCGGCGAGGTTGGGGTCGTCCTTGCTGTTAGTCAGCAAAGCGGAATCGCTCAGTTTGGTCTTGGGACGGCGTAGGTTGCGGCGTTTGAGCTTATTCGGGCGATGGAGAGACTGGAGCTGTGTTGGACCCGGTGCGATGCGGTCTCGGGTGTCCAGTTCCTGGAGGAGCCTGTTCGCGAGGGCGACGCGATCGGCGGGTTTGGCTGAGTCGAGGGCGCGCCGGACGACGTCCGCGACGTAGCGAGAGAGGATGTCTGGGACGTCAGCGTCGCTTATGCCCGCGAAAACCGGCTGCAGACCCCGTTCTTCGACCAGATAGTCGCCGAGGCCCTCCGTGTTAAGCAGTTCGTACAACCCCTCGGGCAGCTGCTCCGCTGCCACTCCCCCAATACAACGAGTCACTTCGCCAGGGTATTGTCAGGAGAGAGGACTATCAAACTTCTATTCTCCGTGTCTATCGATATCTTCAGTCAGTTACGCAAAGCCATCAAACGAAGTCGATCAATCCGTGCGAGGAATCGAGGATTTTCCCGTCTTACTCATACGACCTCCAGGTCGAATACGTACCCTAGATCGGTGACCGTGGTGGCAACAACAGAGGCAAAGCCTCAAACGTTGTTGAACCTCGAGTAGTCCAGTATCTGGCCGAAAATCAGACTTGCATCCGTCTGGTCGAGGAAGCTTGGGCTTCATGCAACGGACGCATCTTTCGCGTCGTGATATCGGCGAGGAGACGTGCCATGGAGCCTCTCGGAAAGACCTCCCACCCGGTAATAGGTTCCACCACTGGTTTTCTAGGCCCTGAATTTTCGATTAGCTTCTGTTCGATATTTCCCGCAATGAGTGGGTTGATGGTTCTTTGCCGAAACGTGGGCGACCGGACCCATTCCTGGCCGCTCCTTGGGACCAACCCAAAACCCTTAGGACTTCGAAAAAGTAAAGCGACGCTTGAGTGCCGCACCCCGCGTATAGGGCCACCTTTTCTCAAACTGCAGCCGGCCAACGACTATGTCTGGACCAATCCCCAATTCACCTGCAAATTTCTTTACATCATCATCGGATTGAAGCGTACTCAAGCGATCTTCAAAACGGCGAGGGATCAATAGCTGGGACGCAAAGGCGTCGGCCTCTGACTCCGCGCCACTATGAGGTCCTTGGTCGTTAATGAAGATGTCCTTCTTGGAGTGGAGCAGCAAGTGTCCAATCTCGTGGAAAAATGTAAACCAAAAAATGTCACTCCACCGATGTCGCAGTGAGAGCTGAATCAGCACTTTATCGGATTGGACCCATCGCGTAGCACCGACGATTCGAGCTCCAGAAATCTCAGGCTCAAAAACAACAGCAATTCCGATATCCTGGCAAGTCGACTTTAATCGAGGTACCCACTCGTCGGGATCGGATAGGCGAGTGAGACTTCGCAGGTCCTCTAGGGAACTCAGTAGCTTCGCTTTATCGAAGGGGCTGCAACTGATCTTCATTGCTTCGATTTCACCGATCCGAAGCCAAGCTGCGACAGCCGTTGGATCACTTGAGAAGGCTTTGGATCGTCGGTATGCGGTCGGACGTTCCCACAAAGCCTCCCATGAGGCTTTGTCTGCAACGCCGAAGAAGTTGCATACTTCGCGAAGAGTATCGATCGAGTAGCTCGCCGATTGAATCCGCTTCCTCTTAACGAGTTCTGCAAGCGGCAGCGTCTTCAGCCAGTCCAGCTCTAATTTCAGCTTCTCTGCCTCTTTAGTACGCGACCGATCCAGTTGGTATGCGCTCTCAAGATTTGTCCACATAGACGCAGAGACGCCTGTTGCCCGCTCGAGCAATATCGTGGTCTCAGGGCTTATCGACGCCGTCCCTTTGACGATCTGATTGATGTGCTTCGTGGAAAGCCCTGTCCGGATAGCGAGATCGCTTTGGGTCATCGCTCGTTCGTCGAGCACCTCCAAGAGCGTCGAACCAGGCGGCCGTACGCGCTCAGGAGCGTAGCGATATGCCGTCGCCGTCATGGCCGACTCCTCCCTGATGGTCGCTGGCAGTCACTTACGGTGATGCTTTCGATCGATTGCCATGCTCGACCGCCCAGGACGTCTCCGCGTTGACCGATGTCCGTTGGATGAAAAGTAAGTTGGCAGTGCGGTGAAACATCGATTGCGAAGTACCCGCGAAGCGGTGAGTTCAGCTCCCGGCACCTGCCCGGCATAGCTTTCATTTCCGCAAGTGTCGGCGCACCCATCAGTTGTTGAAGGCGGAGATCAATACGGCCAGCCCCATCTGCGCCAAACTCGCGGACCCTGTTGTGTTCGTTGCCTAGCAGCATGGCAAGCCCCTCGGTCTTGAAGAAGACGTCCATGTACCCGCCCGATCGATTCCATTGCATACCACACCTGAGCATACCGTCTATGTCTCGCTTCCCGTAAACCGGAACAAGGTCAGTTTTTGTCGATCTTTGATTAACTGTTTGAGTTAGTGCTACTGTGTGATTCGAATGGAACAAAACGTTCCATCAAAATCAAGGAGTGTTGCCATGACGGCAGAGAAGAAGCCCGCCAACGTCACGTTCACGATCGACGGCCGGTCATTTACCCTGGTCGATAAGCACCAGCCCGCCAGCGCACTGCTGAGCCTGGCAGGACTGCCAGCACTGGGATACGACCTCGCCGAAGTGAGGGGACGCGGCGATGTTCATACGTTCAGGGACGACCAGCAAGTTGTGATCAAAACAGGGGATGAGTTCGTCACCGTCCGGCAGAGTGCGCAGGTCGCCTAAGTGTCGGGCGCAGGACAGGCCAATGGACTCGACGGCCTTATCTCGGGACTGGAGGTTCTTGGCGCGAAGCCGGCTGTCGAAGGCAACGTGCTTTGCTTCAGGGTGAAGGCAACTTCCGGTTTTCTCGCCGGCGTCGAAGTTCGAAGCGGAATTGACGTGGAGGAAACGGGAAGCTGGCCACTCATCCCTCCCCACTGGGTGCACTTTCCAGACTCAGTGGAGTTCCAAACCACGAATGCCCAGGCGTCCAGCAAAGAGGGGTGGCTCAAGCACTCTCGCAATATCGTCAACTGGGGAGATGCACGTGACCCTGCCCAATCTTGGCTTTCGCATGTTCGAGCTGTCCTTCGGGATGCCAGATGACTGAACGATTTTCAGTGGCCATGACGAACGTGACTAGCAGCAAACTTATTGATCACTTACTCCGGATGGACGGCCAAGAAGATATCTGTCTTGCCCTTTACGCTCCTTCAACGGGCCGCCTGCGACGCACGACCATCGTTAACGACGTACTGCTTCCTCAGCCGGGGGAGCGCGCTGTGCATGGCGACGCCTCCTTCAGCGGGACCTATGTATTGCGTGCCTGCCAACAGGCTGCCCAGACCAGACAGGGAGTAATGATTATCCACTCCCATCCGAATGGCCGCGGATGGCAGGGAATGAGCGCGCAAGATGCTGACGCAGAGGAATCGTACTCCCGGTTAGCCTTACAGCTAACTGGGAAGCCACTCGTGGGCATAACCTTGGCGGGCGACGGCACGTGGTCCGCCCGTACGTGGACGGCGTCGGAGTCTATCCAAGCCGACTACGTCCGCGTTGTCGGGCCCACTCTCAACGTGTACTGGAACAACAAGCAACGCCCGGTACCCCCAAGCTATGACCGGCAAATGCGCACCATCTCAGCCTGGGGAAACAAAACACAGGCAGACATCGCCCGTCTGCGCTTGCTCGTAATCGGTGTCGGGAGCGTAGGGCTGGACGTCGCGGTCCGGCTGGCCGCCTCAGGAGCACGTCATGTGGGCGTCATGGATTTTGATGTCGTTAGTGAACATAACTTGGACCGAATGATTGGCTCAACACAATCGGACGCAGTAATCCAACAGCTCAAAATAGAAGTGGCACGCCGGGAGATGGAGAGGGCAGCCACCGCCTCTAGCCACAGGTTCTTAACCTTCAACCAGGACATAACGACGAACGAGGGCCAAGCAACCGCCCTCGACTACGACATAGTCATCAGTTGCGTGGACCGTCCCTATCCGCGTGCTGTCTTGAACCAGATGGCCTACTCAGACCTAATTCCCGTCATTGACGGAGGCATAGGAATTGACGTCTTCTCTGACGGCGCCATGCGTGGCGCCACTATTCGAACGCACACGCTTACCCCCGAGAGGCCGTGCCTGGTCTGTTCCGCCCAAATCGAGATGTCGGAAGTGACCCTGGACAAAGAGGGCCTGCTTGATGATCCTTCCTACATAGCTGAAGCCGGACGGGCTAAACCCGCAAATCAAAATGTCGCCCTACTCTCTGTAGGCGTCACGGCCGGTCTGCTGAGTCAATTGGTCACTCTTGTCGCAAAGCCTGGAGGTCGTGGAGTCTCCGCACCGCTGAGATACGTCTTAACAACGCAATCTCTTGAACACCTTGATATGGAATCGCGACCCCATTGTCCGTTCGAGGCGGCTACCGGCAGGGGAGATCTGCGCGTAGCACTGACCCGTTCGGATACCTGAGGACTGCCCAAGCGTCTTAGGCCCGGAGCCACGAGCCGGGAACCGCGTCCACCGTTATCGCCTTACGGCCTAGGCGGAAACAGCGAATGAATTGCTGGTGCTAGCGCACCAGAAGGGAGCTAATACAATGACAAATCTTTCGACAATTTGCGAGCTGGGCGGCTTGGGGTGCGGCACAGACCTGCCCCAGCTCTACCATGCTAATGGTCTTCGAGTATGCCCAAAACACAATGGGCGCTGGAAGAAGTGGGGCATGTTTGAGCCTGTATGCTCCGAATTCGAAAATGATGGAAAGAGGTGCATCGGGAGTACCTTATGGAAACCTGACCGCAAATGTAGATTCCACCACTTCTACGCCAATGCACAACCCTGCGTTGAAGCCGGTTGCCAGACGAAGCCCGAGATCGGAAAAAACGGGTTTGTAGGTGGAAGATGCCGCAACCACGCTTATCAGCTGAAGGTTGCGCCGTCGCGAACGGGACTTCACTGCAGCCAGATTAAACGTGGCGATTGCGGGCCTCAGGCGAGCGGCCCAGGGGTACGGCTCTTCGGTGAAGGCAAGCACTGCCGGCGGCATCACGAACGACTGCGGGACACAGGATCGTTCCAAGCGCCCGTCTGCCTAGAGGACGGCTGCGATGTCGATTACGACAAGGACCCAGGCGACTTCCAAGCCGGTCGCTGCCAGCGGCACCACCTACAGCACAAACGTGACCTGATTCGGGCTGACAAATATTCCGATCGATGCTGCCAGCAATGCTCTGAACCCATACCCCTAATCGTTGACGTCAAGGCCAAATACTGCTCTCCGGCATGCAACAACCGTGCGTGGAGGGAGCGCAACCCCGAGACCGCACGCTTGCATAAGCGTATTGGGGGCGGTAAGCGCAACGCTCAAAAGTACGGCAATCCGGGGTACCAAAAATTCACCGCCGACGACGTCCTGGCAGCACTTGAGGCTGTGGACTACTGCTGCACGTACTGCGGAGAAAAGTGCAGCATGGATGAGCTCGACATGGACCACATCGTTCCGCTTTGGCATGGAGGTGCTCACCGGCTCTCCAACCTCACCGTGGCCTGCCGAACATGCAATATCTCCAAGAAGAACCGCCCGTTGCTGCGAGGCTGGACGCCCAAGCTCCTAGGAGGTCACCCAACGTTTCTCCGCTATCCAAGCATAGTGAGGAATCCTTGGAAGTCCGAGGACTGGCGTGATGAGAAAGGCCCACTTCCGCACGTACTTGCCAAGGCCTCGCAATACCCTGAGTTGCTGCGTTGCCTGCTTGCCTCCGAGGCATTCTTCAACGCACTAGCAGACTAACGTCGCACCCCAGAGTAAACGGCGATGGCCGCGCGGGGCGGAGATGTTGGCGAAGCTGGACGCCTCGTCGAAGAACGGCTGCCCGCCGGCCAGTCCCCCGCAGGCACTGGCAGAGTCCACGTTGGGACCGCCAGCGCCACTAACAGCACGAGAACCAGCCACTGAAACCCCTGCTTCGATGGCCGACTCCGCCACCCTGATGCCCAAAATGTTCCCCAGCGTGTCACGATGACGATTCCCACGATCCAGGGGATAGGGGAAATGGACGGTCAGTCAGGACTTGCTCAGAAGAACTATGACCATAAGCAGGAATGGGAAGTCCAGCAGGGCGCCTCCCCAGCAGGAATACGAGGCGGGGTTGAGAGAATTGCGGACGTAGGTGTGGGCGCAACCGCCACGGGGTAGGCGACGGCCATCCGCCGTGGCAGTGCGCGATTATCGACATGATCACCAACTACTGTGAACACACAAACGACCATCGAAGGCTGCAGCCTCCTTCTGGCAGCGAACGTCCGCTGGGCGGGCATGGTGCGTGCCATAGGCTGATTTAGCAATGTCGAATCTACCTGACCGAAGGGGTAAAAGTGGCTTACAACCTTGAGTACACAATTCATCTAACAGACGCTGACGCCGAGAAGTACGGCGTGTCCGGTAAGACTGTGCCTGCTCGTGCTGCCGTGCCCAGTGACATCGATTCGGCCAAGAGCCTGTCGGAGACGCTGATCGCCCATGCGGGAGGCACAAAGGGAAAGATCTTCGAGACGTCGGAAACGTCGATGTCTCATGGATCCGGCCAACTCGTTGCCAGCTAGGAGGCCGGAAAAGGATGGTCCGACGCCTCCTAAGTGCCAGGGGCCGGCACGAATGCGCAGGGTGCGCCCGGCCAAAAGCTGGACGCACCCTACGTGTGAAAGGCCCCGCTGCTTGGTTCAGTCAATGAGCGCAGCGTGCTTAACGTCATGCGAAGAGTCGACGACCGTCGCATCTTTCAGCTTCCTGTGGTTCAGCCAGCACCCCACCGCCAGCAGTGCCACGAGCCCGAACGTGCTCAGCAGCTGGGGACGGGAATCCTCGCCGATGAAGCCCACCGTGAAGATCGCCGCGAGGATCAGCAAGCCAAGGCCAGTGAGCCAAGGGAAGCCGGGCATCCTCAGGGGAAGCGCCGTCCCCTCGCGGTCGGCGCGGAGGCGCAGGGCCAGCTGCGCCAGGAGTGCGGACGTCCACACCAGCAGGCACGTCGAACCCACGATGTTCAACAGGACGCCGAGCACCATCTCCGGGAACGCCAGCTCCAGCACCACCGTCACCACACCGAAGGCAACGCTCGCCAGCACAGCAACTACCGGCGCCCTCGCCTTCGACACCGAAGCCAACCAACGCGGCGCCTCACCGCGTTCAGCCAGGGAGAACGCCATCCGGGACGCACCGTAGAGGTTGGCGTTAAGGGCGGAGAGCAGCGCAGCCACGGCCACGAGGGTGATGGCAGTCGCCGCACCCGGCATGCCCGCGGCATCCAACACCGCGGCGAACGGGCTCTTCAGCCCCGCAGAACCAACAGGAACAACAGCGGCGATCACAAAGATGGCACCGATGTAGAAGACCAGAATGCGCCACAGCACCGTCCGGACAGCCTTTTTCACGCTGCGGGCCGGCTCCGCTGTCTCGGCTGCCGCCACGGAGACAATCTCGGTGCCACCAAAGGCAAATGCCACCACGAACAGTGCCGTCGCAATCCCGGCAAAACCGCTCGGCGCGAACCCGGCACCGGTGAAGTTGGACAGGCCCGGGGACTGCACTCCCGGCACCAGGCCGAACAGCAGCGCGAAGCCCACCAGCAGGAACCCGACAATGGCCGCGACCTTCAGCAGGGCGAACCAGAACTCGAACTCGCCGAAGTTCTTCACGCTGGTCAGGTTCACGGCGGTGAGCACCACGATGAACACGAAGGCCATCAGCCACACCGGCAGGGCCGGGAAGATCGTGGCCAGCAGGCCTGCCGCACCCAGCGCTTCGGCCGCGATGACCACTACCAGCTGGATCCACCACAGCCAGCCAACGGTGGCGCCGGCCACCGGCCCGTAAGCCTTGGCGGTGTAGACGGAGAAGGCGCCGCTGTCCGGGTTGGCGGCGGCCATCTCGCCGAGTGCCCACATCACCAGGATGATGAGGGTTCCGGCGACGAGGTAGGAGATCAGCACGGCCGGGCCGGCGGCCTGGATGCCGGCGCCGGAGCCGATGAACAGGCCGGCGCCGATGGCGCTGCCCAGGCCCATCATGGTCAGCTGCCGTGGTTTGAGGGCCGTGCCGAGGGCGCGGGCAGACGTCGTTGTCTGGTGTTCCATAAAGGGATTCCTCTTAGTTGGTAGGTGGAACGGACGGAGAAAAGGATCAGAGAATTGCCAGGGCCGCGTGGGCTGCGAGGATTCGGAGCACGCGGTCGTTGGAGGCAGGGTCGGCCACGGTGATCCGCACGCCGTCTCCCTGGTACGCCCGGACCAGAATTCCCGCGGCATCGAACGCATCCACGAGCAAGGCCAGAAGCGGGGCGTCGGCGCGGATCCACAGGAAGTTGCCCTGACTGGGCTGCAGTTTCCATCCCTGGGCCTCCAGCTCGGTGGCCATCCGGCCGCGTTCATGCTTCACTAGGGAAACCCGCGCTGCCATCTCCTCCCCCGCGTCCAGCGACGCGATGGCCGCCTTCTGCGCCAGCGCGCTCACAGCGAACGGCAGGGCGGTGCGCCGCAAACCTTCGGCGATTGCCGCCGTCGTAATGGCATACCCGACGCGCAGCCCAGCGAGCCCGTAGGCCTTGGAGAAGGTGCGCAGGATGCAGACGTTCGGGAACCGGCGGTAGAGCGCCAGGGAGTCGGGGCCGCTGCCGGCGTCGGCGTACTCCACGTAGGCCTCGTCGATCACCACCAGGATGTCGGAGCGCACGGACTGCAGGAACGCCTCGAGCCGGTCGTGGCTGATCGGCACGCCGGTGGGGTTGTTGGGCGTGCAGAGCAGGATCACCCTGGTGCGCTCGGTGACGGCGGCGGCCATGGCATCCAGGTCGTGGCCCTCGGCGCCGTCCAGCGGGACGCGGACCGGCCGGGCGCCGGCCAGCTCCACCAAGATGGGGTACGCCTCGAAGGAGCGCCACGCGAACACCACCTCATCCCCGGCGTCGCACAGTCCGGTGATGATCTGCTGCAGGACGCCCACGCTGCCGGGCCCCACCGCCACCTCCTCCGCGGTGACGCCCAGGTGCCGAGCGATCCGTTCGCGGAGTTCGACGGCGGCCATGTCCGGGTAGCGGTTCATCCTGCCGGCCGCCTCGGCCACCGCAGCGGCCGCGGCGGGCAGGGGCTCGTAGTGGCTTTCGTTGCTGGCGAGGGCGGCGATGTCCGTGCCGATGCTGCGCCGGCCCGGGACGTAGGCCGGAAGGCCGGTCACCGCGGCGCGCAGGTTGGGCAGCGCTGTCTCTGGTTCGGCCAGGAGTTGTTCAGGGGTCATGGAGACCGATCATGGAAGTGACCCGGACCACATTGCAAGATACGCTTTTGTGCTTGGGACTTCTGCTCAACTTCTAGTACCTCTGGTGAAAATATGACCATCTCCACCTCCCGCACCCTCGATTCCCTCGGGCCGGTGTTGCGGAGCAGGATATTTCCGGCGCGGCTGGCTTGCCGTGTCACACAGGCGGCTCTCTTCGGGCGGCTGCGCTTGGACCGGACCAGCGACCGCACC
>Ga0308169_10005730_pt1 | contig 11180 bp, 19 predicted proteins | sample PhyBR1_2_FD_202139 | JGI IMG/M metagenome (GOLD analysis project Ga0308169, IMG submission 202139) | Phyllosphere microbial communities from UC Gill Tract Community Farm, Albany, California, United States - DLSLSB.R1 | ecosystem: Host-associated > Plants > Phyllosphere > Unclassified | place... | reverse complement strand
GCACCTCACGCTCGACATCGCGTCGGAGATATACCCAATGACCGCCGGCGTGGAGTACACCGTTGCGCTCGCGCGTAATCTGGTCGAGGAGGAGATGGACGTCGATGAGGGGAGCGTGAACGGCGATGCTGATGCGCCGAAGAAGGTCAAGCGGGAGATGTGGAGGAGTGGAGACCAGGGTTTGGCGGCCGAGTACGAATACGTCATGTTTGGAAAGGTGGGTTGTCTGCGCCCCAATCAGGGAGACGGAGCTGATGGGCAGATCTACAAGTTCGACGACTCGGCGAAGGGGGACAACCAGACGTGAGTGTCATCGTTGTTCTCCGGTCAGACTGCGCTGATGGCAGAACGGCTTACATGTCGTTCGGCGGGTTGCTGATGGCTCTGCGGGGGTCGTACCGACATCTGTCCAGCATAACGATCGGGGAGAACGTCTACCTGCTCATCCGGAAATAGACAATCTCTACACTGGATATGGTGGCGGTCAGCACGAGGACAGGCTGTGCTTGCCCTTGAGCTAGCTAGAGGAGAGGAGTATTCGGTCTTTTGCATGTAATGGCTTTCCTGCATCTATAGCCTCATGTAACACGTATCCATCATGCTGCTCAGGTGTTCCGATAGATTGGCAAGCAAACTGACGACCCCGGACCCTTTAGGATCATCATTGCGAGACGCAATACTGTTCGAGCTCAGTCAATCGGCCAGCTGGAAACCTACGACCAAAAACATCACAATCTAAGCTGCATAGCAACACCTATTGGTCCTTGCGCTCCTTGCCCACCGAAGTAGCCTTACCAATCTCCAGCATCCTCGGCGGCACCTGAATACCCGCCAGCGCGGAGATACCGACGTACAGGATCGGGAGGAGCAGGAGGAAGACGACGAGGAGGGAGGTGATGATTGGCGTGGTGAGGATCTGCACCCGGTCAAGCAGCGGCAGACCATCGGTCGAGTTGCCGTTGTCCCCGAGGCGCGGGGTATCGGACGGCTGATCGTCGGACGGCGAGGTCTCGGAGGGCTCGCCAGCGGGTTCCGACTCGGATGGCCAGGGTGTCTCTTGGCGCTTCGAGGGCGGGTTGCTGGCCTTGTGCGAACCGGTCAAGATGAAGATGTATGGCGAGGGGAGGTCGGCGATGAGGGCGGAGATGTCTGAACGTGAGCTCGTTTTCGCAGGGGCGTGCATAGGAGCAGAGTATGTGATGAGCGATGACTCACCTTGATCGGAGCTGATTTGAAGGTTGACAACGTTCTTGCCTTCGCCAGCGACCGTGAGGTCGGAACCCACGTCCGCACCGCAGATCTTCGCCCATCGGTCGATCGCGCCATCGAGGACCTCTTGCCGAGGACGCAGCAGGTAAGGAATGGTAAGATCGGCCGAGGCGGAAGGTAGTGTCAACGCGGCCACCTTCGAGTTGTGCAACTATGCGTCAGCTAACAAGCACTGTGCGCGGACCGACTTACGCCTTCGCTGTGCGCGATCACGAGCGTGTCCCAGTCACATCCCAAGCTCGACAGCGTTCCGTAGATCTCCTCGGCGGCGACGACTCCGCTCGTCACTTCCTCTTGCGCGCCTGAGAGCGCTTCGTCACTAGGATCAGCCGATGCGCCGTGCTCCACCGTCGACTCACGCCTCCGACGACCAGATCAGGAGAGGCGAGGTATCCTTGAACGCGAGTGCCGAGGTCGCTACAAGCGCAGCTGTGATGAGAGCGGACCGCATGGTGTTTGGCGAGAGAGTGTGGTATGCACCGTCAGAGTGCTCATCAGCACCATCCATCCAGCGGGCATGCATAGAGCGAGCGACCGATCTTCCGCCGACGACCGGCGGGCCTTTCTTTGCGCTCGCACCTAAGATGGATGCGCGCTAGAGATAGGCGTGCAGCTGCATTCCACCGAGGTCACGCGTCCCAGTTGCTGGATTCGGAAAGGCGTCAATACCCACCCCCTCAAACCACACCTCATCCCCGCTTACCATCCGACTCTCATCCATCCACCATCGATCTACGACTCATTGGACCTGAAACGCACGACCAACATGGCATCCGAGGAACCCACGCCCGCCGCTCCTCCCGCCGAGGATGGTGCCCCCGCGCAGGCCACCTCCGAGGAGAAAGCCGATGCTGCCCCCGCTGCTTCTACTGACGCCCCGACCAGCAAGGCCAAGCCCGCCAGCAAGAAGGCGTCGAGCGCCAAGCCGCCCACGAAGGCCCGGACATCGACTGGTGGTGCGCCCAAGAAGGGCGCTGCGGCGGCCGATTCCGGCTCGAAGAGCTTCAAGATCGGGGAGACGGTGTTGGCCAGGCTGAAGGGGTACCCGCCCTGGCGTGAGTCGTCATGAGATCGTAATGTTGGACGCTAGCTGACCCGTCTTTCCTTTCGTTTGCACTCACCCACCTATGTTCTGCCTACAGCTGCACGAGTGAGTGATAGTGCTGTGTCAGAGCGATCGAGGCTGATGGTAGATCGCCGATCCAGAGACTGTTCCACGAGGTGTCGCCAACCTCCGTCCCGGCAAAGGCCCACAAATCTACTGTGTCAACTACTTCCCCGCCGGAGACTTGTGAGCCGCGCCCGCCATCTCCCACTCTGACAATCTCTCAGCCTTCACATCTCCCCTCTGCCACGCTGCACGACGCTTGCTCACTCACAGCTCATGGCTCAACGCACGGGATATCACCAAACTCAGCAAAGAAGACATCTCCGCATTCCTCTCTGCCGGCCATCGCAAGGCCTCTGGCGGGCTGAAGGAGGCGTATGAGACTGCCGCGGACCCGGAGGAGTGGATTGCAGCTCAAGAGGAACTGCTGCGCGGCCGAGAGGAGGACGAGCGGGAGGCAGCCGAGAACGTGGATGAGCTGGAAGACGACGAGGAGGCGCCATCGGGTGGCAAGCGGAAGCGAGGGGCGGCCAGCAAGCCGGCGCAGAAGAAGAAGGCCAAGAAGGTACGTTTTTGCCTCGGTCGCGTGATGCTCCGGGAGCGGTGGTCTTAGCAGCATGCAGGGGAATGGCGGAGCTGATGCGCAGGCGGACGCTGACGAGGCACCGAAGAGCAAGGCCAAGGCAACTAAGAAGAGCGCTGCGCCCGCATCGGCTCCAGAGGACAAGGCCCCAGCAGATGACGGTGGGTTGATGGGCCGAAACACGGCGTTTCGAGGGCGATTGCTTACATGCAGACCCGCTCTCCAATGACAAGGAGTGTGTCAAGGTAAAGGACTGGCGACACAAGCTTCAGCGGGCTTTCCTGGGCAAAGGCCTGCCGTCAGCCAGCGTGAGCTCGCTTGCTCTACCCAGAGACCACAGAGCTGATACGCAGGAAATGGACCAGTACAACGACGTGTTCAACTCGATCGAGGCGTACAAGGACATGACAATAGAGGCCCTGCAGTACTCGAAGATCGGAAAGGGTCAGCTTCGATGATCGCCTCGCGGACTCAAGCTGACATGCAGTCATGAAGAAGATCGCCGCTCTGGATGCTATTCCGCGAAATGACGAGCTGAAGATCACGGAGCGAGCAGCGAAGCTGATGGAGGACGTGAGTCTTGCAGGACTTTTGTGAGGAGCCGCCCTTGCTGACCCCAGTGGCACAACTTCATCAGCGGTGCGGCCGGCGGCGACAAGACCAACGGCGACTCAGCAACCAAGTCTGAGGCGCCCAAGTCGGCCGGCAAGGCCGCTGCGCCAGCCGAGAAGAAGGACGATGACTCAACGGCCGAGGCAAACGGCGCGCCAGCAGAGGAGGAGAAGAAGGACGACAAGATGGAGGTCGAGGCGGAGGCCTAAGTAAGAGAATACAGGCGACCGAGAGGGCGAAGGGCGCGTAGCTCGCGCGTACATACTGTTGTGGGACATCCTGACACCTTCATCTCCTTCACCGCCGCAGTGTCTCGTCATACTATAAATTCACACCCAGAACAATCCCTCCGTTTCCTATCGAACAAAAAGCAATTAGCTGTGGAAGCCAAAAGTGAATGTATGAGGTGTAATACGGCGCGGCGGGTTGGGCTTTTTGGCGTATCTTATCCTCGGCGTGCTGGGGGCGGTCTTGTGTGGCCAATCTGATGGGAACAAGAAGCAGACTGCGTTCGTCCTGCTGCCACAACTTGGCTTGCGGCGATACACGTCCATTCGTTTCGGCATGATATAGTACAACACAGCGTCAGATCACTCATACCTTCTATGTATCGACACTTTACCTCGACTCGAGCTTGCTGACGAGCCAGTCCATCCCCTCAAACAGCCCTATGCCCGTCAAGGCACTACATCCCATTATCTGCCACTCGCGTTCTCGCAGATCCGTCAACGACAGCGCCTCGGACACCTGGGCCGGGGTCATGCGGTTCGCGGCGGGCAAGTCTTGCTTGTTCGCCAGGACGAGCAGGAGAGCCGTCTTCAGGTCCTAGCCGTCAGCAAGATAACCGTCCACCTGTCCGGAAGCGGACAGATTCCAGGACTTGGCCTATCGGCTTTGGGGAGATGTGCGCGACCCGGCAAGGAGGACCGATGCAGAGGAATGCAACTCACCTCGTCAGCCACCAGCTTCTGCAGTTCCGCCCTGGCGAGGTGCATCCGTGCCGAGTCTGCCGAATCAATGACCAGGATGATCGCTGTGGTCCCGGCAAAGTACTGCTTCCACGAAGAGCGTAATGACGTCTGCCCTCCGATATCGATCAGACCGAATCTGACGCCTTTGTAGTCGTATATCTCATGGTTTGATCCGACCGTCGGTGCCGATGCGACCACCGAGCCCATTGTTATGCGGTATAGGATGGTGGACTGCGATCAGCTTGGCGCAAGCCGAGGATACCAAAATAACGCTGCGCACCTTGCCGGCATTGTCGAGTCCGAGGATGAGGACTTTGGTCTCTTTCCGCGTGAACAGGCGGCCCCATAGCGATGAGAAGGTGACTGGGGTCAGCGGGCTCCTCGGAAGCGCAACGGGTACGCGAAGGGGGCGGAAGAGCTCTGTGCCAGCTTGGACCGCGTGCGATATTTGCACTTCCTCACGGATGTTGCATGACGAAGCCTCGGCTAGAGGTCTGGACCCTTTGTGGGTTTGACCAATGCTCAACTCACCTCCCATGATGCCTGACTGCTCGGGACGAGACGACTGTTGAACGTCAGAGGTGATGGACCCAAGATGCGCAACCTCCACCTGAACACGTGCCCGGCCATGTCCGCCCCGCTAGGGTACAGACACGTGCCACTTTGGGCAAACACCGCGGTGAACTTGGCGGTTGGACGCGTTCCAGCCCCTGTCTCTTGCCCTCTGCTTACTTGCCGGCGCGTCCCCCCGCCTATAAGGGCAAAAAGGGGACTTAGTCGTTTGCGCATCGCATGCGAATCCCCTTCACCCGATTCATCCGTCCACTACAGTTACAAGCACCGGCACACCCACCTTCCTCCTTTGTTTTCAACGCTCACTCGTCCTCCCCCTTTGCACATAGGCATCTTGGACCACTCAATCGACCCCTCTCAACACCTCTGCCCCATTTACGCCGCTCCACCATGTCCGACTCACAGCCTATGGCCGTCGAGGCGCCGACGCTGGACCACCCCATGGACGTCGCGTCGCATGCACCGCACGTCAACGCGCCAACGACCAAGCCAAATGTCGCGAACGGGACGAATGGGGCTCACGCAGCGCGGAAAAGGGCGGAGAGCAGCAGTGAGGAAGATGAAAAGCCATTGGTGAGTTGACTGGACTTTGGGTGGGGCGGGTGGACGACCTCCACCTTCGTGACTTTTTGTCATGAACATCGACGGGAGAGGTTCGGAGGGGTCCAATGGTGTTTTGCGAGCCCTTCAGACGCTCAGGTGGTCTGGAGATGCATAGAGGAGCTAGTGACACCCTTCCCTACCCATTCACGACACCACCTGTGCCTGGGTGGCATGTCCGCGATTTGGCTGACACCATCCAGGCCAAGAAGCCACGCGCATCACTCAACGCAACCACGAAGAAACGGCGTGTGATTGCGAGCAGCGACGACGACAGCGATGCCGTTGCTGCCCCCGCGAAGGCCGCGCCCATGCAGATCAAGCCCGAACCGAGCAGCGCGAAACGCCCCACTTCCAACGGCAAACCCGCCGCCTCACGCTCATACTCGGACGACTCGGACCTGTCGGAAGATGACAAACCCCTGGCTGCGTCCGTCGCGAAGAAGACGAACGGTAAAGCACAGTCGAAGAAGAAGAGCTCGGCGACTCCTTCCGACTCGGACGACTCGGACTTCAGCGACGAACCACTGGCCAAGAAGAAGGGGGCACCGAAGCCCCGGCTTAGCGCTGCTTCCGCATCAGCTTCAACCTCGACGGCGGCCAAGTCCAAAACAAAAGTGAAGAAGGAGTACACGAGCTCAGAGGACGAGAAACCATTGGCGAAGAAAGTCAAAACGGCTCCGAAGGCGAAGAGTAAAGTGAAGGAGGCGAGCAGCAGCGAGGAAGAGAGGCCCCTTGCGGCCAAGGGCAAGAAGGCGACTCCGGCGGCGAGCTCATCGACGAAGAAACCGGCAGTGAAGAAGGAGAAGAAAGTGAAGGAGGAGGAAGAGGAGGAGGAGAAGTTCAAGTGGTGGGAGCAGGCGGACGGGGACGACACGGTCAAATGGACGACACTGGAGCATAACGCAGTCCTGTTCCCGCCGCCTTATGTGCCCTTGCCGCGCGACGTGAAGATGAAGTACGACGGTCAACCGTTGACGCTGCCGCCCGAATCGGAAGAGGTTGCGGGATTCTACGGAGCGATGCTGGGGACGGATCACGTGGAGGACAAGACGTTCCAGGCGAACTTCTTCCGGGACTTTAAGGCGACGCTGGACGAGTACCCTCCTGTGAGTTTGGTGTTCGGGTTCGGGGCTGACAGGCTACGAGTGGGCAGTCGCGCTGACGGACAGAAGGAGGGCGTCAAGGTTACGTCGTTGGAGAAGTGCGATTTCAGGCCGATGTATGAGCATTTCGAGCGCGAGAGGGAGAAGAAGAAGAGCATGACCAAAGAGGAGAAGAAGGCGTGAGCTACATGGCACGGCACGCATGTCGGAAAGCTGACGCGCAGGATCAAAGATGCCAAGGACGAGCTGGAGAAGCCTTACCTCCACGCCATTGTCGACGGGCGGAGAGAAAAGGCTGGAAACTTCCGAGCCGAGCCGCCAGGCTTGTTCCGAGGTCGAGGTGAACATCCAAGGAAGGGTACACTTAAAGTGAGCAGTCTACCCCTCAAAGACCTCTCAGCTGACGGCTAGAACCGACTTCGGCCGGAAGACATCATCATAAACATCGGCAAAGAGGCTCCGATCCCGAAACCAAACATCCCAGGCCAGTGGAAGGCGGTTCGTTGCTTCATCTTACCACCACCTATGGCTCGCTTACCCGTAGATCCAACATGATAACACTGTCACGTGGCTTGCCCACTGGAAGGAGAACGTCAATGGCAACGCCAAATACGTCTTCCTGTCCGCAGGATCATCGTGGAAGGGTCAAAGCGACCGAGCCAAGTTCGAAAAGGCCCGAGAGTTGATTGTGAGTCGACAGTGGATCACACTTGGGGCTTATCTTACCCCAGAACCACGTTGACAAGATCCGAAAAGACTACACTGTCGACCTCAAGTCAAAGATCACTGCGGACCGTCAACGTGCAACGGCACTGTACTTCATCGACCGTCTCGCCCTCCGAGCGGGCAACGAGAAGGGCGAGGACGAGGCGGACACCGTCGGATGTTGTTCCTTGCGGTACGAGCATGTCACGCTCGAGCCGCCCAACAAAGTCATCTTCGATTTCCTGGGTAAAGACTCGATGCGGTTCCATCAAGAGGTCGAGGTAGACTCGCAGGTCTTCAAAAACATCAAGATCTTCAAAGCGGAACCGAAGGGCAAGGGCGATGATCTGTTCGACCGTCTCACGGTGGGTGAACGCAACTTGTCCTCTGGACATTGACTGACGGCAGACGGTATCGCTGAACAAGTACTTGAACGACCAGATGAAGGGCCTGACGGCGAAGGTGTTCCGTACATACAACGCCTCGTGGACGTTCCAGCAGCAATTGAAGAACACGCCGAAGAACGGGACTGTGCAGGAGAAGATCGCGGCGTACAACACGGCCAATCGAGAGGTGGCTATTCTGTGTAACCATCAAAAGACGGTCAGCAAAGGATTTGCCGAATCGCTGGCGAAGATGGGGGACAAGGTGGGTGCTAGGCGTCGATGATGCTTTGCGATGATGCTGATCTGCAGGTCCGGGCCCTCAAGTACCAACGAATGAAGCTGCGGTACCAGCTGTTCACGCTCGACCCAAAAATGAAGAAGAAGCGGCCGGATCTGGCGCAGGACGAGTCGGACATGGACGAGGAGTTCATGGAACGACACGAGGAGGAGCTGTATGAGAAGGCCGTCGAGGCTGCCAAGAAGAAGCACGAGAAGGACAACATCAAGGCGGAGGAGAACAAGGAGCCGAAGAAGACCAAGGCGGATCTGGAGGAGCGGTTGAAGGAAATCAAGGCGGAGTTCAAGGTGTTGAAGAAGGAGAGGAAGAGCAAGGTCGTCGAGCCAAAGAAGACTGGTGCGTTTCGACGAGAAGGGGATCTGATGGATGAGGAAGGGTGGTGCTGATGACAGTGACGGAGGAGAAACTGCTCGAAAACATCGCCAAGATGGATGACCGAATTGCGGCTGCGCAGGTGCAGATGAGCGATCGGGACAAGACGAAAGACGTCGCGCTGGGTACATCGAAGATCAACTACATCGTGAGTCTCCGTGGGATCGATATGTGAGAATGAGGGTGGGTGGCTGATGGTAGGATCCGCGAATCACCGTTGCGTGGGCGAAGAAGTACGAGGTTCCGCTGGAGAAGCTGTTCTCCAAGACGCTCAGGGAGAAGTTCCCGTGGGCTGAGGCAGAGGCGGATGAGGATTGGGTCTTCTAACCGGACCGAGTCGGTCTGGCGGTGTGATAAGCGATCGTAGAATGGCACAGCGTGTAGCAAGCATCATTTCTTCACGGTTGAGAGAATAGCCTACTTTGTCGGGGCATCGTCCGCGCATATCCCATGCATATCCATATGTTGTGCTTCGCCTGGGGAAACTCGCTCAGTGTACTTACTGTAGCTGGCGACCTTGAGGAAGCCCGCTGATCCTGGGACGAGCACTCTGCGCAGGACAAACAAGCCAGATCATGCTGCCATTCCGCCGCGCCAGACTCACGGGGGCCTCCTTTCAGCCTGAGAGGCTGGGACTGTGTGCTGTCACGTCACGCAAGTCCCCCTCTGACTTCTATCTCCAGTGGGTCCAAACCACTCGAAAATAGCAGGCCCCCGCTGTCGATGACTTATGACAAACGACTTTTAAAGCTGTGCAGCAGCCCCCGGCGCGTGCGTGTAGAAGATGCATGCTGTCATTATCATATCTTGACCCGCAGTCCCCTCCCCAGCCACGCCAGAGCGCAAACTCCCCCGCTGTACAGCCCCAGCACAGTCAGGGCCACTGTGTCTGGGGCGTACATCGTCTTCATGCTGACGTTGACGAGACCTGTGGCGAGGTTGGCAACGAGGAACACAGCTAGGCCATTGCGGTTGATCGCCTCGAGTAAGGGTGGGACTGCAAAGGATGGTGAGCCATCTGTCGATGGTGGGAAGAAGAGGATCTCAATGGTGAGGTATCCGAGGAGGAAGGTGGTATTGTATGCGACTGTCCAGAGCACGTAACTGAGATTTGCCTGAAGGTCAGTCTAAAGCGCCATACCAGCAACGAGAAGGGGCACGCACCATTCGCCGCGAAACTTGCTCCCCTGCGAGCCGTACCGCCATGAGCAGCACCCACCACGCAATCGAGTACCCGAACAGCTCCATGGCGCTCTCGGAACGCCGCTTCTCCATGCGTGATCGTACGTGCTCTGCTCGCGTTTCGACAACGCCGCTGTCGGTGTGATGGCTCGCTGCAGGGGAGAGTGTATCACGCAGGACGTGTTGGCCTGTTCCGAAGCCGAGTGCATAGATGGCGAAATAGCCGGGCAAGGAGACTATTCCTTCCTTGTTCAGCCCGAGGAGGCCGACTCGCTCGGGCGAAAGTACCCAGGCTTGAAGGCCAAGCCGTGACAGGGCGACCTGGTGGGCTGCATGTCAGCTGATGGGGGACCAACGGCAGGGGACCACTGACCGAAAGCTAAGAGCAGCGCGAGAGGCGTCCAGCCGATGTATTCGCGAAGAGGCGATATCGCGATGCCCAATACGGGCAGGCAGCCGAGAGTGAAGAAGAAGTTCCAGTGCACGCCATACTCTGTAAGATGTTCCTGTACATCAGCATTGACGCCCATCGGGGACCCTGGACTGACTCACCGGATACTCTGTGCCCTTCACCATGAGCACGCGAATCAGGCCTAAGACCAGTATGGGAGAAGCCTTCTTCAATGCCTTGAATACAGCGAACGGCATGTTTCCGCTCGACGCTGCCGAGACCGCTCGGGCGGATACGAGGCCGAGAGAGAAGACGAACGAGCCAACGCCCACGTCCATCTGCAGTCAGGTACCATCGAAGCAGAACCTTCCAGCCACCTACCAAGCTCGTTCCGAAGTCCTCGCACTTGCCCTGCACTCTCGGGAAGATCGGAAAGTCCACCGCGAGGATACAATGCACCGTCATGATCATCATGTGCGCCCGGTAGACCGACAAGAAAGGCAGCCTCCCCTTCTCTCGGCCTTGTACACGCCCATCCTGCCCTGGACCCCGAGCTCGAGGATGCCGGGGGTATGCCGGGTTTGTATCCGTGGTGAACGTGTTAGTCTCGGGCGTCTGCAGCACATCGATGGCGGTATGTGTATGCGTCGATGGGGTGGGCGAGTGCCGTCGTTTGAATGTCCGTCGCGAGATCTCTGGCTTCTCCGCGCGGTCCGGCGAGAGTGTCGAGCTTGCTCCGGGCGGCTCGACGGGCGAGATGGGACGGCTTCCGCCTGATGCGTCGGCGGAGGATGAGGTGGACAGGCGGGAGAGGGGATATGATGTTGAGCTGGTGTATACGGGCTGGGACGGTTCCTCGTCCGAATCGCTCTCGTCTAGCCATTTGCCTTGCGACTTCTTCGAGTTCGGGCGATTGATCTCGCTGCCCCCGGTCGGTTTGGCAATGTGGACGGCGACTATAAGTACAGCCAGACAAACGTGCAGCGCAATGGCCCGACGGGTGGTTGAGAATACAGTGACGCTG
>Ga0308169_10005729_pt1 | contig 11181 bp, 19 predicted proteins | sample PhyBR1_2_FD_202139 | JGI IMG/M metagenome (GOLD analysis project Ga0308169, IMG submission 202139) | Phyllosphere microbial communities from UC Gill Tract Community Farm, Albany, California, United States - DLSLSB.R1 | ecosystem: Host-associated > Plants > Phyllosphere > Unclassified | place... | reverse complement strand
GCGTTCTACCAATTCACGCGGCTTGCTCGGGCGGGAGCGTCAGCGTCGTGAAGATGTTGATTGAGAGAGGGGCGGATGTCAACGCCCCGAGACTGCCGAGGCGGTACAGTGACGGCAAGAAGGGTAATGTGCCGAGCATAGGTGCCGCCGGTGAGTCTTGCTCACTCGTCCCCTCTTACAGGCTCCGCCCGCACCCCGCACGCTGACTCTAGGCTCAACACCGCTTCACTTTGCAGCTGCGAATGGACATGCTGGGGTGGTGCAGATCCTGCTCACATGCGGAGCGATCCCATGCAAGTCAGACAAGAACGGCATGACGCCCGAAACACTCGCCGAGATCAACGGGCACACCGATGTCATCCGAGTGCTGCGGGTCTGGGAGCATCTCAAGGCGACGGATCCGACCTTGTCCGTTGCGGACGGGTCGTCGTATCAGACATCGGAGTTCGACGACGACGAGTCGCGGTACGCCTCGTTGAGATCAAGAAAGGGCAAGGAGAGGGCTTTCAGCTTCGCAAGCAACGTATCAGACAGTACAACCGGGCAGGCTGTCAAGCTGAAGCAATCACTCGAGGGGATGTTCCTTCGAGGACGATCAAGCCGATCAGGTAGCATCGTGAGCACACGGCCAGAAGCACCGCCGCCTCTGGTCGGCCTCGACCGCCTATCGGGCTCGGCCATCCAGGACGAGACATCACCGATCGAGCTATCAACGACGCTTGGTGCGACGATACCAGAAGGTACAGGACTCGAAGAAGAGGACGAGAACGGAGGAGAAGCACTGGACCGGGTCAGGAGCGCAGCATCGGGCTCGTCTCAGCCGCCTCCTCTGGTCTGCGTCACCTCCGAACACTTGGTGGAGGCTGAAGCGCTGCCCACTTCGCCTCGCAAAGCTACGGTCGACCACCTCGGACCAGCTCCCTCACGGCACAATCCATCGACTAGCGGGTCCTCGCGTCGCCCCTCGCTGCCTAGCATATTCGAGAAAGCCGCTCATCCCGGCGCGGCGTTCCGAGCAGCACTCCGGCGCGAACACAAAGACCACCACACCACCTCGCAACAAGCTGTGTCACCCACGACGTCGGCATTTGATGAATCGTCTTCGCCAACGACGGCACCGACGTCAGCGGAATCAAGCCACGGGCATGGGTTTTTCCGGGGTCGCCGAGACTCGACGAGATCCAAGCATGGCCATAACAAGTACATGTCAAAACACGCGCTGCTGCATCTATTCAAGCGGAGTCATTCGCCTCCGTCACGATCCCCTTCGCCGCCTCGCCGAGATGCGTCAAAGCCGATCGACAGCGGGCAGATCGAAGAGGGCATTGAGAAGATGCGGAGGGCTTCGCTGGATCTGGATCTACGGCAAAGCCCATCCATAGGCTCGGACGATGCCGTTCCGCTCAGGATGCCCCTCTCGGCCCCGCCGACGAAGACGACCTTCTTCGTGGACAGCATCATTCCCCCTCCCATACCGCCGATTGACCCCGCGCTCATTCCTCTCCCGCGCACCCCAACGCCGCGAGAGCCCAGCTCGCCCAATGTACGCCGAACGCGATCGAGGCAGTCCAGCGACGTCATCGCCCCCAGTCCGCTCGCTAACGAATGGGCCACTTCGTCTGACTCCGACACGCCCCGTTCAATCGGTATGATCAGAAGAGCCAAGACGGAAGTGATCAAGTCGTCGAGCATGTCACAACCGGGCTCGCCTCGAGTCGCGCTACAAGATCACCGTACCAACCCGCCAAGCCCCTTACGGAGCCCCGCGATGAGATCGCGCGCGGTGACATCTCCGTCCACGCCCGTGGGCTTCGTGATGCGCTCCGCGAGTGGGACGAAGCTTGCCGGAACGGGCTGGGGAGACCCGATCGATCTCAGGAAAGTCGCCTCATTGCGGCACGAATCGATGCACCGGCTGTCGAGAAGGTACACGGGTAGCGACTTTGAGGCGTTTAGGAAGTCGTCCGAGAACGCGAGTGCCTATGGCGAGCGGAACGAAGCGGAGGGAGAAGTGCAAGACGAAGAGAAATCCACGCCGCAAGCTTCTAGGTCTGATATGACCCCAACACAAGCGGATGACCAGGACGAAATCGAGGCCGAGGCACCGGCAAACGACAAGCCAGCGAAAATCAATGGCAGGCCGTCGTTGACAGTCGCGATTACCGAGCCGTCGTACATCGACCTTGCTGATGCGCCGGCACCGAGGCAGCAGGGCCGATACCGTGGTGCATCAGTTGGGTCGGCATCGGTTACCACGGAATCATCACGCGTCTCGACACCTCCGGGATCATCTCTGCGGATGAGCCTGGTCACTTCCGACGACGAGCCTAAATCGCCAACGTACGCCTCTTACGTTGACGACGCAAAGTCGATGATGCCTCCACCACCCCCGCCGTCTTCAACAGGATCAACGGGCCGAGCCCGCGGCAAGAGCGTTTCGTCGGCGTCGTCTATCCCGTCCGACATGTCCCTATCGTACTTCAACACCTCTACGCCGGGCACATCCCTCACGCCTCAGTCGACCTTGTCGATGGGCCGTTTCCCTCCGGTCCCGGAACACGCGGTCGCACACCATCCTGTCAATCGCCGCAAGATCTCGAATCGAGCTGAGGCGAGGGAAGCGAAACAACAAGCTGAAGAGGATGTGCTGCAGCTCGCTCAGCTGCCTGTCAGCCTGGATTCGTCCAGAAGTCTGGCGGCGCAGTTGGCGGCATATGGCGAGAGCGTCGCGGTGGAAATGAAGTTTGCGAAGAGGGAGAAGATGGATGGCAGTGAGATGAGCTATAGCGGGAGTGCCATGAGTGGCAGGAGTGGCAGGAGTGACCGAAGCGGACGGAGCGGAATGAGTGCGAGTGAAACTGAGGCCGAGAGCTGGTTCTCCGCCAACAGCGGGGGCGGGAGCAGCGGTGAGGGGTCTTCGAGGGTCCAGTCTCGGCGCAAAGGTAAGCTGCACGATGCGGGAGATCAACGATTAGCTCACTCGCAGGTGTGCCGCCCATGGCGGATATCCCGCCACAGCTCCTCCCGCCTGCCAACGCTCCCAAATCGTCTCTGTCGAGCATCGACAAGATCTACGATAAACGCGCGGCAGCTTACCGAGACCGCATGGCGGCGCTCACGGCTGTACCACCCTCCTTCCCTTCTTCGCTCTCATCCGCTCATCGGACACCTCGGCCCCGCACCGCCTCCAACGAGTCTTGGTTGACGGGCGGAGCGTCCTCCCGCCAGCCCGGGTGGCTCTCGCCCGGAGGCGCTTCAGCGAATCTCGATCTGCGTTACGGCGGGGCGGCCCCTTCGTTCATCTCGGCTACGGACTCGCTCCATCCTTCGGCTCACACGCACTCTCATCGGTCAAAGAAGGCCTTGGCGCCCGTGGGCAGCATACACTCCACGAGCGTCGGAAGCGCCAAAGCGGGCTCAATCTCGCTTGGGACGGCATCGCAGTCTTTGCAGAGCTCGCTCCCGCCAGAGAGGGCAGGATCGACAGCCACGCGGCCCAAATCGACCGCCCCCGCGCCGATCGCCGATGTCATCTCGACGCGGTATGCAGGCATGTCTCCCCCGCCCAATGTACCCCAGCCGCCGCGTCTCGACCCATCTTCGCCTTATGTCTCGATCTTCTCGCACAGGTATTCTGGGCAACCGCTCGACGGCGACGACTCGGATGACGAGGAGCAGACGAGCACGGCGCTGACGGTGGTGGAGAATGACTGGAGGGGCACACGCGGCGTGCCGTCCGATGAAGGTTTTGAGCGAAAAGGCAGGTGGGGCCAATTCAAGGGCGCGATCGGGAAGGTCGGGCACCGCAAGGCGTGATCGCGAGAAAGAGGAGGAAATAATTTTGAAAGATCGTGGGTCGGAGTCGACAAGGGGAAGGCAAGGACGGCCGGCGCGGCATAGACTAACGATATCTACCTGGGCATCACTTGTATCGACAATAAACTGGACCAACACTACTGGTCCTGCGGCTTGAAATGGGCGTGGATCAAAAGAGACACACGAGTTGTAGAAATGTTTCAATACTTCTGCAACGACTTATCATGCATATTGATATGATTCGTTTCGTCGTCTCGCCAGCGGGGCTCGTGTCGGTCTACGTTCGGACCCGATACGCCTCCTAAGCAGTCGAGGACACAGCTGCAGCCGGCGCAGTGGTCGTGATCTTCTTGCCCGTAACAGCCTCCTGCATAGCGTACTCCTGCCAGTGAGTTACCTCGTCGCTCGTCCATTCCGAACGGCTCACCTTCGAAACGAGATGGCTCGTCTTCTCGACCAGGCTCAGGATCTTGCTGACATCGCCGCTCCACTCATTCAGCGTCTGGTAGTGCGTCTTCTTCTGCTTGAAGGTGACGATACCGGCGGGTCGGTCGATCCGCGCATAGACCGTCTTGTCCGTTACAAGCTTGCACAGCGTCCGCTCGGTGGTATGCGGGGGCAGATCCAGCAACTCCGTAAGACGCGTCATCGTCACGCGCGAGTAGTACTTGGCGATCACGCGGATGTTCTGCGGGTCAGCGCGAGGTCGAATACTGACTTTGGGCACTAACGTGTTCGACTACCCGCTTGTGCAGCTCCTCCCATCGGTAATCGCCTGGTCGTTCAATCTCCTCGGCCTTCTTCCCTTCCGCCTTTGATCCGGTCTTCTTGCCTAGTGTCGTCTCGGACGCAAAGACAGGGCTTTGTCTGAGCGTTTGGCCGTAGAGCGACTCGATTCCCGGCCATCGCATCAGCTCATTCGTGACGAAGCATTTGACGAGATCGCTGCGGGTAAGCCTCTTCACGACCAACGAGTGGGGTGAACCTTTGACCCACTAGTAGACGGGCGACTTCTGCAGCGCAGGATCCGCGAACAGCTTGTGCAGCATGTCGGATTGCTCGTTGTTGTACGGGGCGAGTACGACATAGGTCATGATGTTCTCGAGCACCTGCATGATCAGTTTGGCTCAGCTCATACCAGCTGCGAAAGGTGACTCACGTTGATCTCCCTCCCCTCGTCCTTCTTGATCTCCTCGGTATCCCACACCTCTTGGTACGCGCTGCAAGCTTCCAGATAGTTGTCATCCTGCAGAGCGAGCTGCACAATCAAGTCGTAGTACTTCAGCTTCATGTCCTGCCAATCAGCGCCACACTCGCAAGCATGCACGAGCCCCGCAGCTAACGCACCGCTGACTCCTTCTCTTTCAAGTACACCCGGTTGATCTTCCTCGATCCGACTCGTACCCTCACCCAGTTCCCCCTCAGGCTCTCCAAACGCATTTGCTCCAGAATACTGCGACGTCAATTTCTCATCCAGAAATGAGTCGCTGTCAGCTCACAACTCCGTCTTCTCCCGCTTGTCCATACTGCTATATGTCTCGACCTGGATGTCCGACATGAGGTCGGCCGCAGCATCAAGGTGATCTTGCTTGGTCACTGGCTCCTTCTTCGGCTGCTTGTCCTTGCCTGTTGATGTCGACGACTCGGCGACTGGGACAGCTGGGCTCGTCGAGGCTACGCATCAGCTGATGAAGCATGCCGAGGGACCGACAGCTCACAAGACGCCTCGGACGGTGCTGAATCAGCCAACGACTCGTAATAGCTCGCCAATGAATTGGTCAACCTCGCCCGAGCAAGCTCAAGGTAGATCTATCTATCAGCTCAGATCCATGCGTATCGCCAACCTCGATCACCCACCTTGCCCTCGGTGATATCCCTCAATGTCTGCACGAGCTCCAACCACCTATCCTTCCCGCCCTTGAATTCGCCCGCATCTTTCCGCTTCTTCAACTCCGGCAGCCAGGTCATCGCCTCGTCCACCATTCGCACAACGGCTTCTTTCAGCTGACCGTGCTTCTTCGACATGACGGTAAGCTGAGTGTTGAGGTCGTCGAACGCCTGAGCCTCCCAGAGGAGTCGGGCGAGAAGTACGAGGAGGGCAGCGGTCGAAGTCATATCGGCAGCCTGCGGTGAGCTTGCATGACTCTTCGAGGAGATTGAAAGCCCACATTGCGGGTCTGCTTCTCCAGCAGAGTGATCTTGTCAATCGCATCTTGCAGCTTGCCCGACTGGACGTCAGCTGGCTGCTGCCATGGTATTAAAGGAGCAAGCCGACCTTGGCGAGCCCCTCGACTTCCGGCTGGAGCGTCTTGACCTCTTGAGAGTAGTCCCTCTCCTGCTTTCTGTTGTTCAACGACATGGTGATTCGGTCTGGTATGATATGCTACGAGGTGACATTCAACGATCCACTTGCGCGTCCTCGTCGTCAACGGTCGACCGCCGACCGTCATTCCGGCACGTGGCTTTATTTGTTTTGACCGCAATTTCTCGAATTGATCCCACAACTTCGAGCCCATTCGTGCACCTCTGGCTCACTCACATCGACTGATCTGCAGCCTGGTTCACCTCCTCTCGTTTGATCATCTCACCCGCACCATGCGTAAATTAGCCGCACAAGTCCCCGACGCCGTCGGACGGATGCTCCGCGCCGGGCACATCAAAGCCCCGCCCGTATGGTTCGCCCCGGCCCTCGCCAACCCACCTCCGCACCTCACCGCCCGTCGCCAAAAAGTCCGCGCAAAGCTCGACGCGAGGGGCATGCCCACAGCCCCGAATGCGGCTGCCCGAGGAGCGGCTCCACAACTTCGTGCGCCCCGGTCGGTGCCGAAGGAGATCCGATATATTGAGGACGAGGTCCGACGGCGGTTTTATGGCGATTTCCCGTTCGAAGCGATGCGGCCTGTGAGCCTCGTCGAGTTGCGGAGCGTGGAGGAGGAACACCCGATTCGGGGCAAGGAGTGGACGAGACTGGAACAGCGAGGGACCTATCCAACCGTCGAGGAGTATGTCGGACTCGCCTATATGCAAAGACGGGTAGGGCTAATGATAGTACGATCGCGTTCACGATGAAGCTGCATGAGGAGGGCCAGCCATTGACGACGGCGTACAACCAGGCCACGAAAGAGTTCACGGCGCTGCGTGCGAGGTACGAGATGGCTTCGATGGCGGCCGAGTTGGAGGCGAGGCATCACGGTGCAGAGTTCAAGGAGACTGCCTTTGTGAGTGTAGCCGCAGTACACGCCGCATCGCATCGGAGCAGCAGCACTGACTGACTCCAGGAACGCCACTTCCGCAAGGAGAGGGAGTACCTCGACGCCCATCTGGAGAACCAGCAGAAAGAGCTGCTCAACGTCGCGACAAAGGTCAAGTGGAAGCCGCCACAAAAGCGAAAGTGGACCACATACGTGCATGACACGGCATTACCCCAAGCGGACTACTCGAAGGGATGGGGTTACGTCGAGAAATGGAGGGCACCGGCGCAGGCGGGAGCGGGTGAAGCGGACAGCGCTGAGGCAGTGGCCGACGCTGCTGCTTCACCGGTGGAGGTTGCTGAGGAGATGGTGGATGCGACCGAGGCGCCCGAAGACGCCGATGAGGGAATCAGCGATCTGGACTTTTTGAAGGATCTGCAGGGGAAGCAATAGGCTTCATACGGGCGTGCGTAGGATGCATGGGTACAACATGATGGCGGGACTTCGATCTGGAAGATCACAGCTTTGCTCGAGGCTGACCCGGTCCGAGGGGAGGAAACTTGGGTGTGCGTTTGGCGAGGACGCCTTGCATTGCCAGTGTGGTGTCTTGTGACTGCAGCATTGACCTGATGATGAGCATTGCGCGCTGCCTCTGGCGCGAGCCGACCTACATATTCCACGCCGCGGTGTACGTCAAACCTTCTTGGATGCTGGTGTGTCAGTTGCAGCTCTGACTGGCGAGAATCCCCAAACCTGTGATCTCGAGCATCTGCAGGTCAGCTTCTGTTTTTCCCAAGGCGCAGTGGCGCAGTTCGACTGACGGTTCATCAGATGCTTTGTGCTCATCACAGCCACCGGGCTCTTCTCCGCTATCGTCCTTGCTATACGCAATGCGACATCTGCCCGTCAGCTCCGCTCCATCGTGTGCGGGGATGCGGTATACTTACCCAAGACCTCCTTGCGTCCCCCTTGGACGATCTCACTGACAAAGCCGATGTCCTTCGCCTCCTGCACCGAGAATTTTCGCCCGGTCAGAGCCAGCTCCCTTGCTTTGGAGTCATTGCCGATGACCTTTGGAAAGCGTTGTAGTGTGCCGATATCTGCCGCCAGGCCAACGTTGACTTCCTATCTTATCAGCTTAGGGTCGAAAGTGCCCCCATGGACGTACGGCGATCGCAAAAACGGCGTCACTGGATGCGAGTCTGACGTCACATGCCGCAGCGATATCGATAGCTAGGCCCATGCAAGCGCCATGAAGCGCTACAAGGACCGGTAAGCGGCAATGCGAGAGCGAGCTGATGGCGGCCTGGAACTCCTGCTCGTCAGCGATCCGCAGTAGGCAGGTCGAAGTGGGAGATGGACGGACATGGAGATGTCGATGTAGCAAGAGCGCCTTGCGAGATGCGTCAAGGTCGTTCTGCCCCTTGAGAGTGTCTTGAGCCCCTTGCACTGCCCTCAGCTGCGTCAGACGGTGGGGCTGCTACCAGCTTACAATCCAGTCCCGCCGTGAAGTACTTGTCCAAGGCAGATCCGAGCACCATCACCCGGTGTAAGGGATCCTCTGACAGGCTCTCTACCACAGCCCGGAGCTCTTTCCAGAAGCTGTGGTGGCATCAGCGGGTGACTTCATTTGGGCCACAGATCAACTTGCTCGTCGTTGAAGGCATTCACCGGCGGTCTGAAGTGAGCATGATTGGACAACCCATCACTACCCGCGCACCTGTTCAGCTCCAAGATACACACGGCTGGTGCAGCTTCATCACGGCTGATGCGTAGATACTGGAGTGCTCTCGTTGTCATCGGGCGCGGTGGGTATGTTGTTCAGTGAGCAGTGTCCAGGTGGATGGGATGGACTGCCCGGGTATCCTGCACTCGACTGAGCCGGAAGTCAGAGTTAGCGGGATAACGGGATCAGATCCCTCGCCACCGGACATTAGTCACGTGATGGTAACGCGTCAACGCGTCGTCGCCGTGCACGCGCGAATTCCGCCGCCACTTCAATCGACCAGTTGACTCATCCTGACAACGCTTTCCTCATCATCGACTTTCGTCTTCGCACTTCATACTGCCCTTTTCCCCTCCAACTCGACACAGAAGCTCTCGGCAAAACCACAGACCATGTCGATCGACCTCAGCTCAGGCTTCTGCCAGCTCGTGCACTCGGATCAGGAGATACCAGACGGGTACCACCCAGTCGTTCAATGTCTCTCGGTGAAGAAGATCAACGCGATTAACAACACTGGGCAGGACAGATATAGGTGAGTGCAGCGAACCTTGGACGATCTGAAAAGGTCGATTGGTTGCGGGAGGAGGCGTATGGTGGGAGATGTGGCGGGATGCGAGAGTGTAATACGGCGGGATGCAGAGCTGAATCTCGCAGGATCATCTTGTCCGACGGACAGTACTTCATCCAGGCTATGCTCGCCACGCAGCTGAATGTTCACGTCGACAACAAAGAGCTCGACAAGAATGTCGTCATCAGGCTTACCGAGTTCGTCACCAATGCCGTGCAGGGCCGAAAGTGAGTCATTTGATTCATTCATCCAGGCAGAACGTGCTGCATCGGCACATCGTACCTGGTCGCGCACACTCGCTCACGGCAGACTCGTTATCATCCTCAAGCTTGAGATTCTGCCTTACAGCGGCGAGAAGATCGGAAACCCGGCCAACCTCGAGCAGAGCGCAGCCGCGAAGGAGGCTCCGGTGGCTGTTCCGCAGCCGGCAGCAAATGGCGGAAGCAAGGGTGGACCGCCATCTCGCGGCGCGCCAGCAGGCGCGCGAGGTGGAGCCGCAGCTGCTCGTGGAGGACGACAGCCAGGTCGTGCGACAACAGGGAAGGACATGGGGCCGTTGTATCCCATCGAGGGGCTGAGTCCTTACCAGAATAAGTGAGCCGCCCCTCGCGTGTGAGCATTACACCGGTCAGCTGACATCAGGTGGACGATCAAAGCTCGAGTCAGCCAGAGGTCAGATATCAAAACGTGGTCGAATGCCAAGGGAGAGGGCAAGTTGTTCAGCGTGACGTTGATGGACGAGTCGGTAAGTCATTCCGTTCATAACAAACACTCGGTCGCTGACCCGCAGGGAGAGATCAGAGCAACCGGCTTCAACGAACAGGTTGACAGCTTTTACGAGATGTTGCAAGAGGGCAAGGTAAGCGCAAATGATCCTGCGTTTGTAGATGGAGGCTGATGTTCAGGTGTTCTTCATCTCGCGGGCCCGCGTCAGTATCGCCAAGAAGCAGTTCAACCACGTCAACAACGAGTACGAGATCATGTTCGGCAACGACACCGAGATCGACCCGGTGAGCTAGGCGCTTTGTGGGTAGGAGACGAGCTGAAGCCGCAGTGCGACGATGAGTCTGTCCCGAAAGTTAAGTACGCATTCGTTAGCATCGGCAACATGGGCGATCTGCAAAAGGACCAAACATGCGGTAAGTTCAAGGCCAAAGTCCAAAGCTCCATGCTGACGCGCAGATGTCATCGGTGTCGTGAAAGAGACACATGAGCTCGGATCGGTTACGTCGAAGGCGACGCAAAAGCCCGTGAGTTGACTGAAAAGTAGGCGCAAATCTTGCCGCTGACTCCCAGTTCGCCAAGCGAGACTTGACGCTCGTTGACCAGTCTGGCCAAAGTATCCGGTTGACACTGTGGGGCAAGCAAGCAGAGGCGTTCGATCACCAGGATGAGCCGGTCATCGCGTTCAAGGGGGTCAAAGTCGGCGATTTCGGCGGAAGGTCGCTCTCGATGTTCAGCAACGCAACGATGACGGTCGAGCCCGACATTCCGGAAGCGCACCAGTTGCGAGGATGGTGAGTCAGCAAAGACAAGTCGAATCACAGCTTACGACAGGTACGACGCTGAAGGTCGAAACAAGGAGTACACCGCCTTCTCGAACACGTCGGTGCGCAACGACAGCAGCTCTGCGGTGCGGCCATCGGAGTTGAAAACGCTCGGACAGGCCAAGGACGAGCAGTTGGGCATGAGCGACAAGACGGACTACTTCACCACGTCGGCGACTATCGTATTTGTCAAGCAGGACACCTTCGCCTACCCCGCTTGCGCCAACCCGGACGGATGTAATAAGAAGGTCATTGACAATGGCGACGGGTGGCAATGTGAGAAGTGTGATAAGAAATGGCCCGCCCCGATCTGGCGGTGAGTTGCTTGCAAGC
>Ga0308169_10005720_pt1 | contig 11191 bp, 7 predicted proteins | sample PhyBR1_2_FD_202139 | JGI IMG/M metagenome (GOLD analysis project Ga0308169, IMG submission 202139) | Phyllosphere microbial communities from UC Gill Tract Community Farm, Albany, California, United States - DLSLSB.R1 | ecosystem: Host-associated > Plants > Phyllosphere > Unclassified | place... | reverse complement strand
CAGCGCCGAGCGCAGGGAATGGCAAGCGGCGTGCAATCTGCGCACCCTGCTCGCCAACGCCGACGATTGACCGTCACGCCAGCTTCAAGGGCAAACTGCGCAAGCGCTGCCCGGTCAGCTTGAACACCGCATTCGCCACCGCCGGCGCCAGTGGCGGCACGGCCGGCTCGCCCATGCCTTCGGGCGGCTCGGCACTCGGAACGAAGACCGTCTCGACCTGCGGCGCGTCGAGCATGCGCAGTACCGGGTAGTCGCTGAAATTCGACTGCTGCACGCTCCCGCCCGAGAACGTGATTTCGCCACCCAGCGCCGCCGACAGGCCGAACAGCACCGAGGACTCGACCTGCTGGGCCGCGATGTTCGGATTCACCACGATGCCGCAATCGACGGCGCACACCACGCGGTGCACGCGGATCGTACCCCCCTCGACCGACACCTCGGCCACCATCGCCACCGTGGTCCCGAACGAGGTGTGCAGCGCCACCCCGTGCGCGCGTCCCGCGGGCGCCGCGCCCGCGCGCACGAGGGCGGCGTCCAGCACCGCCAGCTGGCGCGGATGCCGCGCCAGCAGCTCGCGCCGCAGCTGCACGCCGTCCTTGCCGGCCGCATGCGCGGCCTCGTCGACGAAGCTCTCCTTGAAGAAGGCGTTGTGGGAGTGGCCGACCGAGCGCCAGTAGCCGATCGGCACCGCGCTGTCGACCGTCACGTGGGCCACGCGCAGGTTCGGGATTTCATACTGCAGGTCGTACTCGCCCTCGGCCGTGGTCTTGTCGGGCCCCAGCCCGGGCATGCCGAGCGCGCGCGGATAATACTGGTGGCCGATCGAGCCGCTGACGGATTTGTTGTCCCAGGCGAGCAGCCGGCCGTCCTTGCCGATCTTCGCGGCAAAGCGCGCCAGCGCCGCCGGGCGGTAAACATCGTGCTGGACGTCGTCCTCGCGCGTCCAGATCAGCTGCACCGGACGGCCGCGCAGGGTCTTGGCGATGGCGACCGCCTGGGCCACCATATCGACTTCCAGCCGCCGCCCGAAGCCGCCGCCCAGCAGCATCACCTCGATCGCGACGTCGTCGCGGTCCACGCCCGCGACCTTGGCCGCGATGTCGGCCGCCACGCTCGGGACCTGGGTAGAGGCCCACAACCTGACCTTGCCGTTCAGGACCTGGGCGGTGCAGTTGACCGGTTCCATGGTGGCATGGGCCAGGTAAGGGGCGCGGTACTCGGCCTTCACGAGGGTCGCGCCGGCAAGCTCGGGCGCGTCCTGGCTGCCGTTGTCGGTAAAGGCGTAGCCGGATTCGCCGTCCAGGCTCTTGGCGAAGTCCTTATAAATCGCCTCGCTCGACAAGGCCGCGTACGGGCTTGCGCTCCAGCTCACAGGCAGCGCCCGGGCCGCCTGCCTGGCCTGCCACCAGCCGCTTGCCACCACGGCCACCGCCGCGCCCGCGCCGGACAGCGGCGGCACCGCGCCTGAAATATCGACCACCTCGAGCACGCCCGGCATCGACTTGACCCTGGCGGCGTCGAAGGACGCGACACCGGCGCCCAGCACAGGCGCCATTTTGAGGGCCGCGTAGACCAGCCCTTCGGGGCGCGCGTCGATGCCGAACAGCGCGCTTCCGTTCACCTTGATCGCGCTGTCGCGGCGCGCCACCGGTTTGCCGATCAGCTTGAATTCACCCGGCGCTTTCAGGCGCACGTCGCCGGCATCGATGGCGGCGCCGACCACGGCCGCGCGCGCCGCCAGCACGCCGTAAGGCGCGCGGCGGCCGTCCGGATGGTGCACGTAACCGTCCGCGGTCGTGAGTTTTGCCGGATCGATCTGCCACTGCTCGGCGGCCGCCTCGAGCAGCATCGCGCGCGCCACCGCGCCCGCTTCGCGCATCGGCTGCCAGGCGTCCTTCACGCTGGTCGAGCCGCCGGTGAACATGATCCCGAGCTCGCGCCCGACCTTGCCCATCACCCAGCGCACGCCCTGCTTGACGCCGCCGCGGTCGTCCGGATGGAAAGGCAGGCTCTCGCGCATCACGGTGAGGTTGCCGAAGATCTTGTCGATCGGCGCCTGGGAGATGCGCACCGATTCGAGCGGCGCGTCGAGCTCCTCGGCCAGCAGCATCGGCAGGGCCGTGTGCACGCCCTGCCCCATCTCGCTGCGCGGCACGACGACCGAGATGGCGCCGTCCACGGCGATCGCCACCCAGCCATTCAAGGCCACCGCGCCGCTTTCCACGGCCAGCGCCCTGGCCGCGCGCAGGCGCTGGCGCGGCGGCTGGAAGCCCCAGCCGACCACCAGCGCCCCGCCCGCGGCGAGGCCGCCCAGGAGGAAGCGCCGGCGCGTCCTGCTTTTGGCCCCACCTTCAGGCTTCATCGGGTTCTCTTTGCCGGGTTCCGGATCGTTCGTGTCGCGCATCGGTTTTTGGTCTCCACTGTTCCAGCATGCGGTCCGGCGCCATCGGCCGGCCGTACAGATATCCCTGCGCCAGGCTGCAGCCATGGCGCAGCAGGAAAGCGCCCTGCTCTTCGCTCTCCACGCCTTCCGCGATCACCGACAACTCCATGCTCTTGCCGAGCTGGATGATGGCGATCGCGATCGCCTCGTCGTTGGCGTCGCTGCCGGCGCCGGCCGAGATGTCGCGGATGAAGCTGCGGTCGATCTTCAGCGTCTGCACCGGCAACTGCTTCAGGTAGGCCAGCGACGAGTAGCCGGTACCGAAATCGTCGATCGCCAGCTCGACCCCGATCGCGTGCAGGTCGTTGATGGTGGCCAGCGCGTCGCCCGTATTCATGATCGCCGACTCGGTCACCTCGAGCTGCAGGCGCTGCGGCGCCAGGCCGGTCTCGCGCAGTACCCGGGCGACCCGGTCGGCGATGCCGCCGCGGTCGAACTGGCGCCCCGACAGATTCACCGCCAACTTCGGCACCGACAGCGAGGCGGCATCCCAGGCCACCATCTGGCGGCAGGCCTCCTCCAGCACCCAGGCGCCCAGCTGCCCGATGAAGCCGATGTCCTCGGCCAGCGGAATGAAGCGGCTGGGCGGCACCTCCCCCAGCTCTGTATTATGCCAGCGCGCCAGGGCTTCGACACCCACCAGGCGGCCGCTCGCCGAGCCGTCGCTGATGTCGACCTGGGGCTGGTAGGCGATGCGCATCTCGCCCTTCTCGATCGCGCGCCGCAGCAAGGCCTCCATGCGCAGGCGCTCGATGCCCTCGCCGTCCATCGAGGGCGCGTAGAACTGATAGCCGTTGCGCCCGCGCGCCTTGGCCTGGTACATCGCGACGTCGGCGTTGCGGATCAGGATATTCAGGTCGGTGGCGTCCTGCGGGAACAGGCCGATGCCGACGCTGCCCGTGACGAACAGCTCGTGGCCTGCCACCTGCAGCGGGCGCTCGAACAGCGCCATCAGCTTTTCCGCCACCTGGCGCGCGCCATGCTCGCCATCGATGTCCTCGAGCAGCACGATGAACTCGTCGCCGCCCAGGCGCGCCAGGGTGTCGTCTTCGCGCAGGCAGCCGGCGAGGCCGCCGGCGACCTGCTTGAGCAGCTCGTCGCCGACGTGGTGGCCGAGGGTGTCGTTGACGGTCTTGAAGCGGTCCAGGTCGATGAACAGCACGGCGAGGCGCAGCCCGCTCCTGGCCGCGCGCACCATCGCGTGCTGCAGGCGGTCGTGGAACAGCAGGCGGTTCGGCAGGCCGGTGAGCGGATCGTGGTGGGCCAGGTGGTCGAGCTTGTCCTGCGATTCCTTGACCTTGGTGATGTCGCTGAACACGCACACATAATGCGTCACCGCGCCCTCGTCGTCGCGCACCGCCGACACGGTCAGCCACTCGAGGTAGGCGTCGCCGTTCTTGCGCAGGTTCCAGGTCTCGCCGCGCCAGAAGCCGGTCTCCGCCAGGTCGCGCCACAGGTTCAGGTGGAAGGCCTCGTCCTGGCCCGTGTCGCGGGTCAGGCCGGACCGCGTGCCGATCGCCTCGGCTTCGGTGTAGCCGGTGATCTGGGTGTAGGCCGGGTTGGTGGCGACGATGCGGCCATGCACGTCCAGCACCATCACGCCGTCGGCAATGTGTTCGAGCACGGTGGCCGACAGGCGCAGCTTTTCCTCGGCCTGGCGGCGCTCGGTGATGTCGGCGAACACCCAGATGGTGGCGGCGTCCGGCTGCTGCGGATCGAGCGCGCGCCCGCTCACCGAGCACCAGAACAGGCTGCCGTCGCGCCGCCGGAACTGGCGTTCCTCGGCGAATTCGCGATCCAGGGCCAGCACCGGATTGCTGCTCGCGATGGCGTGTTCGTACTCCTCGAGGTTGGGGAACAGCACCATGACCGGGTCGCCGACCAGTTCCCCGTCCTCGTAGCCGAACAGGGTGTCGAAGCGGCGGTTGGCCGAGACCACGCGCCGGTCGCGCACGTGCAGGATGCCGAACATGACGTTGTCGAGCACCGCGCCCTGCTCGGCCAGCAGGGCTTCGATGCGCATCTCGTTGTCCTTGCGCTCGCTGATGTCGGAGATGATGCCGTCGACCCAGAACGCCTCCTGGCCCTCGAAGCCGACCGGCTGGCCGCTCTCCAGCAGCCAGCGTTCGATGCCGTTGGCGTCGACGATGCGGTACTCGATCTCATACGGCCGCGCGGTGGCCACCGCGGCCTTGACCGCGTGGTAGTAGGCGCGCCGGTCTTCCGGGCAGATGATGTCGGCCCAGCGCGCCGTCGCCTGGTTGACGAAACGGCTGGCCGGGTAGCCGGTGATGCCCTCGATCGCGTCGCTGACGAAATCGACGCTGCCGCTCGGGCGCGCGCGGAACACGGCGCCCGGCACCTGGGTCACGATGGTGCGAAAGCGCTCCTCGCGCAGGCCGATGTCGGTGAACAGCTCGCCGATGGCGATACGCATGCGCTCCATCTGGCTGCCGAGGCGGCCCAGCTCGTCGCTGGTCTTCAAGGCCAGCGGCGTGTCGAAGCGGCCATGCGACAGGCGGTCCGAAAAACCCATCAGGTGGCGCAGCGGCGCGACCAGGCGGCGCTTGAGCAGCAGCGTGATCAGGAGCAGCGAGACCGCCAGCTGGACGGCCAGCACCGTCGCATAGCGCCACTGCTTGGCGCGCAGGTCCTGGCGGTTGCGGCTGTCGTCCATCTCGAGCGCCACACGCCCGATCAGCTGGCCATGGGCGACGACCTCGCGTTCGGCGCGCAGCACGTGGCCGCCGGGGCGCGTGTGGGCGCGCTGGTCGATGAAGTCGCCATCGGCCTGGGCCTGCACATGCACGTGGACGATGGCTGGGTCGCGCATCAGCGAGTCGACCAGCGAGCGCGCCGCGTCCGCGTTCATGTTCCACAGGGATTCCTGCAGGCCGAGCGCCAGGATGTCGGCATTGCGCTGCAGCGATTCGTTCAGCCCGGTCATGGCCGCCTGCCGCTCCTGCACGCCGATCAGGAAGTAGCCACCCAGCACGGCCGGAATCGCGAGCCCGCCAAACACCATCAGCAGCACGGCGCCGTACAGCGAACGGCCGTACAGCCGCGCCAGCCGGGCCGGCAGCGCGCGGGGCGACAGGCGGGAAAGGAAATCCGTGGCAGACATAGGGGATCAGACCGTCGGCAGGATCGCCGATCACATGTGACAGATCAATAACTGTACGAGTATTGAATTATGCACATATAGTTGCCACAAGTCACCAAATTGTCTGTACCTGTGGTGTAGTTAGCGCGACACCTCACGGCTGGGCGGCTTTATTGCTATGATCGAAATATTTTTTGAAGGAGCATCCCATGACAACCTCCCAGGACATTTCCATGTACGCGGCTTCGGTGCCGGTATTCCGCCAGATCCTGACCAGCCTCTCGGCCATCCTGAAAAAGGCCGAGGACCACGCCGACACGAAAAAGCTGGAGCCGAACGCGCTGCTGCAGGCGCGCCTGTTCCCGGACATGTTCCCGCTGCTGCGCCAAGTGCAGCTGACCTCCGATTTCGCCAAGGGCGCGGCGGCGCGCCTGGGCGGGATCGAGGTGCCGCGCTACGACGACGTCGAGCACGATTTTGCGGGACTGCAGGCGCGCATCGAAAAGACCCTGGCCTTCATCGACAGCGTGCCGCGCGAGGCGATCGAGGCGGGGGCGACGCGCGAGGTCACGGTGGGTACGGGCGCGAACCAGCGCCAGTTCACGGGACTGCCCTATCTGCTGCATTACGCACTGCCGCATTTCTTCTTCCATGCGACGACGGCGTACGACATCCTGCGCCATAACGGGATCGACATCGGCAAGAAGGACTTTATCGGCAGCTTCTAATATAGAGGCTCAGCCATTCCGGCGCGGGTAGCCCTGCGCCAGGATGCGCTGCCACACCAGCTCTTTCTGCTCGTCCGTCATCGACACCCAGTGCGCGACCTCGACCACGGTGCGGCCGCAGCCGCGGCAGACGTCGTCGAAGGTGGTCGAGCAGACGGCCACGCAGGGTGTGTCGGGGCGCTGCGGGAGCGCCCCGACAGGACGCGCCGGCACAGGCGCATCCTGCTGATTAACGGGCCGGGCCGACATCGAGCTTGTCCCAGCCTTCGTGGCCGAGCTTTTCCAGGGTTTCGATATTCTTTTCGAAGATCCCGGCGGCGTCCGGGAACGCTTCCACCGCGCGGTCGATGCTCTCCTCGCGCAGCAGCTGCAGGATCGGGTACGGGGCGCGGTTCGTGTAATTCGAGATATCGTTGATGTCGGTATCGGCGAACTGGTAGTCCGGGTGGAAGCTGGCCACCTGGATCTCGCCGTCGAGCTTCATGTCCTCGATCGCGGCGTCGGCCACGTCCAGGAATTCGTTGAAGTCCAGGAAATCGTCCAGCACGAAGGGATGGATCAGCAGGGTCGTGTCGACCTGCTCCGGATCGGCGTCGGCCAGGTCCTGCAGCTCGTTCATCAGCTGTTCCAGCAAGTCCTCGGGCGTGCGCGCGGGCGAGACCACGTAGCGCACCTGCTCCTTGACCACCACCGCCTTGGCGAACGGACACAAATTCAGGCCGACGACGGCGCGTTCGACCCAGCGCCGGGTGGCGGCGACGATGGCCTCGTCGTCCGCGTTGGGGTTGGCAATGCTCATGCTGATGCTTTCCAAATGTACAAAAACGGTGCTGCGCAGAGATCGCATTGTACGCCCACTTTGCGCACCCTCATAGACGGACCGGCAAGTCCCGGTAACTTGGCAAACGCGGATGACCCCGGTGGTATGCATGCGCGGCGGCTGAAAAACCGGCCACGGATTTGGTAGGAAAACTTTTTTACGGATGAACTTTCTCAGCAATAGGCGGTCATACACTCGGGTGTATCTTTGAAAACTGCCTTTTATCGCCAATAACGACGGGGGGCATGCAGCATATACCCCCTCACTGATTATCAAAATAAAACTATCCGTTATCACAAAGTCTTGTCAAGGTTTTTTGTAACCAAGCAGACATAATTCTTGACTGACTTGCAGACTGGTCCGTACACTCCGTCTTCACTCGTCAGTCTGACGTTCCTGAACGCAACACTGGAAAGCCATGTACGAAACGACTCGTTCCACTTACGCCCTGGCCTTCGCGCTCCTTCTCGGACCCGCGATCGTCCACGCCGCCGACAGCGCCCCGAGCCCGATCGCGCAAAACAACGGTGGCAGCGCCGCCGCCCTGGCCAAATCGATGCAGCTGCAAGCGCCGGCCAAGGCCGACGACTACAAGGATCCGGACCTGTGGGCCCGCATCCGCAGCGGCTATGCCATTCCCGACATTAATAACAGCCTGGTCGAGAAAGACATCCAGTGGTTCACCAGCCGTCCGGACTACCTGACCAAGAGCTCCAGCCGCGCCTCGCTCTACCTGTACCACGTGGTGCAGGAGCTGGAAAAGCGCGGCATGCCGACCGAGCTTGCCCTGCTGCCCGTGATCGAATCGGGCTTCAACCCGCAGGCCCTGTCGAACAAGGATGCCGCCGGCATCTGGCAATTCGTGCCGGGCACCGGCCGCGACTTCAACCTGCAGCAGAACATGTTCAAGGACGAGCGCCGCGGCGTGCTGGCCTCGACCGACGCCGCCCTCTCTTATCTGCAGCGCCTGTACACCATGTTCGGCGACTGGCAACTGGCCCTGGCCGCCTATAACTGGGGCGAAGGCAACGTCCAGAAAGCGATCCAGAAGAACCGCGCGCTCGGCAAGCCGACCGATTTCGAAAGCCTGGCCGACCTGATGCCGGCCGAGACCCGTAACTACGTGCCCAAGCTGCAGGCGGTCAAGAACATCATCGCCAACCCGGGCCAGTACGGCATCAGCCTGCCGGAAATCGACAACCAGCCGTATTTCACCACGGTCGACAAGACGTCCGACATCGACCTGGCCGTCGCCGCCCAGCTGGCGGAAATGTCGGTGGCCGACTTCAAGGCCCTGAATCCGCAATTCAAGAAGCCCGTCATCGCCGGCGACTCGAAGATCCTGCTGCCGAAGGAAAACGCCGAGAAGTTCCACCTGAACCTGGCGCAGTGGGGCCAGGCGCTCTCCACCTGGACCACGCACAAGATCACCGGCGCCAAGGAATCGATCGCCGCGCTGGCCTCGAAGTTCGGCACCACGCCGGAAGTCATCCGCCAGGCCAACAACATTCCGCCGCAGATGCGCCTGAAGGCCGGCTCGACCATCCTGGTGCCCAAAACAGCCACGGCCGACAACGACATCGGCGAGAACATCGTCGAAACCGCTCAGATCGCGCTCGAGGCCGATCGTGGCGAGGGCAAGCGCAAGGGTCACCTGACCGGCGCCCAGCGCTTCAAGGCCAGCGCCGCCAGCGCCATCGCCGATTTCAAGAACCGCGTCTCGCACAAGACCAGCCAGGGCCACGGCCGCAAGCACCGCTGATCCCGCGCCTGTTTATGCTGCACCGCGCCCGGCCCGACGGCCGGCTGCGCGGCGCCGGCATTTTTACACGGCTCGTGCATGCTTTTCAAAAGTACGGTATAGTGTGGTTTGTGCGCTGCAAAACGCGTGAGCAAACAAACCTCCGCAGCAGTCACAAGTAGTTAATCATCAGCTTCGCAAGCCCAAGGCATCCGATGGATGTCCTTTCATAAAGCCCCCCGCCCTGTGTGCCGAGCGGGAACCGACGAAACCCCCACGATAAGCGGGCTTCAGGTTCCCAAAGATGGCACCGTTCCGGCGCAAAGCTTTTGTGCCGAAATTTCTTTTGTTTCTGAGTCATTTCGTATTGTTGGCTCGCGTTGCTATTCCGCGTCCCGCCCTTTGAATGCGTGGACGCTCACTGATCCAAACCGAGAGTAAATTACACAATGAGTTTTGAAGCATTAGGCTTACACGCGTCCATCGTCAAAGCAGTCGCACAGGCCGGCTACGAAAAGCCGACCCCGGTGCAAGAGCAGGCGGTGCCGGCAGGTATCGCCGGCCGCGACCTGCTGGTCTCGTCGCAAACCGGTTCGGGCAAGACCGCGGCATTCATGCTGCCGGCCCTGAACAAGTTCGCCAACATCGAACCGGCAGCCGCCGGCCGCACCCCGGCGCAGGAAGCGCAGGCAGCCAAGGCCCGTGGCGAGCGCGTCCGTTTCAAGGCGGCCCAGCCGAAGATGCTGGTGCTGACCCCGACCCGCGAACTGGCCCTGCAAGTGACCCAGGCCACCGAACAGTACACCGTGAACATGCGCCGCATCCGCGCTGTCTCGATCCTGGGCGGCATGCCTTACCCGAAGCAGATGCAACTGCTGGCCAAGAATCCGGAAATCCTGGTCGCCACCCCGGGCCGCCTGATCGACCACATGGAGTCGGGCAAGATCGACTTCTCCCAGCTCGAGATCCTCGTGCTGGACGAGGCCGACCGCATGCTGGACATGGGCTTCATCGAGGACATCGAGAAGATCGTCGCCGCAACGCCGGAAACGCGCCAGACCATGCTGTTCTCGGCCACGCTGGATGGCGTGGTGGGCAACATGGCGCGCCGCATCACCAAGAACCCGCAAGTGATCCAGATCGTCAGCGCCACCAACCGCCACGAGAACATCACCCAGAAGGTGCACTTCGTCGACGACCTGTCGCACAAGAACCGCCTGCTCGACCACCTGCTGCGTGACGAGACGATGGACCAGGCCGTGGTGTTCACCGCGACCAAGCGCGACGCGGACACCATCGCCGACCGCCTGAACATCGCCGGCTTCGCGGCCGCCGCCCTGCACGGCGACATGCACCAGGGCGCGCGCAACCGCACGCTGGACAGCATGCGCCGCGGCCAGGTGCGCGTGCTGGTGGCCACCGACGTCGCCGCGCGCGGCATCGACGTGCCGACCATCACCCACGTGGTGAACTACGACCTGCCGAAGTTCCCCGAGGACTACGTGCACCGTATCGGCCGCACCGGCCGCGCCGGCCGCAACGGCACCGCGGTGTCGCTGGTGAACCACGCCGAAGGCATGAACGTCAAGCGCATCGAACGCTTCACCAAGCAGACCATCCCGGTCGGCGTGATCGAAGGCTTCGAGCCGAAGCGCAGCGCACCGGCACGCACCGGCGCCCGTCCGGGCTGGAAACCGGGCGACGGCCGCAACGCCGCCAAACCGGGCCAGCGCAGCTTCCAGAAGCCGGGCGCACCGGTCGGCGGCCAGCGTGAAGGCGGCTACCGTGGCGACAGCCCGCGCCGTGAGGGCGGCTTCCGCACCGAAGCCGCCCCGCGCCCCGAAGGCGGCTATCGCAACGACGGCCAGCGCCGCGAAGGTGGCTACCGTAACGACAACGGTCCGCGCCGCGAACGTGCCGGCTTCGGCGCGCACCCGCGCTCGACCGACTCGGCACGCCGCAGCTTCGGCGATCGCTGATCCGGACTTGTTCCGACCATGAAGAAAGGCTGCCTCGGCAGCCTTTTTTTTCGCCCCTGCCTTACGGCGTTCAAAGCGCGCAGCTACGGAAACCCACGAAAATATCGTCACGCTCCGGCGTGAAGAAATTGCGGAACTGCGGCGAGCGCAGCCGCGCCGGCGTCGCGAACGAGGCTCCGCGCAAGGCCTGGCGGCTGCCGAACCACGGGGCCGAGTATTCGCGGTAGCGGTCCGGCGCGAAGCCCGGATACGGCTCGAAGCGCGACGCCGTCCATTCCCACAACTGGCCCCAGGCAAAGCCCGGCTGGCTTGACGTGGCGGCGAATTCCCACTCGTCCTCGAGCGGCAGGCGGCGTCCGGCCCAGGCGCACCAGGCC
>Ga0308169_10005717_pt1 | contig 11192 bp, 9 predicted proteins | sample PhyBR1_2_FD_202139 | JGI IMG/M metagenome (GOLD analysis project Ga0308169, IMG submission 202139) | Phyllosphere microbial communities from UC Gill Tract Community Farm, Albany, California, United States - DLSLSB.R1 | ecosystem: Host-associated > Plants > Phyllosphere > Unclassified | place... | reverse complement strand
CACTGATGAACGGCACGCTCATGGCGGCCGCCGCGACCGAAACCACACTTGCAGTCTTGATGAATTGACGTCTGTTCAGATCATGCTCGCCCATGGAGGACTCCCTTTGTTTTTTTAAGGATGAGGTGGGTCAAAACCGTTGCGCCCGTACCCGTCGACGCCGACAAAAGCCCCGTAACGCAAGGGCTTCGCCGGTGTCCAGGGCCATCCTGAGGTTGTGCAAAATCCCTGACTATCGATAAAAACTCATTGAAGCCATGTTCCTGGCGCATGCCTTTTTTCGAGGCATGCATGACCTCATACCGTGCCGTCAGACGGCCCGGATGACATGCTTGATCTCCTGGAATGCCGCCAGTCCCCAAGGCCCCAACTCGCGGCCCAGACTGCTCTGCTTGTAGCCGCCCCATGCTGCCTGGGGAAAAATCACCTGGGGTGCGTTGATCCACACCAGCCCTGCCTGCAAAGCGTTGGCCACCTGTTCGGCCGCCTCGATATCACGGCTGACCACACTGGCTACCAGGCCGAAACGGCTGTCGTTGGCCAGGGCAATCGCCTGCGCCTGGGTGCTGAAACTGCGCACACACAGCACCGGCCCGAAAATCTCCTCGCACCACAACGCACTGTCCAAGGGCACATCGGCGAAAATCGTCGGCTGTAAAAAAAAGCCGCGTGGCAGATGGGCCGGTCGCTGACCGCCGCCCACCAGCGTCGCTCCGGCGCTCAAGCCGCGGTCGATGTGCCCCAGCACCCGCTGGTATTGCGCCTGATTGACCAGCGCGCCCATCTCCACGTCCGGGTCGAATGGGTCGGCCACGCGGATTGCCTCGGCACGCGCCTTGAGCCGTTGCAGGAATTCGTCGGCCAGCTCCTCGGCAACCAGTACACGGCTGGTGGCCGAACACATCTGCCCGGCATTGAAGAAACCGCCGCCACAGGCCAACTCCACCGCCAGGTCCGGATCAGCGTCGGCCAGCACCAGCAGAGACGATTTGCCGCCCAGTTCCAGGCTCACGCCCTTGACCGTTTCCGCCGCCCGTTGCATCACCTGCACACCGACGGCGTTGCTGCCAGTGAAGGAGACTTTCGCCACCCGTGGGTCCGCCGCCAGCGGCGCGCCAACCGCCAGGCCCGTGCCGCAGACCAGGTTGAACACCCCGTCAGGCAAGCCGCATCCGGCGATGATCGAAGCCAGTTCCAGCTCCGGCAATGGCGTGACTTCCGACGGTTTGAGCACCACGCAGCAACCGGCAGCCAAGGCCGGCGCGAGTTTCCAGGCGGTGGTGACCATCGGGAAGTTCCACGGCACGATCAAGCCGACCACACCACAGGGCTCGCGGCGCAGGCGCGCGCTGAAATCATCGCTGGGCAATGGCAGCGAACTGTCCTGGCGGGCGTCCAGGCCCTCGGCCAGTTCGGCGTAATACTCGAAAGTCGCGACCACGTCGTCGACATCGATGGCCGCTTCGAACAGCGGCTTGCCGTTGTTGCTCGATTGCAGGTGCATCAGCCGCTCGCGACCGTCTCGCACGCCGCTGGCGATCCGGCGCAAGATCGCGCCGCGTTCAGCACCGGTGGTCATCGACCATTGGCCGAAAGCCCGGGTCGCGGCGTCCAAGGCCTGGTCGACGGCGTGCTCATCGCCGCCATGCACCGTGGCCAGCAGCGCCTCGGTCGCCGGGTTGATCACCCGCAAAGGTTGATTGCCAGCGGACCACTGGCCATTGATGTACAACCCGTCCTGAGTGGTAAGCGCGCTCATTTCGACACCTCCAGCATCCAACGGGCCTGATCGATTTCAATCAGGGTCGGGCCTTGTCGGTCGCAGGCGGCGAGCAATGCGGCGTGCAGTTGCGCCACGTCACCGATGGCTTCGGCGGCGCAACCCAGGGCCTTGGCGACCCCGAGGAAATCCGGGGTGTAGATGTCCACGCCCACCGGCTCGATGGCGCGATTGACCATGTATTTTTTAATCTCTTCGTAGCCCTGGTTATTCCACAACAGCACGATCACCGGTGTGCGCGCTTCCACGGCGCTGGCCAGCTCCGGCAGGGTGAACTGCAACCCGCCGTCACCGATCAGGCACACCACGGGCGGACGGTCATGGCCTTGGCCCTGGCCGCCGAGCCAGGCGCCGATGGCCGCCGGAAGCGCATAGCCGAGCGTGCCGTAGCCGGTGGACGAATTGAACCAGCGCCGTGGCTGCTCGGGGTTGAACGTCAGGTTGCCGGTGTACACCGGTTGCGTGGAGTCGCCGACAAACACCGCGTCAGGCAATGCCTGCAACACGGTGTCGAGAAACAGGCTCTGGGCCCGCGTCGCAGCATCCCAGCTTTCTGCAAGGTCGGCACGCAAGCGAGCCGCACGGGCCGGGCCCCACTCCTTGTGGCGCTCGGCCAAGGGTTGTCGGCTCAGCTGCTCGAGCAACGCTTGCGCGGCACTACGGGCATCGGCCACCAGCGCCAGGTGCGGCGGGTAATTGCGCACGGTCTGGTCCGGGTCGATGTCGATACGCAGCAACGCACCGGGAATCTCGAAACCACCGGCGAAGGTAATGTCGTAGTCGGTCTCGGCCAGCTCGGTGCCGATAGCCAGGACCACATCGGCCTCCGCCACCAACGCGCGGGTGGCGACCAGGCTCTGTGTCGAACCGATCAGCAACGGATGGCGCGAGGGCAGCATGCCTTTGGCATTGATGGTCAGCGCCACCGGGGCGCCGAGACGTTCGGCCAGCTCGGTCAGTTCGGCCGCTGCGTCGATGGCACCGCCACCGGCCAGGATCAGCGGTCGCCTGGCCGCCGCCAGCTTGGCAGACATGAGCGCCACGGCGTTCGGCGCGGCGCCGGCGCGGCTGATGTTCACTGGCGAACTGGCGAGCAACACGTCGGCGTCTTCCACCAGCACGTCCAATGGGATTTCAATGTGCACCGGCCGTGGCCGCCCGGCCTGGAACAAGGCAAAGGCCCGCGCCAGCACGCCGGGCAACTCGGCGGCAGACATCAGCGTGTGGGAAAACGCCGCCACACCGCCTATCAGCGCAGCCTGGTTCGGCAGTTCATGCAGCTTGCCGCGTCCGCCGCCCAACTGGCTGCGCGATTGCACACTGGAGATCACCAACATCGGGATCGAATCGGCGTAGGCCTGGCCCATGGCGGTGGTGATGTTGGTCATGCCAGGGCCGGTGATGATGAAGCACACGCCGGGCTTGCCGCTGACGCGGGCGTAGCCGTCGGCCATGAAACCTGCGCCCTGTTCATGACGAGGCGTCACGTGACGGATGCTTGAACGGGCCAGCCCGCGGTACAACTCAACGGTGTGCACGCCGGGGATCCCGAACACCTGCTCCACGCCATAGCCTTCGAGTAACTTGACCAATACTTCGCCGCACGTCGCCATTGCCACTGCCCTTCTTCTTGTCTTGGACGGGGCATCCGCAGCACGCTGCGAGGCCCTTGTTTATCCTTGGGAATGGCGTTATTGGAACGGGCAGGCCATAGCGGCAACAATGGATAAAAAGTCATACTAGCCATGTCCTCACGTCATGGCTTGGATCCAAATGAAACGACTTCCCCCGCTGCCCGCGCTGCACACGTTTCTGATCACGGCCCAATGCTGCAACTTCACCCGGGCTGCCGAACAACTGCACATCACTCAAGGGGCGGTGAGTCGGCAGATCGCCGGGCTGGAGGATCACTTGGGCTATGCGCTGTTCCAGCGTCACGCACGGGGCCTGAGCCTGACCACTGAAGGCCAGGCGTGGCTGCCGCGGGTGCAGCAGGTGTTCAGCCTGATCGGCGAAGCGGTGGAGCAAGTCGGCGAGAAACGCCAGACCCTGCAACTCAAGGCCCCGACCTGTGTGATGCGCTGGCTGCTGCCGCGCCTGTTGCTATGGCAGAAGGAACGGCCGGACGTGCCGGTGGAGCTGACCACCACCGTCAGGCATGGCGTGGATTTCCACCGCGAGACTTTCGACGCGGCGGTGGTCTACGGCCCGCCGCCGGATGAGCCGCTGGCCTGCCTGCACCTGTTCGATGAACAACTCACGCCCGTCTGCTCCCGCACGATTCTGGAAGGCCCCGTGCCGCTGCGTGAACCTGCCGACCTGCAGCAACACCTGCTGCTGCACCCGACCCGTGACGAGCGCGACTGGAACGCCTGGCTCGATGCGGCCGACGTGCACTTGAGCAATGTCAGCAAAGGCCAGCATTTCGAAACCCTCGACCTGGCCATGTCCATGGCTTCCCAGGGCACCGGCGTGGCGATTGGTGATTGGTCGCTGATCGGCGACGACCTGAGCGCCGGACGGCTGGTGATGCCGTTCGAGCTGAAGGTCAAGACCGGGTTGGGCTATCACCTGGTGCATCCGCGCAAGCCCCAGGCATCGGGGCCATTGCAGGAATTGATGGGGTGGCTGGTGGCGCAGGCTCAGGCGCGGTAGAGCCAACCATCCAGATATCGAGGATGGACGGAACCGTGGCGAGGGAGCTTGCTCCCGCTGGGTTGCGCAGCAACCCCTGGGTTCTGCCTGGGGCACCGAGGCGACAAGTAGATGATGGGTCTGCTGCGCAGCCCAGCGGGAGCAAGCTCCCTCGCCACATAAATCGCACCAGCCTCAAGTGGTCACAGCAGATTCGGCGCCTGCACCGGCTCGATCTGCGCCCAGTGTGAGGCGTCTTCGCGGTGCTGCTTCAGATACGGCAGCACCGCCCCCAGCAATGGCGCCTTGAACGCATCCTGGAACCGATGGGCAAGGCCCGGTATCAGCTTCAGCTGACTGCCCTGGATGTGCGCCGCCAGATGTACGCCGTGCATTACCGGCAGCAACGGGTCGGCGGTGCCGTGGACGACCAAGGTGGGCACTCGCAGCTGATTGAGCAATGCCACCCGGCTGGGTTCGGCCATGATCGCCATGATCTGGCGCTTCACGCCCTCGGGGTTGAAGGCTCGGTCATAGGCCAGGGCGGCCTGATGCAACAGTGCCTCACGGTCGTCGACCACCATCGGGCTGCCCAGGGCGGCCAACAGATCGGCTTGCTGTTCCAAGGCCATTTCGCGATTCGGCGCACCACGCCGGGATAACAATTGCACCAGGCGTTCGCTGGGCGCGGGCAGGCCCTGGGCGCCGGAACTGGTCATGATCAGGGTCAGGCTCTCGACCCGCCCTGGCGCCATGGCCGCCATGTGCTGGGCGATCATCCCGCCCATGCTCGCCCCCAATACATGAAAGCGTTGCACACCCAACGCATCCATCAACCCCAGCCCGTCGTCAGCCATGTCGGTCAAGGTATACGGCGCGTCTACAGCCAGGCCAAGCTTGTAGCGCAGGGCTTCGAAGGTCAGGTTGGCGCTGCCGGGCGCCTGGCGCCAGGTCGACAGACCCACGTCGCGGTTGTCGTAGCGAATCACCCGAAAACCCTGTTCACACAAGGCCACCACCACTTCGTCCGGCCAATGGATCAGCTGCCCGCCCAGGCCCATCACCAGCAGCAGCGCCGGATCCGACGCACGGCCAATGCTCTGGTACGCCAGGCTCACCTGGTCCAGATCGACCCGTTGGGTCGCGACGTTGACATCACAACGAGAAGCCGCAAACGACGGCAAGCCGCAGAACAAAGCGGCCAGGAAAATGAATACACGCATGAACAAACACCAAAACGCAGGACTCCAGTAGAGCGCGAGTCTGATGAAGTTTGTTCAAGCGCGCTGCCACAGTTGCGTGACAGTTTGATGAAGATTGCCCAGTGGTTACTTTTGAAGCTATGTGGGCCCTCTGTGGCGAGGGAGCTTGCTCCCGCTGGACCGCGAAGCGGTCCCAAAACGCTTCAACCTCGAAATATGATCAAGGCATGGAATTTTGGGGCTGCTGCGCAGCCCAGCGGGAGCAAGCTCCCTCGCCACAAAAAGCTCCCTTGCCAGAAACATGGTGTTCGGCCACAACATCCGAGTCTCAAGCCAACTGACTACGCAACTGTCGAGCCGCCGCGACCATGTTCACCAGCGCCGCTTCCGTCTCCGGCCAGGCCCGGGTTTTCAAGCCGCAGTCGGGGTTGACCCAGAGCCGTTCGGGGGCGATGCGCTTCGCGGCTTTGCTCAGCAATGCAACCATCTCGGCCGTGTCCGGCACCCGTGGCGAGTGGATGTCGTAGACGCCTGGGCCAATGTCGTTGGGGTAGTCGAAGGCCTCGAAGGCGTCCAACAGCTCCATGGCCGAACGCGAGGTCTCGATGGTAATGACGTCGGCGTCCATGGCGGCGATGGCCTGGATCACGTCATTGAACTCGCTGTAGCACATGTGGGTGTGGATCTGGGTTTCGTCGCTCACGCCCGACGCGCTCAAGCGAAAGGCTTGCACCGCCCAGTCCAGATATTCCTGCCATTGTCCGCGACGCAGCGGCAAGCCTTCGCGGAACGCCGCCTCGTCGATCTGGACGATCCTGATCCCGGCCTTTTCCAAATCCACCACCTCATCCCGCAGGGCCAAGGCCAGTTGTTGGGCCTGGACCTGGCGTGACACGTCCTCGCGGGGGAACGACCACATCAGCATGGTCACGGGACCGGTGAGCATGCCCTTCATGACTTTGTCAGTGAGGCTTTGCGCATAGCGGATCCAGTCGACGGTCATGGCCTTGGGTCGGCTGATGTCACCGTAGATGATCGCCGGCTTCACGCAACGCGAACCGTAGCTCTGCACCCAGCCGAAACGGGTAAAGGCGTAGCCGTCCAGTTGCTCGGCGAAATATTCCACCATGTCATTGCGCTCGGCTTCACCGTGTACCAGCACATCCAGGCCCAGGCGTTCCTGGATCTGCACGGCATGGCGGATCTCGGTGTGCATGGCGTCCTGATAATCGTCGGCCGAAAGTTTGCCTTGCTTGTAGGCCTGGCGTGCCAGGCGAATCGCCGGGGTCTGCGGGAAAGAACCAATGGTGGTGGTGGGAAGCGCCGGCAACTTCAGCCGCACACACTGCTGTTCGATGCGTTGGGCAAACGGCGAACGCCGCTGGCTGTCCTGGGGGCCGATCGCCGCCAGCCGGGCCTGGACTTCAGGTTTGTGAATGCGTGTCGAGCGGGCGCGGCTGGTCTGTACATCCTGGCTGTCGGCCAAGGCCTGCCGAACGGCGGGCGCTTGCGGATCGTTCAGTGCATCGCGTAATACGGCCACTTCCCCGCATTTCTGCACGGCGAAGGCCAGCCAGCTCTTGAGTTCGGGATCGAGACGGTCTTCACGTTCCAGGTCCACAGGGCTGTGCAGCAGCGAGCACGAAGTGCTGACCCACAGGTTATCGCCAAAACGCTCCTGGGCCGGTTGCAATTGCGCCAGCGCCTGCTCCAGCTCGCAACGCCAGACGTTGCGCCCGTTGACCAGGCCCACCGAGAGAATCTTGTAGGTCGGCAGGCGGTCCAGCACCTGGCCCAGTTGCTCCGGTGCGCGCACCGCGTCGATGTGCAAGCCGTCCACCGGCAGGCCCACCGCCAGGCCGAGGTTGTCAGCCAGGCCACTGAAGTAGGTCGCGACGAGTTTTTTCAGCGGCGAGTACTGGAGGATGTGATAAGCCCGCTCGAAGGCGCTTTTCCAGGCCTGGGGCAGGTCGAGGGTGAGGATCGGTTCATCGATCTGCACCCACTCCACGCCCTGGGCCTTGAGGCGATTGAGGATTTCACCGTAGACCGGCAGCAGGCGCTCCAGCAGGTCGAGCTTGTCGAACGCCGCCCCCTTGGCCTTGCCCAGCCACAGATAGGTCAGCGGGCCGATGATCACCGGCTTGACCCGATGCCCTAGGGCGTGGGCCTCATCGACTTCGTCGAACAACTGCGTCCAGCTCAGGGCGAAAGTCTGGTCGGCGGAAAACTCCGGGACCAGGTAGTGGTAGTTGGTGTCGAACCACTTGGTCAGTTCCAGGGCGTGTTGCGTGTGTCCGTGGTCGGCAGCGCAGCAACTGGTTGTGGCGCCACGGGCCATGGCGAACAAGGTGTCGAGGGTCGGTTGGCCGTCGGAATCCAAGGTGTTTTGGAAGCGCTGCGCAACGGCGCCCAACGTCAAGGTGTGACCGAGCACTTGGTCGTACCAGGCGAAATCCCCAACGGGCAGCAGGTCGATGCCGGCGTCTTTCTGCAATTGCCAATGCCGGGCCCGCAGTTCACGCCCTACAGTCTGCAATGCGGCCTGCGCGAGGTCGCCCTTCCAGTAGGCTTCAAGGGCTTTTTTCAATTCGCGGTCGGCGCCGATGCGGGGGAAACCGAGGGTGTGGGCCAGGGCCATGGTGTGCGTCCTCCTGTAAAAGATGGCGCCATTGTCGACAGTCAGGCCTACATGAGACAAACTCAACGTTTTCGTGTTGATCACAAGTTTTATTCATGGAGCCCACGGTGCTTGAAATCCGTCACCTCAAGACGCTGCATGCCTTGCGCGAAGCCGATAGCCTGGTGGAAGCCGCCGAACGCCTGCACCTGACCCAGTCCGCCCTCTCCCATCAGTTCAAGGAGTTGGAGGAGCGCCTGGGAATGCCGTTGTTCGTGCGCAAGACCAAGCCGGTACGGTTCACCAGCGCCGGCCTGCGCCTGTTGCAACTGGCCGACGCTACCCTGCCCTTGCTGCGCGGCGCCGAACGGGACATTGCCCGATTGGCCGGCGGCACCGCCGGGCGCCTGCACATGGCGATCGAATGCCACAGTTGCTTCCAATGGTTGATGCCGACCATCGACCAGTTCCGCGACGCCTGGCCGGAAGTCGAGCTGGACCTGGCCTCGGGCTTCGCCTTCGCCCCGCTGCCGGCGCTGGCCCGGGGCGATCTGGACCTGGTGGTGACTTCCGATCCGCTGGAACTGGCGGGCATCACTTATGTACCGTTGTTCACCTACGAAGCGATGCTCGCCGTCGCCAACCAGCATCGCCTGGCAGGCAAGCCCTACATCGTGCCCGAGGATCTGATCAGCGAAACCTTGATCACCTACCCGGTGGAACGGGACCGGTTGGACATCTTCACCCGTTTCCTCGAGCCGGCCGACATCGAACCGGCCCAGGTGCGCACTTCTGAACTGACGGTGATGATGATGCAACTGGTTGCCAGCGGCCGAGGTGTGTGCGGCATGCCGCACTGGGCGCTGCATGAATACAGCTCACGGGGCTACGTGAAGGCCAAGCGCCTCGGGGAGAAAGGTCTGTTTGCCACGCTGTACGCGGCGGTGCGCACCGATATGCTCGACGCACCGTACATGCGCGACTTTCTGCTGACAGCCAAGGACACCTCGTTTTCCACACTCGACGGTGTCAGTGCCGTTCGGTGAGACCGAGTCGTTCCAATCGCGAGCAAGCCCGCTCCTACAGGGATTTCGTGTTCACAGCACAAATCCATTGTGGGAGCGGGCTTGCTCGCGAAAGCGGTGGGTCAGGCAGCGCTGCTTGCGACTGATACGCCGCCTTCGCGAGCAAGCCCGCTCCCACAGGGGGGATCCGCAGTGCTTTAGCCCCCTTGCCACAAAAGCTCAACGGTCATGAAAGGTTTTAGAGTTCAAGCCACATGTGGATTTTGTCGAAGTATTCGTCGCCCACGCGGATCGCCTGGGGCTCGAGGCCGTAGAGCACGAAGCCGCAGCGTTGGTAGAGCTTGACAGCCGGGTCGTTGCCGGCGGTGACGGTCAGTTGCACCAAGCGCAAAAAGGCATGGCGGCGGGCTTCATCGATCGCCGCTTGGACCAGTTGATAACCGAGCCCTTGATGACAATGGGCCTCGGTGACGTACATACCGAACAACAGCGCCTTGTGCCGGGCTTTTTCCCGGGGTTCCAGGGCCAGCCCGACAATACCCACCAGTTCTTCCTCCACGAACGCCCCCAACAACACATCGAGCCGGCTGGTCAGGCGCGATTCCCACCAATTGATGGGCAACGCGGCCCGCTCGCGAGTGCTGGAGGTGAAGGCTTGGGGATGAAGCGCGTAGGCCTGGAGCATCAGTTGGCGATACGCCTGGGCATCCACGGCCCGCAGCCGTCGAATGTTCACGCCGAACGCCGCTGCTCAAGCATCAGGCGCAGCGCCAGCGCCCCCAGGACAAAGCCCATGAAGTAACGCTGCGCAGCCAGCCAGGTGGGGTTGTGGACGAACCACGAGGCAATGCCCGCCGCGAACAAGGCAATCAGCAGGTTGACGCTGAAACTGACGCTGATCTGGGTCAGCCCCAGGATAAGGCTCTGGCTGAACAGCGAACCGTGTTCCGGGCTGATGAACTGCGGGAACACCGACAGATAGAACACCGCGATCTTCGGGTTCAGGGCGCTGGTGAGAAAGCCCATGGTGATCAGCTTGCGCGTCGAATCGGCCGGCAGTTGCTGGGCCTCGAAGGGCGAACGTGCGCCCGGCTTCACGGCCTGCCAGGCCAGCCACAACAGGTACAGCGCACCGGCCCATTTCAATACTTCATAGGCCACGGGCACCGCCAGGAACACCGCCGTCAGCCCCGCCGCCGCCGCGAACATGTGCACGAAGAACCCCGCCACCACCCCCAGCAGGGACGTGACCCCGGCCTTGCGGCCCTGGCAGATCGAACGGGAAATCAGGTAGATCATGTTCGGGCCGGGTGTCAGCACCATCAGCAAGGCGGCAGCGGCGAAAATCAGCAGGTCCGGCAACGGAATCATGAGCATCAATCCTTGAGTCAGCAGGTCACGGGATGTGTGGCTCGATAGAACGGCAGGATCACCTGCCCTGTCAACGGCGCCAGGAAAAGACCGCCGTCACCAGCCGGGTCGATCCAGCGGACTTCCTCGATTTCGGCGGCGGGAGAAACCACAGCGTCGATGTTCAGCAAAAACACTTCAGCCTGCACGATGAAACCCGGCTCGTTGGCGGCCTGGGCGCTGAACGGCCCCAGATAGCGGGCCTGGGCCGGGTCGATCGTCAGTCCAAGCTCTTCATCCAGTTCCCGGGCCAGGGCCTGTACCGGTTGTTCATGGGCCTCGATCTTGCCGCCCGGTTGCATGAAAGCCAGGGTATCGCGCTTGCGTACCAGCAGGGTTCGACCGTCCGGCCCGATCAACAGGGCGGCGGCGATGCGGATGATGGAAGTGCTCATGGAGGGTCGAAGCCTTGGGCAGAAAAATGCCAGGAAGGTTACAGACCCTGGCGGCAGGAGCAAAGCCTGGCGCCGGATCTGGCCCCATACACATCCCCCTGTGGGAGCGGGCTTGCTCGCGAAGGC
>Ga0308169_10005716_pt1 | contig 11193 bp, 16 predicted proteins | sample PhyBR1_2_FD_202139 | JGI IMG/M metagenome (GOLD analysis project Ga0308169, IMG submission 202139) | Phyllosphere microbial communities from UC Gill Tract Community Farm, Albany, California, United States - DLSLSB.R1 | ecosystem: Host-associated > Plants > Phyllosphere > Unclassified | place... | reverse complement strand
CCCGCTATCGAGTCTTCTCGGTGGCCCCAGGCCGGAGATGTGGTAACGATTGCGGGCTGTGTGCCCTCACCGTTTGGGAAGTGACAAAGCGCAGATCGGCCTATAAAGGGCCAGCGATCCCACGTTGCTTCCCCCTCTCACAAGCAAATGCAGGAATCGGGCGACAACGAGATCAATGTGCGGCTAGCATTCCTTCAGTCTCAGCCTCCACACATGCTGGGTTCGTAAACAGCAAGTATGGAAAGGCTGCGGAAGGCCAGCTCACGGACACGATGATCCTTCCTACCGGACGACACCCGAACCCGAACCTTCCCACTGTCCACCCTTGTCGTCCTCTTCACCGCCATTGCTACCGACCTCACCCGAGACATACTCAGCTTGTCCCGCATCTCTTGCATCACCCACGACCTCGATGCAACCGGCCCAATGAATCGCCTCCGAAGCCCGGCTTGTCGGCTAAGACCGAGTTGACGCAATCATCGCGCGCTCGTTTCCCGAATCCGCCGTACGTCGGACCTGCTATCTTTCCGGTCTGATGCGTGCCCTCGATCGTGCAAAATAAGGCTGCGAGCTCGGACGATGTATCTGTACTTTTCCTCCACAAGTCGACTTGTGCTTATAGCTTTCAACGACAATGACCACCAGGGACAGCAAGATCGCGATCGTGGGGGCTGGTATGTGGTCTCGTCGTCGTCTTACCCACCCCAGCATCGTCTTCCTTGGGCCAGTCAAGCGCCCTCTCCCCCTGGCGGGCCCTCAGGTCCTCGTCCTGATCATACACGTCGGGGACACATCTCACGCCCAGGCGTCTTCGGCCTCTCTACCGCCTTGCACCTGAAGAAGCAAGGCTACAGAGACGTCACCGTATTCGACTACCAGCCGTACCACCAGAACGCATACAACCCGGCGGACGGGTGCGACAGCGCCAGCTCAGATGTGAACAAGATCTACCGGTGCTCATAGTATGTCCTCGTCCCTCGTGTTCAGCGTATGCTCACCACAGCGGCACCGAGACCGAGTACCAAGACCTGGCGTTTTCTGGTCGGCCGATCTGGCAAGAATGGAACGAGCAGATCCGGAACACCCCAGCGCACCTCCTGCCTACAGGTCTCACGCCATCGGACGAGGTGTTCGTGCCGTGCGGCTTCCTGCGGATGGGTAACGGACCCGAGCTGTCGGCGTACGACAAGGAATGCCTCGTCGAGCTGGAGAAGGCGGGGCTGCGGCACCATCAACACGTCCTGGTGCGTAGACGGGGTCTGCTCCAGGATAGGTGGCTCATGGCAGAAAGACAAGGCGGACATGAACTTCCTGAGCATCAAGGAGAAGGCGGACCCAAAGTCCAACTGGACGTTGAAAGCCTCGACACTGGACCACGCCGAGGGAGGAAGGCTTAACGGGTTCTTCGATACCTCTGCGGGCTTCACATACGCCGACAAAGCATGTACGTGGGCACGCCACCTGGCCGAGAAGGCCGGGGTGAAGTTCGTGCTGGGACACGAGGTCGGGAAGCTGGAAGAGTTGATCGTGGAGCAGCAGGGCGGGAAGAAGAAGGTCAAGGGGTTGAAGACGGCGGATGGGAAGAAGCACTTGGCGGATGTTGTCGTCATTGCCGGTACGTTTGTCGTCAAGGGACCATACAGATCCGGTCGGAGAACGGAAGCTGACCTCAGGCGGAGGATGGACGCCGGGAATCATCCCCGAGGTTGGTGGCAGGCTGGAGGCTACCGCGGGAAGCGTCATTACTATTCAGCTGCCGAAAGACCGACAGGATCTGTGGGACCGTTTCTCGCCGGAGAAATTCCCTGTGTGGGCGTATGGTCTGACGGGGCACAATTCGCCCGAGTTTGGAGGGTAAGTGCAGCCTGTGGGGTCAAGAAGCTGCTGAAGGTCAGATTCTACGGGTTCCCGAGGACCAAGGACGGTAAACTGAAGCTTGGCTGTGAGTCGAACCTGTGTTTTTAACATATATGACGAAGCCGACTTGCAGACCGAGGCAGAAAGTGGACAAACTACCAGACCAATCCCAAGACTGGCCAGTGAGTCGAGCTCAAAGACGATGGTGGTCTGGACTGACAGAAGGCGCATTTCCACGCCGAGGACCAAATACACCGCGGACAAAGCGGTCAACCTTCCCAAAAAGGCCATCACCAACATCAAGACCATCCTGGCCGAACTCTTCCCCGAGCTCACTGCGAGTCTTTCCACTGTCGCGCGAGTCCCACAGCTGACGGCAGGAGCTCGGTATAACAGACACGCGGATGTGCTGGTACACGGACTCGCTCGACAACTCGTTCATCATCGACTACGTGCCGGGGTACGACGACACGCTGTTCGTCGCCAGCGGCGGAAGCGGGCACGGCTTCAAGTTCCTGCCCGTGCTGGGCAAGCACGTCGTCAACGCGCTCGAAAAGCGGCCGGACCAATTCACGCCCATTTGGAAGTGGCGGTCGCCGCAGCCCGGGGCGCACATCAACGGGCTGGAAGAGGGCGAGATGTCGGGGCGGAATCTTGCGTCGCTCGAGATCGCAAAGGAGAGCGATTGGGTCTGGGCCGAGGGGGACAGGATCAAGCTTGGGAACGTCAAGGACGCCTCGAAGGGGGTCGAGAAGGTCAGTGGGGCCGAGGAGAAACGGCGTATCAATCGCGAGGCCCGGTTGTAGGTCTAGATATGTACTGCATGCATTCGGCTCTACGGTGTACGGACACAGCGCAGAGGCCTACTTGGCGCTCTGATGCGAGGGCTGTACGGCCCCATTGTAGAGCCATTTGCCGAGTGTGAGAATATCGTACACCCGCTTGCCGGTCGCCTTCTCGACCGCAGCGGAGAAAGGGGGCATGTTCGTGCACTCCAGCACGACGACTTTGACGTCGGGATGGTCGGCCAGGAGCGCTCGGGCGGCTCCGACAACTTCTTTCTCCATACCGTCATGGTCATCTGCCGTCAGCCGCAGAGCGATGGACCGTAATCGGTTGGGGTCGAAGACGTTGGAGCTGGACGTTGCGCTCACATGGTATCCGCTCGGCCAGGACAGCTTTGAAAATCCCGTCCTCGCCCTCTGGAAGCCCGTACACCGGGGTATCGGGGTGAGCTCCCACGCTCTCGAGGTGCTTCTTCGTCTGCCGTCAGGCCATGATTCGATCCCATCAAGACCCCTTTGCTTACCAGAGACGACTTCTTGAATGTGACGACGCCGACCGAGCCCGCGGACTTGGCGCCCGGGAAGAAGCTGTTTTGCAGCCATGCGACCTGGATGAGACTGCTCGTCCCGATCCACGGCAGCCGATCGACAAGGTACGGGTGCATCGTCGCGAGCTGCGATCAGCCCGGCCTGTCCCCATTCCTATCAGTTTCCGCCTGCCCTCGGGCCGCACGCCCGCTGGCAGGTCGGACGGCACTCACAAAGCCGCAGGAGGTCACGAACGCCACGCACCCCTCCTCCCTGATCAACCGCTCCCCCTCGCGCACGAACGCATCGACCAGCTCAGTGCCCCACGTCCCACCCACGACGGTTTCGCTGTCCGCTTCCTCCACCACGCGGATCACAACGGGTATGTCGCCCCATGAAGCGGCGTTTCCGACATCTCCGGGCGGGCGCGGGAATGTCGTCTTGAGCTGCAGGACGCCGAGCTTCGGCACGCGGGCGGGGATCTCTGTGATTGACATGACGGTGGTTGAGGGGATGACACTCAAGCCTCGCCTTCTAAATGAGTCGTCTTGGTCTGCACGACCCGGTCCCATATCGCCGAGGCAATGTATATTTGTACGAATCACCGATGAGAGGCGATAACGCGATGTCGGAGATGGGCGAAATCGCTTCGCTCTCGCCCGATGCACCTCTTCCCCGTACTCCGAAGCCAGGCGTCTCGCCCTCGGCCCTTCCCCGCGCGGTTGAGGGTCTTGTTGACCCGTATGCGTATCACTTTTCTCTTGCCTGAACCAAGCACACAAGAGTTAGGGGAGCTCGATAGAGGCATAGATGCAAGGAGGAATGGGTCGAGTTGCGCACAAAGCTATCATCAACCAGCCTGGACAAAGCATTGCATTCCTGCGTTCTCGGTGCATTTCTAGCTTATAATTGTTGAGACACAACGTTGGCCCCGCCTCGCCTTTTCATTGCTCTAGCCCCTGTGTCTGGCGAGGACCTCCGTGCTCCAGCTCGCAACCGAGCTCTCTCCCGCGCAATCCACAAACTATATCTTGTCCTCCGGGATACCAGCGAGCTCATCGTATCCCAGCGCCAAGTTCAAGTTCTGTCATCAGCTCGTCCCCATCTGCTCACCCAATCGTCACTCACCTGCATGCACTGCGTCGCAGCGCCCTTGAGCAAGTTGTCAAGAGCACCCACAACGACCACCCTCTTGAGGCCACTGTGCACCTGCACACCGCCCGTTCGCCATCCGTGTTTGCCCTCGGCGACCGTCACGTCCGGTACGGCCTTGTCGACGATACACAGCCGCTCGGAGCCGTACTTGTCGGCGTACAGGTCCTGGATCTCGCTAGCCCGGAACGACTTGTTGAGGGGGGCGTTGAGGACCGAGATGATGCCGGAGAACCAGGGAGCGACGTTGGGGATGAAAGACAGGGAGAAGCCGGATGAGGCGTCGGGGAGGAGGGAGGAGAGGTGGTTGCCTGATTCGCGCTCGTGGATGTGGTCCGTCAAGCTGTATGGGCGGATACCGCCTTTCAAGTCGGACGGGCCCTGCACGTAAGCTCCAGACACAGCCCGCAGTATCAGAGGGCTCACGATCTTCGGGACAGTCTTTGGTCGGCCCTCGGCGTCCTTCTCGCCTGACTTGGTACCAGCACCAGAATAACCTGAGATACCGAAAATAGACGGCGGCTGCGAGAGGTCGAGGTGCGGCATAAGGGGAGCAAGAAGGAGCTGGTTGTTGGTAGCGTAACAACCGGGGTTAGAGATCCTCGTCGACTGCTTCGTCTTCTCTCGGCCGTACAATTCTGACGTCAGCTTGACATGCACACAAGGCACAGATTGCAGCTCACCGGGAAGACCATACGTCCAATCCTTCTCGAAACGGTAGTCCGCGCTCAGGTCCACAATCACACCCTTGCCCGCGGCCTGGTCAATCGCATCGACAAAAGGCTTGCACACGCCGTTCGGCAAAGCCATGACCCACGCATCCACCTCGCCATCCTGCTCCATCCGCTTCACATCCTCGACCGACAAGTTCGAGTACTTGACCTCGCTCTTCGTGTACTCCTTGAGCGGCAGGCCTGCAAGCTCCCTCGAGCTCACGTGCGTGAGATCAAGGTGCGGGTGCGCATTCAGCAGCGCCACAAGGTTCTGTCCCGTGTATCCCCTCGCTCCGATCAACGCAACTCTCTTTCGTGGAACATTCTCGTTCGTCGCCGCAGTGGCGTAGCCCCTCCTTTGTTCCACTTTAGAGGAGAGGCGAAGCCGAAAAGAAGGGTTAGCAGCGGTAGAGTACGCTCGGGCGCCGGCCGGGGCAGTGGCAGACTCGAGTCGGTGGGGAGGGGTCGACGGGCCGACGGGGAGGAAGACTCGCTCGATTCGACCGGTCGACTCGAAGCCCTCAATGATCTTCTCGACCTCCTTGACGTTCGGAACGCCGTACCAGAACAGGCTCCGTCCTGCTCGGGTGAACGATCCGTCCGCTCGCTCAAAGTGCCACGCGCGGTTCTCGTCGTCGGCCTTGGCGGTCCAGAAGAGTCGCTTGTGGTCCTTCTTGATCGAGTCGAAGACGTTGTCGACAATCTTGTTAAGGATGCCGTTCTTCGAGGGGAGGAACTTGGTCATGACCGCAGGCTCGCCCTCGGGGTGGGAAACAACAGCAACAACGTCAAACGGCTCATCGCCGTAGATGGTGTGCGGCGACGCCTTGAAGTCGGAGAAGATCTCAGCGACTGACTTCTTGCCCGAGGTGACATCCGGGTCTCGCTCGGTGAAGACCTGTCGAAGCTGGGTCGAGCCGACGGCGTCGATCGAGTTTTGCTTGTACAGCTTGTGGCCTCGCTGGATGAGGGTTCCGGCTCCAGCGTCGGTGAAGAGCTCCTTCTGCAGCATGTCGGTGGAGATGATGGCAACGGAGGAGGTTCGGGGAAGAGTGTCGAGCAGCTCCTTGATCTCTCGGATCTTCAGCTTGGTGCCGAACTTGACCCATGACTCCTTCATGAGCGAGTCGTACTCCTCGTCGAGGTTGATCGTCGAGATCTTCTTGCCGGTGACACCGTGGAAAAGACCACCCTTCTCGTTGAGGTAGACAATCTTCATCGGCTGATCATAAGCGCCGCCTTGTCAACTGAGTATATCACTCACCTCGAGAACCTTGGCGAGCTCTCCGGCAGCGACATCGGCGTTGACGTTCAAGATCTGTCCCTCGGCGTTCTCAGCGAGCGAGGTCAGGATCGGAAGGCATCCAGCCTTGATCGCAGCCTCGATAGGCGCCTTGTCGACTCGAGTGATCTTTCCGACGAGTCCGTACTTGGACTTGTCGAGGTACTCGGCCGTGAAGACACCGGTGGGGATGGGTCGCGCGCGTGTGCCGAGCTTCTCAAGAGCGGCCGTGAGCTTCAAGTTCTCCTGCAGGAACACTCGCTGATATTAGTTTGCACTCGGATGGGTCACGCGACGAGGCTTACTCGGGCGATCTGGAGCGTCTTGGCGTCGGTGATTCGGATACCGTCCTCGTAGTCTGGGGTGACACCCTCAGCCTCGAGGTACTCGTTGCTGAAGTGAGCTCGCGACAAACGTGATAACGCGGGAAAGCTTACAGCTGAGGACCGGCACCGTGCAGGACGATGGGGTACAGACCGAGACGGTGCAAAAAGGAGAGCGACAGTGCCAGGTCATCGAGCTCGTTGGTGAGGATAGCACCGCCGATCCTGCATGTCAGTGCCGTCGGCGACGATGTCGTGATGCCACTCACTTGAGAACGGCGAACTTGGCCTCCGGGAGAACTCCGCCCGAAGCGCCCTTGGAGGACGACGTGAAGATTCGGAGGTATCGCTCGACCTCGTGCCTCGAGCCGAGCGAGTAGAGCAGACGGACGATGGTGTCCTGCGCGTCAGCCTCATCCATGCCCACGACGATGTGACTGACCCTGTCCATGCCGCTCGCGCTCGAGACGGAGCTGGCGAGACCCCGCTTCCTGATCTCGCTGCCGACCTTGCTCACATCGAGTTCAAGTACGACATTGGACTGCTTGACCGAGTTGACGGGCGCAGTCGGGGCGGTGAACGCTCGAGCGGGTCGCACGGAGCGAAGGATGGATGCTGGGCGGGGGAGGGAGGGGATTCGTTTGATCATGTTGTATAGAGTGAGAGAGGGGGAGATGGAGCAAGGTATATAGCACCAATCAGTACTGGGCGGACCTGCACCAACTGGCGAGTCGGAAGCAAAGTCAGACTCAAAGATAACAGCAACCGAGCAGCAACCATGACACGTCATTGCAGCCAAAAGAGCGGAATCAATCGTATCATTCCGGGTCATCTCCTCATTCAACGCGCGCGCCTGACTTTGGAGCAGTGGCGTAAACAACGGACCACTTCACTGCATCCCCCACCTCTTGACAGCAGCATCGTCATGTCGGAGAACCACGATCCAGCTGCGGTGAGCAGTCCGTCGGGATATCGCTCTCAGAGCTGACGATGCAGCCCGTGGCATCCCGTCTGCCACTCCCCGCCTCACGGTCCGCCATACCCCTATCAACCAACATCAATGCCAACAAACGCAAAGTCCCTTCGTCACCCGCTCTGCCCGTCGCAAAACGACAGGCATCCGGATCATCGCTACCTGACAGTACGTCGAGGAAGCCCTCTGGCGGATTCATGCCCTCGTCAACTAGAAACGCCTCTGCCTCTCGCCCCGCAGCCGCAGGACCCGCCGCTGTCGCCTTGCGAAGCAGTACAAGAACGGCTAGTCTGGGAAGTACCAGTTCGAGCTCGACCAGCTCGTCACGCACGATGAGAACCACCGGAACTGCGCCCACTCGGCCTAATGCCAGCGTAGCCCGAGCAGCAACGAGCAGGACAGGTCTTGCTGCTTCCACCACGGCTAGGTCAAGGCCGCCAACATCAAGTGTGGCTGCCGGGACGAGGAGTGCTGGAACCTTGGGCAAGAGCGTAGGCCTGGGCAGGGGAGCACCGTCAAGCATGGCCCCAGGAAGGGGTGTCAGTCCTGGCGTGGGAATGAGCGCAATCGGCTCGGGCTTGGCGAGCGCTGCTCGAGTGAAGGTGAGTTGTCACATTCATACATTGGGAGACGGCTCACGCGCAGACCCAAGACGGCCGGATAGAAAACATGGAGAACAAGTTGGGTCAGCTCATGGACATGTTGAAGCAGGAGTAAGTGGTCATCGATGAAACAGGTCTGACAGCTGACAGCAGGCAATCTAAGAGTGCGATTGCTTTGCCCCCTTCTTAGACTCCAAGCTGATCACAGTCTCTTCTCATCAAATGTCGCAAGAGGATCTGCGCAAGCTCCTATCAGAAGTACAGGATACGGAGAGAGATAAGCGGCGCGAGCTCTCGAGCGCATCGGAGGAGCTGGCGGCTATGGGTGCCAGACATATGCGCGAGCTGGAGGATTTGGAAGCACAGCTTAGGAAGCGGGATAGGGAGAAGAGGGGGTTGGAGGAGGAGTTGCGTGAAAGTCGGGAAGAGCTGTCGAGGGACAGGGAAACGATACGCGAGCTTCGAGTGAGTCGCTCTAGCCGCTCTCTGCTGGCATTCGCGCCCGGACCGTCAGGGGCTCTGCTTACCTCAGCGTGCCATGGCGGAGCAGTCAACGCAACACCTCACTATCAACGCGCAACTCGCCGCCTCCCAAGCTCAACAGTCGGCACTACAAGCCGAAGTAGAGCGGGCCACGCTTCACGTCAGCTCAATGAAAGCAGAGCTCGAGGTTGGCAAGTGTGCAGCGAAAGAAGCGGAAGAACGGGCAGAAGCGAGAGCAGCGGCAGCTGAGGCCGAGGCGGATAGGCGTGTCGCCGAGATCGAGGAGGAGCTCAGAACCGCGGAGACTATACGTCGCAAGCTGCACAACCAGGTTCAAGAGCTAAAGGGTGCGCCTCGCGTCATGGTACATTTGAGGGTGACTGACATTAGGCAACATCCGTGTCTTTGCTCGAATACGGCCAGCCTTAGGTGCGTGGAGAAGGTATGACACGGCCGCAAGCTAATGGCAGCCCATGAATCATCGGATCCCGACGCGCTTGCGGACATTGGCTTCAGCGATGAGAGGACTGACCAAGAGACGGGTCAGAGTCAACTGGTGGTGAAAAGTCGGTCCGAGTCTGCAACAGGCCGAGAACGAGAACAGATCAACAACTTCACTTTTGACAAGGTCAGCTGGCTCTGCGTCGCAGTCGATACGAAGCTGATGTCTAGGTGTTCCAGCCCACTATCGGCCAAGCTGGAGTCTTCGAGGAGATCTCGATGCTGGCGCAGAGCGTGTTGGACGGCTACAATGTGAGCACCATCTTCGGTGTATCAGTTCTGTGCCTAATGACAGGTCTGCATTTTTGCGTACGGCCAGACAGGTTCCGGAAAGTCATGGACGATGGAAGGAGGCCAGGTGAGCTCAGATCTTCCGGGGGACTTCCGCACAGCTGAGCAGTAGTCGAGCGATACCCAGGGCATGATTCCCCGTGCGATCGATATGATCTTCACCGTCTCGAAGCAGCTGCAGGATCGAGGGTGGAAGTACCAGATGGAAGGCCAGTTCCTTGAGGTGTATAACGAAGTGGTCAGCTCTGTTCGGGATGTAAGCCTTCCTCTGAGCTGACGGCAGATCAACGATCTTCTCGGCAACGGTCAATTCGATGCCAAGAAGCACGAAATCAAGACGGACAAGGACGGGCGCATGTCGGTGACTGATGTCGTCAACAGTAAGCTGACTTGCCCCTTCCGGGTTCTAAGCTGACGCACAGTTCCCCTCAGCAGTCCCCACCAGGTCTCGACACTCCTCGAAAAGGCGCGATCACGTCGGGCGGTCGCCGCAACGCTCATGAACGAACGTTCGTCGCGTTCACACTCCGTTTTCACGCTCAAAGTCAGGGGTGCAAACCCCTTGACCCAGGAGAGCTGCGAAGCCATGCTGAACTTGGGTGGGTTGAGTCTACCTTCGAGCCAAAAGCCCGTGAGCTGACGCTCAGTCGATCTGGCAGGAAGCGAGCGCCTCGACTCGTCGGGTGCAGGTACGAACAAAGACCGGTTGAAGGAAACCATCCACATCAACAAGTCACTCTCGGCTCTTGCGGACGTGATCGGCGCTTTGGGAACCGGTCAATCCGGCGGGCATGTGCCGTACCGGAACTCGACTCTCACGAAGCTACTGCAGACGAGTCTTTCCGGTGAGCTGGCGAGTCTTTCCCTCTTGCAGAAGCTGACGGCAGGATCGAGCAAGACGCTTATGATGTGCAATATCTCGCCGTTGCAGGCTCACCTGGGGGAGACGCTGTGCAGTTTACGCTTTGCGACGAAAGTGCACGGGACGGTTGTGGGCAAGGCGCAGAAGAACGCCAAGTAGACGATCGAAGTGCGAAAGTGCAATTCTGCCTCGGTCTATGTGCGAGGTGGCTCCTGGCGCAATGCGCAGGAGTGAGGGTAAAGCCCGCTGGACATTTATGCTTTTCTTGGATTTCGTGTGTGATACAGTATCGCAGCTGATGTATTGCTCTACGACCATACGCTCAGGGAGCACTCAGTCTTTGGGACCGCTTGCTGATACAGCCAATCGCCAGGGACATTGACGAAGCCTGTCATCCGGGCACAATCGGAATCCGTGCGAGAGGGCGCAGGCGATCGGGGCGCAGGAGGCTTCCGTCGATGCAGTACGTTTATGTACGCCTTGCAGTTGCGTCTGTCCATCGTAACAGGCCAGCTCGCGCACGCGCCGGCAATGTTCGTGTGAGCCACGCCTCACTCGGAAAACGCAACGAAGCTGACGTTCAGGTGGAGCAACGCCCTGAATCTAAAGCTTCTCCAGCTAATCCACGATAACCCCCTCTGGAAAAGCACGATATCGTACCACTACAATGAGGAAGACTACCTCATGATCACTCGCCAGCTCTGTATCGCCTTCCTAGGGAGCAAGCGATCCTGGGTCCGCGAGATGGAAGCGAAGGGATGGATCGTGAAACGCGGTATGAGGATCGACGAGACGGGGGCGTGGAAGCGGGAGAGGAGCAACGTCGTCTCAGGACGTCTTG
>Ga0308169_10005715_pt1 | contig 11194 bp, 11 predicted proteins | sample PhyBR1_2_FD_202139 | JGI IMG/M metagenome (GOLD analysis project Ga0308169, IMG submission 202139) | Phyllosphere microbial communities from UC Gill Tract Community Farm, Albany, California, United States - DLSLSB.R1 | ecosystem: Host-associated > Plants > Phyllosphere > Unclassified | place... | reverse complement strand
ACGCCTGAGCAGCTGGTTGAGGCCCTGCAGCAGCTCTGCCGACTTACCGACAGCCGCGAAGCTGCGATCCTCTCCACCTGCAACCGCAGCGAGCTATATATAGAACAGGATCACGTTTCGGCCGATTCGGTACTGCGCTGGCTGGCGGAGTATCACAGCCTGAGCCTTGAGGAGCTGCGCGCCAGTGCCTATGTGCATGAGGATGATGCGGCCGTTCGTCACATGATGCGCGTCGCCTCCGGGCTCGACTCGCTGGTGCTGGGCGAGCCGCAGATTCTCGGCCAGATGAAGTCGGCCTATGCCGTGGCCCGCGAGGCGGGCACCGTCGGGCCGCTGCTGGGGCGGCTGTTCCAGGCCACGTTCAACGCCGCCAAGCAGGTGCGCACCGACACCGCCATCGGCGAAAACCCGGTGTCCGTGGCGTTTGCCGCCGTCAGCCTGGCGAAGCAGATTTTCAGTGATCTGCAACGCAGCCAGGCGCTGCTGATCGGTGCCGGCGAAACCATTACCCTGGTTGCGCGCCATCTGCACGACCTGGGCGTGAAGCGCATCGTTGTCGCCAACCGGACCCTGGAGCGCGCCAGCACCCTGGCCGAACAATTCGGCGCCCACGCGGTGCTGCTGTCGGACATCCCGGCCGAGCTGGTGCACAGCGATATCGTCATCAGCTCCACCGCCAGCCAGTTACCGATCCTCGGCAAGGGCGCGGTGGAAAGCGCCCTGAAGCTGCGCAAGCACAAGCCGATCTTCATGGTGGACATCGCCGTTCCCCGTGACATCGAGCCGGAAGTCGGCGAGTTGGACGACGTTTATCTCTACAGCGTCGATGACCTGCACGAAGTCGTCGCCGAGAACCTCAAGAGTCGACAAGGCGCAGCCCAGGCGGCGGAAGAGATGATCACCGTCGGCGCCGACGATTTCATGGTGCGCCTGCGCGAACTGGCGGCCGTGGATGTGCTCAAGGCGTATCGTCAGCAAAGCGAGCGCCTGCGCGACGAAGAATTGCAAAAGGCCCAGCGCCTGTTGGCCAACGGCGGCAATGCCGAAGAGGTGCTGGTGCAATTGGCCCGCGGCCTGACCAACAAATTGCTCCACGCTCCCAGTGTCCAGCTCAAGAAGCTGACCGCCGAGGGCCGTCTTGACGCGCTGGCCATGGCTCAAGAATTGTTTGCCCTCGGTGAGGGTTCACCGGATAGCTTTTCGGATAAAAAACCGCAATGAAAGCGTCACTGCTCAATAAACTGGACATTCTCCAGGACCGTTTCGAAGAACTGACCGCGTTACTGGGCGATGGCGAAGTCATTAGCGACCAGAATAAATTCCGCACGTATTCCAAGGAGTACGCGGAAGTCGAGCCGATTGTCGCCGCGTATAAACAGCTGCTCAAAGTGCAGGACGACCTCGAAGGTGCCCAGGCGCTGCTCAAGGACAGCGATCCGGACATGCGCGAAATGGCCGTGGAGGAAGTCCGCGAAGCCAAGGAGCAATTGGTTGAACTGGAAAGCAGCCTGCAGCGCATGCTCCTGCCCAAGGACCCGAACGACGGGCGCAACGTGTTCCTCGAGATCCGCGCTGGCACCGGCGGCGACGAGGCGGCGATTTTCTCCGGCGACCTGTTCCGCATGTATTCGCGTTACGCCGAGCGTCGCGGCTGGCGGGTGGAGATCCTGTCGGAGAACGAAGGCGAGCACGGCGGCTATAAAGAAGTCATTGCCCGGGTCGAGGGCGACAATGTCTACGGCAAGCTGAAATTCGAATCCGGCGCCCACCGCGTTCAGCGTGTGCCGGCCACCGAATCCCAGGGTCGTATCCACACCTCGGCCTGCACCGTGGCGGTATTGCCCGAGCCGGACGAACAGGAAGCCATCGAGATCAACCCGGCGGACCTGCGGGTCGACACCTACCGTTCCTCCGGCGCCGGCGGCCAGCACGTCAACAAGACCGACTCGGCCATCCGCATCACTCACTTGCCTTCGGGCATCGTGGTGGAGTGCCAGGAAGAACGCTCCCAGCACAAGAACCGCGCGCGGGCCATGGCCTGGCTGTCGGCCAAGCTCAACGACCAGCAGACCAGCGCCGCCGCCAACGCCATTGCCAGCGAGCGCAAATTGCTGGTGGGCTCGGGCGACCGCTCCGAGCGAATCCGTACCTACAACTTCGCCCAAGGGCGGGTCACCGACCATCGCGTCAACCTGACCCTGTATTCCCTCGACGAAATTCTCGCCGGAGGGGTCGATGCGGTCATCGAGCCGCTGCTGGCCGAATACCAGGCCGACCAGTTGGCTGCGATTGGCGAGTAAGCACAGGTGAAAAAATGACCATCATCGCCAGTCTGTTACGCGCCGCCGAGCTTCCCGATTCGCCCACGCCACGGCTGGATGCCGAGTTGCTGCTGGCGGCTGCGCTGGGCAAGTCCCGCAGTTTCCTGCATACCTGGCCCGAGCGGATTGTGCCGAGCGAGGCGGCGCTGCTGTTCTCCGAATCCCTGCGTCGCCGCCGTTCCGGCGAGCCGGTGGCCTATATCCTCGGGCAGCAGGGCTTCTGGAAACTCGACCTGGAAGTCGCGCCCCATACGCTGATCCCGCGTCCCGATACTGAGCTGTTGGTTGAAACCGCACTGGCCTTGTTGCCCGCCACGCCGGCCCGAGTCCTCGACCTAGGCACCGGCAGCGGTGCGATTGCCTTGGCATTGGCCAGCGAACGCCCGGCCTGGAAGGTCACGGCGGTCGACCGTGTGCTGGAAGCGGTGGCCTTGGCCGAACGCAATCGCCAGCGCCTGGACCTGCGCAACGTCACGGTGCTGAGCAGCCACTGGTTCAGCGCGCTGGAGGGCGAGCGTTTCGAGCTGATCATCAGCAACCCACCCTACATTGCCGCAACCGATCCGCACCTGGCTGAAGGCGATGTGCGTTTCGAACCGGCCAGTGCCCTGGTTGCCGGCCAGGATGGGCTCGATGACCTGCGCCAGATCATTGCCCAGGCACCGGCTCACCTCGAGCCGGGCGGATGGCTGATGCTCGAGCATGGATACGATCAGGCCGAGGCGGTGCGTGACCTGCTGCAAACCCAGGGTTTTGCCGAAGTCCACAGTCGCAAGGATCTTGGCGGCCACGAGCGGATCAGCCTGGGGTGCCTGCCGTGCTGAACGATCAGGAGCTGTTGCGCTATAGCCGGCAGATTCTGTTGCAGCACGTCGACATCGACGGCCAATTGCGCCTCAAGCAAAGCCGTGTATTGATTGTCGGCCTCGGCGGTCTCGGTGCCCCGGTGGCGTTGTACCTGGCCGCCGCCGGCGTTGGCGAACTGCACCTGGCGGACTTCGACACGGTCGACCTGACCAACCTGCAACGCCAGATCATCCACGACACCGACAGCGTCGGCCTGAGCAAGGTCGATTCGGCGATGTGGCGCCTGACGGCGATCAATCCCGACATTCGTTTGGTTCCCCACCCGACGGCCATGGACGAAGACAGCCTGGCTGCCGTGGTCGCGACGGTGGACGTGGTGCTGGACTGTTCCGACAATTTCTCGACCCGCGAAGCGGTGAACGCGGCGTGTGTCATAGCGGGCAAACCGCTGGTCAGCGGTGCGGCGATCCGCCTGGAAGGGCAGTTGTCGGTGTTCGATCCGCGCCGCGCCGAAAGCCCTTGCTACCACTGTCTCTACGGCCATGGCAGCGAGGCCGAGCTGACGTGCAGCGAAGCCGGCGTGCTCGGGCCGTTGGTGGGATTGGTGGGCAGCCTGCAGGCCCTCGAAGCCTTGAAGCTGTTGGTCGGGTTTGGTGAGCCGCTGGTGGGGCGCCTGTTGTTGATCGACGCCCTGGGCACACGGTTCCGTGAGCTGCGGGTCAAGCGCGATCCGGGTTGCAGCGTTTGTGGTCGCCCACATGAGTGAAGCCCCGGTCGGTGTGTTCGATTCAGGTGTCGGCGGGTTGTCGGTGCTCGGGGAGATCCGCCAACTGATGCCCAACGAGTCGCTGCTCTACGTTGCCGACTGTGGGCATATTCCCTATGGCGAGAAAACCCCGGATTACATCCGCCAGCGCTGCGCGGTCATCGCCGACTTTTTCCAGCGCCAAGGGGCGAAGGCCTTGGTGGTCGCTTGCAATACGGCGACGGTGGCCGGGGTCGCCGATCTGCGGCGTGATTACCCCCACTGGCCCATCGTCGGCATGGAACCGGCGGTCAAGCCCGCCGCCGCCGCCACCCGTAGCGGTATCGTCGGTGTGCTGGCCACTACCGGTACGTTGCAGAGCGCCAAGTTCGCCGCCTTGCTCGATCGATTCGCTACTGACGTGCGAGTGATCACTCAGCCGTGTCCGGGACTTGTGGAGTTGATCGAGGCGGGTGACCTGCACAGCCCGGCCTTGCATCATTTGCTGCAAGGCTACGTCGAGCCCTTGCTGGCTGCCGGCTGCGACACGCTGATCCTGGGCTGCACGCATTATCCCTTCCTCAAACCGCTGCTCAAGGACATGATCCCGGCGCACATCAGCCTGATCGACACTGGGGCCGCCGTGGCGCGGCAACTGCAACGCCTGTTGGCCGAGCGGGCGCTGTTGGCTGACGGCCCCGCCCGCGATACGCAGTTCTGGAGTAGCGCTGACCCGACACATTTCGGAAAAATCCTACCGACGCTATGGCATTCTTCCGGCGTTGTGCGAAGCTTTGGTCTGTAAAAAAAACGTGAAAAATCTGTAAAACAGGGTGAACTTCTGTTTTGGCGCGGATTTCTATAGCTTTGTCTGTCTGTAACAAAATTTATTAAATCTGTTCGGAAAGGATGTTTCTAATGAAGCGCTTATTCTGCTTTGCCGCGCTTGCGGCTGCGTTGCTGGGGCACACTTATACTGCGCAGGCAGCGGGTGTGGAGTTTGGGGTGGGCCAGACCAGCGATTCGACGATGACTTATCGCCTGGGCATGCAGTTCGATTGGGACAAAAGTTGGTGGCAGACCGACGTCGGTCGTCTGACCGGCTACTGGAGTGGCGCGTACACCTATTGGGAGGGGGACGAAACCTCCAGCAACCACAGCTTGTCGTTCTCGCCTGTGTTTGTGTATGAATTTTCCGGTCAGAATGTAAAACCTTACGTTGAAGCTGGTGTTGGCGTGGCGTTGTTTGCCAATACCGAAGTGGAATCCAACAAATTGGGTACGGCGTTCCAGTTCGAAGACCGCATCGGTTTCGGCCTGCGCTTCAACGGCGGCCATGAAGTGGGTATTCGCGCCACTCACTACTCCAACGCCGGCATCAAGTCGACCAACGACGGTGTGGAAAGCTACGCGCTGCACTACACAATGCCGTTGTAATACCCGAACAACTGTGGGAGCGGGCTTGCTCGCGATAGCGGTGGGTCAGGCCATTAATATTGGCTGATTGATCCCTATCGCGAGCAAGCTCGCTCCCACATGTTTTTACTACCGATACGCCGTCGCAATTCCCCGGCGTTCTTCAATGCATTCCGGCGCGCCCATTTCGAATTCCCGGCAGATCAGCGGGCGTTTTTCGTAGATGGTGCACAGCATGCTGTCGCGGTCCAGCGCCGCGCACCAGCCATCGTCCAGCCGGAGCATGACTTCCCCGCCCCAATCATCCGTGTCGATGAAACGCTCCGGTACGCCGGTGTCGGTGATCAGCATCACTTCCAACTGGCAACAGCACGCCGCGCATGTCGAGCAGGTGACAGCTGGCGTGACGATTTCATGGAGGGGGATGGTTTTCATGGCCAGCAGTGTAAGGCAATCGGCAGCTCAGGGTTGTCCCTTGATCGAATAACCCTTATTTGCCTGGCATGAGTCGACGTACGTTGACGGGGTTTCGGCCGACGAAGGCAAGGGCCAGAGCACGGCTACGGATGCGATGGGAAGTGCCATTTCTGGCGGGCGCTCGGCGAGGCGGCCCAGGACATGCTGCGCCGCTTCGGCCGCCGACCAGTGAACCGGCGCGGATAGACAATCATCGGCGCCCGACGGTGGGCTATCGAAACCCGGGTGTACCAGCGTGACATCGATGCCCTCGGCGGCCAGTTCCAGGCGGGTCGATGCGAACAGATGGTGCATGCCGCCGCCAGTCGCTTCGGCTCGGGACGGCGGCAGGTAAGTTGCCGGGCTGGCAATGCCCACCAGATGAGGTTCGCTCCCGGCACGCAACAAGGGCTTGGCCACTTCGATGCAGAAGCTGGCGGCCAGCAGATTGCTGCGCGCGATATGCTCGATCATCGTGTGATCTGCATGGTTCTCGTCGGTGTATTCCGTTGTTCCGGCGTTGAGGATGACCTCGTCCAGGGAACCCCACAGCCGGGCAATCTGCTCGCCGATTTCACGTACGGTCTGGCTGTCGGTCAGATCTCCGGGCACCGCCAGCACTTGTCCCGGATAACGGGCCGAAAGGGCTTCGCACGCTTGGATCGAGCGGGTACTGACGGCCAGGTGCGCGCCGGTCTTGAGTATCGCTTCGGCCAAGGAAGCGCCGATTCCATTGCCGACGCCGGTGAGCCAATAGCGTCGTGGCAGTTCTAGACCCATACCAACTTCCCCCTCCATCTGGCGATGCTTTGGTGCGCAGCTTCTGGAGTCCCCGCGATGAGTAGGACTATAGGGACAACGGACCCATCATGCATCCCGAGCCGCAACATTTCGTGTGCGCTAATCGCCCGTCTCGTGTGTGGCTACGTCCTGCCGCGCCGGCAGGTTTCTGAACGCTGCCAGCGCGCGCGCCCTTGACTGGCCGAGATCGACAATCGGCGCGGGATAGTCCAAGGCACCGAACAAGCCGCCCTGGGTATTTGGGCTATGGACCTGCTGCTTCTCCAGATCGTTCAGTTCAGGTAGCCAGCGTTTGATGAACAGGCCCTCGCGGTCAAATTTCTCCGACTGGCTCAGCGGGTTGAATATCCGGAACCAAGGCGCCGAGTCTGTGCCGGTGGAAGCACTCCACTGCCATCCGCCATTGTTGGCAGCCAAATCGCCGTCGATCAGGTGCTGCATGAAGAAGCGCTCACCTTCACGCCAGTCGACCAACAGGTTCTTGGTCAGGAACATCGCCACTACCATCCGCAAGCGGTTATGCATCCAACCGGTCTCCAACAATTGACGCATGGCTGCGTCGATGATTGGCAGGCCAGTGCGCGCTTGTTTCCAAGCCTCGAGCTCTTCGGGAGCCTTGCGCCACGCCAGTGCCTCGGTTTCCGGACGGAAGGCGCGGTGGCGCGACACGCGCGGATAGCCCACAAGAATATGTTTATAGAACTCGCGCCAGAGCAATTCATTGACCCAGGTCACAGTACCGACACATCCGCTTTCGAATTCACCCTGATTGGCTTGCAACGCTGCATGCAGGCACTGGCGCGGCGAGACGACGCCGGCCGCCAAATAGGCCGAGAGCTGGCTGGTCCCTGGCCTGGCGGGAAAGTCACGTTCGCTCTGGTAGGCATCGATGTGCTGGTCGACAAACGTATCCAGGCGCCGCCGGGCTTCGGTTTCGCCGGCGGGCCAGAGGTCGCGTAGCGCTTGGCTGGGCGGGGCGAAGCCTATGATTTGCCCCGGCACTGGATCGCTGGCCAGGCCAGTGGGGGCCTGTCGCTTCGGTGTGGCGACCAGGCTTGGCAGCGAGTAATGCAGGCGGCTGTAGCAGACCTTGCGGAACTGGCTGAATACCTGGAAATAATTGCCCGTCCTGGTCAGCACACTGCCGGGTTTGAACAGCAGTTGGTCGAGGTAGCTGTGGAACCCCACGCCTTGGCTCTTCAGCGCCTGGGCAATTTCGGCGTCACGACGGCTTTCATTGTGGCCGTACTCTTCGTTGACGTGAACGGCGCTGATATTCAGTTCGCGGCACAGCGTCAGCAACACTTGCGGCGCCTGGCGCCAATGCGGCGCCTCACGGATCAGCAGCGCGATATTCAGTTCCTGAAGGGCCACGTTCAGCGACGCGAGGTTGCGCAGCCAGAAGTCGATCTTGCAGGGTGCGTCGTCGTGGGCGCGCCATTGCTCCGGGCTTATCAGGTACACCGCCACGCAGGGGCCCTGGGCTGCGGCTGCTGCCAGGGCGGTGTTGTCGCGCAGGCGCAAGTCGCTGCGCAGCCAGATCAGTTGCAAGCTGTTATCCCTCTAAAGAAGTTCTCTACGGCTCAGTTCACGATGAGCCGATAGCGGGTCTTCGGCCCAGGACACATCGATCATCGAAACGCCTGTGGATAACCGGGCGTGGTGGATCGACGCGGCCGGGCCGGCGATGATGATCGGGCAGTCGACACCTCCCAGTAGCTTGGGCAGTTGCGACAGGTTGATGGCGTTGCTTGAGTACAGCAGGACACCCCGGGCCTTGAGCCGTTCGACCGCCAGGGCCAGTTCACCTGCCGGTATCGGCCCGTCGAACACGTCCACCGGGCAATCGGCGCTGCTGGCCAGCCAGGCCGTGAGCCACAGTCGCGGTTCCAGGGGCATGTCCGAATGGTTGATCAACAGCAATGGCGCACCGCGCAGTTGCCGGTTGTTGTGGTAGATCCGGCTGCCAAACTTGCTGCGCAGCCAGGAATACAAGAAGACCCGTTCCAGCTGTGCCCCGAACTGGCCTTGCCAGCGCACCTGCAACTCGTCCAGCAAGGGCAGCAGCAATTGCTCGCACACGGTCCTGGGCGGGTACAGCGCCATTGCCTGATTGATCAAGTCATCGATCTGACGCTCGGCCAACTCCGTCACCGCCAGCACCAAGGCGTGGCGCTGGCGCTGCCAAGGGTTTTCCACCTGCTCGGCTGGCGGTTGCGGGGTGTCGAGCAGCGGCTTGATCTTGCTCACGGCCATCCCGCGATTGATCCAGGTGAGGATGTTCTGGATCCGCTGCACATGCTCGGCGTTGAACAGCCGATGGCCCTTGGGGGTGCGGTGCGGCACGATCAAGCCATAACGCCGTTCCCAAGCGCGCAAGGTGATGGCGTTGACGCCGGTCAAGCGGGCGACTTCACGTATGGGCAGCCAGCCTTGCGCCAGTGCCTGGGCAAAATCGGCTCCCAGGTCTTCGCTGGCGCTGGAATCGGGTTCGTTCTTCATCAAATGGCGTTTCGCAAGCTGAGGTTCTCCGGGTGCGGTTGCAGGTAGACCTGCTGTGCCAGATAAGGATCGGGGTGCTGGCGCAAGTGATGCTTGAGCAGCGTCAGCGGCACCACCAGCGGGACGATGCCGAGGCGATACTGGCCGATCAGATGCTGGACTTCCTGCTTGTCTTCAGCACCGATGGCGCGCTTGAGGTAGCCGCTCAGGTGTTGCAGCACATTGGTGTGAGTGCGGCGCGTGGCGCATTTTTTCAGAGCGGCCATCAGTGCGCTGAAATAGCGCGGGCCCAGCTCATTGGGATCGGCCTTGCCCATGTTGCCGAGCATATTGCCCAGGGTCTTGTATTGGACCGGGTTGTGGGCCATCAACAGGTATTTGTAGCGCGAGTGGAATTGGATGAGGTTGCGGCGGGTCAGGCCCTGGCGGCACAGATCCTGCCAAGCGGCATAGGCGAATACCCGGGTAAGAAAATTCTCTCTCAGCACCGGGTCGTTGAGGCGACCGTCTTCCTCCACCGGCAGGTCGGGATGGCGTTCGCAGAATGCCTGGGCATAGATACCGCGTCCGCCGCCGTCCTGGGGCACGCTGTTATGGTCGTAGACCTTGACCCGTTCCAGCCCGCAGGACGGTGACTTCTGCATGAAAATGTAGCCACAGATATCGTCCAGCTCGTCGGCCATGCGGCGCCCGTAATCAGCCAGCGGTCGCGTTACGTTGAGGTCGCGGTTCACCGTACCGACGGCTTCAGGGTGATCGGGGTTGCCTACCAGTCGGATAGGTTCGCGAGGAATGCCCAGGCCGATGGCGACTTCGGGACATACCGGCGCGAAATCGAAGTATTCCACCAGGGTACGGCTGCACAGCGGCGATTGCTTATGCCCACCGTTGAAGCGAACTTCAGCGCCCATCAGGCAGGCGCTGACGGCGATTTTCGGTTTGGCGACGGTTTCGCTGGGCATAGGCGACCTCTGATAGCAAAATCTTATACAGTTAAGTAATTTTGTATAATATTTTCATCATAGGTCCGAACCCGCACAAGTCAACCGGTTTTGCTCGCGAGGCCGCCTTGATGTGTGTTTTGCAGATGGGCTGCTGTCTGTTTCGACAGCAGCATGACAGGCAGATGAAGCGATTATTGCAAGCTGGCGTGCAAACGACGGGCGGCATCCTGGCCGCTGAGCCATGCGCCTTCGACCCGGCCGGACAGGCACCAGTCACCGCACACGTACAGGCCCAGGTCGGCGTCGGCCAACGCGCCCCATTCGTGGCTGCCTGCGGGGCGGGCATACAGCCAGCGATGGGCCACGCTGAAGCTCGGTGCCGGCATGGCGCTGTGCAGCAGTTCGGCGAAAGCGCCGTGCAAGTGCTCGATCACCGCTTCCTTGGGCAGGTCGATGTGTTGCCGGCTCCATTCGCTGGTGGCGTGTAGCACCCAGGTGTCGAGCGTGCTGTCGCGCCCCGGTTTGCTGCGATTGCGGGCCAGCCAGTCCAGGGGGCTGTCTTGCACGAAGCAGCCTTCCATGGGCGTATCCAGCGGTTGTTCGAACGCCAGGGCCACCGCCCAGGTCGGGTCCATCTTTACTCCGGCGGCCACCCCGGCCAGCTTCGGTACAGCCGCCAGCAATGCGGTGGCCTGGGGCGCGGGCGTGGCGATCACCACTTGGCCGAAGGGGCCGTGGGTGAATCCTTCGGCATCTTGCAGATGCCAGTGTTCCTGGCCGCGATACACCTCGGTGATCCGGCAGGAAAACTGCACTTGCAACTTGCCGAGCAACGCACGGGTAATGGCGCTCATGCGCGGCGTGCCGACCCATCGGGTCTGCTCGTCAGGCGAAGGGCTCAGCTGTCCGCCCTGGAAGTTATACAACTGCGGGTTCCATTCGGCGGCCCAGCCGTTGGCTTGCCAGCGCTGGACCTCCGTGACGAAGCGCCGGTCGCGGGCGGTAAAATATTGCGCGCCCATGTCCAATGCCCCGGCGTCGCTGCGTTTGCTGGACATGCGTCCACCGCTGCCGTGGCTTTTATCGAAGAGTTGAACGACATGCCCGGCCTCCGTCAGGGCCTGGGCGGCTGAAAGTCCGGCGATGCCGGTGCCGATGATCGCGATGGGTACAGTCATGAGGGCCTCGTTTACCTTTCTGTA
>Ga0308169_10005714_pt1 | contig 11195 bp, 6 predicted proteins | sample PhyBR1_2_FD_202139 | JGI IMG/M metagenome (GOLD analysis project Ga0308169, IMG submission 202139) | Phyllosphere microbial communities from UC Gill Tract Community Farm, Albany, California, United States - DLSLSB.R1 | ecosystem: Host-associated > Plants > Phyllosphere > Unclassified | place... | reverse complement strand
GTCGGTGACGATCTCGATACGGCCGCCCAGTGCGCGCGCTTCCGAGCGCACCACGTCCATGCCGACGCCGCGGCCGGCCAGTTCGGTCAGCGCATCGGCGGTCGAGAAGCCCGATTCGAAAATCAGCTCGACGGCTTCCTGGTCGGACACGACGCGGCCGTCGGCCAGCAGGCCCACTTCGCGCGCCTTGGCGCGGATGCGCTCCAGGTTCAGGCCGGCACCGTCGTCGGAGAAGCGGATCGCGACCTCGTTGCCCTGCTGGCTGACCTGCACCAGCAGCTCGCCCGTTTCCGCCTTGCCGACGGCCAGGCGGCCCGTGCGCGACTCGACGCCGTGCACGATGGCATTGCGCAGCAGGTGTTCGAACGGCGCCGCCATGCGTTCCAGAACGCTGCGGTCGATTTCGACGGCGCCGCCCCGGATGTCCAGGTTGACGCGCTTGTCGGTCTCCTTCGCGGTCTGGCGCGCCACGCGGAACAGGCGTTCCGACAGGCTCGCGAACGGCACCATGCGCGCGCGCATCAAGTCGCGCTGCAGTTCGCGGGTCAGGCGCGACTGCGCCGCGAGGTCTTCGGACGCGCCGTCGACGGAGCGCGCCAGGCTGTCGTGGAAGGACGCGATGTCGTCCACGGACTCCGCCATCATGCGGGTCAGTTCCTGCAGACGGGTGAAGCGGTCGAACTCGAGCGGGTCGAAACCGCGCTCGCCGGCGATCGACATGCGCGACGCGATCTGCGATTCGGCCTGCATCTCGACTTCGCGCAGCTGGCGGCGCAGACGGCCGACGTTTTCCGAGAAGTCGGTCAGCACGCCGCGCAGCGAATCCACCTGGCTCTCCAGCTTGGAACGCGTGATCGACACTTCACCGGCCTGGTTGACCAGGCGGTCGAGGATGTCGGCGCGCACGCGGACCAGCGGTGCCTGCGACGGCTGCTGCGCCACGAGCGGCTGGGCCGGCGCCTGCGGCACGGCGTACAGCGGCGCGCGGCGCTGCGGCACGCTTGCATCGGTTGCCGGGGCTGCCGCCGGCTGCGCGGCGTCCGCGACCGGCGCCGGTGCGGCCTGTGGCGCGGCCGGTTGCGGCTGCGCGGCCGGCGGCAGCACGACGGACGTGTCGCCGTGACGCAGCGCCTCGTACAGCAGCTGCGCCTGGTCGTAGTTGGTCAGCAGTTCTTCGAATGCCGCGGCGTTGGTCGTGCCCGCGTGCAGCATGTTCTCGATCTGCGTTTCCAGGTTGTGCGTGTGCTGGCCCAGGCGCATCGCGCCCGCCATCCGCGCGCTGCCCTTCACCGTGTGCAGCGCGCGCTGCAGGCTGTGGGCGAACTTGACGTCCTGCGGATTCTGCTGCCAGTTGCGCAGGTCGTTGCCGATTTGCGGCAGCAGGTCCGCCGCCTCTTCCATGAAGACGGGCAGCAGGTCCGCGTCCAGCTCGTCGCTGAACACGGGTTCCGCCGGCAGCGCCAGGTCGGCCTCGACCGGCTGCGGCACGGCCGCCGGCGCCGGCATGCGTTGCACGGCCGGTTCCGGGACGAATGCCGGTTCCGGTTCGGGTTCCGGTTCGGGTTCCGGTGCCAGTTCGGCTTCCGGTGCCGCTGCGAGCTCGGGTTCGGATTCCGGTTCGGCGGCCAGCTGCGGTTCCGGTTCTTCGGCCGCCAGTTCCGGCAGCAGCAATTCTTCGGCGACGGCTTCTTCCGGCTGCGTCTCTTCGACGGCGGCGACCAGTTCCGGCGCCGGTTCTTCGGCGGCCAGTTCCGGCAGCAGAAGTTCTTCGGCGACGGCTTCTTCCGGCTGCGTCTCTTCGACGGCGGCCAGTTCCGGCAGCAGGAATTCTTCGGCGACGGCTTCTTCCGGTTGCGTCTCTTCGACGGCGGCAGCCAGTTCCGGCTCCGGTTCTTCCGCGGCCAGTTCCGGCAGCAGACCTTCTTCGGCGACGGCTTCTTCCGGCTGCGCCTCCTCCGCCACGAATTCCGGCAGCAGGAGCTCTTCGGCGGCTGCTTGTTCCGGCTGCGCCGCTTCGACGACGTCCGCTTGCGGCGCCTCGATGAACGTGTCGAACAGGTCGTCGACTTCGGCCACGACCGGGTCGACCGGTTGTTCGGCCGGCTCTTCGACCGGTTGTTCGGCCACCGGATCGAGCAGTTCGTCCGCGGCGGCCAGCGTGTCCGGGCCCTGGTCGAAGCCGAGGCTTTCGGCCAGCGGCGGGTCGGCCACGATGCTGTCGAACGCGGCCGAGAACAGCTCGTCCATGCGCTCGGCCAGCTCCGGATCGGCGTCGCCGAACAGGCTGTCGACCTTGTGACGTCCCAGCTCGTCGCGCATCGTCGTCAGGCGCGCCAGCAGTTCCGGCTGCGCGGGCGCGAGCTCGCCCAGGCCGAACACCTGCAGCATCACGCGCACGCGCTCCAGCGTTTCCTGCAGCAGCGCGTGCTGGTCGTCGGACAGCGGCGGCGTCGTCACCTGCAGCGCTTCCTCGAGCGCCACGGCGAGTTCGCGCAGCGCCTGGTAGCCCACCGTGGCGGACGTGCCGCCCAGCGTATGGGCCGCCTTCATCGCACGGATCGACACGGCACGCAGGCGGTCCTGGCGCCAGTCGGCGAAGTCGTCGTCCAGCGCCTGCACCAGGTCGGCGGTCTCGCCCACGTAGATGTTGTACAGCGGCAGCGGGATCTCGAGGCCGCCGATGCGCTTGATATTGTCTTCGGCCAGCGGGAACGCGAGCACGTTGTCCGGCAGCGCCGGCTCCTCGGCTTGCGGCGCGGCCTGCTCCAGTTCCAGGTCCGGCTCCAGTTCCAGTTCCGGCGTCGCTTCGGCGACCGGTTCGTCGAGCAGCGGCACATCCTCCAGCGGCGCGAACGCATCGCTTGCCTCGACCGCTTCGGCGATCTCGGCGATGTCTTCGGCCGGCGCTTCGAGGACGATTTCCTCGGCCGGCGCTTCGAACGTGGCAGCTTCCAGGACCGGTTCTTCCAGGACGGCTTCTTCCTGGACGGCTTCTTCCGCGGCCACTTCGGCGACGATTTCCGGTTCCGGCTGGGCTTCTTCCACGACCGGCTCGACCGGCGCTTCAGCAGCAGGCGCTTCGGCAGCAGGCGCTTCCACGGCAGGCGCTTCGGCAGCCACGGCCGCCGGCACGTCCATCGTGAACGGACCGCCTTCCTGCACGCGCACGCACGCTTCGGCCAGCGCCTCGCCGCTGCGCGACTGGCCACCGCCGGCGGCCAGGTCGGCCACCCACGACGACAGGTCCGCGTGGGCGCGTTCCAGCATGGCGATCAGGTCCGGCGTCGCCGCGCGGGCTTCGGACAGCCACAGGTTCATGACCTTCTCGACCGCGGCGGCGCCCACGGCGAAGCGCTCCAGGCCCACCATGCGGCTGCTGCCCTTGAGCGTGTGGAATGCACGGCGCACGCGGGTCAGCGTTTCCTGGTCGCCCGGCGCGCTGCGCACGACCGGCAGGTTGTCGGCCACGAGCTCCAGCACTTCCTGGGCTTCGCTGATGAAGATCTCGAGCAGTTCGGCCTCGATCGCCTCGGCTTCCGTGTCCGGCGCGGGCGCCGGCTGGGGGGCCGGTGCGGCCACGGGCGCGACGACCGGCTCGGCCACCGGCTCGGCGACCGGTTCGAGCGGAATCTCGACCGGCGCTTCGGCCTGTGCCTCGACCGGCGTTTCGGCCGGCGCTGCGGCGACGGGTGCGGCGGGTGCCGGCGCGGCGGCGACGACAGGCTCGTCGACGAACAGCGGAATCTCTTCGGTCGGCGCGAATTGCGGCGCCTCGGCCAGCGCATCGAACGGCAGCTCGCGGAACACGCGCTGGTCTTCCTCGAAGCGGAAGCGGCGGCGCGCGCTCTCGACGTTCTGCGCCAGCGCGTCGGTGAAGAAGCCGAGCGAACCGATGTTATGGGCGATGTTGTCCAGCACGGCGAGACGGGTGGTCTCGTCCGGCTCGGCGGCCACCAGGTCGCGCAGCGCCTCGCGCACGTGCGAGACGGTGCGCAGCGCTTCGTCCTGGTCCAGGATCGCAAGGGCGCCGGCCAGCTGGTGCAGCATCGGGTCGGCCTGGCCCAGGCCCGTGCGCTTGGCCGGGTCTTCGTAGTATTCGTCGACGACTTTCTCGACCTGGCGCAGGCCGGCGCGGATTTCGCCGGCCAGCACGGCCACGGTCTGGCCCTGCTGCAGTTCGCGCGCCAGTTCGCCGTGCCATTCCGGCACTTCGGGCGCGTCGTTGCCGTGCGCCAGCGCCTGCAGGCGGCGGCCCACTTCGGCGGCGTGCTGGGCGAAGTCGTCGGGCAGCTGGCGCACCTGGTCGAGACCGTGCTCGACGAACAGCATGGCCGATGCCACTTCGAGGTCGAAGCGTTCGCTGTGGCTGCCGGCGATCGCCTTGGCGGCCGCGACCTTCAGCTCGCGCAGCAGCTCGGCCAGAGCGGGGGCGCCCAGCTTGTCGCTGGCGGCGGCCAGCCGGGACAGCGCGTCTTCGAATTTATTGTCTTCGGCGGCCGTCCCGTCGGTGACGATGCGGTCCCAGCCTTGCTTGGTGTCGCCCAGCGCGGCCTTGGCTTCCTTCAGCGCGGCCGGGTCGATGCGGCCGTAGCGGCGCGCCAGGTAGTCTTCCGGCACCTGCCCTTCCAGGCCCCAGCTGCTGCGCAACAGGCGCGCGTCGGGCGTCGGTTCCGGCGCTTCGGCCACGAAGAACAGCGCGTCGCGCAGCATCTGGTCGGGCAGGTCCGTGTGGCCCTGCGCCATGCGGCGCATCTGCATGTTGATCTGGCCGAACAGCTGCTTGATGTACAGGTCGACGTCGATCCTGCCGAGGGCGACCAGGTCGGCCACGGTCTTTTGCGCCAGCCAGAACGCATGGGCGCGCGGCTCGCTTTGCGCGTCCACGAGCAGCGCCAGCGCATCGCGCATGGCGGCCACGTGGCCGCGCTGCGCGGCGTCCGTGCTCTTCAGGAACGGCAGCAACGCCTTTTCGTAGCGGGCGCGCGCGGCGGCCACGTCGAGCGGAATGCGCGGCGTGGCGGCCGGCAGGCGCGGCATCGGATCGAGGGCCAGCAACGCGCCCGGACCGATCCGCTCCACGCCCAGCATTTCCTGCAGCGCGCGGTAGTACGGGAACAGGCGGATCGGCTGCGGCGCGGCGCCGTCCAGCAATTCCTCGAGATATTCGACGAGGGCCTGGTAGGCGTCGCTGACGACGGCCGCGCGCTCGGGGTCGAGGGCAAGGCCGTCCTTGAAACGGTCGATGGCGCGTTCGGCGGCTTCCGTCAGGTGCTGGGTGCCGGCGACGTCGACCATCTGCAGCGCGCCGTGCGCCTGGTGCAAGTGCGATTTCGCGTGCAGCAGCAGCGTCGGCTGCGCCTCCGCGCCACGCCCGGCGGCGTCCTGCAACGCGCCCGCCGAACGCTCCAAGGCTTCGCGGATCTCCCCGATCACCCAGGACAGGGGACCGGTGTCGAACTGCGACGAGAGCGCGGACTGGATGTCAATCATGTGTTTCCTCAAGCGGCAACGCGGAAGCGCGACACCGAATTCTTCAGTTCCTGTGCGAGCGATGCCAGCTCACGAATCGAGTTTGCCGCCTGTTGCGTACCGTCCTGCGTGTTCTCGGTAATGGCGAGGATCTGCTGCATGTTGGTCGCCACGCCGTTCGCGGACGTCGCCTGCTGGCCCGTTGCGACCGAGATGCCCTGGATCAGCTCCGCCAGACGGTTCGACACGCGCGAGATGTCGGACAGCGCCACACCCGCCGCGTCGGACAGCTGCGCACCTTCGACCACACCCTGCGTCGATTTTTCCATTGCGGCCACCGCGTCGTGGGTGTCGGTCTGAATGGTACGCACCAGCGCGCCGATCTGCTTGGCTGCCTCGGCGGAACGTTCCGCCAGGCGCTGCACCTCTTCCGCAACCACGGAGAAGCCGCGGCCCGCTTCGCCGGCGGATGCCGCCTGGATCGCGGCGTTCAGTGCCAGCACGTTGGTCTGTTCGGTAATGTCCGAGATCAGCTCGGTGATCTCGCCGATCTCCTGCGACGATTCGCCCAGGCGCTTGATGCGCTTCGACGTTTCCTGGATCTGCTCGCGGATCTCGCCCATGCCCTTGATGGCGTTCTGCACGGCGTTCGAACCCTGCTCTGCTGCCGCAACCGACTGCAGCGCGACGTCGGCCGATTCTTTCGCGGACGTCGACACCTGGTCGAACTCGACGGCCATGCGCAGAACGGTGTCCGTCGTGCCCTGGATCTCGCCGGCCTGCTGGCCCGCCGCGGTCAGCAGCTCGCCCGAAATCCGCTGTGCGTCGTTCGATGCCTGCGTCACCTTCTCGGCGGTGGTAATCACGCGCAGCACCAGGCCGTGCAGCTCTTCCACCGTGTAGTTCACCGAGTCGGCGATCGCGCCCGTGATGTCTTCCGACACGGTTGCGTGCACGGTCAAGTCACCGTCCGCCACTTCCTGCAGTTCGTTCATCAGGCGCAGAATCGCGGCCTGGTTCTGTTCGTTGGTCGCCTTGGCTTCCTCTTCCTTCGACTGCGCCAGCTGGCGCATCGCTTCCGCTTCGCGGCGGCGCTGGTCGGCGCCACGGGTACGGTTGCGCGAGTCCTGCAGCATCACCTTGGAGATCGAGCCGCCCATCGCCAGGGTGAACAGCGCGGCAGCGACCATCATCCAGAACCAACCGTTGACGGTGGCTTCACCGGCACGCAGGTTATTCTGCAGCATGGTCAGTTGCAGACGCAGCTGCTCGTTTTCGCGGAAGATCGTCTGCTCCGCCGCCTTGGCCGCGGTCAGTTCGTTCAGGTTGTTCAAGAAGATGTTCACGATCCGCTGGCAGATGTCGAACTTCGACTGCACCTCGGCCAGCTTGTCGCGCAGTGCGCCCTGCTGCAGCGCGGACAGGCCCATGGAACCGTTGCCGTTCAACAGGCCGTCCACGATCTTGCGGAAGTTGGTCGCGTCGCGGCCCAGCTGGTACGCGGTTTCGGCGGTGATACCGCCGGCCATGAATTCGCCGGCGCCACCTTGCAAGCGCTGGGTCAGCATCTCGAGGCGGGACAGCGCGGCCAGTTCGCGGGCGCTGCCGCCCTGCGCGGTACGTTCGCTCAGGATTTCCTCGATCATCGACATCATTTCCGGCGTCAGGATCTCGAGCTGCTGGATCGATTCGTCCAGGCTGACCAGTTCCGGCTTCATCTTCAGGATGCTGACGGTGGCCATGTCCGACGGCGACCATTTCGCGCGCACCTTCACCAGCTGGCGATCGAGGTCGCTCAGTGCCGGCGGAATCCAGTGACCGTTGAAGTCGCCGCCGCGCTTGAGCAGGTCGAGGTCGTGCTCGAGCGCCGCGCGGCTGTCCTGCAGCTGGGCGAACGCGTCCGGGTTGCCCTTCATCGCGTTCGGCGCCGCCTTACCGAGACGCTGCGAGTGCATCAGCGCTTCGCCGGCGATCTGCGTCTGGTTGGCCGCGACGGCGGTCACCTGGGCGTTGCGCAGCAGCGCGACGATGGTCAGCATGATGCCCAGGCCGCAGGCGATCATCAGGATACGCAGCTGGCGCGGCAGCGACAGGTGGCCGATGAACGGCAGGCGCACGTCGTCGTCGTCGGTGTCGCGGTCGCGGCCGAGGTTTTCCAGGCGCTGGGCGGCCTCCGCGGCATCGTTGTCGTCGGCGGACTTGGCTTCCGGTGCTTCCGGGGCCGGCGCGGACGGGGCAAATGGCAGCGGCGCGGGTTCGGCGACGGTCGCGGCGGCGCCGATGGCGGCCATGGCGATCGCGTCGGCGTGGTCCGTGTCCTGCTCCGGCGCGGCGTCGACGGCCTCGTGAAGGACGGCCTCGCGGTCGTCGGCCAGGATGGCGTCGACGGCGTCGGCATCGGGAAGCTCGTCGTGCAACGCGTCTTCCAGCGCCGAGCCGGGCGCCGCGGCGACCAGCGCGGTGGCGGCCTGCACGACGACGGCGGCCGCCTCCAGTCCGGCGGCGGCCTCCTCGTCCGATGCGGTGTCGCGCGCGCCGATCACGGTGTCCATGGCTCCATGCTCGTCGTGGCCTGCGTTCAGGCCAGTGCCGAACTGGGTGTCTGGCGACGCCGGCAAATTGTCGTGCGCCTCATCGCCTTTGTCCTCGGGAGGAAAATTCATCGCGAGTTTAGATGTGAATTCCATTCCAGCTCCAGTACGACCCTGTCGTGACTTGTTGTGTTGTTTGTTAATGTGGAGTTCTACTGCGTTTTCTCTGTGTTTCTGTGTTTCTGTATGCTGCTGTACTGCGTGTTTCTGTCACTGAGTACTACTCGGTAATGCGGTCAGGCCGGACGTCAGAATCCGACCTGCATGAAGCGTTCTTCGGCGACGAGGCCCGCCAGCGACAGCGGCGTCCATTCGTTGCGGTCGGCGTCGACCAGCACGCCGTCCTGCGGCGTCATGTCGGCCGCCTGGCGCAGGCCGTACACGCGTCCCGCGAGCAGCGCGCACGGAAATGCGAGGGTCGGGGAAAACGTGATCAGGCGCGCCAGGTTCGGCGCCGGGGCGGGCCGCGTGCGCTGCCCCTCGTCCTCGTCCTGGCCCAGGTAGCGGCCCAGGTCAACCACGCCGATCAGGTTGCCGCGGACGTTGGCCAGTCCCAGGTACCAGGGACGGGTCAGCGGCACGCTGGCGATCGGCGTCACGGGCACGATCTCGCCCGTCTCGGTCAGGTCGATCAGGTAACCGTGGCCGCCGATCTCGACGCCCAGCTGGTGGGCGCGCGCGCCCGTGCTGGTGCGCGCCGCCTGCATGCGCTCGAGCAACTGCTCCTGGTACTGGCGCAGGCGGGTACGCTTGGCCGCCAGGTCCGGGCGGCTGCCGGTCTTGCCGGCGCTATCGGCGGTCACGGTGGCCATGTTCAGGCGGCGAGGCTGGTGATGCGCGCGAGCAGCGCTTCCGGATCGACCGGCTTCACGAAGTAATCCTTCGCGCCCTGGCGCATGCCCCAGATGCGGTCCGTTTCCTGGTTCTTGCTGCTGCAGATGATGACGGGGATGTCGGCCAGTTCCGGATCCTTCGAGATGGCGCGGGTGACCTGGAAACCGTTCGAGCCCGGCATGACCACGTCCATCAGGATCAGCTGGGGACGGTCGGCGCGGATCTTCGTCATGGCTTCCTCGCCATTGTCCGCGGTGGTCACGGTGTAACCGTTGCGCACGAGGATATCGGCGAGGTAGTAGCGTTCGGTGGGCGAGTCGTCGACGATCAGGATTTTTTGGATAGCCACAATGTACTCCGGCGGTCTTTATTGAGAATTCTTCGTTACTTGTCGGCGGTGACGGCGGTGTGGTCACGCACGGCTGCCAGCAAGCTGTCTTTGGAAAATGGTTTGGTCAGGTAGGCCGACGAGCCGACCATCGCGCCGCGCGCACGGTCGAACAGCCCATCCTTGGACGACAACATCACGACCGGCGTTCCATGGAAGCGCGCGCTTTTCTTGATCAGCGCGCAAGTCTGGTAGCCGTCGAGGCGCGGCATCAGGATGTCGCAGAAAACCAGGGCCGGGTGATGGTCGTTGATCTTGGCGAGCGCGTCGAAACCGTCTTCGGCCAATACCACTTCATAACCTGCCTGGGTAAGGAAAATCTGTGCGGAACGACGAATCGTGTTGCTGTCGTCGATCACCATGATCTTCGGTCCGGTCGATTGGGTTGTCATCGTGAGTTTCATTCAAGCATTGAAACATCACGATAGCATAGCGTTCCGTTTCTGTGGGCAAAGTGTTGCGAAGTATCAACCCAACATTTACATGTAAACGTTTCGATCAAGCCGGACATGCCGGCCGCCCTGCCAAACGATACTGTTTTTATATCAAATTGCGGTCATTTCGAAATCGTCCTTGCGCGCGCCGCATTCCGGACACGTCCAGTTCATCGGTACGTCGGCCCAGCGCGTGCCGGGTGCGATGCCGTCTTCCGGCGCCCCGGCTTCTTCATCGTAGACCCAGCCGCAGATCAGGCACATCCAGGTCTGGTAAGACTGCTTTTCGTCGCTCACGGTTGCATCCTTCTAGTAAAATGGCGAGTCAGGTATCTTAATCTACCCGCTGTGCAAAACCAACCGTCCCCTCTCATCCTCTCGTTCGGACCGCATGATCCGGTGGGCGCTTTCGGCATCCAGTCCGACGTCGCCGTCTTCGCCATGCATGGCTGCCACACGCTGTCGGTGGCCACCGGCCTGCTGGTGGCCGATTCGGCGCGCGTGGACGACATGCAGCCGGTCGACAGCAGCGCGGTGGTCGAACAGGCGCGCATGCTGCTCGAGGACATGCCGATCGCCGCCATCAAGGTGGGCACGATGGCCAGCCTGGAACAGATCGCCGCCATCGCCGAGATCGTGTCCGACTATGCCGACGTGCCCTTGGTGCTGGACCCGTTCACCACCGCGCTGCCCGATTGCGGCATGCGCGACGAGGACTTCCTGACGCTGATCCACCAGCTGCTGGTGCCGCAGGCCAGCGTGATGACGCTGTCGCAGGACGAGCTGGCGCGCTTTTCCGATTGCTGGCGCGACCTGAACACGGAAACGACGCTGGGCGAAAACATCGCCGAACTGGCCGCGAGCGGCTGCGGCCACGTGCTCGTGACGGGTATCGGCGGCGGCGACGGCACGCGCGTCAACAACCTGTACGAGCGCGACGGCCTGGCGGCCAGCCTGCCCTGGACGCAGCACCTGCCGGGGCCGTTCGTCGGCGCCGGCTGCACGCTGTCGGGCGCGCTGGCGGCGCACATGGCGCGCGGCGCGAACGCCGTCGACGCCATGGCGGCCGCCCACGACTACACGACCCAGGCGCTGATCCACGCATGCCGCTTCGGCATGGGCCGCCTGGTCCCGAATAAACTGTTCCCCGCGCCCGGCGGCGGGGGTTGCTAAGATTGCCACCATGACCACGACCAGCACTTCCCGCAACGACATCCTGTTCGCACGCGCCCAGCAAACCACGCCCGGCGGCGTGAACTCGCCCGTGCGCGCGTTCCGCTCGGTGGGCGGCACGCCGCGCTTCATCGAACGCGCGCAAGGCCCCCATTTCTGGGACGCCGACGGCAAGCGCTACATCGACTACATCGGGTCGTGGGGCCCGGCGATCGTCGGCCACGCGCACCCGGCCGTCGTGCAGGCCGTGCAGGACGCCGCCGCGCGCGGCCTGTCGTTCGGCGCGCCAACCGAGGCGGAAGTGCA